>Ga0116227_10001299_pt1 | contig 55115 bp, 40 predicted proteins | sample S1TSphgellanicum_FD_89693 | JGI IMG/M metagenome (GOLD analysis project Ga0116227, IMG submission 89693) | Host-associated microbial communities from peat moss isolated from Minnesota, USA - S1T2_Fb - Sphagnum magellanicum MG | ecosystem: Host-associated > Plants > Peat moss > Unclassified... | reverse complement strand
TTCGCAGAATCTGGAGACCGTGAACACCTACGAAGGCACCCACGACGTGCACGCCCTCATCCTCGGGCGTGCACAGACCCAGCTGCAGGCCTTCTTCTAGCCGCTTTGAATGATCTCGGCGGCTCGCCAGGCGGCCGCCATTGCCGGACCCTGCGTGTTGCCCGACACCAGGGTCGGGAATATCGAAATGTCGGCCACCCGCAGATTCGTGACGCCCCGCACGCGGAGTTTGTCGTCGACCACGCTGGCCGAATCCATACCCATGCGGCAGGTGCCGATGGCATGGTAGCCAGGCCCGCTCACCTTGTCATAGGCCGCCAGTATTTCATCGTCGGTCCGCACCGATGGGCCCGGCAGCAGCTCGGTCTTTACGTAAGGCTTGACCAAGGGGTGCTCGAACAGCGCGCGCATGAAATGCACGGTGCCAATGGCGGTGGCCTTGTCGCGCGGGTCGCTCAAGTAATTGGCGATGATCTGCAGCGGGGCGGCAGGATCGGCTGATTTGATGAGCACGCTGCCGCGGCTTTCCGGGCGCATGTTGTAGCCAATGATGGAGGCGCCCGGCTCGTCCTCTAGTTTCACGTCGACGGTGAATCCTTCCTCCGCGATGGCCATGGACATGTTGCCGATGACGATTTGCGCGTCCGGGCGACTCAAGGTGTCGTTAGTACGGACGAATGCGGTCACATCGTAGGGCGGGTCGGACATCAGACCCCCGTGAGTCAGCATGTAGCGCATACCATGCAGCATGACGCGCCAACCGCTGTGCTGCTTGTTCTGGCTATAGTCGCCGCTCAAGCGATATTGGATGCGGAACACCAAATGTTCGCGTAGGTTCTGGCCCACATCAGGGCTGTCTTGAATGACGGGAATGCCCAGCCCCTGCAGATGCGCGGCAGGACCGATGCCAGAGAGCTGCAGAATCTTGGGCGAATGCATGGTGCCGCTCGCCAGGATGATTTCTCGCCCCGCACGATAGGTGATCGTATTCCCATCCTGCTTGCATTCGACGCCCACCGCCTTGCGCCCCTCGAACACAACCCTCGTGACCTCTGTGTTCATGACGACCGTCAAATTTTTGCGGGAGCGGACAGGCTCGAGGAACGCCTTGTTGGCGCTCCAGCGGCGGCCGCGGCGGATCGTGCTGTTGATGTAACCGATGCCTTCCTGTTCAGGCATGTTGGCATCTTCAAAACGCGGCAACCCGAGTTGCCCGCCGGCCTCGATCAGTTTATCCATCAACAACGAATGGTTCTTGGTCACCGTGACCGCGACCGGTCCGCCGGCGCCGCGATGCGCGTTGGCCCCCAACTCATGGTCTTCCATGTCCTTGAAGATCCGGCCAAAGGATTTCCATCCCCAACCCGTGAGACCGAGCTCCCGTTCCCAATGGTCGTAATCCTCCTGGTGTCCGCGTTGATACATCAGGCCGTTCAACGACGTCGAGCCGCCGAGCATCCGACCGCGCAACCATGCTTCGGTCTGCGGTTTCCCGGCCATGCGCTGCACGTCGTAGAAATACGTGGTCTCGGTGTTGCTATACAGCTTGCCGAGGCCGCGAGGCATATGAATCATTGGATTGGAATCGGACGGCCCAGCCTCGATCACCAGCACCGACGTCGTCAGGTCGGCGGTCAGCTTGTTGGCGAGTACACAACCGGCAGCGCCGGCGCCCACGATTACATAATCAAACATGACGGACATGGTCGTTCCTTTAAAATAGGTTTTTATGAGCGAAGTCCCCTTGGCTTCGCGCCGACGATGCGATTTCGTAAAGAAATTATATCAACAAACATGTTGACACGCATCCATGGTGTCCGGCATCTTCGCTGCCATACGCAACAGACACCCGGACCCAATACTCGTGACCAAGTCCACCGCCAAGGCGCGGCGCGGCGCATCCGCAGCAACGCTCGCCGACAGCTCTCCGGTCCAGGAGTGGCTGGAGGCGTTGGCCGCGTCGCTGGCGGGGGGTGACGCGGTGGCGCTGGGTCGTATGTTCTTGACCGACGGGTATTGGCGCGACCACCTGGCGCTGACCTGGGATTTCCGTACCTTCGCGGGACCCGCACTGATCGCCGACGAGCTCCTGGGAGCGGCGGCCCGTCGGCCGCTCAGTCGTGTGTTGGCCGAGGAAGGTGGGTGCAGGGTGTTCGAGCACCGGATGCGCGGCATGACCGCGGAAGCCTTTTTCCGCTTCGAGACCGATATCGCCGTCTGCCGGGGGCATGTGCGCCTCATCCTCGATTCGATCGATGGCGAGTGGCGGGCGTGGACCTTCTTTACCAGCATGGAGGATCTCAAGGGCTTCGAGGAGCGTGCCGGCGTGCACCGGCCGCGGCTCACCAAACATCATAGCTACGTGAAGGAAACCGTCGCCGGGCAGTCCGAGAATAGCGATCCCCAGGTGCTGGTGGTGGGGGCCGGGCATGCGGGACTGACCATTGCCGCGCGCTTGGCCGCGCTCGACGTGAATACGCTGGTCATCGACCGCGAGCAGCGCATTGGCGATAACTGGCGTAACCGCTACCAGTCATTGATTCTGCACAACGAGACGGCCGCAAACCATTTTCCGTTTTTGCCGTTTCCGGCCACGTGGCCGAATTATCTGTCCAAGGAACAGATGGCGGACTGGCTCGGCACCTACGCGTTCGCCATGGGCCTGCGAGTGTCAACCTCCACCAATCTGCTGAGCGCCGAATACGATACCGAACTGCGTCGTTGGACGGTGCGGTTGCGCAAGGCCGATGGAGCGGAGGTCACCATCCATCCGCATCACATCGTGCAAGCTACCGGCGTTTTCGGCAAACAAAACAGACCCGCCATTCCGGGAGCGGTGAATTTCACCGGTCGATTGATGTACGCCGGCGACTACGCCGGCGGTATAGCGGCACCCGGCATTCGCGCGTTGGTGGTAGGTACGGGCAGTAGCGGCCACGACGTGGCTCAGGATCTGTGTATGGCGGGGGCACAGGTCACCATGCTGCAGCGATCATCTACCTGCGTGGTCAGTGTTGAGCCGGGGGCCGCACGCGCGTATGCGTTGTACTCCGACGACGGCGCGCCCATTCAGGACGCGGATCTCGCTGGCAATTCGTTCCCCTTTCCCGTGGTCGCCGAGTTGCACCGGGAAATGACCAAGCGCATCGCCGAAATGGATAAGGATCTATTGCAAGGCTTGCGCGATGCCGGATTTGCGACCGATTTCGGGGAGGATGACAGCGGCTTCTTGATGAAATACCACCGCTATGGCGGTGGCTATTACATCAACGTCGGGTGTTCGGAATTGATCATTGCCGGCAAGATAAAGATCAAGCAAGGCGTGGAAATTCAACGTCTCGAGGGTGAGACGGTGTATTTCACCGATGGTGCGTCGATGGCTGTTGACGTGCTCGTGGTCGCGGCCGGCTACTCGAACATGTCCGAGTCGGTACGGGCGTTGATGGGCGATGCGGTCGCCGATCGCGTGGGTCCGATCTGGGGTCTCGACCGCGAGGGCGAAGTGCGCGCCATGTGGCGCAGCACCGCACAACCGGGCTTCTGGTTAATGGGCGGCAGCCTGCAACAATGCCGTCCGTACTCCAAATATCTGGCCTTGCAGATCAAGGCGCGCGAGGTTGGATTGCTTTAGGCCGTTGCAGCGATCATGCCGTTGAGTACCAGATCGGAGAAAGTCGTGGCCACCGTGGCTCCATCGATACCGCGGCTAGGGTCGAACCAACGGTGACTCCAGTTGCACATGCCGATGATGCCCACCGCTGTCAAGCGCGCGTCGCCTTTCTTGAATGACCCGTCATCCATGCCCTTTTGAATTATTTTGATCACGGCATCATCAAAACGCTTGTCCAAGCGCTTCATGGTGGCGCTCCAGGCCGATTTGTCTTTCGTGAGACGGGTCATTTCCTCCTGAACAAACACGAACAAATAGGGATAGTGGCGGGCGTACGACGAGAAAAGACCCTCTATCAGACGTCGCAGCTCGCTTGCCGGCGCGTCTTGGGAGGCAGCGATTTGCTCCGCCATCAGTACGTTGTCGGTGACCGCCTCGCCCACCATGTCACGAAAAATCTCCTGTTTACCCGCGTAATAGTAATAGAGCGAGGCCCGGTCCATCTTGGCCTTTTTCGCAATATCGTCGCCGTTTGCCGCCGCGTAGCCCTTTTCCCTGAAGATGGATGCCGCGGCGAGGACGATCGCCTTGCGCTTCTTTTCGTATTCTTCGCCGCCCGTGCTACGCGCATTGGACCGCCGGCTCGACAACCCTCGCACCATTCATAGACCTCATTCACGTAATGCAACCCAAGTTGAGGAAACGATGATATCGACGTGTGCCGGCATATTCACATGTTTTTTGCGACGCGCAAGATGCGCCCCGGTGGGTCGCGAGGGTAAATCAACATAGGTGTTGATTGCGTTATGGGGCGTTCGGGGTTACTGTCTTGGGGGGGGGTAAACTCGGGGCTGGCGGAGATTTTCAATGAATTCGGTGATCTGTGACATGTTTGGGATCGACTTCCCCTTGCTGGCATTCTCGCATTGCCGCAATGTGGTGGTCGAAGTGTCGAGGGCAGGCGGAATGGGCGTGCTCGGGGCAGTGGATATTTCCTCCCCGGAACAATTGGAACTGGAGCTGAAGTGGATCGACGAGCACATCGGCGGTAAGCCCTATGGCGTCGATTTCATCGTGCCGTCGAAGTTCGAAGGTAAGGCCGCGCAAACATCCACGGCCAGCGCCGCGGCATCGATCCCCGCCAACTATAAGGATTTCGCGCGCGATATCTTGAAGCGCCACGACATCGACACGTCCGATTTGACCGATGAACGCTTCGAACGTGGCTCGAAGATCGGTCGAAATATTCGCGATTCCGTCGCGCAGGATATGCTCGAAGTGGCCTTCTCGCATCCCATCAAATTGATTGCCAATGCCCTGGGTCCGCCGCCGCTCTACATGCTCGAACGCAGCCGCAAGGCCGGCGTACCCGTGGCGGCATTGGTGGGCGCGCCGGAACACGCGGTCAAGCAGGTGGAAGTCGGCGTCGACGTCATCATTGCGGCGGGCACCGAATCCGGTGGACATTGCGGTGAAATCGGCACCATGGTGCTGGTACCCGAGGTGCTGGATGCCTTGCGCGCGATCGGCTCGAAGACGCCGGTGCTTGCCGCCGGCGGCATCGTCACCGGACGGCAGATGGCGGCGTGTATGGCGATGGGCGCCGCCGGCGCGTGGACCGGTTCGGTGTGGTTGACGACTCCCGAGGCGGAGACTTCGCCCGTGGTCAAGGAGAAAATGCTAGCCGCCGGGTCACGCGGCACCATTCGCTCCAAATCGCGCACCGGAAAATATTGCAGGCAGCTGCGTTCCGATTGGACTGACGCCTGGGAAGCGGATGGAGCGCCGGTACCGTTGCCGATGCCGCTGCAATCCATCATCTCCGACACCTGCATGAAAAAAGTCCTGAAGCTCGCTAATGGCGGTCATTCCGGCGCCACGCAGCTTGCGAGTTACTTCGTCGGTCAGGGCGTGGGCCTCATGAAAACCAGCCAAAGCACCCGCAGCGTCGTCGAGGACTTCATGCAGGATTATCTCGATGCGGTCGAACGCCTGAGCGCCACGCTTTGAGAGACACGCCCGCCGGAATCAGCGTCGATTGAGCCAGTGCAGAGGTAGGCCTGGCCGTGGCCATCTCGCGGTGACGAGTCGCCCGGTGGATGAGAGCGTCACGTAGGCTTGGGTGAGGTCCGTGCCACCAAAACAGATATTGGTGGTGAAGGCATCGGGCGTCGGGTGCTGTTCGAGCATCACGCCTTGCGGGGACACCACGGTGATGCCGCCGCTGGGGATGTCGGCCACGCAAATATTGCCGGCGGCATCCACGGCCAGCGAATCCAGCACGGAGAAATGCGGCGTTGCGAACAACATGCGGCCTCGCAACCACGGCACACTGCTAGTCACTCGGTTGATTTCACCCGGGCCGGCCAAGTCGTAAGCCCATAGCCGACCCGTGGTGGACTCGGCGACATACAAAGTCGCATCGTCGGGCGACAGGCCGATGCCATTGGCGCCCTCCACCGGAAAAGCGATGCGTTTGATGAAGCTGCCGTCGGTGAGCGCGTAGAAGACGGCACCGCGGTCTCGATCCTGCTGACGCACCTTGCCACTATCCGTGAAATAAAAGCCACCTCGAGCGTCGAACACGAGATCGTTGGGTGCGTAGAGCGGCACCTCCCGGCACTTACGGTACAAGACTTCGGTGCGTCCCGTGGCCAAATCGACCGCTTCAATCCAGCCGCCCTCATAGTCCGCAGGCGCAAAATTGGGAGTGCTCATGCCCCCTGGGCTCCGGGTGAATGTCAGACCGCCGTTGTTGCACACATAGCAACGGCCGTCGGGGCCGATGGCAGCCCCATTGGGGCCGCCTTGCAAATCAGCAACGATATGCCGTGCTCCATCGGGTGCGATGCGGGTCAGGGTACGACGCTGCATTTCGACCAGGAGCACGGAGCCATCGCGCATGGCGATGGGTCCTTCCGGAAACTCGAGGCCGCTCGTGATTTCCAGCCATTCGAGCATGCGTCAGATCGGACTGTTCTGGTCGAACCGCGGCGGGCGCTTTTCCTGCAGCGACCCGAGCCCTTCGCGGGGCTCGTCGCCGTGAAATCCCAGCATCTCCAACGCCAGGCTGGCTTCGAAAATCGGCCATGCCATGCGCAACCAGCCGCGCAAGGCGTGTTTCGTGAAGCGCAGCGCCGTGGGCGCACCGCGGGCGAGCCGTCCGGCGATTTCAAGCGATTTCGCCTGGAGATGCTCATCATCGACACATAGCGCGACGAGGCCTATGCGCTCCGCCTCGATTGCCGGCACCGGATCACTCGTCAGAAGGTAGTAGTTCGCTTTGGCGAGGCCACACAGCAGCGGCCACAGCCATGCGCCATGGTCTCCGGCCGCCACCCCTAAGCGGGTGTGTCCGTCGACCAATTTGGCGGAGCGCGCCATGATGGCGACGTCCGCCAGCAGCGCCGCCGCGAGTCCGGCGCCCGATGCGGACCCGTTGATGGCCGAAATCATCGGTTTGGAGAAATTGAGCAAGTTCTGCACCAGATCGCGGGCGTCCTTCCACATCGTGGTGCGGTAGCGCCAGTCATCGATCATTTTCTGTTCGGTCTCGAAGTCCCCACCGGCGGAGAACAGCTTGCCAGCGCCGGTCAATATGACCGCACTCGTGTGTGGATCCTGATCGATCAGCGGCCAGATCGTGGTGAGGTCGTGATGCATCCGATAATCCATCGCGTTTGCCTTGCCGCGCGACAGCGTGATGCGCAGTACGCCCGTATCCGGCCGGTCCAGTTTGAGGCCTTCGTAATCAGGATAGTTTTCCATGAGGGCACCGTGCGTCAATCGTCGCTGGTAAAAGGGTTTTCGACACGAAATGGGTCGGTCAGGTCCTGGGTCAGTGTAAGCCCAAACTGGTCCAGGGCCTCAATAGTCCAGCCCCCTTCGCGAAACAGCGTCGAGGTGAATTGCGGCGGGGACAGCATCGCCACCTCATCGCCGCCGACAAAAAAATCCTGGCCGTTCACATTGCTTGCCGCCGTCGTGCATAACCAGGTGACGAGTGCCGCGATGGAGTCCGGCGCCGCCGGTTTGTCCCACCCCGCGTTGCCACGATTGCCAATCCAATGCGGGCCAAGGGACTTGAGAAGCGGCAGCCACTCGCCTTGCAACTTTTGTTGAAACCAGTCCCCGCCGCCGGTTTGTCCGGCGGTGGCGCGCGGCCGAACGAGATTACAACGGATATTGAATCGCCCTTGTTCGCGGGCGACGCTGCGGGTGAGACCCGCAAGTCCTTCCTTGGCGGCCGCATACGCTGAATTAAATGGCATCCCCAAGCCGGCCTCCGACCCCGTATTGACGATGACGCCGCCGCCACGCCTCCGCATGTGCGGTACGGTTTCACGAATCATGAGGAACGACGCCTTCAAATGGCTGTCGAGCACCGAATCCCATTGTTCCTCGGTCAGCTTATGGATGGGATTGCCACCGCGTAATCCCGCATTATTTACGATGACGTCGATGCCTCCAAAGCATTCCAGTGCCGTCCTTACCACCGCCGCGGGTCCCGGTGGGTGCATCAAATCCGCGTTGCTGCTCACTGCTTCTTCGCCCATGGAGCGGATTTCCCGTGCGACGCTCTCCGCGGTCGATAGCCCGTTCGCATCGACACCGAAATCACTCACCACCACTCGGGCGCCGGAATGGGCGAACGAGAGTGCTTCAATGCGACCGATGCCACGGCCCGCACCGGTGACGATGACCACTTTTCCGTCAAGTCGCCTTGGCTTCATTCACGTTCCTGATAGATGTCAGATGAGGGTGGGTCCGTACTTTGAGTGTTGGAAAATCGACTAGGCACAGGCATTGGAGGATCTTCCTCGCCCAACGGCATCTTTGCAACAGTGGTGTTGACGAGAAAAAAAGGAGGGCACATACTGCGGCGAAATTAGTAATGGCGTGTCAACGCCAGTGTAGATTTATGGTAGGTCGTGGCTGCGACGCGGTAATTCTAAAACTAACATCGGGGGGCGATATGGCGACCAAGCAACACAATTACAACAGGTCATTGAAGAGGCATGCCAAGCACCGGGCAGCGGGCGCAGGAACCGCAGTCCTATTCTCAGTATTCGCAGCGCCGTTTGCGTTGGCGGATGCGTCGGACACGGTGGCTCCGGTGGCGGCGTCACGTCCCAGCGGCGGTGATCTGGAGGAGATCACGGTGACTGCACAGCGGCGCGCCGAATCGCAGTCGAAGGTACCGGTTGCGGTGACGGCATTGGATGCCGACGCGCTCGCCGCGCGCGGCATCACCACGGAGACCGATTTGCAGCAATCGGTGCCGGGGTTGACGGTAAAGACCACGGCGTCCCAAAACCAGCTGAATTATACGATCCGCGGTCAGACGCTCGATGCGTTTTCTGGCTCGAGCCCGGGAGTGCTCCCCTACCTCAACGACGTCGTCGTCTCATCGCAAACGGCGACGGCCTTCTACGACTTGGCGTCGGTCCAAGTTCTCAAAGGGCCTCAGGGCACATTGTTCGGCCGCAACGCGACCGGCGGCGCGGTCCTGTATACGAGCGCAGATGCCACCGATACATTCGGTGGCTACTTTACCGTCAAGAACGGCAACTACGACCTGCGCGAATACCAAGGTGCGATCAATTTACCGATCGTTCCCGGCACAGTGGACTTGAGAGTTGCGGCGGACTTTACGAATGAAACGGGTTATGTAACGAATCTGACCGACGGCTCGACCTTGGGCGATGTCGCAGCGAAATCCGGGCGCGTGACCCTCAAAATCACACCCAACAACAAGTTGACGAATACCACCGTCGTTCAATATGGGTGGTACGGCGGTACCGAATTGCCTGGCGGCTTGTATTCCTACTATCCGCTCGGCTCGACCAATAATGGACATGTCCTGGCCGACACCGCGGCACTTTTGTATACGCCCGGCGGTCCCTTTTGGACGCCGGCGTTAGCGGCGCTGGTACCGGGCGGTATCGCCCAAGAGTTGGCCCAACAGCAAGCGGAAGGACCCTACAAAACCAGTCTTCCCTACACGCCGTTGCATCGTTCAGAAGATTCCTATGCGGAAAACACCACGACCTACGATGTCGATTCCGATATGACCGTCAAAAACATCGCGTCGGTTCAGCATCATGGGACGCGGTCGGATGGCGCACTGTCAGGCGCCCGATTGGGCGTGCTCGACCTCGCGGCCTACCCCTCGACCGTCGGTGTGCAATACGACATCGACCAATGGTCGGAAGAGTTGCAGCTGCAAGGCCGCACTTTGGAGGAGAACCTGAAGTACATCGTCGGGTTCTATGCCGCCGCGGAAATCGACGTGACCGATATTCCCACGGTCGTGGGCATTAGTCTGCCAGAACCGCTGGAGTACTTTCATCATAACTGGACCGATCGCGACCATACGCAAGCCGCTTACGTCCAGGGTACCTATGACCTGTCGTCGATCGCGTCCGGTTTGAGTTTCACCTTGGGGGCCCGCGAGACCTGGGAAGAAATCAAATTGATCGAAGGCTCGTTGTCCCGATTTCCCGGCTATCCGACGCAGGCCATGAGTGAAAAGGATCCCAGTTGGCAAGTCGGGTTGCAATATCAAATGACCCCGGAGTTTCTGGCCTACGTGGTCACCCGGGGTAGTTGGCGCGCCGGGAATTTCAACGGGACCACGACACCGGTCGGTGACGTGAACCAATACGGTCCGGAGCGCACGCACGACGTGGAGTTGGGCGCCAAGTATTCCGGCCGAATTTTTGATCGCTCCGCGCAAATTAACATTGCGATCTACAATCAAGTGGTCGACGGTGTACAGCGCGACGTGTACTTCTCGATTGACGGCGCCCCGTCGTCACTCACCTTGAACGTGCCGCAAGGCAGGGTCAACGGCGTCGAAGTGGATGGCCAAGTACGTGCCTCTGACTGGCTGACGTTGGGCGGTGCCGGCAGTTTTACCCATGCTACGTATCCAAAGGGCGACGTCATCGTGGCGGGACAGCTCACCGAGTTCAGCAACTACCAAGACACGCCGCGCTGGACGGGTGATGCGTTCGTCACCGTGACTCTGCCGACGCCGAGTGAATGGGGCGGTATGTCGATCCGCGCGGACACTTACTACCAGACCTCCCAAGCATTCACGAGTTTGCTCAATAGCGTCGCGCCGGGAACATTGCTTCCCGCCTACGGGCTCGTCAATATGCGGGGGGATTGGACCGATGTCATGGGTTCGAAGCTTACCGTTTCCGCGTATGTGAAGAATCTTGCCGATCGTACGAACTACGTCGGCGGCTTCGGTCTTGGCCCAGACGTGGGATTTAACAACGCAGTAGCGGGAGCCCCGCGGAAGTATGGGGCAGAGCTGACGTTCAAATTCTGATCACGATTGGCCAAGCGAGGATTAGTTATCATGAACGCAAAGCCTAAGTCCGACCGTCTCCCCTTCGGAAACGCGGATCGTCTGTTCATCGGCGGTGAGTGGGTCAGCCCAAGTACCAACGCGCGCATCGATGTCATCGCGCCCGCCACCGAACAGCTGTTCGTCAGTGTTGCTGCTGCGCAAGATGCGGACATCGAGAGAGCCGTGCACGCGGCGCGCAAGGCATTCGATCAGGGCCCCTGGCCCCGAATGTCTCATCGGGAGCGTGCGGGTTTTCTGAAAGCCATGGGACAACTGGTGAGTCAACGGGCCGATGATGTCGCCGAGGTCTGGCCGAACGAGATGGGCGTGCTTCATTCCATAGCACGCAATATTGCCGGTGGTATCGGGCATGTATACGACTATTATGCCGGCCTGGCGGACACATACCCTTTCGAGGAGAGGCACAAACCGGCGAGTGGCGGGGCGATCGGACTTCTGGTGCGCGAACCCGTGGGCGTGGTGGCCGCGATCATTCCGTGGAACGCACCCATCATCACCATCGCGGATAAGATCGCACCCGCGCTACTTGCAGGCTGTTGCATCGTGCTCAAAGCGTCTCCGGAGGCGCCGGGCGCTGCTTACATCATGGCGGAAGTGGCTGCGCGAGCCGGACTGCCGCCGGGCGTCCTCAATGTGCTGACTGCGGATCGAGAGGCATCCGAGGCGCTCGTGCGGAATCCCGGCGTGGATATGGTCAGTTTCACCGGGTCGACCGCGGTGGGAAAGCGCATCGCTGCCATTTGCAGCGAACGGGTGGCTCGATATGCACTCGAACTCGGCGGCAAATCCGCCGCCGTCATTCTGGACGACTATGACGTGGACATGGCGGCAAGCGCGCTGGTGGGGCCCGCGTGCTTCTTGTCGGGCCAGGTGTGTGCCGCGTTGACCCGAATCATCGTGAATCGTGAACGCCACGATCAAATGGTGGAAGCGCTCAGCGCAAAGTTTGGTGCCATCAAATTGGGTGACCCGTTCGACCCTCAGACTCAGATCGGCCCCGTCGCCATGCGCCGCCAGCGCGACCGTATCGAACGGCTCGTGGCGCAGGGTGTTCTCGAGGGCGCAACGCTCGCGACGGGTGGTAAACGGCCGCCGCACCTGGAGCGCGGTTTCTATGTCGCGCCCACGGTGTTCGGCAACGTCGACAACCATTCCACCATCGCCAGGGAAGAGTTCTTCGGGCCGGTGCTCTGTGTGATTCCTGCGCGCGACGAGGAACATGCCATCGAATTGGCGAATGACACCGTCTATGGACTCAATAATTCCGTATTCACCAACGATGTCGACAAGGCCTATCGTGTGGGCCGTCGACTGCGTTCGGGCATGGTTGGCCACAACCAGTTTCGGGCCGATCTGAGTATCGCGTTCGGCGGCTTCAAGCAATCGGGTGTGGGTCGAGAGGGTGGCGTCGAAGGATTGCTGCCGTATCTTGAATCCAAGACCCTGATACTCGAGGCAGTACCCGCGCATGTGACAGCCTCATGAACAGGCTCGCGGGAAAGGTTGCGGTGATTACGGGGGCCGCCCAGGGTATGGGCGCTTCACACGCTCGTCGCTTCGTCGCGGAAGGCGCGAAAGTGATCTTGAGCGACCTGAATGAGTCCGGCGGCGCCCGACTTGCAGCCGAGCTTGGAGCGAATGCCCTGTTCGTCAAACAGGATGTCACGCGCAAAGCGGAATGGAGCACGCTCGTCCAGCGCGGAGAGGAGCGTTTTGGGCCTATCAACGTGCTGGTGAACAATGCGGGCATCATCGGCACCCTGGCATCCACCGTTGATCTTTCAGAGGATGACTACCAGCGCGTTTGCGCCGTAAACCAAACAGCGGTGTTCCTCGGCATGCAGGCGGTGATTCCCAGCATGCTCGAGAACGGCGGCGGCTCGATCGTCAACATCTCCTCGGTCGCTGGTATGGTGGCGATCTACGGCTCACCCAATCTGGCCTATGTCGCCAGTAAGTTCGCCGTTCGCGGGATGAGCAAGCAGGTGGCTGTCGAATACGGGGACCGTAATATTCGCGTCAATTCGGTACATCCCGGCTATATCAAGACCCCCATGATGGCCGCCGCGACCGACGAAAATGGCGGCGAGGCCGTCAAACAAATACCGCTCAGGCGCATGGCCGAATCTTCGGAAGTCTCCAATCTCGTCATCTTCCTGGCGTCCGAAGAATCCAGTTTCATCACGGGAGCGGAGCACGTCATCGATGGTGGTATGACCGCGCTCTGAGTCAACGCGGGCGGCCTGACACAGGAGTGTTTTCCGATGATGCAGATCAAATTCATACAAAACAATGGCGAGATACGCATCGTCGAGACGTACGCGGGGCCCACCTTGATGGAATCGGCGTCCGCGGTAGGTGTCGAAGGCATAGAAGCGATCTGCGGTGGCTCTTGCATCTGCGGTACGTGCCAGGTCTACGTCGAAGGTGATCTCTCAGCCGTGGGACCTCCGGGCGAGGATGAGCTTACTGTTCTAAGAGAAACCGGTGTACAAAAACCGACATCCCGTTTGTCCTGTCAGATCAAGCTAGCGGAATCCCATGACGGCATGACTTTCACCGTCGCCCCACCTCGTAAGGGCTGATTGCCACCCAGTTTTGATTCAAGGAGAAGCGACCCATGATGCATCAAATCAAGATCCCAACCCCTCCCGCACACGTCTCGAGTAGCCAGGTGGTGGACTTCGATATTTATCAGCCGATGCTCAAGGGGATGGATCTTCACGAGTCCTGGCACGCATTGCAGGAATCCGGCGCACCCGACATCGTATGGACCCCGAAAAACGGCGGTCATTGGATGGTGCTCCGCGGCAAACTCATCAGCAAAGTGCTCCAAGATTACAGAACGTTTTCGAGTCGCGTCATTTTCGTGCCGAAAGAGCCTGCCGGAGAAGCCTATCGAGCCGTCCCGATTACGCTCGATCCTCCCGCTCATCGTCCCGTGAGATCCTTGCTCAACGAAGATCTCTCGCCCAACAAGATCAAGTCACGGGAGGACTCGATCCGAGCCATGGCCGTGGAGATGATCGAATCATTCCGTATGAAGGGTCGATGCAACTTCGTCCATGATTTCGCCGAGCAAATGCCGCTACGCATCTTCATGCAAATGGTGGAATTACCGTTTGCCGATGCGCCGAAATTGAAACGTCTAGCGGATCAGTACACCCGGCCTGAACCCGATGTGAGCTACGACGACGTCGCGCGTGGGTTTACCGAGTATCTGCAACCGCTCATCGGCGACCGACGCAGCAAGAATGGCAACGACATGTTGAGTCACCTCATCAACGGCTCCATCGAAGGCAGACCGCTCACCGACGAGGAGACCGTCAATCTTTGCGTTCAGGTGCTCGTCGCCGGACTCGACACGGTGGTGAACGCCATGAGCTTCATCATGTTATTCCTGGCTCGGAGCCCGGAATCGCGACGTATATTGACGGCTGATCTGGCGCGGTTACCGATATCGTTGCAGGAGCTATTGCGGCGTTTCTCCATGGTCACGGTCGCACGGGAGATCACCCATGACCTCGAGTTCGAGGGGGTCCATCTCAAGCGCGGAGAAATGATGGTGGTGCCGACGCTTCTCCACGGGCTCGACTCACGGGAAAATGCGGATCCGATGAAGGTGGATTTCAATCGACGTTCGGTGGGCCATTCCATCTTCGGCGGTGGCATCCACACGTGTGCAGGCGCCCATCTGGCCAAAGCCGAAATTAGAATCATGCTCGAGGAATGGCTCACACGCATACCCGATTTCAAGGTGGTCGATGAATCCGAGATCGGCTTCGTCGGCGGAATCGTTGCGAGCGTAAAGCCATTTTCGATCGCATGGGATGTTGCTTCGACGCGAAACGACTCGTAGGCGACGAATCGATTCGCGAGAACCCGCCTCTCAGCCCCAGGAGCATTCCGGCATACGACGTCGCAACAATCGTACGGGGGTGGCGCGGATCGGTGCTAATGCTGACCCGTGCACGGCGGATCAGAGATTTCCCTCGATAAGGCCATTGACCGCGATTTCGGGCATGCTCGCCGTGTTTGGCAAGTTGAGCGCCAGATCCACCAGTCGTGCCACCTCCTCGGGCTGCGTCATCGTGCTTGGATCCATGTCGGTAATCGCCGCGGCCATGTCGGTGGCGACGAATCCTGGGCAGATCGCGGTGGCGCGAATGCCGTCTTGCCAACCCGCATGTCGTAACGCATGAGTCAAGGCGACGGCCGCAAACTTCGTCACCGCATACGCACCGGAATCCGCGGATGACACGCGCTTTCCCGACAGCGAACAGATCACCACGACCCGGCCGCGGCCCGAGGCACGTAGCGCCGGCCAAGCCGCTCGAGCGAGACGTTGCGGCCCGAATACGTTGACGTTGAACATCGAGGACATTTCCGGCTCGGTGATGTCTATCACGGTCTTCGGAATCATGAGTCCTGCGTTACAGACGATCGCGTCGATTCGTTCGAAACGGGTCAACGTGGCGTCGACCCAGTTCGCCTCCGCGTGGGGAGTCTCGGTATCATAGGGGTGGAGGAGAGCATCCGGTGCGCCTGTAGACACAGTGGGTCGGCGCATGCCGAGCGATAGGTCCCAGCCCGTGGCGGCCAGCTGGGTGGCAATGGCGGCGCCGATGCCGCGATTGGCTCCAGATATCATGGCCACACGGTTTGACGTTCGAATCATGTTTCAGGTACCTTCAATCGTGATTACTAGACTATGTGCGGCGTGAAATTCTCATGAGGCCGCGATCGCTTCTACCGTCGGCCGCTTTCTCATTGGTCATGGCGCTGTGCTGTTCGCCGCGAGGGCAGGCCGAGGTTCCGGCACCCATTCTGGTTGGCATCAACAACGAGTCCTATCCGCCGCTCTATTGGAAGACGGCCGCGGGGCGCTGGGTGGGTTGGGAAATGGACCTGTTGCACGCGACCTGTGCGCGACTCAAGGCAACGTGCATCGAGAAGGAGTTCGCCTGGGACGGCCTCATTCCCGCCCTTGAAAGCAAACAGATCGATATCATTTGGGCCTCCTTGTCGATCACCGAAGAACGCGCGAAGATGATCGATTTCACGCATTTTTACTATGATACGCCAATCATCATCATCGGGCCGCGCGACGAGCCGTTGCCTGTGCATTGTAATGACCTGGCAACGCTCGGCGGCTACGCCATCGGCGCCGAAGCCGGTTCAACGCTGGCGAGATTCTTGCTCGTCAATGCCCCCAAGAACGTCAAGGTCAAGACCTACGACACCATGGACAACGTGCTGGCCGATCTGGCGATCGGTCGCCTCGACTTCGCGCTCGAGGGAGGGAGCACGCTGGCGATGTTCCTGAACCAGAATCCGGAATTCGAACCGAAGAGCACCTGTCCCCCGGACCGCAGTTTCGGCGCCGGTATCGGTGGGGGCATGCGCAAAGATGACCGGGCGCTCAATGCTCGAATCAGCGCAGCCATCCTGCAGCTGAGCGCGGACGGTACCTGGGATAGGGTCACCGCGAAGTATCCTGAGATCAGCCGATTCTTGATCAAACCATGAGCGCCGCCGTTCACGCGAGCTCGAGCGGACCCGCCGTCGATCGTATCGTTCCGGGCGCAGTGCTGCCGGAAAGTTCCGATGTCGTCATCATCGGAGGCGGCATCGTCGGCGTTTGCGCCGCACGCGAGCTCGCTGCACGCGGCATCTCTGTCACTCTGTGCGAGAAGGGCATCGTCGCCGGCGAACAGTCCAGCCGCAATTCCGGCTGGGTCAGGCAAACCGGCCGCGATCTACGGGAGATGCCCCTGATCGTCGAGGCCTTGCGACAATGGCGTGGGATGAATGAGCTCACTGGAGCGGAGACGGGCTTTCGCGAGTGCGGTGTGTTGTACGTCGGCGAGTCGAGCGAGGACGAGGGGCGCTTCCAAGCCTGGGTGGACTCGGTGGCGCAGTTCGATATCGGCGCGAGGATAGTCCGCGGCAAAGAGCTTTCCGATCTAATGGGGGGAGCATGCGTCGAGTTTCCGTGCGGCATGTATGTGGCGTCGGATGGCTGCGCTGAACCGCAAAAAGCCGCGCCGGCGATCGCACGTGCCGCTCAGGCGCACGGCGCGGTCGTGGTAGAACAGTGCGCGGTTCGCGGCATCGAACGCGCCGCCGGCCGCGTGAGTGGTGTCGTCACCGAACACGGCACGATCCGCTGCGGCACGGTGATACTCGCGGGCGGCGCCTGGTCGAGTCTTCTATGCGCCGGACTCGATGTCGCTCTTGCACAATTGAAGGTGCTGGTACCGATCTTTCGCACGGCGCCCGTGCCAAACGGTCCGGGACCCTGTACCTGGCTCAAGGATCTCGGCTATCGCAAGCGACTCGACGGGGGATACACCATCAATGCGGCTTCAGGATTCGGATTTCCGCTGGTACCGAACTCGTTCCGTTTCGTGGCCGATTTCCTCCCGTTGCTGCGCCGGGAGTGGAAGACTTTCAGGCCCTTGCTCAACGATCAAGCTTGGCGCGAATGGCGCAATCTGCGTCCTGCGCGAATCGATGCGCCCGGAGTTTTCGAGGATATTCGGATTCTCGACCCTGCGACGAACCCGGCGCTGAATGCCCGCACGATGCGGGCCATGGCGACCTTGAATCCCGCGTTCAAGGACGTGCCGATCGTTCAGGAATGGGGCGGCTATATCGACGTAACCCCCGACCTGACCCCTTATATAGACGCTGTCGAGACCGTTCCGGGATTGATCGTGGCCACCGGTTTTTCCGGGCACGGTTTCGGTATCGGTCCCGGAGCCGGACGCTTGAGTGCCGAACTCGCGCTTGGCGAGACGCCCTGCGTCGACCCGCGGCCGTTCAGACTATCGCGGTTGAGCGACGGCTCTCCGCTCGTTCTTGGCGCGGAGATTTGAGCCGAATATGCTGGTGAGCGCCGGGAACGCGCCTCTGGCGGGCTATGGCGATCAACTGGTTCTTGGGCTGATCTTGACGCTCGAGGTGTCACTCTGTTCCTACGCGATCGGTAGCGTACTTGGTCTGATCGGCGCCGCCGCCAAGTTATCGCGCCGGTCGAGCTTGCGCCTGTTCGCCGGACTCTACACGACGCTGGTGCGGGCACTGCCGGAACTGCTCTTGGTGTTGCTGGCGTTCTACCTCATTGCCGGACGAGTCGAGCGACTCGCTGTATTCGTCGGCTTGGCGCCCCAGGGCTTTTCCTTGAATCCCTTCGCGGTGGCGGTCATGTCGCTCGGCTTCATCCAAGGCGCCTATATCACGGAAGTGCTGCGTGCCGCCGTGCTCGCGATACCGCGTGGGCAGCGTGAGGCGGCCCAGGCCTTGAACTTGCGCCCACTGACCTACCTGCGCCGCATCGTCGCACCCCAGGCGTTACGGCATGCGCTGGGCGGTTTGGGCAACATCTGGCTGAACGCAACCAAGGATGCATCCTTGATCAGTGTGCTCGGCATTTTTTCCGATGTGTTGAAGGTGAGTTCACTGGCCGCAGCGGCCACCAAACGCTACGTCTTCTTTTATGCGGTGGCAGGCGCGTGTTTTCTGGCGATCACTCTCGCGTCGATGGCCTTGCTCCACCGACTGCGCCGTCATCTGGGCCGGGCGTATCTCACGTGAGCTTTTCCTGGGAATTTTTCCTGCGCGGGGTGCTCCCGCAACTCATGACGGCCGTACCGGTCACCATCACGCTGACCCTCTTGTCGGCCTTGGGCAGCGCGCTCCTCGGTGTGCCGCTGGCGCTTGCCTTGGGTGCCGCTGCGCGCTGGAAGAGATGGCCCGCTGCTACCTATTCACTGCTCATGCGCGGCACGCCGATGCTGGTGCAGATCTATCTGATTTACTACGGACTGGGATCCCTGATTCCGCGAGACTGGATGCGTCACAGCTGGGCCTCGCCGTTGCTGCGGGACGCCTTCTGGTACGGACTCATGGCGCTCACCTTGAACGAGACCGCTTACGTGGCCGTCATCGTGAAATCGGGATTGGACGCGATCGAGCGGGGTCAACGCGAAGCCGCCAACGCTCTCGGACTGTCGCGCATGAGCACGCTCACCCGGATTCTCCTCCCGCAGGCGCTCGGTGTGGTTTTCCCCATGCTCGCCAACGAGTTCATTCTGCTGCTCAAATCGACCGTTCTCGTCTCGACCATCACCATCTTCGACGTCTTGGGCACGGCCAACAACATTCGGTTCGAGACGCTGCGCGTCGAGGAACCGCTGGTTGGCGCAGCCTGTGTCTACGTCGCGCTCGTCGGGATCATCACCTTGGTTTGCCGGCCAATCGAGCGTCGCCTGAGGCGCCATCTGTGATGTCGGGCGAGTTCGGACATTCAGTCGCTGCGGCGTTTAGGCGAGCCGGACCTCTACTCCCCGGCGCCGTAGATCTGCCACCACGTCGGCATTGGCGCCGGTATCGGTGATGAGCATGTGAAGCTGCTCGATACGGGCGATGAGGGAGACGTTGCGGCGCAGAAGCTTGGAGGAATCCGCCACGACGATGACTTGGCGGGAAATGGCGATCATCTGCGCGTTGAGTTGAGCTTCCGGAAGATGCGGAGTCATCACGCCGCGTTCCGGATCCAGTCCGTCGGCACCCAGGAACAAACGATCCGCCTGGAGACTGGCCAAGGCCGCCTCGGCCATGTGCCCGGACAAGGAGTTGGATTCCGGCCGTAGAATACCGCCAGGCATGATCAGCCGTACCGACGGAACGTCCGCCAGCAACATCGCAATGTTCAGCGCGTTGGTGATGACATTGATGGATTGCACGTCGAGCCGCCGAATTTGCTTGGCGATCTCGGCGGTGGTGGTGCCCGAATCCAGAATGAGGGTCTCGCCATCCTTGATGAGGGACGCGGCGGCTTGGGCGATGCGGAATTTCTCCGCATGATGCCGGGTCTGCTTGACCGTGATGGGTTGATCGTCGTCCTCATGCCGCAATAGTGCGCCGCCGTGCGTGCGCTCCAGTGCGCCGGCCGCCTCGAGGGTGGCCAGATCGGTTCGAATGGTCACCTGGGACGTGGCAAAGCGGCTGGCAAGGTCATCGACGGTGACCCGACCCTGATCGCGCAGAATTTCCACGATGCGGTGGCGGCGTTCGGCTACCAGCAGTCCCGGCTCCGTTGGGGGAGCCGCCAGTTCTGCGGAAGATTCTAGTCGATCGGATTGATGCATGACTGACGACAGATTCCCTAGGAGCGTGTCTGACTAATGGGCGCCGTCGCGAGGGCGCATCATTAGTCAGACACGCTCATTGGCGGGCGTCGCCTCCAACAATAAGAAACGTGCGAATGTTACCTTGAGACGATTGCGGCCGCTCGACATCGTGCCCAAGTCGCGATCATTGTAATAGTCGCGAATCCGGTGGGGGCCTGATCCCAGACCGCGCAGCACGATATCGCCCTCCCAGCGGTCTGCGTAAAACGCGTAGTAAAGACGGCCGGATCGTTCGATCACATGGGCCTCGGGCTTGTCGAAACCGATATCGTACAGTTCACCGCGATACGTGCCGAGAGGCAACATCAGTTCCTTGTACAGCGAAATCCACTTGCGCCATGCGATCTCACGCTCAGGCGTCAACAAGAAGGAGTCCGTGGGCTTGGGGTCGATAGGCCAGGTGAATTTGGTGGAGACGATGGCACCGACACCGATCGTGGAGGCGAAATCGTCGCCATGATCGCTGAGTTCCACATGGTCCCCGGCGTACGGGGCGCTCGGGCCCATCAAGCCTTTCAGCGTCTTGCCCTTGTGGCGCACTTGCCAGGAGGATTCCGGGTCCGAGGCGGGCGCCTGGTTCATGGCGGGAAAATTGAATGCCGAGTAGGTAGTGCCGCAGGGGCACAATTCGATCACCGCGTTGGGATCGATGGCCACCGCGGTCTCGTAGAGGGCCGCGAAAAATGTCTGCAGGCCTTCCACCGACTCCTCCGGACGCGCATGGTGATGCGCCGGATTGAAGCAGGGCGCGACGTTGTTCAAATGTTGGCCGTCGATTTTGAGCCCGGCAAATCCCCACTCGCCGATGAATTTCTCCACCAGCTTCTGGGTGTACTGCACCGTCTTCGCGTAGCCAGGACAAAGATAGAAGCTGTTCCACCAGGAAATATTCTGTACCGTGCCGTTCTTGTCGAGCAACAGCATGTCGGCGTGATCGTGCAGGAAGTCCGAGCCGGGCGCGACCGACAGAGGCGAGAACCAGAGCCGGGGTTTCAGGCCGCTGGCGCGTATGTCCGATACCAAGCGGCGCAGGTCCGCAGCGCCGTTCGGATACTTGGTGTGATCGGGATTCCAGTCGCCGATCATCGCCTGCCAGCCATCGTCGATGACCGCCCATTCCAATCCGAGTTCGCGCACCTTGGGCAAGGTGCCCTCGATCAACGCCGTCGTGCAGGAGCGTTCGTAGCCCCAGGCACACCAGATCGGTTCATAGGACGCGGCGGGCGGCACCGCGGAGTTAATTCCGCGCTCGGACATGAGATGTCGGTAGGTACTCAACGTGGCGAAATAGTCGCCGCCGTGGACCGCCACGAAGGTTTCAGGCGTTTCGAAGGTAGCGCCCGGCTTTAGGTAGCGCCTCTCATTGCCGCATACCGCGACGCGCACGGCACCGCGCTCCGCATGGACGGGTAACGAGACCCGCCGCGGCGAGGTCTCGACGTGGCCCACCGCGACGCCGCCGGCGCGATGCCAGACATCGACGATGGGCGTGCCGCCGCCGTAGTCCGACGCCTCCATGCCGAGAAAGTTGTCCTGCTCGAAGCCGAGTTCGACCGGTTGCACCCAATCACGGCGGTCTTCGTACGATGCACCCGAATAACACCAGAAGGCCGGTGTGCGCGTGCCTGACGCGGGGACATGAAGATCGCCGTTGGTCCAGCCGCGAAGGGTGAGAATGTGGGCGGCGGTGTTGCGGTAGGACGGGCGCACCAGCGCGATCCCCGGATGGCGCTGGTACACGGTCACCGCCAAGGTCTTCTCGATGCCGTCCGCCGACACACCGATCAAGGTCAGGCGCGTGCCCGGCCCGTTGATATCGGCAACGTCGCTCCTTGCCTGGTGCCGTATCGGGAAGTCAGTGATATGCCGGCCGTCGTCGCCAAGCAGGTATTCGCTGGATCCCCAGGAGGTCATGGCGAGCCGTCGCCGACCATCGATGCGCGTGACTCGTAAGCGTAGATTGGCGTCCCACTCCAAGCGCACGGTCCCATCGTCGAGCGCCGCCACCGCCTGCGGCGAGTCCCCACTCGGGGCAGGTTCGGCCGGCAGGAGCCCGTGGCGCAGCGCCAGCGTCAGCCCGCCAGCGAGTTGCACGAACTGGCGACGCGACGTCTTGCGAAAACTCATGGGCTCGAGTCCATGACGGTTACGTTCCGCCTCTTGACTTGTACGAAAATAATAATAACATCAAAAGAAAGTATACGAAAGAATATTGATTGATTGTAGTTTCATTTACTTTCGATTATGGTCTATCGGGATTTCATTAATAAGCCATTGTAAATGGTATAGGGAGACGAAGCGTGCCGAGTCTGAAGCTTACGTTGATTGCCCTTTGGTTACCCTGCGCTGCGGCCACCGGTGTACTTGCCGACGTCGCGGAAGGTGGGACCACCCGCGTGACTAGCGAGGCCGCGGACACCGCGGCCGTCGGCAGCACCACCGTGACTACCGAGGCGGTGGACACCGCATCCGGCGCGAGCGCCGGCCCTGCAAAACACAGTCCGGATCCAACGCTCGATGAAATCGTCGTCACCGGCCTGCGGGCCAGTCTCGAGAAGTCATTGCAGGTAAAGCGCAATGCCACCGTGGTGCTGGATTCGATCAACGCGGAGGAACTCGGCCGCTTCCCCGATGCCGACGTGGCCGACTCCCTCGAACATCTGCCGGGCATCACCATCGACCGCACCACCGGCGGCGAGGGACAGAAGGTGACCGTGCGCGGCTTCGGGCCGCAATACAACATCGTCACGCTGAACAACCGTATTCTCGCCACCGACGACGATGGCCGCGATCTGGCCTTCGACGTACTGCCCTCCGAAGTGATTTCCGGTGCGGACGTGCTCAAGTCATCGGAAGCCTCGGCGCTCGAGGGCAGCATCGGCGGCACGGTGAATTTGCGCACGGCGAGCCCGTTCGACAACCCCGGGTTTCACGGCGGGGCGCATGCCGAAGGCGACTACAACCAAATGACCACGCTGAAAGGCGACAAGTTCTCGGCCTTCGTGTCGAACACCTTCGCCGATCAGACCTTGGGGTTCCTCCTCGGAGGCGTGATCTCCGACAATCATTTGCGCACCGACTCATTGAATGCCTACAGCCAGAATATCTACGGCCCGGCCACTTATCCCTTCGACGGCAGCGGCAACGCGGTGCCGCTCGTGGCGACACCCTGTTGCATCACCTTCGGTTCGATTTTCGATGAAAAGAAACGCGAGGCGCTGTCCGGCAGCTTGGAATGGCGGCCCAGCGACACGCTGAAAATCGTCGCCGATGGCCTCTGGACCCATTTGCAGGATCCGCAGGTGGGCTACAACCAGTCCTATTATTTCCCTTACACCACCGATCAGAATGGCAACCCGACATTTTCCAACGTCACCGTCCAAAACGGGCTGATTACCTCGGTGACCTCGAACAACTTCACCCCCGAGATCGTCAACAACACCACCAATCGCAATGTGGTCACGACACTCGAGGGCCTGAAGGCGACCTGGCAGCCGCTCGACAACCTGAGCCTCACCCTCGATGGTTATCATTCGGCCGCGGACCGGCCCGAAGGCGGCGAGGATACCTTCGTGACCGCGGGATTGGTGTCGCAGACGCCCAATGCGGTGGACATTCTCAACATGTCGGATAACCCGCATGCGCTGCCCAGCTTGAACGTGGTGATTCCTCCCGGTCAACTCGGGTTGACCGCCTGTCCGGCGGGGAGTGCGAGCAAGACGAATGCGGGGTATTGTTCCTATACCGCTCTGATGAACTCAGGTTTTCTCAACAACAACAACTACTGGTCCACCCACTACGACGGCCTCAACGGCTACTCGGTGCACGATCAGATCAACGCCATCAATCTCGATGGCGCATGGAAAGCCGATATCGGTGTGTTCGATAAGCTGCTGTTCGGCGTGGGCGAGAGCCATCGCGAGAAGATGCGAGCGGACGTCAGCAACGATTGGACCAACGGTTCCGGCCAGTATGGAACGTTGTACGAGACCGCCGGATGTCCGGTGCAGTGCAATCCGTACACTTTCGGCTCGCAGGGCTTCAACGTGATCTCGTTCACCAGCCCGCCCAATTTCCTGCAAGGAGCGGGCGGCTCGTATCCGTCCGTCCTGCCGAAATTGAATGCCGCCCAGCTGCTGGCGTTCATGAAGAGCCTGAACGGTCTGCCGAATCCGTTCTTCTGCACCACTCTGCCGTGCGCTTCGCCGTTCGATTTCTCGCAAACGCTGCCGCAGGCTAATCCCTTCAATTCCTACGACGTGACCGAGAAGACGAGTTCGTTCTACGTCGAGGCCACGTTCGCCGGCACCGACTGGTCCGGCAACCTCGGCGTGCGGGTGGTACACACCACCACCGACGCCTTGACCGCGGAGTCCGTGCCCACCTATTTATGGACGCCCTCCGTGGCCAACTCGACGCAGACCTATAACGTGGGGTACAGCACTTCGACCTCGTTCAATCAGACTGCCTCCTATACCATGGCCTTGCCGTCGCTCAACCTGAGCTACTGGCTCATGCCCGACAAGCTGCAGCTGCGTGCGGCGGTGGCGGAGACCATGTCGCGTCCCGACCTCAATCAACTCGCGCCGAACTCGACCAACCAAGCCATCAACGGCACGGCGGAAATCGACTACACCGGAACCGCGGGCTTGAAGCCCATCAAGGCCGATGCCGCCGATCTGTCGCTCGAGTGGTACTACGCGCCGCACTCGGCCTTGAATGGCGCGTTCTTCTATAAGAAGGTCAAAGACGATATCTACACCGCCTACACGACCAACGTCGATCTCGGTACCAAGGAATACGTCGGCGGACCGCCGGGGACCCCGGGTGTGGTGGGAGTCGCGTACCCGTGGACCATCACGGCGCCGGCCAATGGCGACAAATCCATCTATACCGGCGTCGAACTTTCGTGGCAGCACTTCCTCGACAATGGCCTGGGTACCCACATGCAAGTCACGCACACGTGGAGCAAGGGTTACGATCAATTCGGCAATCCCACCGGCGCGGTCAATGACGCACCACCGACCACGTTCTCGATCAGTCTGATCTACGACAAGGGACCGTTCAACGCCGACATCAACTGGGATTACACGGCGCGCTACGTCTACGCCTGCTCACAGTGCACGGAAGTCCCGGACTGGCCGGCCATCGCCGACCCCTTCTCGTGGGTGACCGCGAGTGCACACTACAAAATCTGGCAAGGCTTCGAGGTGTACGTCGAAGCTAAGAACCTCACGGATGCGGTCGCCCGCACGTATCTCAACGGCAATCCGCTGTTACCGTGGGCCCCCGGACAGTCGGTCGGCCAGAGCGCGAGCGGGGTGGGTGCCGGCTATAGTGCGTATGGGCGAAGTTTCGTGTTCGGCGCTTCCTATCGGTTCTGATATGAAAAAACCCTGGCTCATGTACGCCTTGGTCACCACCGGATTCTGGGGAGTGTGGGGCGCGTTCGCGGAATTCCCGACGCGCCATGGCTTTCCCGAAACCCTGGTGTACGTGGTGTGGGCGCTCACCATGATTCCGCCGGCGCTATACGCCATGCGGCGCGTCGGCTGGCGCGTGCGGCGCGATGCGAAGTCCATGCTGCTGGGGTCGTTGATCGGTTTGACCGGAGCGGGCGGCCAGATGCTGCTGTTCCATGCGGTACACACGGGGCCTACCTACCTGATCTTCCCCATCATCGCGTTGTCGCCGGTGATCACCATTGCCTTGTCCATGGTGTTTCTCGAGGAGCGGGTCACCAAGGTGGGTGCGATCGGTGTGGTGCTGGCGCTGGTCGCGCTGCCGTTGTTCAATTACTCGCCGGCCGGCGCCGTGGATGGCGCGTCAGCGGCGGGTGGGGTGCAAGCCGTCACGTGGTTCGTCTACGCATTGATCATTCTGCTCGCCTGGGGCGTGCAGGGCTATTTCATGAAGCTCGCCAACGGCTCCATGGATGCCGAGAACATTTTTCTCTATATGACACTCACGAGTCTGTTGCTGATTCCCGTGGCGCTGTGGATGACCGACTTTTCCATCCCCATCGATTACGGGTGGCAGGGTCCGGGGCTGGCGGCGATCACTCAGATCTTGAACGCCGTCGGGGCGCTGACCCTGGTGTATGCGTTTCGCTACGGTCGTGCCTTGGTGGTGGCGCCGCTCGCCAACGCCGGCGCACCCATGATCACGGCAATCCTCTCCATGATCGTGCTCGGCGCATCGCCGAATACCGTCACCGTCATCGCCATTGCGCTGGCGTTCCTCGCCGCGGCGCTATTGGCCGTCGAACCGGAAGAGAAGCTGGTCGAGCAACCCGTATGAATGCCCTGTTGGATATAGTCCGTCGTCACAAGTCCGGCGAGACGGTCGGAATGTACTCGGTATGCTCCGCGCATCCCCTGGTGCTGGAGGCGGCGCTGCGCTTCGCGCATCGCACCGAGAGCGTGGCGCTGATCGAGGCCACCTCGAATCAAGTCAATCAGGACGGCGGCTACACCGGCATGCGTCCCGCCGCCTTTCGCGCGCGCGTGCTCGCCCTCGCGACCGAGGTCGGCTTGCCGCACCATCGCGTGGTGCTGGGCGGCGACCATCTCGGCCCCAATTGTTGGCAGCACCTACCCGCCGCGACGGCTCTCGAGAAGGCCGGGGTGATGGTTGGCGACTACGTGACCGCGGGCTTTCGCAAGATTCACCTCGATTGTTCCATGTCCTGCGCCGACGACCCGCGAGCGCTGGGCGATGAGGTGATCGCGGAACGCAACGCGAGCTTGTGCGAAATCACCGAGGCCGCGTGGCGCCGCACCGGCGGTGAGCCGCCCGGGTACATCATCGGTTCCGAGGTACCGGTGCCCGGCGGCGCGCATGAGACGCTCGAGACCTTGAGCGTCACGACACCGGACGCGGCCCACGCGACCATCGAGGCGCATCGCAAGGCGTTCGCGCGCCATGGGGTGGATGCCGCCTGGGAGCGGGTCATGGGGCTGGTGGTGCAGCCGGGGGTCGAGTTCGACCATCATCAAGTCATCGACTACGTCCAGCCCAAGGCCGTCGCGCTCAGCCGGTGCATCGAATCCGTGCCCGGTATGGTGTTCGAGGCGCATTCCACGGATTACCAGACGCCCGCCGCCCTCCAGGCCTTGGTCGAGGATCACTTCGCCATCCTGAAAGTGGGCCCAGGGGTGACGTTCGCGCTGCGCGAAGCGTTTTGGGCCCTCTCGGACATGGCCACGCAACTGCATCTCATGCCGCAGGAGTCGCTCAAGGATGCGATGCTCGCACAGATGAAACGAGATCCTCGCTACTGGAGCGCTTATTACCTCGAGCTCGAGCGGCGGGAGTTCGACCTGCAATTCAGCCTGAGCGACCGGATCCGCTACTACTGGAGCGCGCCGGCGGTTGAGCGTGCATGCGCGCAACTGTTCGCGGCTCTCGCATCCCAGGGAATTCCCCTCACGCTCATCAGCCAGTACCTGCCCGTGCAGTACGCTGCGATTCGCGAGGGCCGCTTGAATAACCATCCGCGCGAACTCGTGCTCGACGTCGTCGAGCAGGTTCTGCGACATTATGATCGGGCATGTCGGCCGGGCACTCGAGCGCCGGTCTGCGCTGCCATCGATCAAGGACGCCAATGAACCGCGGCCACGTAAACACCTCAGAAGGGCTCCTGGGACACCCGCAAGCCGCGCTCGAGGCGGCGGGCGGACTGTCGACCGCACGGGAAATCGTGCAGCAACCGGCCGTTTGGACCCAGATCGAACGTGACATGACGCGCAACGCCGGGGCATTGCGCGCCTTTCTGGAGCCGCTGCTCGCGCGGCGGGAACTGCGCATCATCTTGACCGGCGCCGGCACGTCGGCATTCGTCGGCGAGTGTCTGGCGCGCGCCTTGAAGCGGCGAACGCGGCTTCGCGTGGACGCGGTGGCGACCACGGATCTCGTCGGCTCTCCCGACGGCTGGCTCGAGCCCGCGGTGCCGACGTTGCTGGTCTCTTTCGCGCGCTCGGGCAACAGCCCCGAGAGCGTGGCCGCGGTCGCCATCGCCGAGGCGGCCGTGCCGGACTGTCATCATCTCATCGTCACCTGCAACGCGGAGGGAAGCCTGTACCGCCAGCGACAACGATTGCGCAATTCGCATGCGATGCTGCTGCCGGATGAGACCAACGATCGCGGCTTCGCCATGACCTCGAGTTTCACCGGCATGTTGCTCGCCGCCTCCCTGGCGTTTGACCTGGTGCACCAGGGTACGCCGGCCGAACTCGCCGGTTTGTCGACGCAGGTGCTCGAGACCGGATTGCCGCTGCTCGGAAACCTGGTGCGTTCGGGCTTCGAGCGGGTGGTGTACCTGGGCAGCGAAGCGTTCAAGGGGCTGGCGCGCGAAGCCGCGCTCAAGATGCTCGAGCTCAGCGACGGCAAGATCGTCGCGCTGGCCGAAACTCCACTGGGTTTTCGCCACGGGCCGAAGACCATCGTCAACGAACGGACATTGGTGGTGGTCCTGGTGGGCAATGACCCCTACACGCGCCGCTATGACCTCGATCTGCTCAACGAACTGCGCGCCGATGGGGTGGCGGGCCGGGTACTGGCGTTGACCGCGCGCGCGCTGGACGTACCGCATCCAGACGACATCGTGTTCTCTGCGGGCGCCGGCGAGGTCTCGGATCTGGCGCTATGTTTGCCGTACGTCCTGTTCGCGCAAGTGCTGGCCTTCCTGCAGTCGCTGGCGCTCGGGCTGAGTCCCGATGTGCCCAATGCCGGTGGTACTGTCAACCGCGTGGTGCGTGGCGTCACCATTTATCCATGGGATGCGGCAGGCGCCGCATGAGGACCTACCTCGGCGTCGATGGCGGCGGCACCAAGACCGACTTCTTGCTGATCGACGAGTCGGGTCGTGTACTTGCCCGACACCGGGCGGGGTCGGCGTATTACTTGGAGACCGGAGTCGACGCGCTGCGCAGCCTGTTGGTCAACGGCATTGCCGCGACGCTGGCACAGGGGTCGGTGACGCCGGAGACCCTGGGTTTCGCGTTTGTTGGTTTGCCTGCCTATGGCGAAGATAGCTCTCTCCTGAGTGTTCTCGATGCCGCGCCGTCCCCCACCCTGCCCAGTGAACGCTACCGCTGCGGCAATGACATGGTGTGCGGCTGGGCCGGGGCTCTCGCGGGGCACGACGGCATAAACATCGTGGCGGGCACGGGATCGATCGCCTATGGAGAATATGCAGAGCGACAGGCGCGCGGCGGCGGCTGGGGCGAATTGTTCAGCGACGAAGGGTCGGCCTACTGGCTGGCGCGCGCAGGGCTCACGCTTTTTTCGCGTATGAGCGATGGACGCGCGGCGGTCCGACCTCTGTACGAATTGCTGCGGCAACATTTTCGATTGCAGGATGACTTGGATCTCTGCGCCGCCGTTTACGGACCGCCGCCCTTGACCCGCAGCGGCATCGCGGCCCTGGCGCCGTTGGTGGCGCAGGCGGCGCGCGCGGGCGACGCCCCGGCGCGTGGACTATTCGACGCGGCGGCGCAGGAACTCGCCGCCATGGTGCACGTGGTGCATGATCGGCTCCGCGTGCCGCCGGGCCACGCGCTCCCCGTATCCTATTCAGGCGGCATGTTTCAATTTGCGGATCTGTTGCTCGAACCCTTTCTTGCAGCCCTGCGGGGTAGCGACCGTCTCTATGAATTCATGCTGCCCCGTCTGTCGCCGGGAGCGGGAGCGGTGCTCTACGCGGCGAGACTCGCCGGCTCGCCGTTGACGCCGGCCGCCATCGAGGAGTTGTCGCGGCAATTGCGCGCGGGGAGCGCGGAGGAGTGAGGGCGTGGCTCGTTTCCGGGTTCTTGCTTAGGGTTGCGCTCACATTCGCGCTCAGGTTCGGACTAAGGGTCGCGGTCTGGTACGCGCTCGGTTTCGCCTCTGCCGCCAATGCCTCGGTCGGCCACGCCTCAGCCGACCCGGCCGCGGCGCGACGTGCCTCGACCGGCCTCGCCCTCGCGCCTAGTACCGCTTCCGTCCCAGCTCCCGCCGCAACCACGCCGTACACCGACGAAGACTTCGTGCGGGTGCGCAAATTCGACGCCCACGTGCACGCGAACGCCGCCGATCACGTCTTCTTGGACGTTGCGCGACAGGATCGATTCGAAATCCTTTCCATCAATGTGGATTATCCCGACTTCCCGCCGCTCGACGTCCAGGCACGGATCGCTCATGCGCTGCAAGCCGCCGATCCGGCGCACTTCCACTTTGCCACCACCTTCTCCATGAAGGGCTTCGGCCGCACAGATTGGACCGTGCGCACCAACCGGCGGATCGATGCCGAAATCCGCAACGGCGCGCTGGCGGTCAAAGTGTGGAAGAACGTCGGCATGGTCGAACGGGATGCCGCCGGCCATCTCATCATGCTCGACGATCCGGGTTTCGATGGGGTCATGGCGCATCTCGAGGCGCGTCACATTCCGCTGATTGCGCATCAGGCCGAGCCCAAGAATTGCTGGCTACCGCTCGAGGCCATGACCACGGAAAACGATCGCAGCTACTTTCGCGAGCATCCCGAATATCATATGTATCTTCATCCGGAGCAACCGAGCTACGAGACTTTGATGGAGGTACGCGATCGTTTCGTCGCGCATCATCCTCGTTTAAGTTTCGTCGGCGCGCATCTGGCGAGCCTTGAATGGAGCGTAGATAAGCTGGCGATTTTCCTGGATACCCATCCCAATGCCGTGGTGGATCTCGCGGCGCGTATGACGCAGGTCCAGTATCAATCGAACGCCGACTACGACAAGGTGCGCGGATTTTTCATCAAGTATCAGGAGCGTATTCTATACGGCACCGATTTGACGGAAGAGCCGCCCTCGGCCGCCGAACGCGCACAGAATCCGCCCATCGCGCGCGGTGAATTTCGCCGCGAGGCCGATGCATTCTGGCGCTCGGATTGGACCTATCTGGCCACCGCCGGCGTGCAACACATCGACGCCATCCAAGCCGATGCCAAGGGGCTCGCCCTGCCCCGGTCGGTCATCGACAAGATCTATTACACCAATGCCAAGAGAGTCTTCGAGCGCGTCGAGCCTTGAATGCGCTTACCGCAGAATGAGGCGGTGGCGCCCAGGAGGTTAGTGAGGTTGCATAACCATCATCGCGGCCGGTTCAGCTAGCTTTCTCTCCGCGCCGTTGCCAGACGTTATTCACGAGTATGCCGACAGTACTGTCAGAAATGCCTGACAGATGCTGATAGCGGTTTCCGACGCTGATCGAGCGAATTCAAAGGATTCCAGCGGTTACAGTACAGCGAGGGCTGGGAAACGACGGCGGCGACGCGAATCTTTCCTTGGACCGAATGCCCGAGAGCGCTTTTTCTGGCGCTTTGTGCTTGAGTTGGCGGTGAGTATTACAGAGTGCAGCACCGCCATAGCGATTTTTAGGAAACGTCATGGCCGGCGAGGTGAGAGCTAACCACAATATCCTCAGCGCGCCGATGGACGATCAATTGTTCCGTCGTCTCGCCGAAAATATACCGGCGCTCTGTTGGATAGCGGATGCATCCGGTTATATCAGTTGGTACAACCCGCTCTGGTATGCATACACCGGCACCACTCCCGCCGAGATGGAGGGTTGGGGCTGGCAATCGGTGCATGATCCGCGAAATCTGGCGGCGGTGCTCGAGCGTTGGAGCGAGGCCATCGCGTCTGCGCAACCCTTCGAAATGGTGTTTCCCATCAGGGGTGCGGATGGGGTGTACCGACCCTTTCTGACACGAATCAATCCGACCTTCGATCTCGAGGGCAACGTGACCCACTGGTTCGGCGTGAATACCGACATCTCTCTGCAGGTGAAGGCGGAGGATGCCGCGGCCAAGACCGAAGCCAGATTTCGTCTGATTGCCGACTCCATGCCGCAGATGGTGTGGGCCGCGGCGGCGGCCGGCGGCTACGACTATTACAATGCACGTTGGTACGAATTTACCGGCGTACCCATTGGTTCCACGGATGGCGACGGTTGGTGCAACCTGGTGCACCCCGATGATCGTGACCGGGCCCGGTCCGCCTGGCGCTTGGCGCTCGAGAGCGGATCGCCTCATCGACTGGAGCATCGGCTCCGGCATCGTTCGGGCGTTTATCGCTGGGTGCTGGCCAGTGCCCAGCCGGAACGCGATGCCGAAGACGCGATCACTCGCTGGTACGGGACTTATACCGATATCGAGGATATCGTGCAGGCGAGGCGCGTGCTGCAGCGCTCGCGCGACTCTCTCGAATTGGAGGTCATCGCCCGCACCGGCGAACGCAACCTCTTGGCAACCCTGGTGGAAACCACGGATGTCTTGGTCATGGCCATCGACCTTGCCTACAACATCACCGCCATCAACAAGGCGAATGCCGATGAATTCGAACGCATCTACGGTATGCGCACCGGGGTTGGCGATAATTTGCTCGCATTGTTCGCGGACAGTCCAGATGAACTAAGTCCTCTCAAAGCGGCATGGAGTAAGGTGCTCCGGGGTGAGGAATTTACGCTCATCGAATCGCGGGGCAACCCGGCCCGCGAGCATTCCACGTACGAAATCAAGTACCGCCCGTTGCGCGACGCCACGGGTGCCCAGATCGGTGCGTTTCAGTTCGCGAGCGACGTCACCGGGCGACTGCGCGATCAGGCGCGCTTGGCACAGGCACAAGCCGCACTGATCCAGACCCAGAAGCTCGAGGCCATGGGTCAGCTCACCGGTGGAGTTGCGCACGACTTCAACAATTTGCTCACGCCGATCATCGGCAGCTTGGACATCCTGCATCGCCGGGGATTCGGCGGTGCGCGAGAACTACGATTGATCGATGCGGCCTTTCAGTCCGCGCAACGCGCCAAAGTGTTGGTGCAGCGCTTGTTGGCCTTCGCGCGCCGACAGCCTTTGCAATCCGCGGTCATCGATGTGGGGGCGCTGATCAAGGGCTTGGCGGATCTCATCAGTAGTACAGTCGGTCCGCAGATCGTGCTGAATATCGAAGTCGCCGAAGAAATTTCCTTCGCCAAGGCCGATCCAAACCAATTGGAGATGGCGGTTCTCAATTTGGCCGTCAATGCTCGTGACGCGATGGACCGGCCGGGCGTCATTAGTATTTCGGTCGCAGCGGAAGTGCTCGAGGATGGGGACGTGCCCAACCTCAAGTCGGGGCGATACGTTCGACTGCTCGTGGGCGATACGGGCCGTGGCATGGACGAGGCGACCTTAGCCCGCGCTATCGAGCCGTTTTTTTCGACCAAGGGGGTGGGTCAAGGAACAGGTCTCGGTCTATCGATGGCACATGGCCTGGCAACTCAGTTGGGTGGTGCCTTGACGATTGCCAGTCAGTTACGGAAAGGCACCGAAGTCTCCATTTGGCTGCCCGCATGCGATGAGCGTCCCGCCACGAACGATGGAACCCAGAGCCCGCAGCCCGCAGTGTGGGCTGGCACGGCGCTGCTCGTGGATGATGAAGCGTTTATTCGGGTCAGTACCGCCGACATGTTGAATGCGCTTGGATTCATAGTCAGGGAGGCGTCGTCGGCAGAGTCCGCGCTGGCAGCGATCGATGCCGGTTTGGTGCCGGAACTTCTGATCACGGATCACCTGATGCCGGGCATGACCGGCGTGCAACTGGCGCGCTTGGTGCGGGAGCGACAGCCAAAGATCAAGACATTGATCGTCTCCGGATTCGCGGATGTCGACGGCATCGATCCGTCGTTCCCGCGACTGACCAAACCCTTCATGCAGAGCGAACTCGAGGCGGCGATCGCCAACCTGCATCAAGCAAGCTAGCATCTCGGCACCGTGAATCGGACCATTTCACAGGGCCTGGATGGGCGAGCATCCCGGCGGGAACGGAGCAGTTCCCGCCGGGATACTCGCCCACCCAGACCTTTTCCTGTGCCGTTTGGCGACTCGAGCAAGCGTCAATTCAGCCATTCAAAATCACGTTGCCGGATACTAGAGTGCCGCGCCGGGTCTAGCCGCGTAGAGTTTTCCCGCGCGTGGCGTCTTCAGGAGTTTTGACGGAGACGGCTGTGTCACCGATGTCGTCTCAATGGTGCGAACACATTGCCAGTAGCAATATGATTGGAATAGGAACTCCGAGCAACCACAACAAGATACCGCGACCCATGTTGATTCCCCTTTACCGTTAGTTTCAGTGCTGCAACTCCGGGGCTATAACCCTGGCTCTATAACGCTAGAGCTGTGACCCGAGATTAGGGTCGACTGATTGGCCTTTCGGGTCCAGAGAAACCCAGTGCTAGTCGCTGTCAGACGAGCCCGACATCGATCGCTATCCGGTTTGGGGCTACAGAATCGCGGGAACGTGTCGATCACACCAAAATGATCCCACCAAAGTGGGCAGCCGATCCTATCGAAATTTTCATGCGTTTTCCGACAGCGAACGCACATCAAAAAGTGTATAGCGTGAGGATAAGGGAAACCGAGTTTTGGGAAACACTATGACCGATTTACTGGACTGGATGTTCGCCTCGAAGAATTTCATGCCGCATGGCCACTGCTATCTGTGGCAGCCCGACACGCTATGGCTCAACGTCGGCGCCGACGGCTTGATCGCCGCGTCGTATTTTGCAATTCCCGCGGCTCTCTACTATTTCGTCAGGCGTCGCAGGGCGGAGATTCCCTACGTGTGGGTGCCGCTGATGTTTGCCGCCTTCATTTTGTTGTGCGGTACCACGCATGTGATGGAAATAGTAACCGTATGGAACCCTCTGTATCGGGTGGCGGGTTCACTGAAGCTTCTGACCGGCCTCGTATCCTTTGCAACCGTCGTCACGCTGGTTTGGATCATGCCGCGCGCCATGCTGCTGAAGACGCCCGGGCAATTGCAGACCGAGGTCGCGGCGCGCACCGCGCAACTCGCCGCCGTCAACAGCCGACTACAGGCGGAAGTGGTGGCACGCACGGCCGCACAGGAGGAGTTGCAGTTGGCGGACCGTCGCAAGGATGAGTTCCTCGCGACACTTGCTCATGAACTACGCAACCCGTTGGCGCCCATCCGCCACGCGCTAAAGCTGCTGGACGCGGCGGAATTCGACATGCGAAAGCGTCAGTGGAGTTCCCAGGTCATTTCCCGGCAGGTGGGTCGCATGGCCCTCTTGCTGGACGATCTGATGGATATCTCGCGAATCACGCGGCATCGTTTGACACTGCGGCTCGAGCCGGTCGATGCGGCTTCCGTGATCGCTGCGGCGGTTGAAACGGCCACGCCCTGGATCGAGGATAAGCAACACACTCTCGTAGTCAATCTTCCCGATGCACCGCTCACCGTGAAAGTCGATCCACTGCGAGTGTCCCAGGCAGTCGCTAATTTGCTGTCGAACGCGGCCAAGTACACCCCTGCCGGTGGGCATATCGAACTCACCGCGAGCGTCGAATCCGCGGGGTTGACGATCACGGTCAGGGACACCGGTATCGGCTTTGAGCCGGCCGCGCTTGCCTCCATGTTCGAGATGTTTACGAGGGGGGCGGCGACCGCCGAGCAAGAGCCGGGATTGGGGTTGGGCCTCGCGCTCGTCAGTCAGCTAATCACCTTGCACGGCGGGACCGTGGATGCCCTGAGCGCCGGTGTCGGCAAGGGGAGCGAGTTCAGGATCCAGATCCCTGACGTCGTGGTCATGAGTGAGGCGCCCTACCCCAAGCGGTCTGCTTCGGCGCCACCACCGCGCGGCGGCGTCCATGGCAAAGTGGTGGTGGTTGACGACAATAGAGACTCCGCCGATGCGCTGGCACTCGTGCTCGAGGGGGAGGGCTATGAGATCATGGTGGGATACTCGGGAGAGGATGCATTGAGACTCGCGCGACAGGGAAAGCCCGCGGCCATGATCCTGGATATCGGGATGCCCGATCTGACCGGCTATGAGGTGGCACGTCGCGTGCGACGAGAGCCGTGGGGCCGCGCGGTCTTTTTTGGTTGCGATGACAGGTTGGGGGCAGGAAAAGGATAAGGAGTGTGCGCGGCTAGCCGGCTTTGATCGCCATTTCACCAAACCCGTGGATCCGATCGAGCTGCAGCTGCAACTGGCCGAATTTTTCGAGCATCGCGCACATGTCGTATAAAGCGCATCGGATGTCGAGTGAGGACCGCTTCCGCGCCTTCGTGACCGCGAGTTCCAATGTGGTTTATCGCATGAGCGCCGACTGGAGTGAGATGCAGCAGCTCGACGGCGCAATGTTCATCGCCGATACCGAAGCTGCCACTCTCGGTTGGATGGAAAGATACATCCATCCGGACGACCGATCGATGGTGCAGAACGCAATCGATGCGGCGATCGCGGCCAAGAGTCCTTTCGACCTGGAGCATCGCGTGCTGCGCCTGGACGGCAGCCTCGGTTGGACCCACTCGCGCGCGGTGCCGTTGGTGGATGCCGATGGCACGATCTCCGAGTGGATCGGCGCGGCAAGTGACATTACCCCGCGCAAGGAGACCGAAGGTGCACTCGCGGCGTTAGCCGAGGAGCATGCGCGTCAGTCGCGCCTGTTCGACCAGATAGCCTCGAACACGCCCGACTTCATCTACACCTTCGATACGGAGGCGCATTTTCGGTTCGCCAATCGACGATTGCTCGAGGTCTGGGCACGCACCTTGGATGAAGCCGTGGGACGGAAGCTGCTCGAACTGGACTATCCCGATTGGCATGCAGAGATGCACGAGAAGGAGATCCGGCAAGTCATCGACACGAAGCAGCCCATCAAGGGCGAAGTACCCTTCACCGGCGGCAGCGGCATCTCGGGCGTGTACGAATACATATTTACTCCCGTACTCGGCCCCGACGGCGAAGTCGAACTCATCGCGGGCACGACCCGCGACGTGACGGAGCGGCGCCGCGGTGAGCAGCTGCTGGTGGCGCAGAATCGGGCGCTGGAGTTGCTGCTGACGGGCTCCCCACTGACCGATGTGTTGAGCGCGCTGGCGCAAGTCGTGGAAGAACAGGCGGACAGCAAGGTGCTCGTCGCGATCACAACACTGGACGAAGATCACGGCTCACTGGTCACCGCCGCCGCGCCAAGCCTGCCGTCCAGCTTTATTGCCGCCATGGATAGTATCAAGCCCGCGATTGGTGTGGGCACCTCTGCCCATGCCGCCGCGACCAACGAAGTGACCTGCACGCCTGACATCGCCGCGGCGGAATCCTGGACGGGCCAGTCGCACTTACCGCTGCGCATCGGCATCAAGGCCGCCTGGTCGATGCCAATCCGTGCCCTCGACGGCCGCGTGCTTGGCACCTTTGGCATCTACTTTCGCGAGCGGCGGACGCCCAGCGAGCGGGAATTGCGCATCGTCGAAGGGCTCGGGCGCATCGCGGCCCTCGCCATCGAGCGCTCCAAGAATGAGCAGGAACGCGAAGAACTTTTGCGCCGCGAGCGTGCGGCGCGCGCCGAGGCCGAGCGTGCCAGCCGCATGAAGGATGAATTCCTCGGTACGCTCTCGCATGAGCTGCGCACTCCATTGCATGCAATCCTGGGTTGGTCACAGGTGCTCTCGCGACGCGGCAACGCGGATCTCGCCAAGGGACTCGAAGTGATCGAACGCAACGCGCGCGCCCAGACCAAAATCATCGATGATCTGCTCGACATGAGTCGAATCATCAGCGGCAAGGTGAGACTCGACGTGCAGGGGGTCGACCTTGCCGCTGTCGCACGCCTTGCGGTAGACACCGTGCGGCCCGCCGCCGACGCCAAGGGAGTCAAGCTGCAGGCCGTCCTCGATCCGCTCGCGGGACCCGTCAATGGCGATCCAAACCGCTTACAACAAGTACTCTGGAACATCCTCACCAACGCGGTCAAGTTCACGCCTCGCGGCGGTCGCGTGCAAGTGCTGCTGGAACGCGTCAACTCGCACCTCGAACTGAGTGTCATCGATTCCGGTCAGGGAATCAGCCCGGAGTTCCTGCCCCATGTGTTCGACCGCTTCAGCCAAGCCGATGCATCGAACACACGGCAGCACGCGGGTCTCGGCTTGGGTCTCGCCATCGTCAAGCAGCTGGTGGAGTTGCATGGCGGGAGTGTGCGGGCCAAGAGTGCCGGTCCCGGCCAGGGTGCCGCGTTCTCCATCGAGTTGCCGCTGCAGTCTGTGAGCAGCGAAGCCGCTGACACTCCCGACAGGCGTCACCCGAGGCGCAGCGACGGCGCGGACCGTGACCTACCCGATCCGGCGAGCCGCCGCGCCGACTTCTCAGGACTCAAGATCCTGGTGGTGGACGATGAAGCGGACGCGCGGGCGCTCATGCGCCAACTATTCGAGGATAGTCGCGCCACGGTGCTCGAAGCCTCGTCCGCCGCCGAGGCCCTGTCCCTGCTACGCTCGGCGCGACCCGATGTGCTCGTATCCGACATCGGCATGCCGGGGGAAAGCGGTTACGTATTGATCCGCCAGATCCGCGCTTTGCCGGTACAGGCCGGTGGCGCAACGCCCGCCGTGGCGTTGACAGCCTATGCGCGTACCGAGGACCGCACCCAAGCCATTCTCGCCGGCTTCCAGCACCATGTGGCAAAACCCGTGGAACCGGCGGAACTCATCGCCATGGTGGCGAGCCTGACCCAGCGCTCGGTGGGCGGTGAGTAGATACCTCGGAAAAATCCAACAGCGGGCCCGCGAGCAGCTCGAGTACCTCGATGCAGCGGCGAATCTCGGCGACACTTGGCCATACCGCCGCGCAACCAGCTAGAGGCACTCCATACGGTATGCGAATCTATCGGAAAATCCGATCAGGGCTGCGGCGCGACCGGTTTGGCGGCCGCCGGCTTTACGGTCGCGCGTTTGGGTTTCGTTGGTCGCACCGGGCTCAATGCATCGAACAACGTATCTTGGGGATACTGGGTGCAGTGATCATCGAGCCCCGCATCGAACTTGGTTAAGCCGTCGGCGTCTAGCACGTGACCGTCGGTCAGGCCGACGGCGTAGCCGTACAGCCACATCGTGAGCGTGGTCGATCCCTCGGGGTCTGATTTGCGCAACGCGAGGTGCCGGGTCTCGAAGCTGGCGCAATCCAACTTGGTCAAATCCATTGGGTTGCTGCGTTTGGATTTCACGGTGGTCACGGCCTCGAGCAGCGTCGATGCGGGATTGTTCTTGCATTCTGCATCGAGCGCGAAGCCGAACGACGGCATGGAGTCGCCATACATGGCCCGATCACCGGATCGGGCAATCGAAAATCCGAACAGCCACATGACGGTGTCGATGGGGTCGGGGGTATAGCCGGGAAGGGTCGAGGTCAGCACCTCGTTCTCGTATTTGGCGCAGTTCACCGCGGCAAGATTGAGTGAGCCGGCGTGACTGGGCTGTGGCAGCACAACCCAGCAGACGAATACTGAGATGAGACAGGAGCCAATTCGCCGTATCGTGGCGCTACGAGGCGCGGGTGTCGGGCGGATGCGCGTCGCTGTCGCGCCCGTTCGCGCAGTTACCGAGCCGATCATGGCCGCGCCTCGTGAGCTTAAGCTTGCGGACCCGCTCACGTCTGCGCCCGCGAAGGCAGGACCCGCGCAACATAGTCGGCAAACCGGCCGGAGGTCACGAGCGTGGTCGCGGCCTCGATGTCCGGCGCGAAGTAGCGGTCGGCCGAGTAGAACGGGACGACGGCGCGGATCTCGGCGTGCGCTTTTTCCAGATTCGTCGACGATCGGGCCGGACGGTGAAAGTCGATGCCCTGGGCGGCCGCGAGCAGTTCCACGCCGACCACGGACGCCGCATTTTGCACCATGCGGCCGAGCCGTCGTGCGCCATGTGTGGCCATGCTGACGTGATCCTCCTGATTGGCCGAGGTGGGAATCGAATCGACGCTAGAGGGCGTGGCGATGGACTTGTTCTCCGAGACCAAGGCGGCTGCCGTCACCTGCGCGATCATGAACCCTGAATTCAGTCCACTGTTTTCCACCAGGAACGCGGGCAGCCCGCTCATCTTGGGGTCCACCAGCACGGCGATACGCCGCTCGGCGAGGCTGCCGATCTCGGCAATGGCGAGTGCCAGGGTGTCGGCGGCAAAGGCGACGGGTTCGGCGTGAAAATTGCCGCCGGATAGCACATCGCCTTGCTCCACGAATAGCAGGGGATTGTCGGTGACCGCATTGGCCTCGATGCGCAGCGTGGTGCCGCAGTTGTGGAGCAAATCGAGGCACGCGCCCATTACCTGCGGCTGGCAGCGAAACGAGTAGGGGTCCTGCACGCGACTGCAGTCGAGATGCGAGGCGCGGATGGCGCTGCCGGCGAGCAGATCGCGATACTCGAGCGCCACCGCGATCTGCCCCGGCTGACCGCGCACTTGGTGGATGCGCTCGTCGAAGGGCGAGTCGCTGCCCTTCAACGCGTCGACCGACATGGCGCCGGCGACCACGGCGGCGGCGAATACGTCCTCCGCTCCGAACAGCCCGGCCAATGCCAGCGCCGTCGACACCTGGGTGCCGTTGATGAGCGCGAGACCCTCCTTGGCGTGCAGGGTGAGGGGCTCGAGCTCGGCAACGCGCAGCCCTTCGAGTGCCGGCAACAGCTTGCCTCGCACACGCACCCGGCCCACCCCCAAGAGCGCCGCACTCAAGTGCGCCAAGGGCGCGAGATCCCCGGAGGCGCCCACTGATCCTTGCGCAGGGATCACCGGATACACTTCGTGCTCGAGCAGGGCGGTCAGCGCGTCGATGAGTCCCAGCGTCACACCCGAATGACCGCGCGACAGCGCGTTGATCTTGAGCGCAAGGATCAAGCGGACCACGGCATCCGGCAGCGGCTCGCCGACACCCGCCGCGTGCGATAGCAGGAGGTTGCGCTGCAACAGCTCGAGCTGTTCGCTGGGAATGCGCGTCTGAGCCAGCAGTCCGAAACCGGTGTTGATACCGTAGGCGGCGGCGCCCGCGGCGACGATCCGCTCGACCAGTGCAGTGGCGGCGGCGATGCGTTCGCGGTCCGCCGCGGTGAGGCTAAAGCGGACGGGTCGTTCGTAGATCCGTCGCAGCGTACCCAAGCTCAGGTCGCCGGCGTGCACTTCCACCGAGGTCGTCATCTAAGGGTGCTCGATCATGGGCAGGTTCAAGCCCTGTTCACGCGCACAGTCGATCGCGATCCGGTAGCCCGCATCCGCATGGCGCATCACACCGGTACCCGGATCGTTCCAGAGCACGCGTCCCACACGTTTTTCGGCGGCGGGCGTGCCGTCACAGACGACGACGACGCCCGAATGCTGCGAGTAGCCCATGCCCACGCCGCCGCCATGGTGCAAGGACACCCAGGTGGCGCCGCTCGCGGTGTTCAGCAATGCATTGAGCAAGGGCCAGTCTGACACCGCATCCGAGCCATCCAGCATCGCCTCGGTTTCGCGATTCGGGCTCGCCACCGAACCTGAGTCCAGATGATCGCGGCCGATGACCACGGGTGCCGACAGCTCGCCGCTGGCCACCATTTGGTTGAACGCCAACCCTAGACGATGACGCTGACCCAAGCCCACCCAGCAGATGCGCGCCGGCAGTCCTTGGAAATGGATACGCGAGCGCGCCATGTCGAGCCAGTGGTGCAGATGCGGATCGTCCGGGATCAGCTCCTTGACCTTGGCGTCGGTTTTGTAAATATCTTCGGGATCGCCCGACAACGCGGCCCACCGGAACGGACCGATGCCGCGGCAGAACAACGGACGGATGTACTCGGGCACGAAGCCCGGAAAGTCGAAGGCGTTCTTGACGCCGGAGTCGAGCGCGACCTGACGCAAGTTGTTGCCGTAGTCGAACACCGGCAAGCCCATGGCCTTGAAGCGCAGCAGGTACTCCACGTGCTTCGCCATCGAGAGTTTGGCGGCCGCGCTGGTGCCGCTGGGATCGCTCACGCGCCGCTCGTCCCATTGCTCCACGCTCCAACCCTGCGGAAGGTAGCCGTTGATGGGGTCATGCGCCGAGGTTTGATCGGTGAGGGCGTCTGGTTTGATACCACGCTCAAGCAGCGTATGCAGCACGTCCACGATGTTGCCGAGCAGCGCCACGGACTTAGGCTTGCCGCTGCGCTTCGCGCCGTCGAGCATGGCCAATGCCTCGTCGAGCGAGTTCGCCTGCGCGTCGACGTAGCCGGTTTCCAAGCGCTTATCGATACGGCTCTGGCGGCATTCCACGGCCAACATGTTCGCGCCCGCCATGGTCGCGGCCAGCGGCTGCGCGCCGCCCATGCCGCCTAAGCCCGCAGTCAGGATCCACTTGCCGGCGAGCTTGCCACCGAAGTGTTTGCGGCCCATCTCCGCGAAGGTTTCGTAGGTGCCCTGCACGATGCCCTGACTGCCGATGTAGATCCAGGAACCGGCCGTCATCTGGCCGTACATCGCGAGACCCTTGCGGTCGAGTTCGTGAAAGTGCTCCCAGGTGGCCCAGTGCGGCACGAGATTGGAGTTGGCGATCAGCACGCGGGGCGCGTCGGCGTGCGTCGGGAACACGCCGACCGGTTTGCCGGATTGCACCAGCAGAGTTTCCTCATCGCCCAGGGTCTTCAAGGTTTCGACGATGCGGTCGTAGCAGTTCCAATCGCGGGCCGCGCGGCCGATGCCGCCGTACACCACGAGTTCCGCGGGATTTTCCGCCACCTCGGGGTCGAGATTGTTCATGAGCATGCGCAGCGGCGCCTCGGTCAACCACGACCGGGCGCTCAACGTGTTGCCGCGCGCGGCGCGGATGACTCTGGGTTTGACGGGAGCGAGCATGATGTTTCCTCGTGGGGCTAAATTCGGTAGCGACGATCAGGGGCGAAACCGCCCGGACAGTTCATAGCGAGAACCGGGGTAGTAGAGACGGGCGACCGAGGCGATCTGGCCGGCGGTCCAGGTGCGGCGAATCATCAACAGGCACGGCTCGTCGCGCTTCATGGTCAGTAATTTGCGCGTGCGATCGTCCGGCATCACCGCGCGCAGCACGTGTTCCGCTTCCTGCAGCGGCGCGACCTGGGTCAAATAGTCGTACGGGGTGGTCTTGGTGAAATCCACGTCGAGATAGCCGGGCGCGAGTGTCGGCAGCACGTAGCGATCTTCCAATTGCACCGCGCGATCGTTTTCGAAGTGCACGATCACCGAGCAATATAATTCGCTGCGCGGCGCCACACCGAAGTCCTCCGCGAGGGCGGCCACCGCACGCACGCGCTGCAACGACACGATCTCGGCGCGATGCGCATGACCGCGATCGCGAATCTCGTCCGCGATGCTGCGAATTTCCAACGGATGCGCATGCGCCTGGCGGTCGGCCACGAAGCTGCCCACTCCCGCGACGCGGACTAGAACGCCCTCGTCGCGCAGTTCGCGCAGCGCACGGTTCGCCGTCATGCGCGACACACCGAAGGACTTCACGATGTCGTTCTCCGACGGCACGCGCGCCGAGGTCGCCCACTTTCCCGAACCGATGTTGTCCAGAATGTGGCGCTTGACCTTGAGGTACAGCGGTTGCAGCGACGCGGAGGATTTATCCATGGTTAAAGCGTATCCTGTATAGACAGGTACAGTCAACCGGCGTTATCCCTGATCAAGATGTGGTTGCAGGAGAAGCTGCAGGGTAATTGAAAGTCGGGCCTCGGCCCTGGGCGTCCTTGCATGCGGTCGTCATGCGGGCCAGTTAAGATAGGGCATCTTCCCCCGGCAGCGAGTCATTAGAAGTCATGAGCATGTCATTGCGCGACCAGCTGTTGGCCGCGGGTCTGGTCAGCCAGAAGCAAGTGCGGGAAGCCGAGCGTCAGCAGCAGCATCAGGAGCGGACGCAGCAGCAAGCCAAGCAGCACAAGCAGAAGCATGCGCCGCGGGGAGGCCATGCAAGTGCTGGGCAGCGGAGCGACCGCGGTCACTCAGGCGAAAGCAGAGCTGATCACGGCAAGCCCAGCGGCCATCGCCCGGATCACCGACAGTCGGGTTCAGCTGCCCAGTCCTCCGCAAGCCCATCTTCAGCCCCGTCCGCCGTGAACGCGTCGGCTGCTGGGGCCGCTCTTGCGGGCGCCCCTGCACAGAAGCATCTTTCCGCGCAGAGCGCCAAAGTGGCGCGAGATCTCGCCTTGAACCGCAAGCGGCAGGAGAAGGCGGATCAGAAGGCCCGCATGGCGCAGATCAAGCAGCTGGTGGAGCAGAACCGCGTGGCGCGGGGCGAGAGCGAGGAGCGCTACAACTTTGTCGACGGCGACCGGGTGCGATTCATCTCGGCCAATGCGGATATCCGCCGCCGTCTGATCGGCGGCGAACTCGTGCTCGCGCGCTACGAGGGACACTACGAGGTGGTGCCCGCGGCCGTCGCGCAGCGGATTCGTGAACGCGATCCACGCGCGGTCATCGATCCCGCTGCGACCTCCGCCACGCAAGCCGCTCCGGTCGACGATGCCTACAAGGGGTTCGAGGTGCCGGACGACTTGATGTGGTGAGGACGGGGGAATTGCTGCACTCGAACTAATCCCTCGGCGCCGTAACTTTGAGCGGTTGAGTCACGCGTGTTTCGTCCGAAACATGACCCAGCAATTGCCATGTTGGCGGGTGTCCGGGCCATGCTAATCGGGCGAATTCATTTTGCCGACTTCAAATAGTCGCCAAGCGCGCCATCAACTCCGAAAATTTCGGGCGTAGCGGCAACTCCGCCGCATGCTGCCCGTCCTTGATCACCCACCGCCCCGCGATCATGACGTCGCGAATGGCGGCAGCGCCGCCGGCGAACACCAGGTGGTCGAGCGCCGTTTCCGGAAGGGCACCGGCCATGCTGGGGTGGCTGCCGTCGAGCACCAGCCAGTCGGCGCGTTGACCGACTTCGAGGGTGCCGGCCGGTTGGCCGATGGCTTGGGCACCGTCGCGCGCGGCATCGCGCCACAGGCGAGTCCCGACATGCGATTCGACCGCGTCGGCGAGCACTCCGCGGCGGCGCTTTTTTAGGCGTTGCTGGTATTCAAGCCAGCGCAGCTCCTCGGCCGGGCTCACCGTGGCTTGGCTGTCCGATCCCACGGACAGGCGGCCGCCCAGTTTCAAGAACCGCGCGCTGTCGAAGAAACCGTCGCCTAGGTTAGCTTCCGTGGTAATCGATACGCAGACCGAGGCGCCGCTCGCGACGATGCCCTGCAGCTCGGCGGGGGTGGCGTGCGTGGCATGCACGAGGCACCAATGCGCATCGAGTACACCGCTGTCCACCAGCAGTTCGATGGGACGACGGCCCGTATGAGCCTTGCAGGAGTCGACTTCCTGGGTCTGTTCGGCGACATGAATGTGCAGCGGCAGCGCCGCATCGATCTGGCGCAGCGCGCGCGTGGCTGCTTCGAGCGTTGCCAGCGGCACGGCACGCAGGCTGTGAAATGCGGCGCCGGTGCGCAGTGTGGCATATGCGCTGCGGCGCTCGGCGCCTACGCGGTCGGCGACGGCGCGAATAAACCACTCGGTATCGAGCGCGAAGCGTGCCTGGTCCGCTCTCAAGGGTTGCCCCCCGAAATCGCTGGTCTGATACAGCGTGGGCAGGAGCGTGAGACCTATGCCTGCCGCGCTCGCGGCGGCCGTGATCGCATCCCATAGGCCCGACCCGGGGGGGTACAGTTGCCCATCAGGGCGTCGGTGCAGGTAATGAAACTCAGCCACGGAGGTGTATCCGGCCTTGAGCATCTCGATGAACAATTGCGTGGCGAGGGTTTGCAGGTCCTCAGGCGTGATGCGGTTCGCCAGCGCATACATGGCGTTGCGCCAGGTCCAGAAGCTATCGCGCGCGGACAGCCGGTATTCGGCGCTGCCGGCCATGCCGCGCTGAAACGCGTGGCTATGCGCGTTGGCCATGCCCGGCACGACGAAGCCGGCGATGTGCTCTATGTCATGAGAGGAGTCGAGGTCATGCGAAGAGTCGACTATCGAACTGGCGGCGATGGATGCACCCGAACCGTGATCGAAAGTGCGGCTCGTTTCGGGAGCATCGGCGGCGCGACCGAATTCCGAATCCAGCGCGGTGATGGCGCTGATGCGGCCGTCGTCGGCGACGCTGACCAGTGCATTGCCGGTCCAGCCCTGCGGCAGCAGCGCCGCGTCCAATCGATAGTGTCGAGTCATGTTGCCTATACCTGTATAGGGAGCTTAGCTTGCCGTATCATGGGCGGAACAGCAATCGGTGGGCCGCGCACGTGACGCAATCGTCGGATAGGGAATTGAACCGGGAATCGGGCCGTGATTCGGGCCAAGAATCGACTCGGCCATCGGATCGACAGGGAGGTCGGGACGAAAGTCCGTACTGGGATCGCGTATGGGTGAACGCCAACATCGCGACGATGGTGGCCGGTGTGGAACCCGATGGCAATTCGAATGTCGTCACAGCGGCTGGTGCGGCGCTGGTGGATCGTGCGGCGCGGGCGACCGCGACGCGTTCGGCAAGGCCCTATGGCCAGTCGGCGGCCACCGCGGTGGCGGTGCGTGGTGATCGGATCGTGTGGCTCGGCGCCACCGCGGATGCGCGCTCGCTGGCGCAGGCGCGGGGCGTACCCGTCGAAGATTGCGGTGGTGCGTGGATGTTGCCGGGGCTGATCGATTGTCATACGCACTTGATCTATGGCGGCAGCCGGGTGGAGGAATTTGAAAAGCGTTTGTGTGGCGTCTCCTACGAGGAGATCGCACGCGCCGGTGGGGGCATCCAATCGACGGTGAATGCCACGCGGGCCGCGGATGCCGAAACGCTGCTGGCGTCGGCGACGTTGCGCGCAAGCCGCTTGATGGCGGAGGGGGTCACCACCCTCGAAATCAAATCGGGTTACGGATTGGAACTGGCCACAGAACATCGGTTGCTCGAAGTCGCGCGCGAACTCGGGCGACGCTTACCCGTGTCGGTCAGGACCACGTATCTCGGACTGCATGCGCTGCCCAAGGAGTATGCGGCCGAGCGCGGCGGCTTCGTCGAACAGGTGAGTGGTCCGTGGCTCGCGGCACTCGCGGCCGCGGGATTGGTGGATGCGGTGGATGCATTCTGCGAGAACATTGCGTTCACGCTCAAGGAAACTGCCCGGTTCTTGAGCGCAGCGCGCGCGCTGGGATTGCCCGCGCATGTGCATGCGGGTCAGTTGAGCGACATGGGCGCCGCGGAGTTGGCGGCCCAGTATCAGGCGCTGTCGGCCGACCATTTGGAGTACTTGAGCGCCGACGGTGCGGCGGCGCTCGCGGCGTCGGATACGGTGGCCGTGTTGCTGCCCGGCGCGTATTTCATGCTGCGCCAGACGACCCCGCCGCCAGTCGCGTTATTGCGTGATGCCGGCGTGACGCTCGCGGTGGCGACGGATTGCAATCCGGGCACGTCGCCGTGCACGTCGTTGCTGCTGGCGCTCAACATGGCCTGCACCCTGTTCGGGCTCACGCCCGAGGAGGCCATCGCCGGTGTCACGCGCAATGCCGCGCGCGCGCTCGGGCTGCAGGCCGACATCGGCACTCTCGAGGTGGGCAAGCGCGCCGACTTCGCGCTGTATCGCATCGATCGGCCGGCCGAGCTGTGCTACAACCTCGGGGCGAATCCCTGTGTCGGCGTGATTCACGGCGGCATTGCGCGACTTTGATCGAATCAGCGTGACACGATTGAATTTCAAGCTCGAGGCGACGGCCGCGGGCTCGCGCGCCCGAGCGGCGCGCTTCACGACGCTGCACAACGAGGTGTTGACCCCCACCTTCATGCCCGTAGGCACGCATGCGGCGGTGCGTGCGCAGCGGCGCGAGGACCTGGTGGAGAGCGGTGCACAGGTGCTGCTCGCCAACACCTATCATTTGATGCTGCGGCCCGGAACCGCGCTGTTCGACCAGTTCGGCGGCATTCAGCGCTTCATGAGTTGGCCGCGGTCCGTATTGACGGACTCAGGCGGTTTCCAGATCTTTTCGCTGCCCGGCAGCCGCTCGATGACCGAGGAGTGCGCGGAATTCCGTAGCTACGTCGATCAGACCCTCGTGCGCTTGAGCCCGGAGAGCAGCATCGCGGCGCAGCGTGCGATCGGCGCCGACATCATGATGGTGCTGGATCAGTGCGTGCCGTCGACGGTGGAGTGGAGCGAAGCCGAGCGTGCGATGCATCTCACGCATCGCTGGGCGCAGCGCAGTCTCGTCGCGCGCGGCGAGTCGCCGCAGTCGCTGTTCGGCATCGTGCAGGGCGCGAGCTACGCGGACCTGCGCGCACAGAGTGCGCGGGTCATCACTGAGATGCCCTTCGACGGTTTCGCGATCGGTGGTCTCGCGGTGGGCGAGGGTCGCGGCGAGCGCGAGGATTGCACGGCGATCGTGACGGAATTGCTGCCGCCCGACCGGCCGCGCTACCTGATGGGCGTGGGCACGCCGCTCGATCTGCTGGAAGCGGTGCATCGCGGCGTCGACATGTTCGATTGTATTTTGCCCACGGCGCTCGCGAAACAGGGTGTGGCCTTCACGAGCCTCGGCCGCCGCGATCTGCGGCGGGCGGCGTATCGTACGCTGGACGGGCCGATCGACCCAGCGTGCGATTGTTCCACCTGCGCGACGTACTCGATTGCCTACCTGTATCACCTCAATCGGGTAGCCGAGACTCAGGGTTGGCAACTTCTGGGCCTGCACAACATTCATTTCTACATGAGGTTGATGCAAAGGATGCGTGAACACATTCTCGGCGGCGATTTCCTCGCGTTCTACCGCTCGCAGCGCGAGGTGCTGGATGCGCGCGATAGTTACGGGCCCCCGGTGCGGCATGTGACGAAGGCGCAGCGCCGGCAGCGCGAGCGGAAACTCGGCCGGTACGAGGTGGTGGTCAGCGACGGGGTGGGGCGAATTCGCGACATGACGTCGGGTGAGGTGATGCATCCGGTCGATGATCCGTCGGATGAGGCGCGCTCCTTGTATGTGGAGCAATCGCGGTTGGTGGAACGGTTGAGTGCACCGGAATCGGCGCCGGTTGGCGCAGCGCTTGCGGTGCCATCGAGCGTACCCAACCACGTGCCATTGGTGGTCTGGGATGTCGGTTTAGGTGCCGCGGCGAATTCGATGGCGGCGATTCGCGCGGTCGAAGCGCTGGTGGCGAAACGCGGCGCAAGGGCGGCGCGGGCCGCCGAGCTGGAAGTCGCGCCGGTCTCCCTTCGGCTTCAGATCGTGAGCTTCGAGAACGATCTGGACTCGTTGACGCTGGCGCTCAAGCATCCAGCGTGGTTCACGCATCTGCGGCATGCGGCGCCGCGGGCGTTGCTCGCGGAGGACCGCTGGGTCAATGCGGCGGCGGGTATCGAATGGCGTCTCCTACGCGGTGATTTTGCCGCGCGCAAATTCGAGGCGCCGCTGCCGGATATCGTGTTCTTCGACCCGTTCTCGTTCAAGACCGACAGCGCGTTGTGGAGCGTGGGGGCTTTTCGAGAGATGCAGGAGCTATTCGCCGCTAAGGCGGTGGAACTGTATACCTACACCTATTCCACCCGCGTGCGGGCGGCGATGTTGGCCGCGGGTTTTCATGTCGCGAAGGGGCGCGGCACGGGGCCAAAGGCGGAGACGACGATCGGTCTGTCGGCGTGCGCGGCGGCGCGACCGCATGGACACGAGCTGTTGGGAGCGGAATGGCTTGCGCGCTGGCGGCGCAGCGATGCTCAGGCGCCGATGGGGGTGCGCGCCGACGATGAGTCGTGGCGCGCCGCGGTGGAGGGACACCCGCAATTTGCAGATGCGCGTTGACCAACGCCGTCAGCGCCGATGAGGAGTCATCGCGAGCCGGTGTGACCGCCACGCGCTTCGGCGGTTCGGAGGGCCCATGGTGCGGGAAGAATCCGCTGACGCGACTAATGAACCGCTAGCTGCTGGGGTGCGTTGTAGCTGCCGCCACCATTCGATACGGCACAGCCGGTGAGGCTGGCGCCGCCGCCGCTCACGCTGCACAGATAAATGTTGTCGCTATTCTCTCCCACATAGGCGTAATTGCCGTAAAGGGCGACGCCGTTGGGCTCGTAGCCTCCAAGCGACGAGGTGGCACAGTTCGTGAGCGCTCCCGCCGAGCCGATGCTGCACACGTTCACGGTCGTATTGTTTTGATTGCCCACGTAGACGTAACCGCCCGAGATGGTGATGAACTGTGGATTACTCCAGCCGCTGCCGGTGCTGGTGCAGTTCGAGAAGGTGCCGTCGCCGTTGATGGCGCATACCTGCACACCGGAGAAATTATCCACATAGGCGTAGCTGCCGTTGATGGCGATGCCATTGGAGAAGTTGACGCCGGTATTTGCGCAATTCGCGAACGAAATGCTGCCACCCGCGCCGATCTGACAGACCATGGTGTGATCGTTGGTATTGTCGGTGGTGACGTAGAGGTAGTTGCCGCTGACCGCCAGCGCCCAGGGGTAGCCAAAGCCGCTCACCGCCGAGCAGCCTGAAATCGAGCCGTCGCTATTGGCGGTGCAGACATCGACTTTGCCGTTGTAGAAGTCGCTCACATAGGCCACATCGCCGTAGAAGGCGATGCCGGCGGGTGAGGCCGAGCCGCCGCTCGCCGTCGGTGCGCAACCCGACAGCGCACCGTTGACGCCGAAGCTGCACACGGTAAGGTTGGAAAAGAGATTTGCCACGTAGAGATGCGGCGAAGTGGCTTCATAGGCGATATCGACCGTACCGGTTTTGGCGACGCCGGCGTTGTCGTCGTAGCCGTAGTCGAGCGTCAGCGTGCCGCTGCCGTTGCCGGTCGGCGCGTAGGCGAGCGGTAGCTGGCAGGACGTGCCGGTGCTGACCGAACTGCAAGATAAAGAGCTCGCCGTGCTGCTCCAGCCTGCGGGCAATGAGTTGAGCGCCGTGGTCAAATTGAAGCTGCTCGCGGTCCCCCCATCGTCGGTCGTGAAGGTGACGGTGACCGCTTGGCTCGACCCACCGATCTCGGCGGTGATCTGCCCGGTGGGCGAGACGGTGGCGATCACATTGTCCTGGGCCGTGGCGACGTACGGGACTTGCACAGTCCCGGTCTTGGGCATGCCCGCATTGTTGCTATAGGAGTAACCCAGCGTCAGCGTGCCGGTGGCGGCGGCGCTCGGGGCGAAGGTGAGATTCAGAACACAGCCACTGCCGGTGCTCACGGTGTTGCAGGTGAACGCGTTGGGGCCGGTCCAACCCGCCGGGAGGCTCGACGGCGCTGTGGTCAACGTGAGGCCGGTCGCGGATCTGCCATCGTCCGTGGTGAAGGTGACGCTGACGGCCTGACTTCCGGCCCCCGCGAATACGGTGACTTGTCCGGACGGTGATGGGGTTCCCACCACATTGTCGTTTGTGGTGGCCGCGTAGGGTATGGAGGCGACGCCGGTCTTGGGCGTGCCGGCATCGTCGGTATAGCTGTAGTTCAGAGTGAGCGTGCCGCTCGAGGTGGCGGTGGGCGCGTAGGTCAGCGGTACCTGGCAGCCGTTGCCAGTGCTCACCGTGGTGCAGGTGAGGCTGTGCGCGGTGCTGGTCCAGCCCGCGGGCAGGGCACCGAGACTGCCGGTACCCGTGGCGGCGATGGTGAGGCCATGCGCAGTGTTACCGTCATCGGTGGTGAATGTCAGGGCGACGGACTGGCTCCCGGCACCGGTGACGGCGGTGATCTGGCCGGAGGGCGCGGCGGTGGCGACCACATTGTCGTGGGTGGTGGAGACGTACGGAATGCTGAGCGAGCCGGTCTTGGCCGTCCCGGCGTCGTCGGTATAGGCGTAGTCCAGCGTCAGCGTGCCATTGGACGCTACGGTGGGGGCGAAGGTGAGCGGCAACAGGCAGCCGTTGCCGGTGCTCACCGAGGCACAGGTGAGAGTGTGCGCAGTGCTGGTCCAGCCGGCGGGCAGGGTGCCGAGTCCGCCGGTGCCCGTGGCTGCGATGGTGAGGCCATGCGCAGCGTTGCCGTCATCAGTGGTGAAGGTCACGGCGACAGCCTGGCTGCCGGCACCGACGACGACGGCGACTTGCCCGGAGGGTGCGGCGGTGGCGACTACGTTATCGTGCGTGGTGGAGACGTATGGAATGCTGAGTGTGCCGGTCTTGGCGGCCCCGGCGTTGTCGGTGTAGCCGTAGTTCAGGGTTAGGGTACCGCTGGATGCCGTGGTGGGGGCGAAGGTGAGGGGTAGTAAACACCCGCTGCCGGTGCTCACCGAGGCGCAGCTGAAGCTGTGATCGGAACTGCTCCAGCCGCTGGGCAGCGTCGATAGCCCGCCGGTGATGCTGAGGGCTTTGGCGGTCTTGCCGTCGCTGGTGGTGAAATTGACTGCGACGGCCTGGCTGCCGGCGCCGACCACCGCATTGATGGTGCCCGCTGGGGCGGCCGTGGCGAGGACGGTGTCGTTGGTGGTCGCGACATAGGGGATGCCGATCTGACCGATGGTTTGCGTGCCGGCAGCGGTCTGGTAGGTGTACGAGAGACTAAGTGAGCCTGAGGCGGCGGCCGTCGGCGCGTACGTCAACGTGAGCATACAGCCATTCCCGGTGGTGACCGCCGGACAGCGGAACGAGGCGGGTCCGGTCCAACCCGCACCCAGCGGGGATAGACCTGAGGTGACTTGCAGTTCATCGACAGGGTTCGAATCGCTCGACGTAAAGGTCACAGTGATGACCTTCAGGCTACCGACCGGCACCGTCGCGGTTCCGGTCACCGATGAGGTGGCGATCGCCGAATTGCTTTGCACCGGTGGCGAGGCGGGATTGCTCGTATCGTCGTTGCAACCCGTTAGACCCAAGACCATGAGGGCGAGCGTGCCGCCGAGCGTTGCAGAGCGAAGAACGGACGAGTACGTGGGCGCGCCTTGAATGAACATAATGGGCGCGACGGTAACTTGAGCCGGGCGGCGTGATTCGAGCGCTCATTCTCAGTTCCGTATTATTGCGTCGCAGCAGGATTTGAGGTCTGCGCACTACACCTCCTTTCGTTGCTTTGGTAGCCGAGGGGTTCATATCGGAGTCTTAAGACACGGTGCTAAACTAACGTTTGGTGGGCACCCTAGAGGGTGGGTCGTACACCGATGCGCGATATCCTTGCTGCGTAGCAGCATTTACCTTGACACTCGGGCGCTCGGTTCCTACAATCGCCGGCCTTTGTCGCTGGGCGTGGGTGCTCGGCTACTTCACAGGTTTATAGCTTCACTTCAGGCGGCCCCACGAGGGCTGCATTCAAAGGTATTTATGGCGACGACGACACAACTGATTCGCACCGGCCGCAACGAGCCCGCTTGGAAGTCCAAGGTGCCGGCGTTGGCGGCTTCGCCGCAGAAGCGCGGTGTGTGCACGCGCGTGTACACCACCACCCCGAAGAAGCCGAACTCGGCATTGCGCAAGGTGTGCCGCGTGCGCCTGACCAACGGCTACGAAGTGTCGAGCTACATCGGTGGCGAAGGCCACAACTTGCAGGAGCACTCGGTGGTGCTGATCCGTGGTGGGCGCGTCAAGGATCTTCCGGGCGTGCGTTATCACACGGTACGCGGTGCGCTCGACTGCGCCGGCGTCGCCGATCGTCGTCAGGGTCGATCCAAGTACGGCGCGAAGCGGCCGAAGAAGTAGAGCAGCGTCGGTCGATTGGCGATAATAGAAGTTAATCAATAAGTAGGTTTTCATGTCCCGTAGAGCAGCAGCCCCCCATCGCACCATCCTTCCGGATCCCAAGTTCGGGAACGATATGTTGGCCAAATTCATCAACATGGTGATGGAGCGCGGCAAGAAGTCCGCCGCCGAGAAGATCGTCTATGGGGCCATCGATCGCATCGGCGAGAAGAAGGCGGGCGCGGCCGGTGCCGAGGCCATCGCGGTGTTGCAGCAAGCGCTCGACAACGTCAAGCCGGTGGTCGAGGTGAAGTCCCGCCGGGTGGGCGGCGCCACGTACCAGGTTCCGGTCGAAGTGCGCGCCAACCGGCGTCAGACCCTGGCCATGCGCTGGGTGATCGAGGCCGCCACGGCGCGCAGCGAGAAGTCGATGGCGCACCGGCTGGCCGCGGAGCTGTTGGAAGCCGCCGAAAATCGCGGCGCGGCGGTACGTAAGCGTGAGGATACGCATCGCATGGCCGAGGCCAACAAGGCGTTCGCGCACTATCGCTGGTAGAGCTTTCCGCGGCTGGTAAATTCACCGGCGCGACCTTATATCGGTAATGCTTCGCCGGTGACGTTAACTTCTTGGCGGAGAGGTTGGGCCTGGCGGAGGCGTCGGGTAGATGCTCGCGCAGCGAGCTCCCGTAGGTCGGGGTGGCGTGCCCTCGAGGGCCGGCCCCGTTAATTCAGCGCTAGGCGCGAGAAACATGGCACGTACGACGCCCATCGAACGGTACCGGAACATCGGTATCTCTGCGCATATCGACGCGGGTAAGACCACGGCGACCGAGCGCATCCTGTTCTATACGGGCGTATCGCACAAGATCGGCGAAGTGCACGATGGCGCGGCCGTCATGGACTACATGGAACAGGAGCAGGAGCGCGGCATCACCATCACGGCCGCGGCGACGACCTGTTTCTGGAAGGGGATGGACAAGAGCTTCCCCGAACACCGCATCAACATCATCGATACCCCGGGACACGTGGATTTCACCATCGAGGTGGAGCGCAGCCTGCGGGTGCTCGACTCGGCGGTGGCGGTGTACTGCGCGGTCTCGGGCGTGCAGCCGCAATCGGAGACCGTGTGGCGCCAGATGAACAAGTACGGCGTGCCGCGCGTGGCCTTCGTGAACAAGATGGATCGCGCGGGGGCGGATTTCCTGCGCTGCGTCGAGCAGATCCGCACGCGCCTGCGCGGCAATCCGGTGCCGATCCAATTGCCGATCGGTGCCGAGGATGAATTCATCGGCGTGGTCGACCTGGTGAAGATGAAGTCGATCTTCTGGGACGACGCCACTCAGGGGATGAAGTTCGAGTACCGTGACATTCCGGCCGACATGCTCGAGGAGTGCCGGGAATGGCGGGCGAAGATGATCGAGGCGGCCGCCGAAGGCGATGAGCAACTCCTCAATCAGTATCTCGAGAGCGGCGAGCTCAGCGACGCGGAGATCAAGCGGGGCCTGCGCGAGCGCGCGCTGCGCAACGAGGTGTG
>Ga0116227_10001298_pt1 | contig 55150 bp, 27 predicted proteins | sample S1TSphgellanicum_FD_89693 | JGI IMG/M metagenome (GOLD analysis project Ga0116227, IMG submission 89693) | Host-associated microbial communities from peat moss isolated from Minnesota, USA - S1T2_Fb - Sphagnum magellanicum MG | ecosystem: Host-associated > Plants > Peat moss > Unclassified... | reverse complement strand
GTCATAGGTGCATGATTAAGCTCAATTTTTGCCCATGTCGTCCGAACAAATTAATTTACAAACCAAAAAAAATTAAAAAAAAAAAAAAAAAAAAACGCTTTTAATTATTTTTTTTATTTTTTTTAATAAAAAAAAAAAAAAAAAAAAAAACCCAAGAATATTTGTAAAAAATTATATTCTATCTCATTGCATTCCGGGAAGTATCTCCAAGCCAGCCAACCAGCCAGCTTTTTTAAAATATGCAAGCAGCCAGTACCAAAGACGAAGCTCTCCATGTTACTTGCACACAGCGCACACAGCTTGCGCTGCCAAAAAGGCTCATGTGTTCAGAGCGCACCCAACCACCCTCCCAATACAAAATCCGATCAAATAATGAACAAAGAAAATAAAATAAAAGAAAAAACACCAGCGGTCATCCATCTGTATACCCACAGAGCAGGTTTTCTTTCTTTTTCCTTTTCCTAATTTTGTGACGTAGCCATACTTGTGATCATCCACAAGAGGAATTAGCCAAATTTGGTTACATGTAAGAGAGGAAAGTAGAAAAATTTAAGAGTCCTGGTATATTTTGGCAACCCGCAGGACTTTATTATCTAAATATGGCGATTTCACAAAAATCCTTTGTATGAGTTGCACTGGATTAATTTTTGTCACCAAGTGGCACAAATTTGCACCCAAAAAAATGGCAAAAAAAAAAGAGCTGATACACATACACAAAATAATATATGTTACAGTTATGTGAATGTAAAAAAAATTGAAAAGTAATTCATCAGAGAACCCAAGTTGCATTTTAAAAGAAAACCACATATAGGTGTACATTTTAATTATAGTTACATGTAGAAACTAATTTTTCATTCATTTTATTTCATGTCGCATGACTCACATGTGATTAGGAACATACATATAAATTAAGTTGTTATTAACTATTATATGTGCCAATATAGAATAAGTTTTTGTACCCTTCTATTCTCTGAGGAATTCTTCTCTTTCATAGCTTAGAGTCTAGACCTTTAATCTCATGAAGATTACATGGGCTCTGAAGATGATACAGTTTCACCATAGATGGCAAGTCCCATTCCCCAATGCCCATAGAATTAAGCTCTCACTTATACCTTTGGTGTCTATATGAAGTATCCTCTTCTGGGTTTTTTTTCTAGCGAAATTTAGCACGTCAGCTAAAAAAGTTTCAGAGTGGCCAAAAAGTGTGCTTTCTTGGTTTTCTAGTTGTCAAATTCCAAAAAAGAAAAAACATTTTGAAAATATGCCAAATTTCCTTATTGGGTTTTAGGATGTAGCCACAAATGTGGAGAATGCCTAAAACTTTTTACTCACGTGTCCTGTTTATAGCCAAATTTGGCTAAACTGTCTTATGGAAGATTGCCACTTCAGCTACATAACAAAAATGGAAAAAAGAAAAAGAAAAAAAAGACCCCTGAGATTTCCTCTTCCATCCTCTTCTCCCCTAAAAAATTCTCTCCTTTAGGAGCTTAGACTTTACACACATGAACAGCTGAGCACCATAATGAAGAACAGAGTTTTACTTCTTCCACCCTTTTTATCCCCTAAAATATTCTCCTCTTTAGGAGCTTAGACTTTACACATGAACAGCTGAACACCGTTATGAAGAACAGAGTTTCACCACGCATGGCAAGTCCAATTAAATCTCCTACAACTTTTGTCCCCATGTAATTTATGCAATTCCATCCTTTTATCCCCTAAAATAATCACCTCTTTACCAGCTTGGACTTAACACACATGAACAACTGGCAGAGTAGACCAGCACCCACCAGTTCCCCCATGATGGATGGTCTGTGGACAAGGAAACACTTTTCTCTGTTGTATTCCTGTCCCATAGCTAACTACTGTGGTTAGCTATGTACTACCCATCCTCCACGTGTATCTACTTCTTTAGTAGCCACCAAGTGCCTTACCTACTTAGTAACCAATTATATTCTCTACATACATACTTACAATACTTACCCACTTACTTAGGCAGTTAGTTAAGTAGAGTGATGTCAATGTACAACGGTTTACATGATCCGTTACCAAGTGGCTCAGTTGTGGTTCATCAACAACTCAGTCATAATGGACTGGTATGAACAGCTGAACTCCAGTATCAAGGATGGAGTTTTGCCACACCTGGCAAGTCCCCCATACCGAATTTCCCTGCCACAGTGAACCAACAGCCACCAGCATACTGTAAAGGATGGATGGTTGGTGGACAGGAAACACTATTTCCATTGGCTTCTAGTTCCCTAGATAATCCCAGTAGTTAGCTCAGTTTCTGTTTTTACTACTTACCTCTTGATAACCCAATAGTCCTCCCATATGTATTGAGCACTGACCATCTATTTGCCTAATAATCATCTAATATCTTACCTACTTGCCTATCAACACATATGCTTTACATGTATGATAGAGTATGGGAAACCCACATCAACTCAATTGAGATCATCAGGATTGGGATGTTAATATTTGAGTTGAATGAGTATGCAGATTTTTTGTTCACATTCAAGCACAGTTATGCTGAGTAACAATGTTGTGCTCAAACTTCTCACATGTCACTTGGATGACAACTTCAGGACAAGAAGATCATGTTTGAAATCTTCTAGAGTAAAAGAGTATCCTATATAATCTTCCAAACTAGATGATTCCATATTACCAAAAAATGTTCCCATCTTTCAGTTACATTTCTATGGTGTTCTCACAATGTTCACATGACACTCCCAGGTTGTCCCCTTCCCATTCCAAGAGTCATTTCATGACACATCATAGTCATCCACCAAAGATGTCAATGTAAATGGAATGGGCATGAGGCTGCACATTATGCTGGGTGCACAGCCCATCTCACCCTGGCATGCACGCCCAACCGCAGTTTACCTGGCATAATGGGCAACCATTTGCCCATTCCATAGTACATAACAAGCCTCCAAGGGCTGGTGCACTGGTGGCCGTTGGCTCATTGGTGGCTGTTGGCTCACTCTGGCCCACTTTTACAAGCATTTTAACTTTCACACACCCCTCACCAGAGCCTGCAGGGGGAATTCCAAGGCCCAGATCCCACACAAAAAGCGTACCTATTACTTGTGGATGCAATGGTGCAGTCAGAATTAGAATCCCAGAGTAAAATCTTCTTGTGGAAATCCTGGCTCACTGGGAGGCCCAGGGATCAAGCCAGCCCTCGTTTAAGCGGGAGAATCTTGGTTATAGGTAACCGGTTCTGGGGATCCCATTCCTGTACTTTTGTAAGTTTTTCTTAGGTGGCATGTGTGGTGGTCTGCTAGTTCCACTTTAGTAGGTTTGAAGGTACCTGTTAGGCCTAAAACATATCCTTGTACTGTGAATCACCGTTGTAGGACACACCGATTACGTGCTGGAATAGGCATTGGTAGGCCCGTCACCAGCTTATGGAATGCCTCTCCCCCTAACAGGCCCGTTGCATTCCTAAACCAGGCCCATGGTAGGCCTGTCACTACTGTCTCCTAACTTTCTAAATGGATCTTTCCTATTGTACATAATTGTACAAATGCTCAACCAGTGGTTGTGAGCCCAAGGATAAGTAGGGTCAGGTCAGCTTCTGAGCTGGAATAAATCAAATTATGGTATTTCAAGAATCCATTTCTGTGCATTGCATAAAACTTGAACATAATAGCACATATGTCGATTGAGATCTATGTTGGTATCCTTTATACACTTGTGTAGAAAATCATACTGGTCCATGATTGAAATTTTTTAATGATAGCAAGTAGACTATGTGCCTATGATATAGCCTCTAGCGTTTAACCAAGCAAAAAGGGTGCTACCCATAGTTAGGAAAAGATTTCTCATATGTCCAATGAGATGAGCCCATATGCATAGAAGAGTTTTTTTTTCCATTTTATGGGGCTTTGGGGTGGGCACTTGAAGATTTATGGATTTAGAGGTTAGTTCCCTCACATGTTCTCGATAATATGAGTTGAAAAGAGCCAAGCAATAGAATAACCCCCTTCCAGGAATAGTACATGTCTCAAAGGGCAAAGCTTCTCACGGTCAATTTTCAGATTTCAGGAATAAACAAGGTGTTTTTCCATAGAGTACAGATAGTGAAGAAAGCTTCAGCTACACTACAACAGAATATGGTTTTTCCTTTGCAGTAGGCCTTGGCTCATGACACATGTGTAAAGGTAAACTTCATTATTTCATCAATTTCAATTTTAAAAAATGGAGTATATACTAGATATCATAGTTTGACATTAATGTAACATCTGCGACAGAAAGCCTACCACTGGAGGAAAAACGATATTCTGTTTTAGCCGTATAGTGGAGCCCTTTTGCCATAAGTACAAATGAAGTGCACTCAGGGATTTGGAGGTGGATCATAGACAAATCGGTCACGAGCTACATAATATGCACAAGCTTATGGTACGCCAAACTTGGTAGGTGCATTGAACTCACTTTTCAATTGTTGGTTTCATTTCATAATGTGTGAAAGACTAGTGAACAGATGAAAGCAGAAGCTTGCCAATTTATTTTTGAGTGGGGGGACATCCTGATGAGAGCCAGCTTGATCTGTTAATTCCTCTAACATGAACACACGGGAATGGTACCTATCAGGATGTTGTTTTCAATGCTCAAAGATTGCTCTGTGCAGCATGCAATCAAGATAGGACCAGTGCAGGTAGCAGAGGGTGCAAGCAGGCAAGAGCTCAATAACAAAGGATGCAAGCATTTTGCAAAGAAGCTTAGGTCCAAATCCTCTTCAATCTACTGGAAGAATTCCACAGTACTTGGACTGAGTTTAGGGCTATTATAATAATTATAGTTGGTTGGTGTGGACCCTGGACCCTCATGGGAGCAGAAAACTCCTCAAAATGTGAATAAAATCATCTTACTTCGATTTATGAACCTCGGTCAAAAAGCGGGGTGCAGCGGTGGGACTCACACTAACCTACCCTCAACCAAACGGTGTCCATGTAGCAATGCAGCTTATTTACAGGCAGAATGAACCAATACCCCACCAACATGCTATGTAGGATGGATGGTATGTGGATAGGAAATACTTTTCCATTGTATCCCTGTCCCATAGCTAACCACGGCAGTTAGCTATGAACTAACCATCCACATGTATCTGCCTACCTAGTAGCCACCAAGTACCTTCCTTACTTACCTACCTATGAACTAGGTACCCACATACAGTACGTAGCTACTCACCTATGATACTTACCCATGTACATATGTAGTTACTTAGGTAGTGTGAGGTGGAAGTAGGAGGATTTGCAGTTGACTCATTGACAACAAAATCTTAATTGGTCCAGTGGATATTTCAATGGTGCATGCTGGGTCAGATTATCCCCTATTCACGTCAACTTTACAAACATCCTTGATTGATCCTCTCTTGGGTCTTGAGAAGCTGCCATGTTGATGATTTGTGACAAGACTGCCACAGTGAACCAGCACCCACCACGGCACCATCCACTGGATGCCTGTTATTACATAGTTGTGGGTGAACCTCAACTGAGTCAATAGCTGGTAGATAGGTAAAAAATAGGTATCTACTAGGTATGTAGATGGTTGATAGTTTATACATAGGTAAGTGCTTGTTTACCTGTTTTATAAAGCAGGTTGTTAGTAGGTAGGTAGCAACTGAGCTAACCACCATGGTTAGCTCAGGAACTGGAACCCAACAGAAAATTGTTTCCTGACTATTTACCATCCATCCTTCATTATGCACTGGTAGGTGCTGGTTCACTGTGGCTGTGACAACTATTCATAATCATTTATCATATTGAAGCTATCTGAGACTTAAGTGAATCAAGCTTCACAAATTTTAATGTTCTTAATATTCCAATGCAACAACTACATATGTTATATGGCCATTTGCCCCTGACCAACTACCCATCAAACTTGAAGACCCACTGGAATTTTACAGCTGCTGTGGCCACAATATGGAGACGCCCAGAAGAAATATAGGCGAAACCAGCTGAGCCTCTTGTCTGAAGCAGAAACGAACAACTTGGGTCAAAGGGAAACGGTGTCACTCTCTGCAGTTGAATACTCCATCAATCCTGCAATTGTGTCCAACTGAGTTTCATAGCGTTCCTGAATCTCATTATGTTATCTTCCACTGGGCGTACTGTTCATTGGGAAATACCTCCCATGAAAAGGATCTGCCAACCATTTACACAATGAACCTCCACTATTTCTCATAGTTTTGGGGGTTCTTTCTGTAATGGTCGTCAGATCCTTCTGGGCTAGAAGACAACAGGCCCTCTCCTTCACCAAACTCACCTGCGGATAGCCATGGGTGCACATGTCCTGGCATCTGTTTCTTATCTGCAAGCTGAGGCACTCAGTCATCACCAAGGCCACTTGCGAGCATCCTTGAAAGAAAACACTGCATTCTGGCTTGCCATAGTTTTTCTATGTCTTCATAATAACAACTATTTCAACTGAGACTAGTATTGCAAGTCCCCAGGTTCGTAGTTCATATCAGTGTTACCCGGTTTCAGGTGCTCTGTGGCGTTCCAGGTCCATGTCTCAAGGATGGGCCCCAAGGTCTATATGGGAGAAGACCTGCCCAAGGTCAAGCAGGTCTCTCTAAGACCCAGCCCCAAATCCAGTCCAGGAAAAGTCAAGGTCCATTAGATCCAACCCTAGAACCAAACAACAATTCATTTTAACTAGGTTTGGGTCTTTTGTTTAGGTAGGGTTTTTGTTTTTTTAGGATTGTGCTTCACAGTTGAGAGGCACCAACTGGAGCTTCAAGCTTTCGATGGATTATAGGTGGGGCTTTTGTGCAAATTGAGTGGATTAGGATGGGGTAGTCTCCTAAGTCTTTGGCTCAAATGTTCATCTTTATCTAATTGGAATAGTTGTCCTATTGTTTGCTCCCTAATGTGTTTTTGGTTTTGTTGTTGTTTGCTGACATAGAACAAATATGTGGTGGCATTGAAGGTGTTGTTCAACAATGAGTTACAACAATTGCACATTGAGCATTAGTTGCAATGTGAAATTGAAATTCATCTTATCTCCAGCATCCTAATATTTTGTGCTTATATGGTTATTTCTACAACCAAGTACTATGTTACAACTTTTTCTATTATTTTCCTTTGTGCAGTTCATCAACATTCTCAAATGTTACTTCCCTTTTCAATATTGACATATTTTTTAGACGCCTTTCATATTCCAATGTTGTACATTCACACGCTCCTTCACCTAAAGGTAGTTCTTCCTATTGATGAAACCAACATCGCACATTCAAGTAGGACACAACAAAAAGATATGAAGTATCCTCTCCAATGTGGATTACAATATCCATCTACTTTGACAATTTAGTATTTTCTTATTTGAGAAGTTTCAAATCAAGGTTTCTATTAGAATTATGGTATTAGTTTCTAATTCACTTCCATAGAATTGGTCCCTTCGCAATTGTATGAAGTTGGTGAAATCATGTGATTTTAGCAATTTTACAATCTTCAAGATTCATATGGTGAGTTATTGAGCAACTTAAAGTTACAAAGTTAGGTCAAGTTGACAAGAAGAACTCAATCATTATGTGCCACTTGGAAATTGGACATATGTTTGAAAGTATCATTTTTGGAATCAACATGTGCATTCCATTGTTCTTAAATTTTATTGAAAATCCCACTTCAGTAAGAATTGACTTTCATCTTTTCATTTTTGTATTATAGTCCTTGCAATTACAAGTCCTAGTTGTAGATCTTGATATCTACATTTCACGAAATACTTGACTCAAGAAAAAACTTGATTTTTTTGTTGCAAACATATTAAGGTTTTACCACATTGAAGTTATTGGATTTTTAAAAATCAATGTGGGGAGGAACTATGTTGTTAATCACAATAGCAAAATTGTGTGCCTAGTGAAATTCACTTACCATAATACCTTTACCATTTCAACAACAAATTGTTGAATAATTATTTTAATTTGAAATTTTAATTTTGGTACTTGGTTTTTTAATTCTAAAATTTTTGGCAAGTAATGACTATAGAAAATAATAAACAAGGTTTTGTCAATGTTATGTAGTAGTCTAATGTGTCTAGACTACTTCAATTTTAAGTCATTGTCATGTCATGGAAGGTATGTGATTCAAATTTTGACAATTAAAATTTTTGATTTATTAAAATTTCAACACAAATAATGAATAGTTTTTTTTAATTTCCGCAAAAAGAAAAATAATTTAATTTATGCTGAAATGATAAAGGTATTATAGTAGTAGATTTCTTTGTTTTGTGTCACTTTGTTTCTAGGTCTTGTGTGTTATGCATGGTGGTTTTAGTTGGCATTATGGAAATGAGAAAGTGGTCCAAATGTCCTTGCATCAAATTTGAACAAACTTGTGGAAACTATAGAAATTTTTTGGAACATGAATTGTTGTTGATCATAGTTGAAAATTTATGTGGTGAATGAAACACAACACATTAAGTGTCTCAATGTACTACAATATCTGATCCTCTTGATATTCCTAGAATTTTATAGGATGGCTTGGATCTAGACATACTTTTTGTTAGTCATGTTTTCACAGCTAGTAATAAGCACAAATAAATTATTACCCTAATATTGACAATATGTTCATGGGCAAATTTGTATATTTGTTTTTATGTGAACAAAGTGCTCTTGTCAATTATGTGTCATGTATTGTAATTCAAAACTTACAATGACGTGTATATGGATCTCTTAAGTATGATATTGTTGAGAATTGCATATATATGTTGTTTACTTCATGACATGGACTTGTAACTTTGGATAACATACTAGAAACATCGTTTTATCTCACATGTTTCATAAATGTACAAAGAATAACCTGCCAAAGGCTATTTTCTTGTTTCTCTATTTGAACTTTATGTTTACAATCTTGCTTTTGAGAGATGTTTAATTGTTTTTCTTACATTATTTGAAGATCATGTCATAAAATTTCTAAAAACTTAGGGCAAACCTTTGAAGATATAAAAGGAACTTTGAAAAAGTAGCTTTTGAAGGAGGTAAAAAAAATATGGATGGTTGAAAAACTTGGGTTGAGTTAATTGAATTTAGAGAATTCAAAATGAACAAGCTTGAAGCCCTTTTTGTCATAGTTTGGAATATTTATGTTTGGTAGTGTGTTTATTGATGTGTGGGAGTTAGTGTATGTTATTCTTGTTTTTAATTTGTTCACTAGATGTTCAATAAACTTAACAGGGGAAAGGGTGAAGGAGGTTAGTAGAGTTTGTACGCAAGATTGAAAACATGGAAACAAAGGAAAAAAAACAAAGATTAAGGATTTAGAAAAAAGGTGTAGGTGGACCTTCATTGTAAGTACTTAATTAGAGTGGAGTGTAGGTAACAAAAGTGGTATAAACTAATGTTGTGTGGTTACCTAGGTAGTTCAATTATCTGAGCTCAATTTTAATTTTGATTATGAAAAACCTACCTAGAACTAGAACAAGGTTTAAGAATTGACTAGAATCAAAATAAGGGGAATTTATAGATTATAAAACCGGGAGAAAATCAACCCCCCAATTCACAAAAGTTCATGTACTAGCACCAAAATCAGATCCAAAATTTGATTCCACAACTAGTTTAAGGTTTGTGGCTTACAGGCTTAATGTCACTTTTCATCTATTGTTTTTTTTGTTGCTCAACTTGCTTCAAGCTTGAAGTTTCCTTCTAATGTTCAGCTTGCTTTGAATTTTTTCAAACTTCTTTCAAAATATGTTGTTCACCAACTTGGTCTTCTTCCGAATTGTGATGTTATTAGTGATCACCATTGTCTTGATCCTTTTCTTCATCATGATGTTCTTCTTGACCTTGAGGGGTTTTTTTTGTATTGTTTGGCAATGGCAATTGTCATCATGGTGTTGGTCACATCAAGTTTGTCATCATTACAATGGTGAACACTGTTGTTGTTTATTTAATGAATTGTTATCGATCCTCTGCTTGGTTGTGATGTTGTTTGTGATCATCCTAGCCTTGGTCTTCATTGTCCTTGTGATGTTATCATGATCACCCTAGTCCTAGTCCTCTTTTTCATCACGATGATATTCATGATCACTTTATTTTAGGTCCTATTCTTGGTCAAGATGACATTTTTGATTACCTTGGTCAAGGTCCTCTTCCTCCTCATGATGTTGTTCATGATCATCCTAGTCTTATTCTTCCTTTTTATATTGTTTCTAATCACCATGGTCCTAATCATGTTCCTCATGATGATGATGATGATGATGATGTTCGTGATTGCCCTAATCATGGTCTTCTTTTTCATCATGATGTTGTTCATGATCATTCTTATCTTGGTCATCTTCTTCCTCGTGATGTTGTTTTATGATCACCTTGGTCTTGGTCATTTTTTTCATCATGATAATGCTCATGATCACCTTGGTCCTAGTCTTCTTCCTTGTTGTGATGTTGTTCGTGATCACCTTGGTCTTACTCCTCTTCTTCATCACAATGTTGTTCGTGATCACCTTTGTCTTCATCTTCATCCTAATTTTGATGTTATTTGCAATCACTCTAGTATTAAGGTTCAAGGCCATGGAAGACTTGATAGTTCACCTTGAAGAGGTGATTTACCTTAGTGAACTTGAATTGGAGGTTGATCAATGTGGTTTTACATCAATTTCTAATGCAATTGTAAGCACCACCTCGATAAAAAATTCTACAACCAGGGATGTTACACAACCTTGGGTTTTACTAACTAATCAAAGATATTTTTGGAAAACAAAAAACCACATTGCCACATCTTGGGATTTATTTGCACCTATTAAGATATATTTATAAAAAATAACTCCAACTTTAACCTTTTTGACTAATTGATGTGTGTTTTTTGCTGTCATGTTGCTTCAATTGTAGGATTAAAGAAGGGCATCATAACCTACAAAACAACAAATGGGATTTCTACAATATGAAAACATTTTGAAACTATGCATTAGCAAGTGTGGGCTAAATGGATTGAATGAGAAAAAAATGGTTTTGCAAGTAAATGAAGTACTAGCAAAACATGAGTTCAATATGTTCAACTTATTGCATATGTCAAAGATGAAAGGGGTAATTTCTCAACCATGACCCAAGCTTTGACTTCCATTGTTTCATGTGAAATGTTGGGTTTGGCACATCCATTTTGTGGGGTCATGTTGGGGGCATGCTATTTGAAATGTTGTCAATATGCCACTAATGATTTTAAAGTTTGTGTTGGTCTAACGATTATTTCCATCAAGGAAACACAATTTATTTTGTAAAAAATTATCACTTGGACCAAAAAAGTGAGAAGGGTCAACATGATGGCACAAAACATGTTTGCATAGTGATGTGCCCCCAAGAAAGCTCAAGACTTTAGTCAAAATTAAGTTTGTTTCCAAAGTCATTTTGTTTCAAGAGTTTTTGGAATTCAAGCACACTATTGCCTTATGTTATGGACAACAACAATCCTTGGCACTTCAAGGCCATGTGCCAAGTCCACAAGTTTGGGTTATAGCCCAAGTTGTTGTAGATATTCTAGGTCCCATGGTTCAACAATGTGTGTTGAACCAAAGCTAAGGTTATTGGTACTATCTAGTGTACTTGTTTCATCAATTTCCCTAATCTATTAAATGTAGTCAAATTGTTGCAGACTTGATTATAGTGAAATCCAACTTTAGATGATGAGTTCCAAATCCTTACAACGCATGCAAAAATAGGTAATAATAGTTTTAGAACCTTTCCCTTCCTTCATGTGTTATTTTCAACCTAGCAAAGTTCATAACATGTTGACATTGATGTTAGATCCCCAACACAAGTGATTAGGAATGGTCATTCAATATATTAGCAAACAAAGGGTTCCAAATTATAAATGAATATGATAGAGAGGTATCATTCCCATTCCTCCTTTGTGCAGACAAGATCCTAAAACCTACTAATGCAAATGAAAGAGGCATTGGCATGTAGTTTTGCATCCCGTGGTTCCCAATCTACAAGTTCATATGATGTCATGGAAAGTGGTGATGATATGGCACTACTAGTGGTGAAAGAACAAGAAAAATTTTAAGACCAAGAAAATCAATCAAGAGGAATGCAAATTGGCATGGAGGACTGAAAAAGTCAATCAAGAGGAATGCAAATTGGCATGGAGGATCGAGAAAGTCAATCAAGAGGAATGCAAATTGGCATGGAGGACCAAGAAGGTCAATCAAGAGGAATCCATTGGCATAGTGGAGAACACATGAAGTATATTTTTCCTATGTTGGGTTTGTAACCCGACAAATCTTGGGGATTGTGGGATTTCATATTGAGGTAGAAAAAGTTTTTAGTATTCTAGGCATTTGCACAAACCTATGATGCTCTCATTTGGGCATGGATAATCTTGAAATGTTTGTAACCATCTACAAGAATTGGTTTGATGATGCATGTGTTGGTGGTTTTCCATCATCCATGGAAATTTTAAAAATTCTAATGGATGAGAATGAAGATGTAATTACATCAGTCAAGGCTTTGGATATGGATGAAAACAACTATAGGGTTTAACAAGTTTTGTTTCTTTCATCTTTCAAGTTTGTTTTTCTCTCCAAGTTTAATGTTTGTGTTCATCAAAGGTGATATAAACAACTTGTCATTTTTTTTGTTGTCATAAATCTTTGGAATGATGTGTGAAACAAGGTTGTTGCTTCAAGTTTCCCAAACCCCAAACCCTAGAATGTGATGTGATGAAGTCAAAATAATGCTAGGTTTCAATTTTTCTTTATTTATTTTTCTTTGATTTGCCACTTTGCATGAGTTTTTTTGGCATCTTGAATTTGGCAAAGTTAGGGCATAATGTAGGGGGTTTTCGGGGCCAATTTTTTGGTTTGGAACAAGATGTATGAAGGCACAAAGAGGGCATATTCTAGGTATTATCATGGGTTGTTTTAGGTTTTTTTGGGTTAGGCAAATTTGGGGGCTATTTTGGAATAAAAGGAGTGTCCATCAAGGGTTTTTGAGGTGGTGATTTTGAGGGGTTATATTTGGGGGCCAGTTGGGAGTTCACTTGGGAGTGTTTGCAAGTTACATTCAAGAATGCGAAGATGTCCTAGTTGGAAATTTGCATACAAGCACATGAGATGAAAGAACATGAAACCAATTAGCATAAAAAATGGTTATGATCCATTAGTAATGTAGTCTAAGGTAAGTTAAGTTGGTGAAAGTAGGTTAAATTGACTTCATTTGGCCTTCTCAAAGCTTTGTAATAATCTAACTTGTTTTTGGAATTAAAAATTCTTTATTTGCATTCCTTTCAATGATGTTTTGCATTTTGAAATCTAACCAAGGGTAAGAACCTACCCTAACCTACCAAAGAATCAAGAACCAACCTATTTTGGAATAACACCATAACCAAAATTAGAACCAACTTTGACATTGAAAAACTGGAATTAAAACTAGGTCCCAGTTTCATAAAAATAAAAAACCTATCCAAGACTAGAATTGGCCCTACAATTTTTTTGGGAACCAAAACTCGAGGTTACTTTTAAAACCCAAGAACCACACAACATTAATATAGAGTTAATGCAAATGAGGGACATGTAGAAGGTGGGAATAAGAAATAAGGAAAGGAAACCATGGCTACAACTAGGTAAACTCAACAATCCCATCTTGGACTTAGTTCAAATGTTGCATTTAATGTGGAGTAAAGGGAGGAATTTTTTTTAGTTGCTAGAGATGTGTAGGTTTGGTTTATTCTTGTTATAACCCTTCTAGTAGTAAGGGAGTGGAAAAGGACAATGAATAGTATAATTAGGTTGGTGATGAGCTTTGCAATTGTTGGATGTTCCTTTCTTAAATACTAAGCCTCCTAAAGGATGAGTGCATGCCCTTATGATAATTTGTTTGTTGACAAATTGAACCACCTTGTGACCTAGGAAACCAATTGATTTTCTTATTTGTTTACCACTTGTCTAACAAAACGGCATTTGCATGTCTAATAATGAATGTTTTGTTTTGGCCTATTGCCAAATGAAACCCATTGATTATACTTTGACATGTGTTTTTTCATTTTCATGTACTTTATAATCTCTTTGATTTGCCTAACCACCCAAACTTTCAATTCTTTGTGATTAATTAGTAGAGAACACCATCAAACCTCACCTTTGGGATTCATGTTTTGGCTTCAATATCAACAAATTTTTTGGCTCCCATGTTGTGGATTGATAAGGCATTTGTATTTATGTTGCTAACATGGATTGCTAACACAATGGGCTTGCCCAAGGGGCCAAAGCGAATGTTGCCTAGGATTGTAAATTGTCTTAGCTACATATAAATAATATCATTCAACCTTTAAACAACACACAATTGTAGCATGTTTTGGTAGCATGTGTCCATGCCATTCCTACCTTTGACATGCATTATCATGACCTTGGCTTTGGGGGGTCCAAACATGATAAAAGGAGGCAAGGGCATTTAACATTACATTTGACATGTTGAGTTCATGTGTTGATTTATTAAATTAGTTCTTTATTTTTTCATAGAAATTTTCAAACTTGACATTGATTTTGAGACCAAATATGACCCATAATATTTTAATATTTCTTTTTTTTCATTAAACCTTACATCACAAACCTACAATATCATGAAATTTCAATAGAATCCATGTGAAAATCATAAAACAATATGTATGTGCAAAATCCATGGGTTTCAAAATGTAAAAATTACATGAAAAATACATATATTACTTTTATATAAATTATTTTTCTTTTTTACTTGTGATGTTTTGATGTGAAATACATATGATTTACATTTTAACTAAATCCATGCAATTATTGTGATGTAATTTTGGATAAGACTATGCAATTTTTCTGTATTAAACATGAACATTCATGTATGTCATTTTAAAAAAATGTTTCATCCATTTAAATATTTAAGATATTGAATACGTAAAGATATCATTCGTACTAACCATAATATGAAATTCATGCAATTTTTGTATGAACTCATGAAACTTAGATTTCACACGAAATTTGTACAAACCTATGAAGCTTTGTAAGTTTTTGATGTAGATTATACTAAAATGTATAACTTTGTTTTTGACCATGATAAAGAATTGTGAATAATTTCAATTGTTAAATACATTTTAAAATCAAAATCAAAGGCCTAATGCATGTAATTTTTTTAAAAAATGGTTAAACCCATGTGGCTTGAGTCCTCTTTTTGTGGGGTGAAAGGACGGTACAATAGACCAAAAGCATATCCTACGTAAGATCTAGTTTTAAATATGGAAATTTTAAACATTAACACAAGAAAGTGTATTCCATTTTTTTTAATGCCATTACAAAAACATCAAGGTCTCCATTGATTTTATGGTTAGTTGAATACAAATTTTGAAGAAATTTAGTATAATATAAGTATGTAATAAATATATTTGAAAGTTATTTGTGAATATTGTGTTTTTTCCTACTTTTACATTAGAATTTTAATACATTTTGACTATATAATACAAAAAGGCTAGAAGTTTACAAGTACATTTACTATGCAATTAATTTTTAAACCAATATTTCATCTACTTGCAACTTATTTTGTAAGTTGTGATTTTTGTTTGAATTTTGATGGATTCTACTAAAAGGTTATTCAAACATGTTATTTTAAAAAATAGTTGTAACAAAGTCAAAAAACATGTTCATGTTAAACATTTAACCACATAATATTTAAAAATTCAATGTATCAAGTGATTCACCCCTAAGTTTTCCCAAAGTTTGAAAGATGAACCTCCAAATGGAAAAATGGAAAAAAATTAAAAAGAAAATTTGGGGCATGTTCCTTAATTTTACACATTAGGAAAAAAAGGTGTGTGAAAGCTTCGGGATGAAGATTAAGACAAAATAATAGTTCACAAACACCCCATGAACAAGTCATTTACAAAAGTAAAAAAAATGAAGGTGGTTAATGTAAATGGAACCAATTTTGAATCACAAACTTGCATTGGACTCACTACATTCAAGCAACCCAAACTCAACAAGATGCCACCACCTTCCTCCCTATACTATATTTTGGACTAGTGTTGGCTGGAATTCATTTTTCTCTAAAAAATATAAGGTGTAGTTCCTATGTCAAATCTAGTATCAAGCTTTGTTTTAAAAATTGCTTTGATGTTTTTTTAAAAATCATCTTTAGGAGAATTGGCCAAGGTTTCAAAAAAATTGAAAAATAAATTCAGCCTATTTTCAAAGTGTTGATTCTCACACATCTAATAACATCTGATTTTTGAAGCTATTTTCACAATCCAATTATTAAAGTTAAATTCTTAACTCAACAAAATAAAATATTTTTATTTACCAAAAATTGCAACTTACAAAAAAATGTTTTAAAAAAATAAATCAAAGATCTGGTCTAGTAACATATCTTTGAAAAGACTTGAATTGCAAGTAGAATCAAAGTTCACACAATTGAAGTAACAAACTAGTATAACATTTGTGAAATAAACATAAGCAAAATCTGAATTCTCAAGTTTCAAAAACATATGAAAGGCCATATATCTAGGTTTTAAAGAACTTCCAAACTTTAAAAAAATAAAAAATAAATACAGTGATGAAAGGACCATAAAGGTCCATGAAACATGCTTAATTAAGATGGCTCATGATTAGGTTGCTAAGATAAATAATAATGTTATTTATGAAAGCATGTGCTAAAAACCCACCACTTAATCCACTTAGTGCTTACATTTCTTAGATATGGTTTCCTACCAATCGTTGAAATTGTTTTCCTAACATTATGTCAAAACTTGAAATTCAGACCTTGTTTTATTTTAGTACCTTACTAAGGTATAAATTTTTTTTTCATAGGGGTTAATTTTTCGTTTAGTGAAAACTTATAAAAAAGGTTTCATGTACAAAGTATCACCAAAGGTCATACCTATTGGTTTTCAAGGTGATTAGTTTGAAACCATATTCAATTGTCACATTTTTTGATACCCGCCCAATATTACTATGGACCTTCGTGAGGATTACATGGTTCAATAGTTTTTTTTTTCAAAACCCCCAAATGGAAATCTCAAAATTATAGAATTATGAGTCCCAAAACTTATGTGCTCATAACTTTGTCATATGAACTTCAATTGAAGACCTTCAAACTACAAGGTTTTAACCTTTGATAAGATCTTTCCAACTCCATGTTGTTCCCAACCCCTCTTTTGGGCATAATTCATAGCTCACAACTCCAAATGGAAAATGTGAATTTCATTTCAATATCTACACTTTGAGAGCTTTCCAATGGTATACATTTAAAAAAATTTGAATAAGGTTTAACCCTTGCACTTTTGTCCCAAAAACTTAAAACACTTTGGGACTTTTAACTCCCAAAGTGAAAGTTCATCCCTAGAGTCTTAAGAATGTTTCCTCTTCATTCTCCAAATTTGTTAAGCCTCTTTCTTGTTTTAGTTTGTTTTCAACTTGTTTTTTTTTTTGCTTCACCTTAGCTTGGGTTATGAGCCCAAAGTTAAGGAAAAAAATGTTAGGCACAAAATTAACACATCCCTAACAACTTACCTTGAGTTGCTCCTCCCTACCCTTTGAAGAACATTCAAGAGGTGTCACATTTAGGTAATCACCTTTCTACCTTTTTATAGGTATTTCACTATAGTCACAAAACTCATCTTAGTAACCAACAAACTCCTTTAATCCCAAGACCTTCTTGTTCAATCCAATAACACCATTGTAGCCAAACCTACAAAGAAAAGTTGCAACCAAGTCACTTGAGGCATCTAACTAGCCTAATGTAAGAGGGGTCTAGCCTTCTACCTAGTAGAATTTCCCTTTCCCTCTTGTAATTTACATTATATCCTACCCTTGTTTAATCTAGACAACAATTTCCTTCCTTGTTCACAACCATGACCCCTTACTTGTGTTATAACTAACCATTGTCTTAAACAAATGAATTATAACTAGGAACACACAACATGCATTAATTGGAACAAGACTTCTTCAAATCAAATCTTCACACATCAAAGGTAAAAAAGGTAGTATATTGGAGTCTTTAGTCCCTTATTGTTGATCTTTTACTCCAACCAAGCTTTTACCCATGCCTTACAAAAACCCACTCTCCTTCTTATGAACAATCCTACCTTCCCTCTTTCTTGTCTTACTCTCCACTCCCAACCACACTAACATACACTACCTACTTAAGCCCCCCGATATCAATCCTCTTCTTTCCTATTTTCCTTATTCCCACACAAGAGGGCAGACCTTCTATTTCACTTTTAGGTCAAACCCCTCCTTTTCTGCTCATCCTCCATTTCTACTCCTACCTTACAGTAGGCCTTTAACACCAATTCTTTGTACCTTTTCCTTGATTTGCCTTTGAGTGGATCAACAATGCATGGAGACCTTCCTTGAACAACCACCACCACCAATTAGTGATGCCTCCACCTCCATTTTAACAATGTTGTTTGGTTGGGTGTACCTTGAAAGTTCACCTCCTCATGATGTAACAATCCCCCTTCACACTACCTTGCCCCTTCATGATACATCCAAACCCCCTAGCAACCCAAATTTCACAACTTCATCATCATTCCTCATTCCTTCCCACTTCCTCACACATTACTTGTCAATTTAAAAATGGAAGGGTGGTCAACAATGCCTTTCCCCCTCTCAACTTCAAGAAGATGATAATACTATTATCATGACTTAAACTTAATTCCTAACACCTTCTTAAAAGCCACCTTCACCATATTCGTTCCTCCTTATCCAACAAACTTAACTAACCTAAGTGAAAACATAATAACCTTGCCTTCACCTAATCCAACTAACCTATTTCCCACCTTATCCTATCCAAGCCACCCACCCCCTTAGCAATCCATTTGGGATAAGACCAAACCTATTATCTCATCCCATGAACCCCGGGTTAACCCCAAAACTCCATTAGTTGACTTACATATACTTAACCAAAATCGGGTTTGGTTAATTGGGGCCCAATATCAACATTAAAACCTACTTGATAGCTATTTTCCACTTGTGTTATAAGGGTCACAAACAATCCACATTACAATGTTTTCATTTTGTGAAATTTGTTAAAACTTCCAATAAATTTTAAAACAATTGGTGCACATTTGATAAGGGAAACAAACTTTTGAAATTGAAAAACCTTTGTCCACACCTTTCTTTTGACCATTTGAAACATATAAAAAAACTTTTACGATTCATCATGAACATGCATCATATTTTTGTGGCTAGTAATTTTATTTCCATTAAAAGAGTAACAATCCAAATTGTTGTGTTCCCATGGTGAATCCTCAAATAAATAAGGGCATAGTTTTAAGTAATGTCCACACCTCCTACATTTCTTTTATTGTGGTTGGACTATTAAGCTCAAGATTAAGGATTGGGCAAGACAAGGGAAATATGTTGGAAGTGAGATCAAAACATCTTTTGATTTCAACACACCACATACATATGTGTAAATGACATCTAATTGAATAATTAAATACATCTTTAATTATTTTTTTACATGAGTTAACAGTTTGGAGATGAAATGGAAAATTTTTGAACTTTCAAAGTTGAAGGTCTCATAACTTGACAATTTCAAGACTTCCATTTGCAAATCTAAAAAAAAATGATGTTTTGATGAAACCCCCATAAGTAATTTCAAAATATTCTATAAGGTTGATGTTTCCTCCCACATCCAAGCCACGATGAGTTTTGTGAATTTAAATTAACCTATGAATTGTCAAATTGAAAATTATGATTATTATTTTTTTGACAACCCCAAACCAACAATTCTCCTTATCAACAAAAATGGCCTAACCCAAACCTAATGGTTTGTTTAAAATACAAAAATTAGTCAACATTGGTTCATATTTGGTCATTCATAATTTGCTACTCTTTTAAAAGAAGTTTTAGAAGTGTTTTGATGATTATTGGATGGGTATATAAGTATGTGCCTAGTATCAATAGGTTACCAAAAATTTTACTAGGTTGGTATGACCTAAAGCAATACTAGTTTTAACATCTTACATTTAAGGTCTTACTATTTAATGTCTTGTAATTATAACTACCTTTTACTAGACAAAAATCAATCTTAAGGCCACTTCAGACAATGGTTTAGGGACCAAAAGCCTGGGGACCAATTTGAAGCAAATTGAACCTTGAATTGGACTCTTTTTCACATTACAAAAATAAAATTTCCTAAGGTACAATGACTGTGTCTAAAGGCTCAGAGACCCATCCAATATCAAAAATGTGTGATTGACATGTGAAAGGATTAGGTTAACCATTGGTCTTTTCTTTCTTCTTCTTCCTTTGTTTTATGGTTTTTTAATTTTAATTTTAATTTTTTCCTTTATTATTCTTACTACACACAATGGATGAATGAATGCACAAAGTATTGGTGGCTTTTTGTTTTTATTATGGCCATGCATTGAGTGATTACACAAGTGGTTGCATTGCAATGAATAGAAATTGGACAATATTGGAATAATTGCGTTGCATTGCAATGAATAAATATGGACAACATTGGAGGAACCACCTTGTGAGGATCCACAAAACTAGCCATGTCAACTTTAGAATTGGTCAAAAATGGGGAAGTTGGTGCGTTCTCAACAATGTTTTCAATTATGGCATGTCTTCCATTCTCACATCATTTGAGCAACAAGGCTAAAAATAAGTAATGAAAAAAGGAAAAAAAGAAAAGAAAAGAAAAGAATAAACAACCTTTGACCCTAGCTTACACTTTGGTTCTCCAAACCATGAGCTCTCTTTTAAGCTCTTTTTTTTTGTTTGGACCAATTGGTTTTTTCTCCAAAATGATGCCATGTAAACTAAATCACAATTTGATTTGTCTTAATCTTGGACCTTTTGTGACCGGACAGTAAGTCACCTTAATAGTGTGAACACAATGGGTTTTAGGGTTCTGTTTTTTTGTTTTATTGTTTTCATTAGCTGTCAAATTTTTGTGTGTTTATGGCGGGAATATTTCCATTGCTGTTGCAAGGAATGCATGGGTAAGCAACTTTGTTTGTTTGTGTGTTATGGAGAACATCAGCTGCATTAAATGATGGATGGTGGAGGGAGCAATTGCATTGAAGAAAGGTTTGCGTAATTGACGGTGAAAGGTAAGATAAGAGGGAGAGTGGAGGAGCAAGGTGGTAAGTTTTTTTTGGTATGAATTTTTCTTATTGTTGTAGTTTAGACTACTAGGTTAGTCGTTGATGAACTATGCCAATGACTTAGCAGAGTAGTAATGTAGATCAAAGTAAGGATAGATATGAGGGGTTGATGCTGAAGGATGATGAAAAAAGAAGGAATCTGAGCTATAGAACTAAGGGGCATATAGAAGTCAAAATGCATATGAGAAGGGGGGAACTTTTTGTTGCAATACCTTGAATCCATGTTGTAGACAACTACCAGAGTGAGTGCTAGAAATTTCAAAGGGGTGTCCTTAGGTTGGGCAGAATGAGAGAAACAAGGTCAAGAGTGAAGGAAGTTTAAAGAGAAAAACTTGTAATACATTCTTGCATAAGAATCTGTCCTCTTAAGTGGTTATAAGTGAGCCTAGTACCTATTGCTCAAAGTCACGTTTTTCAGAAACAGTTGAATCCAAAGTTCTATAAGTTTTAGGTTTTCAGATAAGAGATTTGATGTTACAATGCATTGTTGCATCCAGTGGGAAAATGGTTAGCAGCTCACAGGGACTGAATGAACCTTGAAAGTTCTGACTTCAAAAACCATACCTCAATAGAATTTGGATTCTTAGTAATATGAATTGGAGTTTGGTAGCCAGTAGTCCATAGCCACTAAGGAGATGTATGATGAAGATTCAGATAGTTGTAACGGATTTGTCAATTTATAGGTATAAGAGTTGGTTCTGTTGAAATAAGTAGACATTAGCAAAATTCCTCCTTGACAGTATCAAGTAACGTTATTGGTTGTAGGGTGCCAGAAATTCTAATTCTGTTTAGATCTTTTATATGTAATTAGGTTTGTTCTTTTAATCTTCCCCTTTCTTTTTTGACTACACCTCATCTAAAGGCTTGAGACCAATATGAATGCTCTATTTCATTGGACCCTGCTCTATGGACTGTTAGACCCAATACTAGGACCAGGCTGACCCATGTTGAAATGTCGATATTAGACCAACATTGCTCTTGACTTCTGGACTCTAAGAAACAAGTGAAATATTTGTCAGATCATACTCAGATGGGAGTGGGGAGTAAAAGGTCCCCAACAGCGCACCCGCGCCCCCACACTACCAAGTGAATTAGAAATACTCTGTGAACATGTGAATATGTGATAGGGAGCCAAGAGCAGTAAAAGGTAAACCACCTGAACTCTCTTGTACCACCACCACAGGTCTATCCAGAGTCCAGACAGTGCAGAGACCCACAACAGATTTGTCAAAAGTGGAACACTTTTCTAAACACTGTTGGTGACGGTTTTAGTGTTCTACTAGTACACAAGACCTTTATTCTCAGCAAATTAGCAATTCATGAGCAGTACTCTGAGACCATGCCAAACGAAATCTGTGAGGATTGTTGGGACTGGGAAACGCACAAAGAAGACCTGAAGAAGCTAATTGTGTATAAACTTCACCTGACCATTTTTTTGTTAGGACACAACGAACCTTAGTTTTTGGTGAAGAAAGTTGCTTGGTTCTTTTAGTGCATCTAGATGGCAACTTACTTGGTAGTGTAAATACAAGCAATAATTATGGAGGAATTTTTACAATTGAAGATCTTTAGGTCACTTTAGACTAAGAGTTGGGGCCAATAATGGGAAATTTGAGCACTTCTTGGCACCAAGTTTCCAGGAAAATATTACTTGTTTGAGTGTTGATGAGTTCACGTGTAAAACCAATAAGGTCAAAAAGTAGGGATCAAGGCTTCAACCTCTCATATGCTTTCATTTTTTCTTTCTTATATCATTCTTTTTATCATTTTTGCTTTCTTTGTTAAGTTAAACCCTAAAAACCAGACCACCATGGATGTGCATAATAGACACAAGATTTTTGTAACTTTTGTGTTTTTCATAGCCATATCCCAAGTAAAAAAATAGAAACCCCCTCCATCATTCACGAACAAGCATAGAAGCTCAACAAGAGAAGAGGAAAATGAAGAAAAGGGTGAAGATATAGGGTTTATTTAGGTTTTCTTTGATCTTAGGGTGTAAATTTCATCAACATGACAATATTTTATTGCAACAACATTCAGCCCAAGGGTTGCAAATTGGCCTCCCAAGTTCATAGGTATCTTTTTTCCTGCCTTGACACAAAGTCAGGGCCATAAAATATTAGATTTTAAAAAATGTTTTCTTTCTCAACCTTGATTACAAGTGTAAAGCCCTTGAGATTGATTTCAGTGATTGCACCAATAGGAATGCTCGATTTGAGTTCAACATTGGGCTTGACTCGTAGTGTAAAACTGGCCTTAGACGGTGCTTGTAAGATAGATGTAAGGGTGACACCTTATGATGTCATGGAGGCAAACACGTAGTTCTTAACTTACATGGCAGAAGGCATTGAACCACAGGGGGGCCTTCAGGTGAGTCAAGTGATAACTTAAGTGACCAGAAATCTTTGTAGTTGTGAATGCAGGTGAAAATGAATTTTCTAGTGAGTCATGACAAGTGTTATTTTTAGGTTAAAAAAAAAACTGATGGGGTTTTTTTTAATAAATAAATAAATAAATAATTTGATGGGTTGGCTCCTAACTCTACAACAACAGAGAAGAACTGGCGAGCCTCCCGCCACCCCCCCCACCTTTTTTTTTTTTCCCAACTAGAGGTAAAATGGCAATGCATGTCAAAAGTTTAAAGAATCCTCAATCTAGTTACTAGCAAAGTAGCTCAAGCCATCCCTAAATTCTGAAGCAGCGCACAAGAAATAATTGACAACAAGCGATATACCGTACTGGGGTCACTTCAGCACATGTCTTCCAAATATTTAATTGATTTTGAAGATTTCATTTCAGAAAATCAAATATTTTCAGAATATTTCAAAATATTCTTCATTATTTTTCACACAAAAAAATCGTTGATTCTTTTTGAGGGGAAATTTCAGTATTTCTAAAAAAAATATAATTTATGACAAAACCACCCAGGTAAAATGGTAATTATGCAACAAGGGACAACCTTCTTTTTTTCTTTTTCTTTTTTCGTGTAGTGATTTTTTGTCACCTATATAAAATCATAGGGAAAATTTTAGGCAATTTATTTTGGTTTTTCCTCAATATTTCCTTTAACAAAAGAGAAGAGAGTAATTTTTTTCTGCAAACTGGCAATATTTCACCAATAGAAAAATAACTGGTCATGAGTGGCCCTTAAGTGAGCCTTTACCACTGCTAATGGTATCCAAAATAGTGTGCAAGTTATTTCCCCATCCCCACCCACACACATGAAATATTGGACAATGTAACGTGAAGAACTACATAAATGCCACCACAAGGAACATTCATTTTGACTAATCAAAGAAAGCTAATCAAATTTCTTTCCTAGTGATTTTGGAGAGCCTTATAGATGACAAGTTCTTTTTTTTCCCCCCATTTTTTATATCAAAATTTTGGTGAAATTTAATCCCAAAAAAAGAGAAAAAATGGCTGAATTTGCACTAAAAAAAAAACCAATATTTTCCCTATTTCTTTATAAAAAAATGGTTAATTTTCCCTAGAAAAACAAACCTTGTTATGGATGTTGCACATTTTCAGGTCCAAACTTAGTTTCACCCTATTTCAATTTTGAACTTCCTTCAAATTATTGTTTATATGCCATTATACTGCTGCTGATGGAGCTGCTCCAAGATTACAAGATCAAGGAAGAAGACATGGACTACTATTTTGAGCTTTTTTTTTTAAAAAAATCAACTATATTTGAAGAGAAAAGCATGTGAATGGGCTTCATTTATCAAAATTGTTATGAAAAGAAAATTTCACTTCAACAAAATGTGTTCTTATATGCCAAGTGATTTCATTGAATTTTGAGTGAATTCACTAGTCATAGTGAACAAGACTTTATGAAGATATAATGATTTCACTAGTTTAATGAATGAGGACTAATGAATTGCACTCACATTCTGTAGCAGTGTTTTTTCATTAATGAACAATGAAAAATGAAATAGTCACCTTGTTCATTACATTGGGAAAGATGCAAAGAACCATAGAATATCTTAGTCATGTAGAAGGTGTAGGCAACATCCATCACAATTTAGAAATTTATATTCATTCAACAAAAAGTCTATATACATCATAAAACAACTTAAATATGCATCATAAATTGCAATAGCTTTCTTCTCATATAATTGTGAGAGTTTTGTTAGTTATAGGTTGCAAGTTGCAATGGTGTGTTCACATTAATGTTTATTGGGCCTTGCATTACTAGATCAAATGTCCAACACTATCAAGCCTAATACACTCATAAGTCACTACAACAGAAAATCATTTTTCTTCTGTCAGTTTGCCTTTGTTTTGTTACACATGTGAGCTAAAGTTGTGGTGTTTAGTGTTTACCATAGTTTGACAGTAGTGTAAGCGCATGACCTAGTACACAAATTATTTAGAGTGATGAATTCCTAAACCAATGGCCGAATATATTCTGTGAAGACATGTACTTGAAAGACGGTCTATGGAAGGTCACATTGATCTTAAACACCATAAAATCAATAGATAAAGTGCAAGATGAAACACATTGTTGTTGCTTAGTTTTGATCTTTGATGTTCAACTAAATGTCAATCTTGGTAAAGCATCCAATCTCCACAATAATTTATTTATTGACTATGAGGCTTAACATATAATACATAACAATGCCTGTTTGATGCATCATGGGAACTTCATTTTTTGGATGCCAATTCCTATTCAAAAGGTTGAGTAAAAGAACTGATATGCCATGCTTGAAACATTTATTATACACCAAAAAAAGTTACTACACTTGATGCCTATCCACATAGCATGCACTACAACACTACTAACATTACAATGTACAAAGGATGCACTTGATCATTGCCATGAGAATGGTGCACGACTATGCACATGTCTTTTATGTTTGACATGTTTGACCTTTAATCAACAAACCTCAAAAAGATGACATCTTTGGAGCACCTACAGTGATGCACACAACTACCACATCCAATGTACTGGGTATGTTGATAGAAACTACCCATAATTCCCAGGGTTCAAACTTATGAATCTTTGGTTCATATCCAACCCACAGATGGTGGCATAAAATAATGCATCTCAAAAGTTGATGATTGCAGGTAATGGTGTCTAAGGGTAGCCAATCTTGTGGAATTGCAAATGGTAGCTGATTATAGTACATATGTGAATCAAGTTTGGTGCTTCAAGTCCAAAATCTCATCCACTTTGAGATAATTGGGTTGTGGGCTGTTGCACCAATTTATATGATGATTGTAGCAAACATGACAAGTTTAGAGAATTTGCTTGATGTATGTCAGCATTGTTGAAAATCTATTGAGAAGTTTCCCCAGTGTTGGCCATGTATACTTATTTTGAAGTATGTTAACTAGAAAATGGCAATAATAATTTAAGAATAAATATATCTCCCATCGGTCACAATGGAATTGTCTTTTACTTATAAACTATCATCTTTTTGCAAATAATATATATATGGGAAATATTTACCATATGTTTATCAATACACAAAGATCATTTGTTTACCTTTGCCCTCACCTAGGTTTATAAATTTGCAAACATGTATACCTTTACCTTAAAGCAAATCGGAAATATTTGAACCTAGATATCATTAGTGATCCATTTATTCAATGTTCAAAAAATAGGTTTGCCTAGCTAATTGAATTTTTACCATGCTAGTATGTGAATCTATGCGAATGAACCACCCAATAAAAAATCCTTTCCAATAAGCAAAACGTGGGTATTTAAGTACTTTATACTCATAAGAATTGTTATACATAATGACTTTGCCCAAAAAATTAATAAAAACTCAGGTGAACAGCAAATGTGTTAACTTGATATCTAATGAAACTCCACCCTAGTCTTTGCCAACATATCAATGGTATTTGCCAATATGTATTTGCAACAAAAACCATGAGAGTATCTAGCACCCTCCCCCACAATTGAATCCATTTAACAAGAATTGTGATGTGTGTTATAAGATGCAAAATAAAAAATATGAACCTTCAATTTTTGTTGTTTGCACCAAGGAAACAAGAAAATGGATTTATTGATAATTGGCCCAATTTTTGGGTTCATGATTCATCAACAATTGGACCCTTGTAAGAAGCTCCAATCCCTTTACATATATATTGTGTAACTTTTCAGGTTAGACACTTAAGTGCCAACTAATTATTTTATTTTTCAAAATCCACTTCAGTACATAAAATTCATAATATATGAAATTTTGATAATAAATATAGGTAGTTTCTTTGGCATTCTCACTTTGGCACGAACCTTTAACATAATGAGACCTTTTGCAACATTTTTTAATATTTCTTTTTGCAAAAGTGAGGAGACATATTGTTCCACCAAATTATAGGATAAACAAATGTTATCAATTATTGGATCCTTATTTTGCAACAGTGGATTGACCTGAATCAAGAATCTCTTAGGTTTCCACCAATTTTTGTATTTATCCTTTCCTTGTATTTTTTTTTAAATTCAACATTTCAGGCAAAAAATTTCTAATTTTTTGACATTTTCAAAAAAAATTACTTACTTATGAACTTGAGAAGATTCATGTATAGGGCATATATTTGTATAGCTATTCATAAACATTCCATCAAATTGGAAAATTTCTCAAGATGAAACCCCTCTTTCATCACGAATCAATACCCATGTTTAAATCTTTTTAATGACACCAAGAATGTCTCAATTGCACATGATTTGCCACTCGCAATCAGACTCTAAATGTTCATACAACTCTTCATGGGGTATGCGATTCCCTTGGGAATGTCTTCCCATGATTTTCATATTTTGTGTGCTCATTCCAAATGCCTGAAGAATGTTGTCCTTGATCAGCTTGTACTTTTGTAAGGCCTCTAGCTCCTTCAGCCCAATTCTTATGTTTATGTTCAAGCCTTAGTCACAAATGTAAGGTTATGATGTGAGATGAATTGCCACTTTGTCATCACAATATGCAATGGACGAATCCCATTCAAGAATTTTGCCTCAAAAATGTGATGTCTCGTAAAACTACCTCACCCCTTGATTGTTCCATGACATGACATGATGATGACACTTGTATATGCCAGCAACTTGTGTTCAACACTGCCTAATTCATGACATCAATCTCCTTGCTTTGGGATACAACCTCAACCTAGGTTCAACTCTTTAATACATGATAAAAATTGAAATGTTCCACCACTTAAATATATGTGAACCCAGAATAGTGCAAAATGAAAACAGAAATGGTGGGTCAAATGTTCACTCTACTTAATTAATAGGTTGCTTTTGGAAAATGCACCCACCCAAGGGAGGAAACCCCAAAACCAAAAATAAAATCATTTGCATATGAAGCATGATTTTGAGCCCAAAAAAACAAAAGAAAACACTTGTGATTGATAGTTGACAAATGGATCAGATTACATGTTTCTAATATTTAAATTACCTTATTACCTTGAGATCTAATTCAAAAAATTTAAAATTCCTATTCATCACGGTCATCATCTATATTTCATGTTTTTTATTTGGAACTATAGAATGCCTTTGGAAGATAAGTCATGCATTCAAAGATCCCAAGTTCTATAGGATTTGAAAGTTGAAAGATTCATTAGTTGATTATAGACATCATGCTATTGTATTAAGGTAGAATCAAAAAGGGAAATTTCAAACAACATTTTTTTAAACCATCATCTTTAACAGTTCAAAAGGGGCAAGCTATTAATGCCTTGTTGAAAGTGGTTCAACCTGATAGCATTGAGAAAAGTTAATTTGTTTTGCTATAATGTAAAATGACTAAATAGGGTATAGAAGGCATCAAATTTCATGCATTTTATACATTCTAAAGGCTATCCTGAACAAGTCCTAGGACCGTAGTTAATTTAATTAAGATTGCTTTTGCCTAACACCAATGATTTAAAATTTTAATCTTAATATGAATGCCTTATCTAATGTCAAGTTAAAGCTTGACAACATAATGACTCTGGACACAGCCCTTTGTCAGGGACTGTGGGTTCAAAACATTCTACAATATGGTAGTTGTTATTCATAAATAGCTAACCCACCTAAAAAGTGATGACATAACAACGTTTGCATGTTAAGATGAAAATCCACAAACATGGTGATTTATTTGATACGTTCTTTATTGCAAGATTTTGATTCTGTAACTTGGGTTCCGTTCTGAATACAAATGGCCTCCCAGGACCCATGCTTCCCAATAGGTAGTTGGAAAGGGTGAAGAATTCACTTTCTTCAATCTTGGTGCACAGTTTAAAAACTTATTTCATTACCACTAGACTGGTTATTATCAATAGCATTTCACACAAAAAATCTATTTCATGAATTAGGATTCTATTATGAATGATAAAATGATGAGGTTCCAGAGTATTTGTGATCCTTTTAGAAAATAACTCCCAAAAAATCTCACTGACCCTCAACTTGCCTCCCACCAGAGGAAGAAATGTAAGCTTTCTCCTCTTCTAAAAACTCCTTTCCAGGCCTGTAATTTATGTTAATAAAAGGCCCTGGGAGAAATTTCCTAGTATATTTGGAAGGCCACTATGTCTGCCCGTATTCCTCCTCGAAGAGCAGGGATCTTTGTGCCTCCTCTTTAACTCTGGGAGGTATCTTGCCCGGTGCCAGATACCTCCCCTGGTTAAGAAGAAGGCATAAGAATGCTTCCCCCCTTGTACTTCACCATCCAGGTATGTTCGGTTCATGACCCCCTGTAAACCCTATGGGCGGTGGAGGCCTTTACACTCTACCCATACAGCCCATAGGTACCAGGGCGCATACCGCTGTGGGCCAACTCGGACCCATGGGTACCAGGGAGAAGCTTCACAGTAGTTTTCTGAGGGGGCTTGATGCCATGTAAAGCCCTTGGGCTCGGACGTTTCAGGAAACCGCCCTCCCCCTTGGCTCCTGTGTCGGGGGCCCCTTATTTTTGTCATGCCCTCGCCCTTGGGGCTTTCCCCAAAACTTTCTCCCCTGAGAAAAATCATCCCATTTATAATTAGTCGACATGGCAGGGAGCCACCCTCACCCAAGTCCCTTTCCTGGTTAAGGGTTGGAAATTTGTTATCCTTCCCATTGAAGGGCTCTGAATTTGGGGCCGTTCCTTTCTGCCTGTGCATGTTCTATGAATGTGTGTGTCATAGGAAGCCCATTTCTTTAACAAAATACACATTAAAAAAAGTATAACATCTATGAATTTAAAAACCTACAAAATTATAATTTAATTTTTAAATCAATTTTAATCTATATCATTTTCATGTTGCTTCAAATACCTCAGATGTAAGGCCTCCAACTTTTTCACACCATAATACTTGCATCAATGCATTCAAAGTTTTAAATTGTTTTTTTAATCACTTTTCACTGAATAGTGCTTTGAAAATCCATACCCACAAATATTTGTGTTGGTTCAAATGAAAAGCACCTTCTACTACCGGTTTCTGCTAGGGCCAATTAGCCTAACCCAATTTTGATTATGAAATGTCAAACAACTAAAGAAGTTTTGAGGCCTTAAGTTTAAGGAAGTAAGTTAAAGGTGTATCCTTATCTTAGTTGGACTTGAGGAGTGGGTGATTTGGTTAAAATAAAAGGGTGGTACGCTAATTGGATTAGAATACAATAGGGTTATCCTATCCTTGTCCTAGACTATATAAAACCATTGAATAAGGAGGTATGAACAGGGTGAAAGGTGCTTCTTAAAAATTTCTAGCAATTAAGGGAAATAGTTATTAACCCTTTTTTGCTTTTCTTGAGTGACGAGTGAGGCATGAAGGGGTGGTGAGGAAGGAAGAATGATGATGATGTGATCTGTAAGGATCAGGAAGGATATTGGCACATCATGAGAGGGCGAAATAGGTGAAGAGGAGGGTTAAAACATCATGGGTGAACACGCTTTTCAAGACATAGTCAAGTCAACATTCATTTTAGAAGATGGAGGTAGGATCATCAAATGATGGTGTTGGCAACTGTTCGAGTGGGGAACTTCATGAGCATGGTGATTAGAGGTGAATGGTGGAGAGTCAAGAATAATACTTGGGCCTATTGTTGGAAAAAAAAAAGATAGGAATAGAAAAAATGAAAGAGCTTAAAAGGGTAGTTGATGGGCCTAGGAACGAAAAAATAATGGTTTGCCCTTTTGTCAAAACAAGAGAAAGAAGGAATTTACAGAAGTAGAGTTGAAGGGTTGTTTTAGGGTGTGGTAAAGAGCTTTAAAGGTGTAGGTAGTTAGGAGATAGGATTGTAGTGAAAGAAAACAATATAGAGACCATGTTAGGAATTAGCTAGAAATAGAAGTGGGAGACTTGGATGGGAAAAAATACATTGTAACCTCTTCTTGAATATGCAAGACTTGTTTGTGTGTAAAAACCTGCTAGAATTCTTGAATGATGATGCTTGCATGATTATGCCCTAATTCGAGGTTGCAGTTGGATAAGTGCAAAGGAAAGGAGTGGTAGAGGGAGGTAAAATTATTGTCTACAACAGATAGCAAAAAAAAATATAACCAAGAAAATAAGGAAGAAAGTTGTTAGGAGAAGATGATTCTATTTGGTTTTGATTACATTAAGACCATTGCATTATAGAAGGATTGTTAGAAGGAGTTGATTTGGAAATAATTGGGGACTTATTAAGGTAAAAAAAGAAAAGCAAGGGGTGAGATTTAGGAAACAAGTTATGATTCCCCTCTTTGATGAACTCCAAGGGGGTAAAGGGGAGTGTCCCAGGTCAATGTGTTAAGGATGCATTAATTTTGTGCCTAACAGTTTCCAGCAACAAAAAAAAAATCATTTGGCAACGAACAAATGTCAAAGCATTTGACATGGAATTTTGGTCATGTTCTTCAACAAAGCCTCCACAAAGTCAAGAAGTTCATCTTGTCTCCTATCATTTTTTAAATTCTAAATGAACTTGATGAGCAATATTAAGCCAATCCTTTGTAAATTTCTCTCTTTTTGTATTAGCAACTAGATAATATTTAGGATTCAATAAATGACCAATGATAAAATTAAAAATATTAATTGTTTTAAAGTTTAAGTTGTCAATAAATAATCAAATATACATATGTTTTAATTTGTTAACAATCTTTCACATTTGTGCAATATATCGCTAGTAAAAAAGGTTGCCAAAAACATCACCAACATGCACAACATGATGAGATGAAAAATCGTCCTCATCAATAAATGTCATCACCCATGTTGGTACAACCTTTCAAATAAAATTGACTAAGATGTTTGGTGCTTTTTCCAAAACCTTCCTCTTGAATAATGCCTTCTAAAAATGGTGATGGTGGCATCCAAAGTGCATCTAATCACAATAATATCCACTTGGTCATATTAAAATCATTTGTTGAAGCTTTGCTTAAGGCAATCATTCCAAACAACTCCTTACCTTCTTTCAATCATGAAGTTATGTTTTTTTTTGTGAAGATGTTCACAATTGCAATGAAATTACAAATGCAAAATAATTGTTGTGTGATATTCACTTCATGAGTTATGATAACTTGTCTTTATTGTGTGATAGGTCTTATTCCTCTTCCCCACTTTTTTTTCATCCCACATTCTCACATAGATGACATTTCATAATAACAAATTCATGATCATCATGTGGGCACAAGTAATATAACCACGACCATCTTGACTTTCCATGGTTTTTTTGAATTTTTTTCTAAGGTCTCTACCATTTCATTTAATTTCAACTTGAACTAGCTTTTATTTACCCTCATAACATTATCTTCCTTTATATAAATTTTCATCAGAGTCATTGAAAGGAAGTGTTTTCATAGATGCTTTACAATTTTCCACTGGGATGTGCCATTTGATGGTGTCAAACACAAAAATAATGAGTTTACATTCATTTGCCTAGAGTTTCTTCAAGGCATACTTAGTGTTAGCCCCACCTTTTGAAATAGGGAGTGTGACATTTTTTTAAAAATAAAAAATTCCATGGGTAATAAAAAAAATAGGGAATTTAAACTCTATGTACAACAATATAAAAAACATTGATTATGCAATCTTGACTTTTTACTTGTATTCTACAAAACATTACAATACTAGTGTAAAATTTTGATATTGCCTTTCACTAATTAAATTGATGAGATACTACATTTTAAATATATTCAGAAAGTTGTAATAGTAGACAATGAAGTAACCTCAAAATTCATCCTACATTTCATAGAAACTTTGACATACACAAAAGGAAAATATTAATCTAAGCATATTAGATCAATTTGTCACTCATGGGGCACTTTCTTGGTGATTTGTTTGTTTACTTATTCTAACATCTAGTTCAAACTTTGAGTTACACTTTTTGTTTTTAACAATTCAAAACATTTCCTAACACAATTTTCTTGCATGAACAAACCTCTAATCCTTCTTTTGTTTTATGAATAATCACCTCTAACATTTTTCATACATATATGCACTAAGAAACTCCATCCCTTCTCCTAGCTTCATACACCATGATATTTTGCAATAGTATTCTGCACCATGCGCATCACTTATTACACATCACCACACTTGTGATCATCATTCACATTGTTTACAATCTTCACTTTTGACACATTAGAGACTTGTTGCATTGTTGGTTTACACTTGTCCATACAATGGTAACTCTTTGAATAGGAAGGAGGTTTTTTTTTCGTGGGTCCCATTGGCACTTCTCAAATAACATATAGTGTATTGAGCACACAATATTTCACTTCAACTTCAGTAGAAATACATAGGATAAGGAAGGTTGTATGAACCAGTACAAATTGATGATCAATAACAACCATGCAATTCCCCAAGATCTATTATGCAACACATAAACTTTTAATGGCTAAGCTCTTGCACTTTGAACCCATGCTATATGTGGCAACCCAACCTCCCAACACACCAACTTTTATTCTTCATGCAAGTTTTTACATTGAAAAAAAACCTTGTAGGAACAAACATTTCAATTGGGAAAAGGAGAATCAACTTTTTCATTATTTTCATAATGTGACTCAAGATTTTATGATTAAAAATTTGGCCATAAATCTCAAGCTTTTAAAAACTATTTGCGTTGCATCTCTCACTACCTAAATAACTTCAAATCATACACAATGTTTCCAAAACCTTTAACTACATGCAAACGTGAAAAAACCCAAACAACTCTATAAAATCATTTTCTTTAATTGGAATTTTTAATAAAACAAACCCAAATGACATGCATAAAAAAGACCACTATGTCATTATGGACAAGTTGATTTGGATTCACCATTGTGAATGTGGTCTTTTTGACTGGCAAAATAGGAAATCATTTTATTAGCAAACAATGAACCATTTGATTAGTCAAATTTTCACTTAAATTTATATAATTTATTTTATGGATTATTATCAGTAATTTTTTTTAAAAAATAGGTAGCTCATAAAAAGGTAGGTGGTAACCCTAGCCTGGCCTAGCCTACTTAATTACTTTAGTTTAGCTTATCTACCCTTGTCCCTTATGCATGCACATAATTCACAAGTAAAAGGAGTTGCAACCTTCACCTTCATAATAATGAATTTAGTATTTACCAATTGGCTACACCTCCAAAAGATGACAATTTTGGTCAAATTTTTTTATTTCACATCATTAGTTACGTAATTAAATAAGAAAGTTAAGTATGTAGTAAGTGAATTGAAGGTGGTTGGTAGGTAGGTTGCAAGTTGATAAATAAGTAGAAGAGGTAGGAAATAGGTACATAAAAAGTACATAGGTAGGTAGGTAGACCTAAATTACCTACTTAACCTAGGTAATAGTTAAGTAGGTACACATAAAAAAGTATGTATTTAACCATGTAGGTAAGGTAAGAAAACCCAAACTACTTATTAAACCTCGGTAGTAACTAGGTAAGTATATAAGTACACCTAGGTGGAAAGGCAAGTGCATTTAGGCTATTTACTTAGTCTATGTAATAGGTAGATATGTAAGTAAGCCTGGGTATGTAGGTAAGTAGACTTAGGCTACTCACCTAACCTATGTAATAGTTAGCTAACTTGGCTTATTATCTAACATAAGATGTCCAATTTGATAAAAAAACTATTGGTCATTGGACCAAACATGTAATTTTTTTAATCCAAATTAATTAAATGTCCTACTTTATTCAAAACCATTGACCATCTTGACCAAGGTGGTCAATTATTTGTTCAGCTTGATTGAATGTTTAATTTGATAGATAGTCAAATACATCATCTTAATCAAGTTCACTAATTTTAAAATACACATCATTTAGGTCACATATCTTTATCAAAATTAACATGTTCATTAACTAGAATGAACAAAGTAATCAACTTGGACAACTTAAAAACCCATGAATTGTAATAGTGAAATTCAAACAAAAGATGAAAAAAAAATGAAAACAAAGGAAAAAAGCTATTAGATGCAATAAAACATTCAATAATTAAGAATAGGCTATTAAAAATGACAAGGAATTGTGTGACAATTTGATTGTGTACACACAAGAAGAGAAAAGACGAGGGATCCATTACAAAATTGCAAGAATAGAAGAGGAAAACTCTGAATAATAGTGAAAACACAAAAAACAAATGACAAATAACACATGGGCTACACCCACCCCTCCAGTGTTCAACTAAAACTTTGAACCATATACAAACGTAGGACTTAGACCTTACTTAAACCTGAGACTTGAACCTTGTGTAAAGTGCATTAGGAACTATTGACTAGTTCTAAGACCGGATCTAGTGACCTTGGCTTTTCCTAAATCAGATCTAGGTCCAAGTATTAGGGACACCTACATGACTTGGGGTGGTTTTCTGGTGGATGTTCTCCTATAAAAAAACCCTTGAACCCAGACATAGCTAGGGACTCTACACCAGCCAACACTGATGTATAGCAATGTTGCGCATGCATTTGATACAACACAAACCATTGTGGTTATTTCATTGGGTGTGTATGTGAATATATATACCTTAGTACCTTGGCCAGTTTGACACTAAATATATTATTTTCAGAAATGTTGAAATTTTCAAATTATTTCTTCCAAATTAGAAAATATTGTGAAGGAAAATAGTGAATATTTAGGAACATTCTATTTGTTGAAATGAATGTTTCAAAATTAATTAATTATTCGACAGACGTGTGTTGAAATGGCCAAGGTACTACAGTATTAATAAAAAAAATTATCTTTTTCACACGTTCATGAAAGCCCCGCCCTCAACTCAAACAGTTATATTTCAAGTTTTCAAACACTGGGAATTGGAGGTTCTTTACTATTCAACACCCCTGGAAAGTCTTTCAGGCACTCCTAACTAGGTCTGGCTGTTCTTTGTATAATCATAAGGTACTCCAAGGGTTTTTCTCCTCTGCATTTGAAAGCACGTCCCCCCCTTCCTCTGAAGATTCTTGCTTTCACCCATTAAATGGACCTTCAGCCATCTGCATGCAAACCTTCTCCCGCCTTTCAAATACAAAAACCTTTTGTACTTTACACTGGGGAAGGCCTGCTGCACTGGGCCTCCCTTAAGTTTTTGGTCTACGGCCCGGGCTCTGGGCTCTAGAAATTGAAAAAAACCTTTTGTGCTTTACACTGGGGAAAGCCTGCTCCACTGGGCCTCCATTAGTTTTTGGGCTTATGGCCGGGGCGCCCACTCTAGAGGCAACAACTGTGAAACTCAGGAAGGCACTCCGGAGCTTGCATTCCCATATACAAATAACTGCCCAACACTCACATAATTTACACACTCCATTGGATATCCTTTCTGATGATATCCAAAAAATTAGCCTTGGTTCCAGTGTTTTTTTTCCCTTACATTTCTGATTGCCAAATACAAAAACTTTTAGAAAATCTTCCAGGTTTTACATTGGGTTCCTATAGGTAACCAAAACTTTAGAAGTATGCTTAATTTTTCTAATTCAATATTTTATTTTAAAAGAAATTTGGCTAAGTTGTCATATGGATAATCTCAACTCATGATAGGTTACAAAAATTGGGGGGAAAAAAAACACTGCTTGGTTCCCTCGCTGATTCAGACTGAGGAAACCTTGGGTGTCCTGATTTGGGGAAAACAAATCTGTTGCTGCCACTGTATATGGGGACTGCACAACTGCCCAACTTCACTAGGTATTTAGTGCAGACGTGGTGGGTTGCGCAATGCAGATGTTTCAGCCTCTGACTCGTTCTATGTATTTTTTTGACCGAGAAAATCATGTTTTGCTGCCGCCAGCTTTGATACAAAGTCTTACAAAGTGTTCAGTTTGTCCGGAACATATAGGGGAGACGACCTGTTGTCAGGGAAGAGCGTGAAATTTAATTACCTGGGAGTACTGGCCCGGGGTAGTGTTTTTTTTTTGGGTCAATTTTGTGATGGATCTAAAGTGACCCAGACTTAGCCATATTTGGCTACAAACAAGATATAAAAGTTTTAAAATCTAATTACCCTTTTATTTTATGGCTAAATATTTTAATTTTAAATTTCTAGAATCTGGCGATTGAAAATTCCAAAAATCTCTTCATTTTTGAATTTTCACTTTTGGTCAACTTCTGGTCATTTCTAAAAAGGCTGCATGAGGATGCTGCAGCAACACCTACAGTGATGCCTTCATCTTCTTGAGTTTAGGCCTCTTGCAGCCATTATTAAATTTGAGAAATGCAACATTTTGGAAGCAGAGATCCAGATTTAATCTTAGGATGGGAAGTTAATGATGTTTAAAAGCAGCGCAAAAACATTTGGGGTTTTTTAACCATGGTACCAGCGCTGGCTGGTTAACCCAAGGCGGTATTGTGGCTGAAGAATGGTTATAAATTATAACCTGGCACACTGGATGAACTTCCATGTTGACAGCTATTCAAATTAATTCTCTTGACTATCAAATCCACTTGGCTTGGTTTCTGGGCCATAGACTGAACCAGGGTCCAGGGACCAGTACCCAGCATTGCAACGTGCAGGATGGATTTATGTGGACAGAAAGCACTTTTTGGTTGTATTCCTGTCCCATAATTAACCAGGGTGATTGGCTATGTACTAACTATCCACCTGACTTTACCAGTGGTTGGCGGGTATCTGCTTTGGTGGGTGAAAACTAGCATTGGGTAGGTGTATGGGTCATATTCGGGTATCAACCAGTGTTGGCCAGTTTCGGCTTTTGACCATAACCTTCGGTTCCGGTTAGGGGATATTCTTTGTGTAAGGAGCACATTCAGTTCCAGTTGTAAAGTTTTTTTTTCATAAAATGAAACCATCGGTTTCGGTTTTCAACTTTTTAAAATTCATGCCGGTTATGGTTCACGGTTTTGCAACAGATAGAAACCTACAGTTCCAGGTCTAGAGCAGCGCTGGATCTTATAACTCTTGAATCAACCCTTTGTGCAGTCTATTTCATGATTATTTTCCCATTTGGCTTTAGAAAACACAAAACAAGAAGTTCCAAATTTTCTTAATTTTCTGAACCACCTCATATTGCATAGCTAAAAAGATGGGAAGAAAATACATATTGTTTCTCTGTGGATTTGAATTTCTCTTTCAACAAACTTGTTGCAGCGCATGCTTAAAACTAATTTTCCAAAGCCACCCAAATGAAAAAGATGAAAAAAAAAAATTGAAATCTATTTTTAAAATAGTTTGCTGGAGCTTAAAGTATATTTTCCAAGTAGTTGCCATATATCACTCTTGTAAGCGTGATATGTGCACTCTAAGGAAGAATGGAATAAACCTTGCTTCAATTCACCTTTTAACACAAAGCAACTAGTGACCTGAACATACCAAATTTCATTACACACAAAAGTGAATAACTCCATTCCACAAAGTAGTGGGCAATTTAAAGAAGTGGTGGAAAGGAAGCGCACATTCAAGTATGTGTTGATAATAAAAAAAAATCCTAAAACCAGCCAATAGTCAAAGACCATTAAAATAATCCTAGAGCAAGCCAACAAACAAAAGATGCATGCATCAAGGCAAGCCAGCAAAAAACCCATCACCAATTTTTTATTCTTAACACATCTTCACAACTATGACCTTCACAATAACAAAGATTGAACATACATGGTAGCTTGTAAAATTGATTGAGATTGACCTTAAACATCATCATCAAATAATCCTTCTTCTTTAATCATGACCTCATTCTCGTCAATTGAGTCTTTTTCACGAGTCAAGAAATCAGTCATAGAAGAATCTATGTCTCCCACACCCTTCACAAGCATCATTAGGCCAATTTTTGGTAATCATCACCAAGCGTTGTAAGTTTTCGCTTCCAAGTCTAGATTGGCGAAGAGTAGTGATTATGCTTGCAATGTTAAAAACTTGTTTTGTTTCAATTTGAGACTCAACTATACCCAACACTTGATGTGCCAAAAATGCCACATTAGGAAATTGATATTCATGTCTGGCCCACCATTTGAGAGGATGTTCGCATTTACTAGGACTACCATGCCAATGACAGAAGAGCTACAATTCAAACCTCAAATTGGAAAAAATTGCATGTTCATTAGAAATTTGTAGACCAAAAAAATCCTTTTCAAAACCGGTTGCTTCATCAATTGGTGCAGCCATAGGATTCAAGTGGAAGTAAACTTATATTGGCAAAGGCAAGACCATTTTCTCATCATACTCCACAATAACCTATGTTAATGCATCATTCCCCACAAACACTCTCACAACCTTCATGCCTTTGAATCTCAAATCTAGCATCATGGTTAACATATTATGAACCTTAGTAGGAAAGAAAGATGTAGCAAATGCAAGGAATGGTGATAGGATAGAAACAACTTGGCTCAAATCCCAGGCTTGAACCATATCAATTTTGATTGAAAATCGCTTTGAATGAAAGACTAATTTTCTGCTTGGATCACACATGTTTCAACTTTCATGGCAATGTTCAAAGAAAAGGAAAAATTCAATGCATTTGATAAAAGCAAATAATTTCAACTTTGATTAAGCACACATTGCTTAACCATGGGCATCAAAGTCTTGTTGATTATTTTTGCAATTGCCCAAGTGTGGTTAGTGCCCATTCATGAAAACAAATGTGATGCCACTTGGCGTCCATAGCAAATGGAAATGTCATCTTGGTATTGAAAAGTCTCTTGGGATAGTATCAAGTATTGCAAATCGTGTTTTCACTAGTGTTTTGAGAATCCTAGCCAAAAAACCTACAAGATGGCAAACATCTTTCCATTCATGCTAGCCTTTTACATATTTTTTCACCCAAGTGATGGTTTTTTGCAAGGTAGCTTGGGCTTGCTTCAAGCTCACCTCCATCATGCTTGCACAAACCTTAGTATCATCTATGGCATATTGTGTTGCCTTGGACATGACATGGTGAAAACAAGATCCAATGAAAGGAGAAACCAACTTCAAAGTTGAACAACTAGCAATTAAAGTTAAAGCAATAATAAGGGATGCAAGGTTGTTGCCTTCATCCTTGACATAAGCCATAACCTTATCCAACAAACCAAATGAGCCCAACAATGACTTCATTTGTTCAACTATATTAACACCTGAAGTGTTTTGAATTTCAAACAAACCCATTATTATATGAACACATTGCCATGCAAAATCAATAAAACTAATCACCATTAAAATATTGTAACCTACATGAGACATCCAGAGGTCAAAAGATGCAATGCAAATGAAACAATGAATCAAAGCTAGAAAAACATGATTATCCATTATTTTTGACACCATACGAAGAAGGATTTCTTTTACTAGGTGGTGACAAGATGGGAAAACCACCTTGGGGATTTCATGCATCACTAATTGCTTAAGCCAAGGATTTTCAATTGATGACAAAAGGTGATAACCTTTAGCAATGTATAATCATAGATCCTCTAGGAAGGCATGTTGAGGTAGGTCACTTTTGTGGTATGGTATTGTACTTCCAAAAAAACTTGTAATGTGGGATGGAGGTGCAACTTTCCTTTTTATGTTGTTGTCGGTCTTTAATAGTTTCAAGATCTTTTTTTGTTGCTTCAAGTATAACACCCACTTGTTATATTCATCAATATGATCACGTTGCACATGTTTACTCAAGGTAATTGTATTGTTGTCTTTATTACTTCTAAAAAACCTTTTGGAATTTCTAACCGCATCGACTGGATCTGCATTGGCGTGTTAGGTGGCACAAATACATCACAATTGTTGTGGCTTGTAGGTGACAGCCTTATCACCATTGTGCATAACATAAAGACCCCAAGACACTAATGTGCAGTGATGCAAACGCCATGTAACAAAACATAGGACAAAGTAGTAACCATGTTGCATCTTGCTGATGGAAAAATGTTTAGTGTGATCCTCCTTCAAGAGTAGAAGCAAAATCAGGTTCCTCAATGGAAATGTTGTCCAAAAAAGATATGGGATGGCCCACATTTGTTGAAGCCATAAGAATTAGAAGCACCAACAATAAGAATGTAAATTAGATAAATACATTTTGTAAAAATGAAGAAGAAAAAATTAAAGACTTGTTGGACAATAGATTGAAAGCCATATTGTTTGATAATCTCCTTTCAATTTAGGTGATCAAGAGGTAGCAAAATCTTTTGTCTAAGAAATTGGATTATGGAAAGTCATTCTTTGCAAAACATTCAAATGAAAAAATTACACAACCCACTAGTCTAGTTGTGATTGATATTGCATTCCCCACATCTGATTTTTTGGTCCCAATTTAAACAAAATCACAAGTAAGAATGGGCAATGACACCCACCAAAATACTCACTTATTCAAGTTTGTGCAATCCTAGGATTTTTTGATAGGTATAAAATAAAAGGCTATCACATACATACAAAAAGGGTAGAGCAAAAGACTTACCATAACAATTTTCCATAACAATTGTTGCATCTAGCCTTCACAACAACCCTTTTGAACCCAAAATCAAAAAAATTGTTTCATTTCACAAATATAGGTAATATTTTCTTGAAAAGTCTTCCATAAACTTTTATTCACTTACATGTTTTTAGCCAACAAGTCTTCCTACATAGTAAAACACACACAATTTTGTAACAATGCAATAAGACAAAAGAATAAATTTAAGGTCAAGAGAAGGACAAAGAAGGGGGGAAAAAAAAACAATGGATTTTCATCAAGTTTTTTTACAACCATGTGAATAAAAAAAGAGGAATAAAAAGAATAAGACAAAGGCTATTAAGGAGGAGATTTAAGATATTTAAGAAAAAACATAAAACAAATGGGAACTATCCATTTTTTTAGCAATTGTGGCAACAAGATAAATAAGATTCCAGGAAGAAGGAAATTAACCAAGGTGAAGGAGGAAAAGAAGGATAAAGTTATGTAAAATAATAATAATAAAGGACTTTTTTTGTTTTGCACTCATGAAAGTAAGTTTAAGAGGAATAAGACAAATATGAAAAAGACCAAGAAGAAGAAGGGGAAAAAAAAAGGAAAGAAAGAAAAAAGGTGATAAGGAAACCAAAGGAAAAGAGACCTATAAAACACAAAAGGCAAAGCAAACTTGATGAAGAAAAAGCTTGAATATGACAAAAGCAAAACATTTATCAAGCAGAAGAAATGTGGACCATCATGTGGGTAATTGCAAGGCTATGAATTTTGTGCGATGAAACTCCAAAGCTCCTAAGATGCCGCTATCAAAACATAATGGAACTCACAAAATATGATAGTGTAACAACAAAACCATGTTCATGAAATTTTATTTTACCTAAAACCAAATCAGGAAATGTTGAAACAAACTTGTCAAAGTGGTTTTTCTTTTTTCTTCCAAATCCTAAAACCATAAATTATTTGGTTCAATGTCGATTCCTCTTTTCATTATGAACCATTTGTTTGGTTCATTGTAAGTTCCTCTTTTCATTATGAACCATCGATGTGGTTTTTATTTTATTTTTTAATTTTGTGGAAGCTCCAATCATGTTAACCTTGTAATCAAACCGGAATTAAAACCAAAACCAACAAAAAACTAGAATTGGCCAACTCTAGTATGAACTTGGGCATGTAGTTGGGTATGTCAAGCCCTAATTGACAAACATCAATTTTTGAAAAAAATGATGAAGCCCCACTTAGATGGGCTTTTGGTTTGTCATACGTAGCCAAAGCCCATACCTTAATAGGCTTTTGTTGCTTGAAGTTCACAAGTTGCCCGCTTACATTACACAAACAAAGTATTAGGAGTAGGGTGTAAGGTACTAGACATTTAGGGTTTAGCAAAGAGTGCAATCAATTGTTCCATTGCTATTGCATTGTTATTTTTGAATTGTGCTAAAAGTGTTTTTGTGTTTTCATGATGGATGACATGTTAATGCAAAAGGACAATTGAATGGTAAGGAAGCATTAGCATAATCACCCACCATGCATTGTTGGAAGCTACCAACCAATAAATACACATGTAAAAGAGTTTGACAATTGCATTTCAATCCTCACTTTTTGCTTTCGGTGTATTGTGAGTCAACCTCATTGTCATGTATTGCTCAAAGATTTTTATATTGAAACATTTTGAGGTGGTTTTTGTGGATTCAAATTGTGTAAAAAGAATTGTGTTATAAAGGTTTTGAGTTTCAAAGTTTTGTGGCTTTTGTGGTTTTATTTGGTTTTGAGTAGAATGGTGGACAATGGGCATCATGACAATTTGAGGATAACATAATCACTATAAGGATGACTATGTCTCACTATGCCTACTTTTAATTGTGAAAATTCTAGAAAATTTGGGGTTGAAAGTGGTGATGGTGCAAGTGGAAGGAGCTTGACTAATAAGTTTGCAACTAAAGGAAGGTGGTCAATTTTGAGATTTTGAAATTTGAAGCTACCTTACAACACCAATAACTCCAACTATTGTAGTTCAACCAAAAGTTTTGGCATCCATTCAACAAAACTACAACAACATGGGTTTAAAAAAAATTAAATGACTATTTTTTTTGTAGATTCATCTAAATTTCAAAAGATGCAGTGCATTGTGTGCCATGACGTCCAACAAGAAGAGGTTGGACATAATTCCACATGCCATTGAAAATGTTTGCTTGTGTATAACAAGGACCATGGCAAAATTGCAATGAATCAACATTTATCTTCATATCATTTTACCATATCAAATCTTTACAAAACACAAAAAGTTGTTGTGAATTTGCATGTTCATACCCAATAGTAAACCAAGAAGTAAAAAAAGCCCACAATAGGTTGAATTGTTGATTATTTTACCTTTGGAATCCTTTACAAAAATTTGAACCCCATTCAATATTGTTTTCTAAAAGATTTGACCTTGTATATCATCAAAGGTTTTCGACCATTGAGTTCCATTTGGCTACAAAGGTTAATTATTTGCTAATGTGATCAAGTTGTTTTCCAAATAAGCAATAACTAACAAATGATGTTATTTGTAACAAGGTTGAGAAGACCATGGAATGCCATGTTCTTCTTACCCTTGTTGAAGTCGTTCCAATGATAAACACATTTGATTTGTGGATGTCATGTGAAGGATTTGATACATTTTAATTAGTGGTGAATTGCATCAACAACAAATGGGAATCATGTCATATCATGATAAACATCTTTGAGGTTCATGAAACATCAAAAACTACCATGATTTTACAATAGAAATATTTTCTTGTTCATTCTAATTTATGTGACAAGGTAATCACATACATGAAAGATGAAGGTGCCAATCTAAACTCCTTCACAAATGCCTTAACAAGCATCATTTCATGTGTTCCAATATGTTGTTAGTTGTTATGAGGATGTAATGTCCAAATGATGCCAATATGCCCTTAATGATTTGAAAGTGCATGGTGGAATGAAGAGGTTCCAATTAAGGATACATAGTTTTTTTGGCAAAAGATTATAATTTGGACCCAAAAAAATGAAAATGGTTGACATGAATGAACTAAAGCTTGTAAAGATGTGTCCTTACACCTTTGGAAGTTGAAGACATGTGGATGACGACCTATTTGCATCCAAAATCATCTTGTTAAAAAAATACTAATTATCTGGAGTTCAATAAACCAAATGTCACACCCACTATTGTATCAATGTGTACATGTAAAGAATATGCAACCTTAGGACAAAGGATGAAATGTTTCATGTTTTTTTGTTTACCTATTAGTTTTAAACTATTCATGTTCACCATATAATTTTGACAATCCATTGGATCTTGCCAAAGTTAAATATAAATAAAAGAGACTTTGAAATAAGTAAGAAGTAGGTTATTATTTCAAATTCAAAAATTTGACAAATGTATGGAGGCTTGTCCTTTAGGGCTCTTTGGGGTTGGGTTGCTTGTGTTCAAAATTAATAGGGAAAGGTGAGAAAATGGCAATGATAAAAGCAAGGTTCACTAAAAGCTTTCCATCAAAGCTTGGGATACACAATTTGCTATAGACTTATGATCTTATTTGGAGCTTTGGCCTACACTTAATAACTTGCACTAAGTAATGCCCATTGTTACAATGGATGTTACCTTTAAAGATATTGGGGTGAACATCCTATGCCAAAATTATCATATGTTGATAAACGTATATAGAATATTTCACAATTCAAATCTTTAAAATATGCACAAATCAACTTGGATGGAAAAGTAACTTGATAGGATGGTGGTATCCAATACCCCATTCAACAACTACCATGATATTCGAACAATTTTTTTTTGCCAAATTTTGAAATTTTATTTATTACTTGTGTCAAAATTTTAATAAAATTAAGAATCAACAAGATTTCAATTGTCAGGTTTGAACTGCAAACAGTACAAGACTTAAGATTGAGACAATTTAAACACATTAGATTGTCCGATAACCTTGAATAGATTGTGTTTATTAAATTTTATAACCATTACTTGTCAAAAATTTCAGAATTAAAAAACCAAGTGCCAAAGTTAAGATATAAAATTTAATTAATTATTTGATGGTTTGTTGTTGAATCCAATAAGGGCATACGATATTGAATTACACACTTATTTACACCCATAAATCAACCATATGGAAGCTTCCTTAAATTAGATCCTTTAACAAATTTTTAAATATATAATTTCTTTGCATTATTTTGAGTTTGTTCAACATCAGTTTGAAATATCACCTTATGTTATAATCTTGTACCTTTTATTTCATTTTTTTTGTTTATTTGTGTTATGAAATAAAATTTTATTTAAGCTCTTTCTCGCATACTAAACATGGTCTTGTTTTAAATCAACCTTTGCGTGTGGTTGAATTGAAGTTTGAGGTCTATTTTGTTATACTTTGTCATAGACCTTGTGCACCTTGGAAAAAGTTGGTCATAATAGTTTTCATATCTATGACATTCACACTTAACCCATATTGCTCTTATTAGGATTGTGGTTTTGGTATTCACACATGGCTTGTAATGTCCCCATTGATTCCCACACTTACAAGTAATGTTCAACATTCTGTAATTCTCAAAAATGTGAGTTAGAAAATAAATAAAAATAGAACTCAATTTGTTAGATTTTTTCAAGAATTGAACCTTGCATCTATGGAATTATGAAGAATTCCACTCCATTAGGTTCCCACACTAAATTCAAAATATACGAGAGACATTGCTTATTTACACTCAATAGTTGAAATTCTGAAATATTCAAATTAAGAGTGTTGGATTCAATTTTGAAATAATTAAATATTCAATATGCCCATTATCAATTGTAGGTATGGTATTCACACTTGACCCATACCAATGTTCTTTGTAGAAGAAGAAAAAGTTTTTCTCCTTTCTAACATGCAAACACCGTGCTCTCTACACATTTTACACATGAACAAAAATAGGTACATATCATCCAGAAGTTCTTTAATAGAGATATGAAACATGAAATTATCGTCATAACTTGGCTATCTATCACTAGGTGTGAACAGTTGTGAAGGTTGCTGGTAAGAGCACAAATAAGTAGCAAAAAATGCAAGGACCCAGGGTAATTGTGGATATATGCTATAACAGGGAAATAGTTACTTCTGGGATGGCCATGGGCCATCACGAACTAGAGCAAATACTTTGTTCAACTTCTGAAGATGCAAGGATTGGGGGGGCACAGGATACTTCTCTCTCTTCCAGTTGGAAAAAAACATTCAAGGACTAAAAGTTTAGGCCCATATTGCATGTGTATAGATGGTAGACAACATGACCTTTTGGACTTGTTTGTGTTCCTGACATCTTGTGTATTATAGATCAGTTTGGGCCCAGTGTCCCTCCACCATGTATGTGCACTCCCCGTGCCACACTAGTTTTTTTAATTAATTAGGGCCAATGAATTAGTGTAACTTGCAGACTTTATAGTTCCACATGCTACCCGTTTCAGCGAGAGCCACTTCAGTGTTATGCAAGGGGTTATTTTTCTGGGTCGAATTGATTGTCACAAACATGCATGAATCTCTACAGCAATTTTGGTATGCCCAAGGCATGGCAGTGAAATGTTGATTCACTTGTTTTGGGTACAAGCTTTGCTCTCTATTACAGTTATCAATAAAGTGCTCCAAAATGTTTTTCCTCACCTAGAATTATTCCTCACAGGAATTTGCTCCCCACATGGTGGATTTGCCTGGTATGCAACTTTGTAGCTGCTTATATTCTTCATTAAATATTGTCAAAATAAAATCCATCATATCTTGTCAATTGATACCTGGTTTCCTTAAATTATACTCAATTTCAATCTCTTCTGCTCAAATTTCAGATGAAACAGGGATTAGAGGGTCAAACTAGGGCCTGAAGACAAAGTGACTTCACAGATAACTTTAGGGTTCACAATTGTTGGTGCTGTTTGGTGCCAAACATGCAACAAACTCTCACTCCCCCTTGTAATTAACCAAACAGAGCTCATTGATTGCCACATTCTTGGAAATGCCACAAGCAATTCTATAGGCATAAAGAAGCCCAAGAAGTTGCATTGCAGTTTCTGTTGTGGTAGTATATGAAATTTGAATCCATCACATCCTCCAGCAGAATATCTCATGTAGGAGAAAGCCTGAGATGGAGGCCATTACCAAAATAAGGGCCTGCACAAGGCAGTAGTTGAGCACAGGTCTGATTTGATAATGTCCTTGACTGAGAACAAATATACAGACATAAATTTTTGAAGGCACAACTCCAAAATCCTAAAGCCCACTCAAAACTTGTAAAGCCCACTCTGTAATTGCATAGCCCGCTTTGCACCCGGTGACAAAATTAAGTGTTAGAACGTCTTGTCCAAACACACTAAATTTCTAGAGGATCTTTACACTTTTTAGTTTGTGATCTTATACCATTCTAAATTGTCATCTTACGACATGTAAGGTAACTCCACACACAAAATCATTTATCTTATGAATTTGGGCGGGAAAGAAAACTGCCATTTCTTCACCCTGGGGAAGGGTGCCTCCTGAGTGTATTTTTCTAGGATTTGGGGCAAAGGGACTTGGGCTCATGCACTTGGTCCTAGTTTCTAAGCCCTCAAACCAAGGAAGGAGCTCCAGTTCTTCCCCAGAGAACCTCTTCCCTTACACTTACATTCTCTTTGATTTATTGTCCAGAGTACACCCATCGCCTAATCCATGTGGCTGTGGTTTCATGGCTTGACTGCTATTAGCAAAATAGCAGTAAAACCTCAGACCTAGTGTGTGCAATGTGCCCATACAACGTACAATTTGTGCAGTTTGAGACTGAGATTTACCTAATAGCTCCTAACCTATAGAGAAACTAGAGTCAAACTTACCTAACAACTTTGTAAGTCCAAAAGGCATGGAAACCATTTGGCGCCAAGAACTGGATATTAAAATATCTCAGCAAGTATGACCCAAAATTCAGTTACCCAGGTGACCAATTGTGCAGACCCCCCTACTTCCACCCCACCCTACTTTACGGAAGTAGCTACTTACATGGATAAATATTATGGGTAATTAGGTAGGGAATGTAAACTGTTACTACATATGTAGGCAAGTAGGTAATGCACTTGGTGGCTACTTGGTAGGTAAGTACCAATGTTGGGTGGTTCTTTACTTAGAGTTGGTCGATTACTTGGAGGCAGTTTCAATCCCAAGTGCAGGAGCGAAAAACATGTGCAAGAATACAAGCAAAAAAAGCGCCAAACAGAGCTTGATGCGAGGTATATAACGTCTCACGATTGGGAGTGCCTTGTAGTTGCCAATAGCAAACCCCCTTGAAATTGTTGCAATGGATTATAAAATGCAACACTTAAAAAATAATGTTAAAAGTCACATCCATATTTGATCTTTTCTTCCTTCCATCCTTTGTACAACTTGTGCATATGAGAAATTTTGAATTGTATAAAATTGTTGCACAAAAGTCCAAGTGCACGTTGAGATCATTACAAACGCTTGGATTTCATAAACACAAGGGTGTTGAAAGTCCATTCATCTTCCATGGATCCAAAAGTTGGGAGCACGCAATCTTAGCCGGCTTAATGAACTCTAAATTTTCTTGTTTTAACATTGGCAACGCCTCAACAGTTTGCCACTACCAAGTGACATGATTCATTGCCTTCTTGTCCAGTTCCAAAATTGTTGCAAAATTGTGCAACATGATTACTTTAATTTTAACATACTTGTTTGTAAGTAAGGTTTGAGAATCTAACATAGCAAGTTCTAAGACCCCAATGTCTCTCGCCTGCTTAAAGACATCAAAATGTGTTTTTCAAATGGATAGATTTGTGAGAAAAGTATTCTTAGCATCAAGTAGTACCCAATATTGAGAATAGATGATGCACCATGCATTCACAAGATCTTGATTTGGAACTGCATAATGGACTCATAATTTGGGAACCACATAACCAACTAAAAACAACTTTAGAGACTGGCATGAAGGTCCTTGCTTTTGCACCTTTTGTATGCAATCAATATTGACAACCATTTAAAAACAAGAAGCCAATAGCTCACCCCCTATTGCTTAGTCTATCAATCACATAAGTTTAATCACATCCAAAGTTTGTGACCAAACCTTGTTGAGTAACATGAAAGCATCATCCAAATATTTCACCAAAAGATCTACCTATAACCTATAGAGCTCCATTTGGGTTAGTTTCACAAAATCAGTCATGAAATCACATATAAAAACATCCCTCACTTAGCAAACTTAATTAACACATACATGATGTGATGAAGTGACATCTAACAATGTAATGCAAGCATGATGTCAAAGTGAAGACTTTCAATGTTTGTCTTGATTGCAGCAGATCTTGTTTCTGAAACATGCACACCACCAAAACATGATATTCACATTACACTCTTTTAGTTGGTGACAACATATTCTTGATCAGCAGGTCAACATTCTGAAGGATTTTAAGCCCCTTGGTCTCAAAGACCTCTGCCAGCTTCTGCAGTTCCAATGTTTGGTTGCTTAGCAGGAGCTTGAACTATACATACATTGCCTACTACCTAGTTACCTATGTTTGGCTGCATGATAATGGGTGTGATCATAAACTGACAAGAGTCGCTCAGAAAGTGTCAGAACATCACCTTTGTAACAAATAGCAGAGACAAGTGGCCATGACTATCCACCAACTTCATTAGCTCCTGACAGTGATGTAGATAGGTACATAACAATCAGCCAAAAATTTCAGGCAAACACATTGACAAAAACATCAGCATCCCTGAGTTTCTACCTCATTCCTGAAAGCAATGCTGTTAATTCAATCATGATGATGGCTAGCTTTCAAGAAACATAGCAAATTAAAAAATCCAGAGTATCCTGGTTCCAGCTGCAACAGCCTTCTGAAGGTACACTTCAATTCATTTTAGCTTATTTCTGTCACAACCAACCATCTAAACCTAAGGCATAGAAAGACCTACATAGAGGGTAGTGGTGGGGGCCAACTTCAACCTGAATATATCCTTGAAGCACACCACAGGTAATACTCACTCTACCAAATTTGTCATCCTGGCTTATAAGGTGATCCATGAGCACATCCTAGAGATAAACCCTGTAAAACTCTCATTTTCTGCAATGCCTGAGTGATGACTTTCAAGGCCCAACATAAAAATGCTAAGGACTCCTACAAGGCCAACAGCAGTTCACCTAGAAATGCATGACAATTGTTTAAAAATGGTTGGTTGCTATCGAATATTCTCCATTGCCAGGGATGAGGGAGATATTGAGCTCTGGTCAAGCAAACTGCCCGCAACACATCTTTCACCTCATTACACTAGTAAGAAAGAGGCTTTCACACCTGCCACTGATCAAAAGCAACTAATGACAATGACTTTCAAGGTGTGTGAACTTTGGATTTAAGCGTTCAACATTGCAGTTGATGGGACAATGAAATGAGTGAGTATGACTTCTGTGAAGGCATCTACCACCCATGGAGCACAATTGAGCTCCATTGGATGCCATCTCCTAGCCAAGTCTGTTGATGAATAGACAATATCCTTTTTCAAGCACAGTAATTACAAACAATTTGTGTATTGAACAGGTTGCAGTCCTTTCACTGCATTTATGAGATGATGCAGAGAAGAGTAGAAAAAGCCACAGCATCACCAATGTCTGAGACATGGGCTTCCCCTTTCTCTTCGTCATGACTAATTAAAATACTCTTTTCACAATGAAATCCATACTAACATCCATGTCTAACTGTCAAAATGATTCAATGTCTCCAAGACTATTCCAGGGAGAAGTCCACCGCACCTTGATGGTAATTTGTACAATATTACCATGCAGACCAAGTTGTCCATATTTTTCGCCATTGATCAGAGAATCCAAGGACATGCTGATGACAAAGAGCTCCTGTCAACTTAGATAAAACCTGGAAAGGGGGAAGTGCAGTCTGGCATGCTGTCTTCTGAAAAGCACGAACAGGTACCCACACCTATCCCGACCTACTGAAAGCCAATCTTTGGTTCTTGTTGGGATTCAAAAGTTGAAATTGGTGTTGCCAGCAAGCAGATTGAACCTCTTATTCAGTTTCTTCCAAGTGGAAGGGATCGACAAGAATATGTTTCTTTGAATGTCCCTTTACTGGAAGATGTAAAGATTGAGGCATAAACTGACTTTGTTGCATTTGCAGGTATATGCTCCGATGCTTTGTACTTTTTGACCACAGACACTAAGTCTGAACCTTTTGGCCTCATGACTGCTTCAAGATTTTGTCCACCTTTCCGCTTCATACCATTAACAGTGCCATGGGTATTGGACTCTCCATTAGACTCCTCTACCAACAAAAGTGTGGAGTCTGCTACAATCTCCTCTCCTAAAGCTACCTTCTCAGGTTTGATCTTCTTCTCCTTTTTGTCACGAATCCTGGCTTTGTCTGCCTCCATCCTCTCGCGCAATTTAAGCACCTATTGATCATTGCAACACAAAGCACTTTGTCACTTACCCTAATACAATCACTGAACTGAGAACAGGTGCCTAATCCCTGTAGTCTCCAAATATCCTTTTGTTCATGAGTCTCCAGAATCTGACAGCATCTGAAGACCCTCTGAGTAATCTAACAGGCAATTCCAAACAGACCTAACTAGCCACAGCAGATGAAACTAAGCTGATGAGTGTGCCGTGCACTTACCTCATCTTCATTTCCATTTATTGGCACCCTGTCTGCATCAGTGAAAGGCATGTGACAGACAGCACAAGAAGTGGAATCTACTTCTTTCATTGCACGAGCACTCAACACATGCCCACACTTCCGCAGAGCATAGAACTTGAACTTGCCGTTGAATTCCTGGCCTGTTATAGGACATTGAAACTTTGCACTAGTGCGCTCATCATCAGGATTAATACCAGGGATCGGAGTCAAATGGATGGTAATCAGATCTTTGAGCCCTTTGATGTATTGTAATTTCTTCGGCAATGATTTTGAAATCAAAGCACTCACAACCGCTTCCTTGTTGTACAGATTTCCCAGCCCATCAATCACACAAGGGGGTTTCAAAGGCTCAGACGATACTGTACAGTTGGTGAACTTGGCGAGCTTGACCTCATTGGGATCCACTTTATCCGGTTTCTTCACTGCGTACATGTTCAAGTAACAATCCCTCGATTCTGCACCCGTCGCTCCACCATCGCCGCCCCCTCCTCGCATCCTGATTCCTAACCCTAGCGTACTATGTCTCTCGATTCCGCAGTCCATAACGCACCAGTCATCTCTCAGAGGCTTCCCTGCCATGGAAAGATACACAGCATCCTCGCCGCTGCAAGACGATAACATCCTCCTCGGTAATACCATGCACTTCACCTGACCGAGAGTATGGTATGGCTGCACATCCACTGCCACTGTCGCGCCATCCCCCATCTTCACGAACACCTGCATCTCTGCCATCGAACTCATCACTCTCACGCCTTCTCGATTCCTTTTGCTCTTCCTTGTATTTCCACGACCCCGCCTCCCAACACCAAAAACCCAAAAACAAAACAAAAACAAAACCCTAACAAAACGCGATCTCTTCTATGTACCTATCTATCGATTGTCTATCGCACCCGAATAGGTAGACGAACAACGATAGTGGAAAACACTCTCTCCAAGAAGTCGCTTCGCTATTAAGCAACTTTCCTTCTCTCTCCCTCTTCATACAAACGCAAACTTCTAGCCTTCGTCAGTACCAGCAATAACGACGTTCCTCCCTTCGCTTGCACGCAGCAAACCCTAATGTGCAATTTCCCTTGTCCTTTCCCACCCAACACCAGCTCCGACACAACAAAGAGCATGTGAAGTTCATCCAATACACGTGGGCAGTGATTTATTTATTTTCCTGGCGAATTTTTTTGAAAAAAGAATACTCAGTCGCAAATAGCAAATCCCTGTTTTTTAACCATTTCGCCAAAACAAAATCGCCAAAAATCTCCACAATTGCCTACAATATGAAAGGCTGCTTAAGATTTTCTATTTCATATCATAAATCTCGCCATATTTGGCTAAATATACTTATGATTGATTGCCACTTGAGCAACATTACAAAATTGATTTTAAAAAACATTGCAGGTGGGGTAGCTGTGGGAAAAAGGAAAAAAGAAAAAATTAGAGTGCAGCTTGTTAGACAAGGGTTGTAGGATTATGGTAGAACTAAAAACAAAATGGACACAGAAATAGATGATCCTTGGAATAATAGGCCTGTGTGAAGAAAAATGAGATTCTTAGAAATGGTAGTTCAGATTTGTTTTGTCTGAGTTATCTTGAATGAAGTAACCTAGGACTATGGCAAGTTCAACATTTCAGCGTCAAATAATAATTTTATTTTGAAGATTCCATGTTGAAAAATAGGATATGCCAGAGATTCAGGCAAAAAAAAAAAATAAATAAAAAAATAAAATAAAATATCTATCTTCACAAAATCTTCATTAATATTTTTATTATTTTTGAAAATTTGAACATTCCTAGAAATAATTCCAAATAGTCTATTGGAGTTGGTTTTAAAAGAGCAACTTTACATTTCATAAGTCATCCTTTTGGATGACAATTCTAGGAGACCATTCTAGGCTAAAACCCATCATATTTGTTTTTTTAATATCATCATACTTCAATTGCCACATGAAAAAATGAATGTTTTTTCTCCTCCAACACAAAATAATTGCTGTGCAAAATAAATATCAAACAACGAATTCACAATAGATTGTCTTTCAATGTGAATATCAAACAAAACAAAACAACAAATCAATATCTTGCAAATGATCAAAATAAATGCGAAATTCAAATTCTCTTGCAAAATAATCAAATTACACAAAAACACAAATTGTGGAATGCAACATGAATATTACAAAACACAAAACTCACACAAAAATTCTAATGAGAAATTTGATTGTGTAATTTCATAGTTATTGTCAAAACATGATGAGTAAAATCAACACACAAAATTGTCATGACATAATCATAAATTATTCATAACATCATGGTGGATAAACACAAATTGTCATAACATGATTTCTAACATCATAAATTATCTTCTATTATTTTGTGGGTGTTGATTATTTTCAAGAGCTTGCAATTGTAGGTTGAACACCCACCTTACAAATACCCGCCTCACAAATTATGGATAAGCAAAAAATTGGTAAATTGCAATTTGGTGTCTATAAGTGGAAATCTATATGATCATGGAATTTTGTTTTGATATTATAGGATTCAAGGAAATGAAAATATATTAATATTCTAACCTTATGTTAATTTCATTGTTATTAATAGATTCTCTCCCATCCCGCCCCCCCCCCCCACACTTATAAATTATTATTTTACTTTCACATATAATCATAAATAAAATATATAAAAATTTTTTTTTATTTTTTTTTATTAATATTTTTT
>Ga0116227_10001297_pt1 | contig 55155 bp, 51 predicted proteins | sample S1TSphgellanicum_FD_89693 | JGI IMG/M metagenome (GOLD analysis project Ga0116227, IMG submission 89693) | Host-associated microbial communities from peat moss isolated from Minnesota, USA - S1T2_Fb - Sphagnum magellanicum MG | ecosystem: Host-associated > Plants > Peat moss > Unclassified... | reverse complement strand
GATGGCTGCCCGCTGGATTCCGACGGTGACGGCATCCCCGACGACCAGGATGAGTGCCCGAACACGCCAGCTGGCGCCAAGGTTCTTCCGAACGGTTGCGCCCTCAAGGGTGACTGCCGCCGTCCACGTCCGGGCGAACAGGTTGACGAACACGGCTGTGCCCTCGAGCACAACTTCATCCTCAAGGGCGTGAAGTTCGAGTTCGACTCCGACCGTCTGACCCCGGCTGCCAAGGAAATCCTGAACCAGGTTTCCGAGACGCTGAAGGCTTATCCGGAAGTGAATGTCGAAGTCCAGGGGCACACCGACTACATCGGTACCGATGCCTACAACCTCGGCCTGTCCGAGAAGCGTGCGATTGCGGTGAAGGTCTACCTGTCGGGCCATGGCGTTGAAGCCAAGCGCCTGACCCCGGTGGGCTACGGCAAGACCCGTCCGATCGACAGCAACGAAACCGAAGCCGGCCGCGAGAACAACCGCCGCGTCGAGCTGAAGGTTCTCGAATAAGAAGTTCGCTGTAACTAAAAACCCGCCGGCACAACCCGGCGGGTTTTTTTATGTACAGGATGTACGGTACCTCCGCGGAGGCATGGATGCCGAGAGCGGAGGTGTTTGTGCCGCGATGCTCTCTCCTCTCCCTCTAACAACAAAAACACCAACCCACGAACAAAGCGTAAGAACGCCTCTCAGTCGCGATACCCGCATCGCAAATAACTGCAATCGCGCCTAAGAGGCGCTCCTACAAATCAGCCCCTGCGGACAAACAAAAAAGCGCATGGGAAACCATGCGCTTTTTTTCGCAACCTACGGGAACCCAATGATCAGGCGTCAGGCTTGACCTGTACCAGCAACTGCCGGCCCTTCACCTGGTCTCCGGCCTTCACGCTAACGGTTTCAATCACCCCTGACACTGGCGTCGTCAACTGGAACTCCATCTTCATCGCTTCCAGCACCACCAGCGTCGCGCCCTTCTCGACCTTCTGGCCCGCCTCAACGTTGACGGCGACAATCTTGCCGTCGCTATTGGCCAGAATGCGGCCGTCAGCACCGGCTGCAACAGCCTCCGCGGGTGCCAGTGAGATATCGCTGTAGCAATGCGTCACGCCTTCGGCAGTCAACCAGACGGTATCACCGTCATGCGCAATCAGTGCCTTGCCCTGAACGCCTTCAGCGATGTAGTGGAACTCGCCAGCCAGTGCACGGGCCACGTCGATTTCGATCTTGCTGCCGGCGACGTCAACCGTGAAGTGATGCCCGTCATGAACCAGGACATCCAGATCGTGCTCTTCATTACGCCACTTCAATTTGAATTCGGCAGGGGCTTCGTGCGAGCTGTGCCAGCCAATAAACTCTGGCGATAAATCGCTCTCCGCAGCCAGTCGCTGCGCATCATCGAGATACAGCGCAACCACAGCGAGCGCCAGATGACGCGCAGGCGGCTTGATGGCAGCCACCTGTTCCTGTGGGAAGTGCTGGCCGATGAATGCCGTGCTGAAATCGCCCGAGGCAAAAGCCTCATGCGACAGAATGTCGCCCAGATAATCCTTGTTGCTGATCACGCCGAGGAAGCTGGTCTGGTCCAGCGCCTTCAGCAGGCGTGAACGCGCGGTTTCGCGATCCTCACCCCAGGCAATCACCTTGGCCTGCATGGAGTCGTAGAACGGACTGATGGTCGCGCCACTGCTGAGATAGGTATCCACGCGGATCCCCTCGCCTTGTGGTGCACTCCAGGCCAGCACCGGACCCGTCTGCGGCATGTAGTTGTCACGCGGATCTTCGGCGCAGAGGCGCACTTCAATCGCCCAGCCCTTGCGCTGTGCCAGGGCCTGCTCTTGCGTGAGAGGCAGCGCTTCTCCCTGCGCAACGCGCAGCTGCCATTCAACCAGGTCAACGCCATAGACCAGCTCGGTCACTGGATGCTCAACCTGCAGGCGCGTATTCATTTCAAGGAAATAGAATTGACCATCACGGGCGAGCATGAACTCCACCGTGCCTGCGCCCACGTAGTTTACCGCCTTGGCCGCGGCGACTGCTGCCGCGCCCATCTTCAGGCGCAGCGCTTCATCCACCGCCGGTGATGGCGCTTCTTCAACCACCTTCTGGTTGCGGCGCTGTACCGAGCAATCGCGCTCACCAAAATGAATCACGTTGCCGTGGCGGTCACCGAAGATCTGGATTTCAACATGACGGGCATTCATCACCGCCTTCTCGATCAGCAACTGGCCAGAACCAAAGGCGTTGCCAGCTTCCGAACGTGCCGACTGGATGTTGGCCAGCAGATCCGCTTCGTTATGCACGAGGCGCATGCCGCGACCACCGCCGCCTGCGGCAGCTTTCACCATCACCGGCAAGCCCGCCTTCTTGGATTCGGCCACCAGCGTGGCATCAGACTGGTCGTCACCCTGATAACCCGGCACGCAGGGAACACCTGCTGCGATCATGCGGATCTTCGAGGCGCTTTTGTTGCCCATCGCTTCAATCGAATGCGGATCGGGGCCGATGAAGATCAGGCCCGCATCCTGCACGGCCTTGGCGAACGCTTCACGCTCGGAAAGAAAGCCATAGCCAGGATGAATCGCCTGTGCACCAGAGCGCTGTGCAGCTGCGATGATGTTTTCGATGACGAGATATGAGTCCTTTGCCGGGGCCGGGCCGATGCGCACGGCTTCATCGGCTTCCAGCACATGCATGCTGTCCTTGTCGGCATCGCTGTAGACAGCAACCGTCTGATAGCCCAGCTTCTTGGCACCGCGGATCACGCGAACCGCGATCTCGCCACGATTGGCCACCAGAACTTTTGTAAATCGCTTGCTCATATCAATTTCTCAGTAATTCTTTTTATCTGCTTGAGACGCTGTCAATTTCAGCTCGCCCATTTCGGGGCGCGCTTCTGCATGAAGGCAGTGATTCCCTCTGGGGCTTCTGATCCACGCACGCAGGCAGCAAACTTCTGCGCAGCATCATCCAGCACAAAATCCATATCCTGCTGCGCAACATTCAGGATGATTTCCTTGGTCACTGCATTGGCATTCGGCGCGCAATTCAGGATCTGCTTCAAGGTTTTCGAAAGCTTGACCTGAAGTTCCTCTTCCGATGCGAAGGCCTCATGCACGATACCCAGGCGCTGCGCTTCCGCACCGCGGAACTGCGCACCCGTGAGACAAAGCTTGCGCGCCTGCGTCAAGCCAATGCGCTCGACCACGAACGGAGCAATCTGCGCAGGTGGCAAGCCACGCGTGGTTTCCGGCAAGCCAAACTTGGCATCAACATGCGCGAACGCAATGTCGGATACGCAGGCGAAACCGAAACCGCCACCGAGTACCGCACCTTCGCAGATTGCGACTACCACCGCAGGAAGATTCGTGACCTTGCGCAGCAAGCTGCCAAAACTCCGGCTGAAGACAACAACCGGATCCACTTCACCGGCTGCAGGTGCTTTCAAGCCACCGGCCATCATCTGCTTCAGATCAGCGCCTGCGCAGAAGTGCCCACCCGCCCCACGCAGAATCACAATGCGAACCGCACGCTCGCCGGCAATCGAGTCAAACACTGCGTTGAGATCGGCCACCATGTCCAGGCTCATCGCATTGCGCGACTCAGGGCGATTCAAGGTGACTTCCAGAATGCCGCGCTCAAACTTGAGCAGAAGGTTTTTGGCTTCAGGCAGATTCATGCATGCGCTCCCGGTTCAGGCTTTCTTCTTGCCGCCGAAACCCAGGCGCTTGGAGATGATGCCAAGCATGATCTCGTCGGCGCCGCCGCCGATCGCGTGCAGGCGCAGGTCGCGATACATCTGCGCGACGAAGTTGTCCCACATGAAGCCCTGGCCGCCCCAGAACTGCAGGCAGGCATCCGGCACCTCGCGGCCCAATTTACCGGCCTTTAGCTTGGCCATCGAGGCCGTTAGCGTGACGTCCTTGCCGGCGAGCATGTCATCAGCCGCGCGGTAGATCAGCGCACGCAGCGCTTCCACTTCCGTCTTCAGTTCCGACAGGCGGAACTGCACGTATTGGTTGTCGAGGATGCTCTGGCCAAAGGCATTGCGCTGGCGCGTATAGGTCGCGGTCTCGGCGATGCAGTTGTCCATCGCCTGCACGATGCTGGCGGAAAGGAACAGGCGCTCTTCCTGGAACTGCTGCATCTGGTAGGTGAAGCCCTTGCCTTCCGAACCAATCAGGTTGCGCGCCGGCACACGCACGTTGTCGAAGAAAATAATGGCTGTATCGCTGGAGCGCTGTCCGAGCTTGTCGAGCTTGGTGCGACGATCGACGCCCTTGGTATCCAGCGGCACGACGATGAGGCTCTTGTTGCCATGGCGGCCACCATCAACGGTATCTCCGGTGTTGCACAGCACGCAGGCCCAGTCGCCTTGCGTACCGTTGGTGATCCACATCTTCTGGCCGTTGATCACGTACTCATCGCCTTCGCGACGCGCCGTGGTCTTGATGCCCGCAACATCCGAACCGGCACCCGGCTCGCTGACGGCAATGCAGGCCACCAGATCACCGGCAACCGCAGGCTTGAGGAAATTTTCCTTGAGGTAATCCGAGCCAAAGCGCGCCAGTGCCGGCGTCGCCATATCGGTCTGCACGCCAATGGCCATCGGGATGCCGCCGACGTTGCAGTAGCCCAACGCCTCCGCAAACATCAGCTGGTAGCCATAGTCGAGGCCAAGACCGCCGACGCTCTCGGGCTTGGCGATGCCCAGCAGACCGAGGTCGCCCATCTTCTTGAAGACTTCGCGTGCAGGGAAAATGCCGTCGCGTTCCCACTCGGCAGCGTTGGGATTGATCTGCTCTTCGACGAAGCGCTTGGTAGTGTCGTAGAGCGACTGGTGTTCGTGTGTAATCTGCATGTTGATTCTCTGGTCGCGCGCTTAGAGGCGGGCAACACCGAAGCTGTTGGGGAAGGTCTGGCGCGATTTGGCTTCGCGACATACGGACAGGCACAGGCCCAGGACCTTGCGGGTGTCACGCGGATCAATCAGGCCGTCGTCGAACATGCGAGCTGTTGCCGCGAAAGCGTGGCTTTCCTTGTCGAACTGGCTGATGACCTGGTTACGCAGCGCGGCGAGCATCTTCTCGTCAGTCTCGCTCATCACCTTGCCTTCGGCTTCCCACTTCTGGCGCGTGATGATTTCCATCACGCCAGCAGCCTGCTCGCCACCCATCACCGAAGTGCGGCTGTTGGGCCAGGCAAAGATGAAGTGCGGGCCGAAACCGCGACCGCACATGCCGTAGTTGCCGGCACCGAAACTGCCACCCATGACGATGGTGATCTGCGGCACCGTGGCGTTGGCCACCGCCTGGATCATCTTCGAGCCGTGCTTGACAATACCGCCCTGCTCGCTCTCCGTGCCGACCATGTAGCCGGTGGTGTTCATCAGGTAGACGATGGGAATGTTCGACTGGCAGCACTGCTGGATGAACTGGCCGGCCTTGGTCGCGCCCTTGGTAGTGATCGGACCATTGTTGGAAATAATGCCGATCTGATGACCGTGAATCACCGCGCGCCCGCAGATGGTCTGCTGGTCGTACTCGCTCTTGAACTCGAGGAACTCGGAGCCATCGGCGATGCGCGCAATCACTTCGCGGCAGTCCACCGGCTTGCGGTAATCCGCGGGGAACACGCCGCAGATTTCGTCGACGTCATAGCGCGGCGCACGCACCGGCAACAGGTCGAGTTTGGGACGAGAGGCGTTCCAGTTGAGGTTCTTGACGATGTCGCGCGCGATACGGATGCCGTCGGCATCGTTCTCGGCGAGGAATTCCGAGGTGCCGGCAATCTGCGAGTGCATCTCGGCGCCGCCCAGGTCTTCGTCATTCGCCACTTCGCCCGTTGCCGCCTTGAGCAAGGGAGGGCCGGCGAGGAAGACCTTGGCACGCTTGCGCACCATCACCACGAAATCGGAAAGACCCGGCATGTAAGCGCCGCCTGCCGTGGACGAACCGTGCACGATGGTGACCTGCGGAATGCCAGCGGCCGAGAGGCGGCACTGGTTGGCAAAGGTCTTGCCGCCAGGAATGAAGACTTCAGCCTGGTACAACAGATTGGCGCCACCAGATTCGATCATGGCGATGATCGGCAGCTTCTGCTGAAGCGCGATTTCCTGGATGCGCAGGCCCTTCTGCACGCCCCAGGGCGTCATCGTGCCACCCTTGATGGCGGAGTTGGAGGCACTGATGATGCAGCGCACGCCCGAGACGTAGCCGATGCCGATGATGTTGTTGCCACCGGCCAGCGAGCCATCCTTGTCGTCGTGCATCTTGTAGCCGCACAACGTCGACAGTTCCAGCCATGGTGAGCCGCGATCCAGCAACAGGTGCACGCGCTCGCGCGGCAACAGCTGCTTGCGCTTGTGGAAACGCTCGCGCTTGGATTCTTCCTCCGCACGTCCCTTGGCCTCGACGGCGCGCCAATCGGCGATGTACTTGAGCATGCCCTCTCGGTTCTGCTGGAACTGGGGGCTATTGGTATCTACCTTGGACTCGATGACAGGCATGGTTTCCTTGCCGCGGACGGGCGCTGGATGACAGATTCAGGGCCCATCCTACTTCAAGAATTGAAAGAAGTGAAGTAAGATTCATTTCTTGAACAGAGGCTCATTCCATGGCTTACCGGCGTTCAGCACTGATGGAGGAAAGGCTTGCGAGCAATCGCGAGCGCATCCTTGCGGCCGCGCGCAGGCTGATTGCTGAAGGCGGCTATCGTGAAGCGCAGATTGCCGCCGTGGCGGCGGAAGCCGGCATGTCCACCGGGATGATCTACCGCTATTTCCGCTCGAAAGCCGACCTCTTCATCGAGGTGATGACCGCGGCCATCGCACGTGAGCTGGAAATCCTCAATGGCATCGCCAAAGGGCCGGGCACGGCCAAGGAGCGCCTGTATGCCGCAGTTGAGTCCTTTACCCGGCGCGCGCTGACCGGCCCCAATCTCGCCTACGCCTTCATCGCGGAACCGGCCGAACCTGAGGTCGATATCGCCCGTATCCGCGTGCGCCAGAAGCTGGGCAACGTCTTCAAGGCCATCCTCAAGGAAGGCATCACGGCCGGTGAATTCCCGGCCCAGGACATGGATGCCAGCGCCGCCTGCATCGTCGGCGCCTATACCGAAGCGTTGGTAGGCCCGATTGCCCCGAAGGGTCAACGGGTGAAGGACCAGGAGCGGCTCATCCAGTCCATCAGTGACTTCTGCGTACGCGCAGTCAGCCAGCCCATCAACCCTTCAGGCAAACGTTAGTCGCCTTTGACGGCCTTCGGCTTGAAGGCGCGGTGGAAGCCTTCGAAAGGCTTGGATTTATCGTGCTTGAGCAGGGGGAACACGCGCGAATTGCGTGAGGATGCACCGTCGATGTTGATGCAGCTGCCGCTGATATAAGCCGCTGCCGGCGACAGCAGGAACACGATGGCAGCGCTCACTTCCGCCTCCTCGCCCATGCGCTGGGCCGGTGATGCGCCCGCCAGCTTGGGAATGACTTCCGTGGCAAAAACCGGGTCGTAATGATCCATGCCGCTGCTGGCAATCCAGCCCGGCGCCACGGCATTTGAACGCACGCCTGACGAGGCCCACTCCACCGAAGCCGTCTCGGTGAAATTGAGCATGCCTGCACGCGCCGCGCCGCTATGCGCCATGCCCGGCATACCGCCCCACATGTCCGCGACCATGTTGACGATGGCACCACCATTCTTCTTCATGCACTGGTTGAAGACTTCACGCGCCATCAGGAAGCCGCCAGTGAGGTTATTGGCAACCACCGCCTCCCAGCCCTTCTTCGAGATCATCCCCAGCGGCGAGGGAAACTGGCCGCCGGCGTTGTTGACCAGCCCATGGATCTGGCCATGATCGGCCAGTATCTGCTTGATCGACGCCTTCACCACGTCTTCGTCACGGATATCGAAGGCATAGCCGAACACCTGTCCGCCGTCCTCGTGAATCTCGGCAATCACCTTGTCGAGCTTCTCCTGCTTGCGGCCGGTGATGATGACCTTGGCCCCCAGGCTGGCGAGTTCGTGCGCCGTGCAGCGACCAATGCCCGAGCCACCACCGGTCACGACGATGGTCTGTCCCTCGAACAGCTTTTCCCTGAATACGGACCTGTAAGTCATGCTGATGCTTCCTGTAGTTAAAACGCCAATTGAAATTCGTGGTGGGTATTGCGATTATCGGGCACCTGCGCAATCCCATAAAAATGACGGGCGTTTTTAACACCCGATTGCCAGGCACGCAATTTTCGTACGCATCTCCAGGGAACGAAATGTCAGACAGTAAGCAGGATTACGTCGCGCTCACCACGTTCCGGGCCATCGGCGCACTGTGCGTCGTCCAGTTCCATTGCTGGTACATGGTTCAACCGGCGTGGTCCGAGAGTTGGCTGTTCATGGGCATCGTCATGTGGCCCGATTATTTCTTCGCGCTCAGCGGCTTCATCCTCATGCACGTCTACAGCAAGACGCTGTTTACCCGCAAGGACAGCCTCTACAACTTCTTCGTGCATCGCGTCGCCCGCATTTATCCGTTGCACCTTTTCGTATTGCTGGCGCTGATTGCGTTTGAATGCCTGCGCTGGCTTGCCCAGCAAAAGGGCGTCGATGTCGGTGGACACATATTCGAGCAAGGCAAGCAGCCCAAGTACATCATCACCAATCTGTTGCTGATCCAGGCCTGGGGCGTTCAGCACGCCAACTCCTGGAACGTTCCTGCGTGGAGCATCAGCGCGGAATTCGCCTGCTATCTCGTCTTCCCCCTGTTCATCCGCTACAAGCTGATCGAACGCAAGGGCGCCGCGGTGATCATGTCCCTGCTGGCAATTGCCGGATTGATCTTCATCCAGTCCCGACGTCGCGACTTCGACGTGACCTACAGCTTTGGCGCCGTCCGCGCGCTTTCGTCGTTCACGCTGGGCTGCCTGCTGTACCAATATCGCCCCGCCATACTCAAGAGCCTGTCGTTCATCCCGCCAGCACTCCTGCAAATCGCGCCAATCATCGGCGTCCTCATCGCGTACAAGGTCAACGCACTGCCTCTGGTCTACATCCCGCTCTGGCTCCTGCTGATCGCTGGCTTCACCTACGAGAACACCTGGGTTGCACGCGCATTGTCCTGGGGGCCGCTGGTCCAGCTGGGCGAGATGTCCTATTCGCTTTACATGGTCCACGTCCTCGTTCTCTCGACGATCATCCTGTCGATCACCGCGACCCCGGACCTGTTCAAGGCCTTCATCGCCTTGAACCCGTTCCTGATCCTGTTCGCGATCCTGGGCTCAACCTACTTGCTCTCGCTATTTACCTACAATTACATCGAGAAACCCGGTCGTGCCTTTGTACGCCGGCGTTTTGATCGCAGGCCCAAGGTGGCGCAGACACAGGCTCAGGCCGACTTGGCAAAAACCGGATAGCGATCCTTGAGCGCGTTGAAGCGATCCTCGATCAGAATCTTGGATAACGATGCGAGCGCCAGGATCGTGGCCCAGAAAATCAAATTGACCCAGAGATTATCCTCGCTCAATGGCCGCCCACGGAACGAGACCAGCATGCCTTCAATCGGCACATGAATCATGTAGAGCGCGTAGCTGATGCTACCCAGATAGACCAGCGAGGACGTCGATAACATGCGCGCCAATGCGCCCTGCGGGAACGCGATCACGAACCCAACGATGGCGAAATAGATCAGCGCCATTCCCAACGTACCCGTCAGCACGAAGTTCTTGAGCACGTCAGAACTGACCACCTCCCCCCTCCACAAGGCTGGAGAGATCTGCATGAAAAGCGGCACCATGGTGCAAAGACCCAATACCAGGCAAGCACTCAAGAACGCGAGAGCCCACGGCCTGCGTTGAGCCTGTGGATTTTCAGCGCCCTGCCGCAACCACTGTGACAAGGGCACCAATAGCAGGCCCAATGCCAAGCCTTGCATGCGTGTACCCAGCAGGTTCGGCACAAAATCCGCGTACAGCAAGAATTGGCTCACGACCAACGCGGCAATCACAATCAGGACGATGCTGCGCGCACGCGCGCCGAACATCCAGAGGAGCACTGGCAGCAACAGATAAAACTGCTCTTCGACGGCGATGGACCAGCTATGGCTGAACCAGGGAATGAAGTGCCACATCATGTTGTTCCAGCTGACGCCGGGATGAATATATCCACCGGTGAATTGCAGGAAAAACAGGGATTGCACGAGCGCCTTGATTGGCAGATGCAATTCAGCAGATACCAGCGCCCATACCACAACGACCGCCAGTGTCAGGTAATAGACCGGCCAGATGCGCAGGATGCGCCGTATCCAGAAATTCTTCAGCGACAAGGTGCCTTCGGAAATTCCACGGTAGAGAATCGTGCCGATCAGGAAGCCTGAGAGCACAAAGAACATGTCCACGAAGGTCCAGGCCCAGAACAGAAACGGCGAAGCCGGATTCACATGAAACGCCGTCACACCAACCGCAGCAATACCACGCATGCCGTCAAACGGCAGCATGCGCCGCCCTGACGGGGTAGACCCATTTATCGACACAGAAAATGCTCCAGGGACAAGACGAACCGACAGACACGCAAGCCATGCGTGCTCGTCCCTGAGCAACGTCCAATGCCTGGATTATCCGGCAATTCCCCGCATCTGACCCTGAGGCAAGATCTACTATCAACTGTGCACAAAGTCCCAAATTTGTTCGGGTTTACATTGCCGGTTCCTGATCCCGGCAGAGCCTGCGACGGGTCGATTGAAGCGTCTTTTTTCAACGGTTCCGGCGCAGATCACGCCAGGCCCGGAACGCCCGTTTGTACGAATTTCCTCTACGTTGCGCGGGCCAATTGATAGTTCCAGCAGACCATGCAAGCATAGGCAAAACGGGCCAAGGCCATGGGAGCAGGAGATCCCAGGCCTTCCGGGACCAGGCCCTATCATTCAACAATAACGTGCATCCAGGGACGGAATGTCAGCCGCGAAACAGGATTTTGCCGCACTCACGACAATGAGAGGCATCGGCGCAATTTGCGTCGTTCAACTCCACTCTTGGTATTGGACCCAGCCGGCATGGCCCAAGAGCTGGCTGTTCGAAGACTTCGTGATGTGGCCCGACTACTTCTTCCTGCTCAGCGGCTTCATCCTGATGCACGTCTACAGCAAGAACCTGTTTGAACGCAAAGACAGTCTCTACAACTTCTTCGTTGCCCGCATCGCGCGAATTTATCCATTGCACGTGATGGTGCTGCTTGCCCTGATCGTCATCGAAATCATCCGATGGATCGCGTTCCACATGAACATGGGCCCTGATGATCACATCTTCACCGGCGCCACCAATCCCAAGTACATCATCACCAACCTGTTGCTGATCCAGGCCTGGGGTGTACAGCACATGAATTCATGGAACGTTTCCGCCTGGAGCATCAGCGCGGAACTGGGCTGCTATCTGCTGTTCCCGGTTTATATCCGCTACCAGCTGATCCAGCGCAAAGTGCCGGCACTCCTGCTCAGTCTGCTCGCCATCGCCGGACTGATCTGGATACAAAGCAGGTACCACAATTTCGACGCCACCTACGATTTCGGCCTCGTGCGAGCGGGCACGTCGTTCACACTGGGCTGTGTGCTCTACCAGTATCGCCAGGACCTGCTGCGCTGCCTGTCTTTCATCCCACCGACGCTGCTGCAAGGCGGCACCATTGCCACCATCATCTGGGCATATACGGCCAACATCCTGCCGCTCTACTACATCCCGCTGTGGGTTCTGTTGATTGCCAGTCTGACCTATGAAGACACCCCCATTGCCAAGGCGATGTCCTGGGGGCCGCTGGTGCAGCTTGGCGAGATGTCCTACTCGATCTACATGGTCCATGTCGTTGTTCTATATCAACTGGTGCTTGCCAAAATAGTCGCACCCGACCTGCTCGAGGCCTTTATTTCCTGGCCGCCAGTCCTTATCCTGATCGCCATCGAAGGTACGGTCTGCCTGCTTTCGGTATTTACCTACCGTTATATCGAACATCCGGGCCGCGCCTATATTCGCAAGCGTTTTAGCCGTAGAGCCCCGACGAAAGCAAAAGTAGCGGATGCCTACACATAACCATGAATCCTCCCCGGCACTGGCGGTTGATCTCGACGGCTCACTGATCAAGACCGACCTGCTTTGGGAATCGGCAACGCGCTACCTGGCCAAGAATCCGCTACGGGCGCTGCTGTTGCCAGCCATGCTCGGCAAAGGTCGGGCGCAACTGAAAGCGCAGCTCGCTGAAAGCACCGAACTGGACGTGACGACGCTGCCCTACCGCGAGGACGTTCTCGCCTGGCTGCGCCAGGAGAAAGCGCAGGGCCGGCATATCGTCTTGGCAACGGCATCCGATGCGCGGCTGGCCACGGCAATCTCCGATCATCTGGAAATCTTCGACGAAGTCATCGCCTCCGACGGTGCCGTCAATCTTCGCGGCGAGGCCAAGCGCGAAGCGCTGGTCAGTCGCTTCGGCGAGCGTGGCTTTGATTACGTCGGCGACACCGATATCGATCTCGACGTCTGGAAAAGCGCGCGCCACGCCATCATTGTTTCTCCGCCTGCCGGGCTTGCGGAAAAAGCCGCAAGGATCACAACCGTCGAGAAAGTCTTCGAGACGGCAAAGCCGAATACGTTCGCGCTCTGGGCACGCGCCTTGCGCCTGCACCAATGGCTGAAGAACCTGCTGGTCTTCATCCCGCTGGTCACTGCACATCGCTTCAGCGAGTCCGGCCTGCTGTTCAACGCACTGCTGGCTTTCCTTGCGTTCGGGCTTTGCGCATCCAGCGTTTATCTGCTGAATGACCTGATTGACTCGCAGGATGATCGCCAGCATCGCAGCAAGCGCAAACGTCCCTTTGCCAGCGGTGACCTTTCGATATTACATGGCTGGATGGCGGTTCCCATCCCCCTGCTGGTTGCGTTGGCGATTACGCTGACCTCCCTGTCCGCACACTTTGCGTTTGCGCTGATGTGCTACTACGCACTGACGTTGGCCTACACCTTCAAGCTCAAGCGCGTGCTGCTGCTGGACGTGGTGACCCTTGCAGGCCTCTACACGCTCAGAATCATCGCAGGCGCGTTTGCCATCAGTGTTCCGCTATCGTTCTGGCTGCTCAGCTTCTCGATGTTCATCTTCATGAGCATCGCGCTGATCAAGCGTTACACCGAGCTGCTGGATGCACGCCAACGCGGCGTCACCGCCATGCTGGGACGCGGCTACCGCCCCGACGATCTGGAAATGGTCGCCTCCCTGGGCGCCGCAGCCGGTTATCTCTCGGTATTGGTCCTGGCGCTCTACATCCAGGATCCCGTCTCACTCACGCTCTATCATTCGCCGCAGTGGATCTGGGGCGCCTGCCCGATCCTGCTCTATTGGGTCAGCCGCAGTTGGATGCTGGCGCATCGCGGGCAGATGCACGATGACCCGATGGTGTTCGCATTCAAGGATCGTGTCAGCCTGATCTGTGGCGCGCTGTTCATGCTCGCCTTCACGATGGCCCGCTAAGCAGTGAAACACGCGACGTTGGTGACAACGTACCTGGCCTTTGCGCTGGCCGCGACTGCGGTCAACCTTGGCAGCCAGATGTTGAGCATCGCCTGCTACAAGGGGCTGTACGCCATTCCCGTCTCAATGATCGTCGGCACCGGCGCCGGCCTGTTACTCAAGTACATTCTCGACAAGCGTTACATCTTCAAGGCGGAAACCAAGAATCTGGCCCACGATGGCAAGCTGTTCGTGCTGTATTCCGGCATGGGGCTCATCACCACGGCGATTTTCTGGCTGGTTGAATATGCGTTCCACCTGATCTTTGCTGATGACAGCATGCGTTACCTCGGCGGCGCCCTGGGACTCGCCATCGGTTATGTCCTGAAGTACCAGCTCGACAAGCGATACGTGTTCCAGCAGGCCGCTGCACAATGAAGCTGCACGGCTGGGGCCGGTATCCGGTGGTGGACGCGCAGCTCATGCACGTCCAGCGCGAGGCATCGGCCTTACAGCTCTTGCAGCAAGCCCGCAGCGGGCAGCAGATACTGACCCCACGCGGCCTCGGCCGCAGCTATGGCGACAGTTCGATTGGCGATCACGTCATCGATTTTTCGCTGCAGAACCGCTTCATCGCATTCGATGCCAAGCAAGGCCTGCTCGAATGCGAAGCTGGCACTTCGCTGCGCGACATCCTGACCGTGTTCATTCCCAAGGGATGGTTTCTGCCGGTGACACCCGGCACGCAGTTCGTCACCGTTGGCGGCGCCATCGCCAGCGACGTGCATGGAAAAAACCATCACCTCGATGGCAGCTTCAGCCAGTACATCGAATCGTTCCGCATCCTCACTGGCAACGGCGAAATCCTGGAGTGTTCTGCCAGCCAGCATCCAGACCTGTTTCGTGCCAGCTGCGGCGGCATGGGACTCACGGGCCTGATTCTGACCGCCAGGCTGAAACTGCGGCCCATCACTTCGAGCGATATCCTGTGCCGCTCGATCCGCGCGGAGAACCTTGAACAGCTGGTCGCGCTGTTCGAACAGCACGCCACCTCGCCGTATTCCGTCGCCTGGATTGATTGTCTCAAGGGTGGCGCACACCTCGGGCGCTCAATCCTGATGCTGGGCGAACATGCCAAGGATGGCCCGCTGCAGGTCGCATCAGACAACGCACTGACGGTTCCCAAGCTGTTCCCGGGCGAACTGCTGAATCCCTTCACCATCAGCGCTTTCAACATGCTCTACTACCATCGCTCGCCGAAGACGATGGCGGCGCAGCGCATGTCCTATCGTCCGTATTTCTATCCGCTCGACAGTCTCAATGACTGGAATCGCATGTACGGCCGCAAAGGTTTTGTGCAATACCAGTTCATGATTCCGAAAGCGTCCGGCGCCAGCTCGATGAGAAAAATCATTGAGGCAATCGCGGCCAGCGGCAAAGGTTCTTTCCTGGCCGTACTGAAGACTTTTGGCCCAGGCAATGGCAACGATCTGTCCTTCCCCGGCGAAGGCTGGACCCTTGCATTGGATTTTCGTTATGACGACGGCGTTCTTGAACTACTCGATCGGCTCGACGAAATGGTTCTCGACGCCGGTGGCCGCATCTACCTCACCAAAGACGCGCGACTGAAAGCACACAGCTTCCGCCGTGCTTATCCCCACTGGGAAACATTCGAGGCGACTCGCGCACGTTATGGCGCGCACGGCCGCTTTGCTTCCGCACAGTCACAGCGACTGGGACTCTTATGAAACGCATATTGATCATTGGTGCCACTTCCGCGATTGCAGAAGCCACGGCCCGCCTGTTCGCCGCACGCGGGGATTCCCTCGTCCTCGCAGGCCGTGATGCGCAGCAATTGAACCGCATCGCCGAGGATCTGAAGATTCGTGGCGCCGCCAGCGCACAGGCGCTGGAACTGGACGTCAACGACTTCGGCCGGCATGAAACGGTGATCCAGCAAGCCACCGATCAGCTCGGCGGACTCGACATCGCCCTGATCGCGCATGGAACGCTGGGCAACCAGGCCGACTGCGAAAAAGATTTTTCGCTGGCGCTGAAGGAGCTCAACACCAACGCCATCAGCGTGATGTCCCTGCTCACCGTGCTGGCCAACCGGATGCAGGCGCAGAACTCGGGACAGCTCGCCGTGATTGGCTCCGTTGCCGGTGATCGCGGGCGCCCTTCCAACTATGTCTATGGCACTGCCAAGGCAGCCGTCGCCACTTTCTGCGAAGGCCTGCGCGCCAGGCTGTATTCACACAACGTGAATGTCCTGCTGATCAAGCCCGGCTTTGTCGATACCCCGATGACTGCCGCCTTCAAGAAAGGGCCACTGTGGGCCAAGCCCGACCTGATCGCCAAACTGATTGTCCGCGCGCTGGATCGCCGTTTGGCTATGATCTATACGCCGTCGTTCTGGGCCCTGATCATGCTGATCATCCGCTCGATTCCGCGGCCGATATTCGTACGCCTGAAACTGTAATCCGATCCGTCGGTCCACCTGAAGCTGTTGAGTTCCGAGATTACGCAATGTCCTCCAACACCGCCTTGCATTCTCCCACTGACCGCATCACTTCCAAGCTATGGTGGATCGCTGCCGCGCTGCTTTGCGTAGCGGCCTGGAATTGCACGCTGCCGCTCACCGGCCACAACACGCAGTTGCTGGTAGCGGCGATCGCGCTGTTCGGCGCAATCGCCGCCTGGACTTCCTACACCAGCATTGATGCGCAGACGACCCGCGCATTGCCCTACATGCTGGTGGCTACGGTGTTCTGGAGCCTGCTGATCTGGGGCCTGCGCTCGGCGCCCATCAACGGCGAGCGCTATTTCTTCCTCGCTGACGACATGATGATTTCGATGCGCTCGGCACGAAACCTGGTCGACGGATTCGGCCTGGTCTGGAATCCCGGCGAACGCCTTGAGGTTTTCACCAACCTGCTGTGGACGCTGATGATGGCGGCGACGGATCTGCTGCGCCTGCCGGATCGACTGGCCTCAGTCCCGATCATGATCATCACCGTGATTGGTGGCGTCGCCTGCCTGCCGCTGGCGCAACGCTGGGCCCAAGCGCTCGGCGCCAACGCCATGACCCAGCGCCTGCTGCTGGTGGCGATGATCGTGAACGCAGTCCTGACGACCAACGTGGTGGTCGGCTTTGAGCAAACGCTGATCGTCACGATCCTGATGGCGGCACTGCTCTATCTGCTCGAAGATATCCGCACAGGCGCCATGCGTCCCTGGGGTTATCTCTGCCTCGGACTCATCCCCCTGTTCCGCATGGACGCTGCGATTCTCAGCGTCGCCACCGGCCTGTGGGTGATCTACGAGCATCCAAAGCGCCTCAAGGTCATCGCCTATCTGGCAGTCGCGGTTGTTCCATCCATCATCGCCACGCTGGCACGCCACGCCTACTACGGTGACTGGCTGCCGAATACCTACTACCTGAAGATGTCGGGCTGGCCTGACCGCCTGAGAACCGGCGTGCACTACACCAAAGGTTTTCTGTATGGCTATGGCTGGGCCTTTGTCCTGATTGCACTGGCGATGTGGCGCGGTGGCCTGCGCTGGAACGCCGCATGGCGCGCGGTGCTCATCATCTGCGCTGCGCAGCTAGCCTATGGCGCCTATATCGGCGGCGATGTCCTCGGCGTGCATCGCGTGTTCGCCGCCGTGGTGGTCCTGTTACTTGCTGCGGGCTTCACCGCCAGCCAGACCCTGTTCAACAACAAATATGTTCCCGCGGCAATTGCCATCGTCGCGGCAGCCCTGCTGGCGCGCAGCTCCTACATCATGCCGGGGCTGGCCGAAGTGCGTCGACAGGACAGTAACAACATCCAGCTGGCCCTCAAACTGAACCAGGAAGCACCCACCGCACTGGTAGCCGATGGTTACGCCGGCAACCTGTTCTATTTTGCCCCGCACGTCCGCGGCATCGACTTCCTGGGCAAGACCGACGCTCGCGTGGCGCACATGGCGGTTCCTCACCACGGCACCATCCCGGGCCACAACAAGTTCGATTTCGACTACACCATCGGTGAGCGCCATCCTGAATACGTCGTAGCTCTCTACGAAGGCGCGTCGCCGACTGAAGCCACGCTACAGAAGGTCGAGGGCAACTGGAATTTCGACCGCTACCAATGGTTCAACACGGCGTTCCGCGAGCACTGCCTGCCGCACCCCATGCCCTGGAACACCTGGCGCACGGTTTTCCGCTGTGACTGGAGCGATCAGACCAGCACACCTGCCAACCCTTCCTGAGCGCGGCAGGAGCAGAGCATGTCGATCAGCACCGCCCCATCCTTTTTCAGTCGCGTCTCCCGCCCGTTGTGGTGGATCAGCGCTGCCCTGTTATGCCTGGTGCTGGAGATTTGCGCCTCAGGGCATGTTGACGTTTACACCGGCGCCAGGCTGCTGACAGGCGCCCTGGTTCTGCTCAGCCTCGTCACCGCGGCACGCAGCGATGAACCGGCCCGGCTATGGCCCTATGCCCTGCTGTTGGCGGCATTCTGGGGGCTCATGATCTGGGCATTCAGATCCGCCGTCATCAATGGCGAGCGCTATTTCTTCCTGCAAGACGACATGATGATTTCGATGCGCTATGCACGAAATCTCGCCGATGGACTTGGCTTCGTCTGGAACCCTGGCGAGCGGCTTGAAGGCTTCACCAATCCACTGTGGACGCTGGTGATGGCCGTGATCCATGGCTTGCCCATACCTGATCGCCTGACCTCGCTGCCGGTGATGATCCTGAGCGCTGCAGCCGTCGTGATCAGCATGCCCCTGAGCCAGCGCTGGGCGCGCGAACTGGGCGCCAATGCAACAACGCAGCATCTGGTTCTGCTGGGCATCATCGTCAACGCCGGCGTGATTGCATGCGGTGTCCTCGCTTTTGAACAAGGCATCATCGCAACGTTCTTGATGATTGCTGTCGTCAGCCTGCTGGATGACATCAGGACCGGCGCACTGCGACCCTGGGGATACCTCTGCCTCGGCCTCATTCCACTCATCCGCATGGATGCCGCCATCCTCAGCGTCGCAGCGGGCCTGTGGGTGATCTACGAACATCCGAAGCGCTTCGGCGTCATCAGCTGCCTTGCGCTCGCGATGTTTCCCTCGATTGCGGCGATGCTGGCTCGCCACGCCTACTACGGTGACTGGCTGCCCAACACCTATTACCTGAAAGCCACCGGCTGGTCAGGCCGCTGGAAAACCGGCGCTCACTACGCAATCGATTTCCTGCGCAGCTATGGCTGGGTCTATCTGCTGCTGGCCGTGATCGTCCTGCGTGACCGCAGCGCACTGACGCCGGCGTTGCGTGCAACCGTGATCATCAGCAGCGCACAGCTGGCCTACGGCGCCTACGTCGGCGGCGACATCCTCGGCATCTTCCGCATCTACGCCACCGTCATTCCGATGCTGATTGCGGCCGGCCTCACCAGCGTGCAGATCCTGTTCAAGAATAAAGTCCTGGTCGCGGTGATCTCTGCTGTGGCCATCGTGATCTGGGCCAAGCCACTGGGCGTGCTGGGTGGACTGATGGATGGCCAGCGTCGCGACATCGGCAATATCGGCCTGGGCCTCGCGTTCAAGCAGCACGCGCCACAGGCTTCAGTGGCTGATGGTTATGCCGGATCGGTGTTCTACTTTGCGCCGCAAGTGCGCGGCATCGACGTGCTGGGAAAAATGGATGCGCACATCGCGCGCATGCCTGCAGCGCACGGCGGTACCGTTCCCGGGCATAACAAGTTTGATTACGACTACAGCATCGGGCAATTGCATCCGGAGTATGTAGTCGCGGTATTTGAAGGCAATGCGCCGACGGAAGATCAGCTGCGGCATACGCAGGGCGATTGGGTCTATCCGTATTATCTTTGGACCAACAGCGCATTCCGCGAACATTGCCTGGCTCATCCGATGCCTTGGAATACCTGGCGATTGGTGTATCGCTGCGACTGGAATTCCACCAACTGAATTCGCAGCCAAAGAAAAAGCCCCTGCAAATTGCAGGGGCTTTTTCGTAACGCGATGTAGCTTACAGCTTGCCTTCGAGTTCCGGCACAACCGAGAACAGGTCGCCGACCAGACCGATGTCGGCCACTTCAAAGATCGGTGCTTCAGGATCTTTGTTGATCGCAACAATCGTGCGTGCGTCCTTGATACCGGCCAAGTGCTGAATCGCGCCGGAGATACCGATGGCGAAATACAGTTCAGGGGCGATGATCTTGCCGGTCTGACCGACCTGCATGTCGTTCGGCACGTAGCCGGAGTCGACGGCAGCGCGTGAAGCACCAACGCCGGCGCCGATCTTGTCGGCCAGCTTGTAGATGATTGAGAAGTTTTCCGAGCTACCGAGTGCACGGCCACCGGAAACAACGCGAGCTGCGGACTGCAGGTCCGGACGATCGGCCTTGGCAGCCTGGATCGACACGAAGCGCGTGCCAGCAACATTGCCGCCAGCAACGCTGACCTTCTCAACTGCGGCGCTGTTGCCAGCGGCCACAGCCGTGAACGAAGCCAGACGAACCGTGGCGACAACGACACCAGCCGGTGCTTCCACCGTCAGGATTGCGTTGCCTGCGTAGATCGGGCGATCAAAGCTGGTGGCGGAGTGAACGGCCATCACGTCGGAAACCTGCGGCACGCCGAGCTTGGCGGCAACGCGCGGAGCGATGTCCTTGCCGGTGGTGGTGCCGGGGAACAGGATGTGGCTGTAGCCACGGCCTGCCAGTTCAACGATCTGCGGAGCCAGCACAACAGCAACCGGATGTTCGTTGGCAGCGTTGTCGATCTGCAGCACGCGGGTCACGCCAGCGAGGGTTGCAGCCTGGGCAGCAACGGCGCTGCCGTCAGCAGCCAGAACGGCGACGTCGATTTCGCCACCAATCTTCTGCGCGGCGGCGAGCGTCTTCGACAGGCCGGCGTTGAGCACGCCTGCGGCGTGTTCGGCAATAACTAGGATCTTGCTCATTACACCAGCCCCTTTGCTTTGAGAGTGCTAACCAGTTCGTCGACGGTCTTGACCATGATGCCCTTCGAGCGGGTCGGCGGCGGCGTGGTCTTGACAGTCTTGAGGCCAGGAGCGGCCTGCACGCCGAGGTCGGCGAACGACACGGTTTCGATCGGCTTCTTCTTCGCCTTCATGATGTCCGGCAGCTTGAGGTAGCGCGGTTCATTGAGGCGGAGGTCGACGGTGATGACGGCAGGAAGATCAACTTCCAGCGTTTCGAGGCCGGCGTCGATTTCGCGGGTAACCTGGGCCTTGGAGCCATCGAGTTCAATCTTCGAAGCGAAGGTTGCCTGCGGCACGTCGAGCAGGGCGGAGGTCATCTGGCCGGTCTGGTTGGCGTCGTCGTCGATCGCCTGCTTGCCGGTGAACAGAATCTGCGCGCCTTCCTTCTTGAACACGGCAGCCAGTGCGCGTGCGGCGGTCAGCGGCTGGATCTCGCCTTCTTCCTTGATGTGGACAGCGCGGTCAGCACCGAAGGCCAGCGCGGTGCGCAGGGTTTCTTCGTTCTTGGCGCCGCCGAGGGTCACGGCGATGATTTCGGTGACCTTGCCTTTTTCCTTCAGGCGAACCGCTTCTTCCATCGCGATTTCGTCAAAGGGGTTCATGGAGTGCTTGACGCCATCCGTTACCACGCCAGAACCATCCGGCTTGATCTGGATACGGACGTTGTAGTCCACCACTCGTTTCACGCTGACTAGAACTTTCATTCGCTTCTCTCAGTTCAAAAACAAATTATTAATTTCACAAGATGAAACATTGTAGGAGCGCCTCTTAGGCGCGATAACCATCGCGCCTAAGAGGCGCTCCTACAGACCAAATTACATGTTTGCGTAGTTGGGACCGCCGCCGCCTTCCGGTGCCACCCAGTTGATGTTCTGCGCAGGATCCTTGATGTCGCAGGTCTTGCAGTGCACGCAGTTCTGGGCGTTGATCTGGAATTTCTTGGCGTCGCCTTCACCGATCACTTCGTAGACGCCAGCCGGGCAGTAACGCTGCGCCGGTTCGTCGTACATCGGCAGGTTCTTGGCGATGGGAATGGTCTTGTCCTTGAGCACGAGGTGAACCGGCTGGTCTTCCTCGTGGTTGGTGCTGGACAGGAACACCGACGACAGCTTGTCGAAGCTGATCTTGCCGTCCGGCTTCGGGTACGAAATTTTCTTCGACTCCGAAGCCAGCTTCAGTGACTTGTGATCCCACTTCAGGTCATGCAGCGTGAACGGGAACTTGCCGCCGAAGATGTTCTGTTCCACCCAGTTGATGGCGCCGCCGATGAGCGCGCCGAACTTGTGCAGGAACACGCCGAAGTTGCGCGACTGGTACAGCTCTTCATGCAACCAGCTGGCCTTGAACTTGTCGGTGTACGCGGTGAGTTCGTTGCCACCTTCGGAACCGGCGAGCACAGCTTCAGCAGCCGCTTCGGCTGCGAGCATGCCGGACTTCATGGCGGTGTGGCTGCCCTTGATCTTGGCGTAGTTGAGCGTGCCGGCGTCATCGCCGATCAGCACACCGCCCGGGAAGGTCAGCTTGGGCAGCGAGTTGAGGCCGCCCTTGACCAGCGCGCGAGCGCCGTAGGCGGTACGCGTGCCGCCATCCAGGTACTGCTTCACCACCGGGTGGTGCTTGAAGCGCTGGAATTCGTCGAACGGCGACAGGTAAGGATTGGTGTAAGAGAGGTCAACGATCAGGCCAACGACGATCTGGTTGTTCTCGAAGTGATACAGGAAAGCGCCGCCCATGGCGTCGGTGCCGAGCAGATCCAGCGGCCAGCCCGCGCCGTGAATCACCAGGCCCGGCTTGTGCTTGGCCGGATCAATCGTCCAGATTTCCTTCACGCCGATGCCGTAGTGCTGAGGGTCAGCGCCTTCGGCCAGCTTGTACTTCTCGATCAGCTGCTTGCCGAGGTGACCGCGGCAGCCTTCTGCGAACAGGGTGTACTTGGCGCGCAGTTCCATGCCCGGCGCGTAGTCCGACTTGTGCTCGCCGGTATGGCTGATGCCCATGTCGCCGATGGTGACGCCCTTGACGACGCCGTCTTCGATGATCGGATGCTGTGCGGCAAAGCCCGGATAGATTTCAACGCCGAGTTCTTCGGCCTGTTGGCCCAACCAGCGGCAGACGTTGCCGAGCGAAACCACGAAGTTGCCTTCGTTGTGCATCGGCTTGGGCACGAACAGGCCCGGCATCTTGAACGCGGCGGTTTCGCTGCGGAAGAAGTACACATCGTCGCCGACGACGGGAACATTGAGCGGAGCGCCCTTGGCCTTCCAGTCCGGGATCAGCTCGTTGAGCGCACGCGGTTCGAAGACTGCGCCGGAGAGAATGTGAGCACCGATTTCGGAGCCCTTCTCGACCAGGCAAACGCTGATTTCCTTGCCCTCTTCCGCGGCCTTTTGCTTGGCTCGGATGGCTGCTGACAGGCCCGCAGGGCCACCGCCAACAACCAGGACGTCATATTCCATTACATCGCGTTCAACGCTCATCTTCTGACAGACCAGTGTTATTTAAAGGGACAGGGCGCGAATTCTAACCGGAATGAGTCATAAACTCCCGCCCTAAGCGTATGGTTTATGCACGAATTAGGCCGGTAAACCCCCTAAAAATGGCTAGTTCAGCCCCCGACTGATCGAAAGTGAGACCGGAATCGGGAAATCCAGCAGCATCTGGCCGAAGGCCTTGCCCTGTGGATCGGTCCTCAGGGACGCCGCCCCGCCACTGCCGAGGGCGTTGTAGAGCAGGAAATTGAGGCTGTCAGTGCCCGGCAGGCGCCAGCGTTCGACCTTCCCCGCCGCCGCCCCGCCCGCCAGCACATGGGCGAAGTACTGGCGCACCGCCACGGTGCTCAGCCCGGCCTCGATGAACGGCAGGTATTCCGGTTTGCGGGCAATGACGCCGATATTGGCGTGATCGCCCTTATCGCCGGAGCGGGCCAGGGCCAGCTTGATCAGGGGGACGGTGACGGCGCCGTCCACCGTTGGTATCTGCTCAGCCTCGGCCACAGGTGCGACAAAGCCGCCTTGAACCGGAACCGGCACGGCGAAACGCTCCTCGCCCACCGCCACCTCGATGCTGACGCGATCCTTGGGCACCAGGGTCGAGAACAGCTTGGGAATCATGTTGGCCTCGGGGCGACCGCCACCGAAGTAGCCGGTGAAGCCCGGCGCCATGCCGGTCGCGGCCTGCGCGATCTCGCGGGCGAACAGCTTCAGCGCCTTGGGGTTCGGGTGCTGCGCGACAATCTTCACCACCACTTCGCGCGTTGCCTGCGCAGCAGCGCGTGCATGCGGGCCATAGGTTTCTTCTGCGCCAATGCAGTGGATGTCCACGCCGGTGAAATCACCAAGCTTCTGCTCCAGCAACTGGCGACGCACCTTCTCGATCACCGCATTCGCTGAGGCACGGCCTTTCTTCGCTGCGTCGATGCCGCCGATCATGAACAGCGAAGCACAGCGCATGCCGGCTGGATAAGTCGCGCTGGTTTTGTAGAAAGCTGTCGGCGGCAAGCCCTTGCAGCCGGTGACCTTGACCAGATTTTCTCCGGCCTGCGCGAGTTTCACCTGGGTGAAATCGCAAACGACATCGGGAAGTATGTAAGCGCGTGGATCGCCGATTTCGTAGAGCATCTGCTCAAGCACCGTGTGCACGGACACCAGACCACCGGTATCTTCAGGTTTGCTCACCATGAATGTGCCATCGGACTCGCACTCGACGATGGGGAAACCCATATCGGCGTAGCCATCCTTAACCAGTTCCCAATCGGTGAAATTGCCACCGGTGCATTGCGCGCCGCATTCGATGATGTGCCCGGCGATGCTGCCCGCGGCGAGTTTGTCGTAATCAGTTTCGTTCCAGCCGAACTCGTGCATCAACGGGCCCAGCGTCACCGCGCTATCCACGCAACGGCCTGTGATCACGATCTCTGCACCAGCACCGAGAGCTTTGGCGATGGGAATCGCGCCGAGATAGGCATTCATCGACACCAGCGTCGGTGGCATCGGTTTGCCTGCGGTCGCGGGCGACAGAAAGTTTTCGCCGGATTCGGTGCAGTCCGCGAATTCCTTCTTGCGTGGCAGCAGGTCATCGCCCAGCACAACCGCGACGCGGAAATTCACGCCCGCTTTTGCAGCGGCTTCTTCAAGGGCTTTCTTGCAGGCGAGAGGATTCACACCACCTGCGTTGGCGATGACGCGTATGCCTTTCTGCTTGATCAGCGGCATCAGCGGTGCCATCACGTGCTCAACGAAATCGGTGGCGTAGCCATCGTTGGCATCCCGCATGCGCTTGGCCGCGAGGATCGACATGGTGATCTCAGCGAGGTAGTCAAAGACCAGGTAATCAATTTTACCTTTCTCGACCAATTGGCTCGCCGCCGTGTTGGTATCACCCCAGAACGCCGAGGCGCAGCCGATTCGTACTGTCTTGCTCATTCCACACTCCAAAGCCTAGCGGATCTATGTTTCCACAAGACCCAGCGGTTCAGGCTCAAGAGTGCGCTTTTAGCGCACCGTTTTCCAGAACAATAAGGCTTACTACTTTCCCAATAGATGGAGCGCACCATAAAGGCACAGTGCCGCAAAGATTCCGGCAAGCACATCATCAATCATGATGCCGAACCCCCCATCCACCTTTCGGTCGAGCCAACGGATGGGCCAGGGCTTGATGATGTCGAAGAAGCGGAACAGCACAAAGGCCGCGATGAGCCAGGGCCACTGCTTTGAATCAGCAGGCAGATACAGCAGCGGAAAGCAGGTGATGAGAAAGCCGACGATTTCATCGAACACGATTCCCGGTGCATCGTGCAATCCCAGCAGGCGCGCGCTTTCTCCGCAGATCCAGCAGCCGAAGATGAACAGCAGCACGCAGGCAGCGATGTAGACCAGCGGTTCTGGCGTCAGCCAATACAGCAGGAACCAGAACGGCAATCCCACCAGCGTGCCCCAGGTTCCCGGTGCCTTTGGCGCTAGACCTGCACCAAAGCCATAGGCGAGGAAATGCTCCCAGGTGGTCAGGATCAGGCGCGGTGGCGCTGGCGGCACATCATGTTTGTCTTTTGTCATTGGAAGTGACGATATCCATTGGCGGTCAGCGCAATGGTAGCGCCATTGGCATCGAGAAAACGTAAACCTGCTGTTGCAGTAATGCGACCAATCAAGGTCAGCGGCACGTCGATCACTGCAAGACGCGCGACGGCCTCATCGAATTTCTCGGGCGCAATGCAGAAGCACAGTTCGTAGTCATCCCCACCCTGGGCCTGCAACGCGAGGCTGTCGTCGATCGACACGCGCTGCCTGAATGCCGGAGATGACGGCAATCGCTGGCTGTAAACCTCGGCGCCAACGCCGCTGGCTTCCAGTACATGCGCGAGATCACCCGCAAGGCCATCGGAAAGATCTATCGCAGCATGCGCGATGTCGCGCAGGGCAAAACCGGCAGAGAGACGTGGCGTGGGACGATCCAGACGTTCGCGCAGTTCCCCCGACAGATCAGGCTCGTTGAGAATGCGCAGCGCCAGCGCCGCATCGCCCAGGGTTCCTGTCACGCAAATCACGTCGTCCACCTTGGCAGCGCTGCGCTTGAGCGCAGCACCGACGGGCACCGAGCCCATGACGGTGATGGTGATCGATAGCGGCCCACGCGTGGTGTCGCCTCCCACTAAGGCAATGCCGCTTTGCGAAGAGAGATCAGACAGACCGCGCGCGAATTCCGAAATCCAGGCCTGATCAGCATCCGGCAGCGTCAGTGCCAGCGTGAACCATCGCGCCTGCGCGCCCATCGCAGCAAGATCGGAGAGGTTGACCGCGAGAGACTTCCAACCAATGTCGTAAGGTACCGTCTCAACTGGAAAGTGATGTCCGCTGACGAGCGTGTCGGTGCTAACCGCAAGCACCTCACCCGCAGGCGGCTGAAGCAGCGCACAGTCATCACCAATGCCCAACGCGACATCGGCCGCTGGCTTGGTGAGCGAGGAGAAGTAACGACGGATGAGTGCGAACTCATCCACCGGATCAGCCTGCGGCGACTTCTGCAGCGCGCACGTCATGCGCGAGTTTGTCGAGCACGCCGTTGACGAACTTGAAGCCATCTTCCGCGCCAAAGATCTTGGCGAGGTTCACGGCTTCATTCACGGCCACCTTCCACGGCACCTCGCCCTTGAACTTGAGTTCATAGGCGCAGAGCAGAAGGATGGCGTGTTCGACCGGATCCAGCTGGTTGAGCGGACGATCCAGATGCGGCACCAAGGTCATCGTCAGTTCCGGTGCCTGTGCGACAACGCCCTTCAGCAGCTCGGTGAAATACAGCGCGTCCGCACGACCCAGGCCCTCGGGCTGTTCATTGAACTGCTTGATCATCGCATCCGGCTGGGTCTCGTTGACCAGCCACTGATACAGCGCCTGAACGGTCAAGCGACGCGCGAGCCCGCGACGGCTCTGGACGAGATTGTCGGTCATGCCAGGCTCCGGGCCAGACGCACCATTTCCAGCACGGCGGCGGCAGCTTCATAGCCTTTGTTGTCATCGCCGTCGCCCGCACGATCGATCGCCTGCTGTACGGTGTTGACGGTCAGCACACCAAAGCCTACCGGCAAGGCGTGACGCAGCTGCGCATCCATCAAGCCACGTGAGCATTCACCGGCGACAAAATCAAAATGCGGCGTATCGCCACGAATCACCGCACCGAGAGTGATCACACCGTCGTAGTCGCCACTTTCAAGCAGCAGTGAAACCGCCAATGGAATTTCGTATGCGCCAGGCACATAGAATTCCTCGATGGATTCTTCCGGCACGCCCCAATCTTCAAGGCAGCGATAACTGCCATCCATCAGCGCATCGACGATCTCGACGTTCCAGCGTGTCGCAACAATCGCGATACGGGCATCGGCAAATTCGCCAGACGCGGGTTTCTCAGGTGCTGCGTATCCAGATTTCATTTTGGCTCTACTTAGGAAACATATTCGACCACTTCCAGGCCGAAGCCCGAAATGGCCTGCATGCGCAGGGGCGCAGACAGCACGCGCATTTTGCGCACGCCGAGGTCGGAAAGAATCTGCGCGCCGATACCATAGGTGCGCAGCACGCGATCCGGATCTGCCGGATTGTGCTCCTCATGCGGCGCGGTGTTGAGCGACACGATCTGCTGCACCAGTTCGCGCGCGGTCTCGGGCTTGCGCAGCAACACGAGCACGCCCTCGCCTTCATCGGCAATACGCTTGAGGGCGTTGCGCAGTGGCCAGCCAAAGTTTTCGTGCTGCACGCCGAGGACATCGGCCAGCATGTTGCGGATGTGTACACGCACCAGCGTCGGCTTGTTGGCGTTCACCTCGCCCTTCACCATTGCCATGTGCACGGTGTTGTCGATCGAATCCTGGTAGGTCACCAGTCGGAAATCACCGAACTCGGTGTGCACCGAAGTTTCAGCAACGCGCTCAATGGTGTGTTCGTTGTCGAGACGATAGCGGATCAGGTCGGCAATCGTGCCAAGCTTGACGCCGTGTTCGCGCGCGAATTTTTCGAGGTCGGGACGGCGCGCCATGGTGCCATCTTCGTTGAGGATCTCGACGATGACCGAAGCCGGTTCCAGACCCGACAAGCGTGCAAGGTCACAGCCCGCTTCGGTGTGACCTGCGCGGGTCAACACGCCGCCAGGTTGCGCCATCAGCGGAAAAATATGGCCGGGCTGCACCAGATCTTCGGGCTTGGCATCTTTCTTTACGGCAGTGCGGATCGTGTGCGCACGATCGAATGCGGAGATACCGGTGGTCACGCCTTCAGCCGCTTCAATCGAAACGGTGAACGCGGTCTTGTGCATTTCCTCGTTGCGCGAAACCATCTGCGGCAGGCGCAACTGGCGGCAACGATCCGGCATCAGCGTAAGGCAGATCAGGCCGCGGCCGTAGCGCGCCATGAAGTTGATGTCTTCCGGACGCACGAGGCTGGCGGCCATCAGCAGGTCGCCTTCGTTCTCGCGACCTTCGTCGTCCATGAGGATGACCATTTTGCCGGCCTTGAAGTCGGCAATGATGTCTTCGATGGGATCCAGACCGCTGGCACGCGGTGGATTGATGGAGGCTACTTTATTCATTGTTCTTCCCTCGCCGTCAGCAAGCGTTCCAGATAACGCGCCACCAGATCGACTTCCAGGTTGACCGCGCCTCCGACCTGCAAAGCCCCAAGGGCGGTATGCGTCATCGTATGGGGGACGATGTTAACCCCGAAACGGCGGCCCGACACCTCGTTGACCGTGAGGCTGATGCCGTCGATGCAAATGGAGCCCTTTCGGGCGATATAGCGCGCCAGCGGCGCGGGCGCTTCGAATTCCAGGCGCCAGCTGCGGGCGTCGTCGCGCTTGTCAACCAGCTGGCCGACGCCATCAACGTGGCCACTGACCATGTGGCCGCCCAGGGGCTTGCTGGGGGTCAGTGCGCGTTCCAGGTTGACCACCTGCCCCACGGCCCATTTGGCAGCCGTGGTTCCGTTCAGCGTTTCAGCCGAAAGATCGGCCACAAAGCCGCTGTCGCGGAACTCCACGGCGGTCAGGCAGACGCCATTGACGGCGATGCTGTCGCCCAGCTGCGCGCCATCCAGATAACCGGCCGGGGACTTGATCAGCATGCGGCTGTCACCGCCAACGGCCTTGGCCTCGGCAATGCTGCCCATGCTTTCGATAATGCCTGTAAACATTTCTCTTCCTTCTAAACCGTGGCCACGGGGACTGCGGTCAAACGCAGATCCGGCCCCACCGCGCGGACATCGCGCCATTGCAGCTGTACGCGTTGCGACAGCTTTTCCAGATTCGGCAGGCGTGCCAGAGGACGCGCTGCATCACCCAACAGACTGGGCGCAAGATAGAGCACCAGCTCGTCGACGACTTCAGCCTGCAGCAGTAGTCCCGCCAGCGTTGGGCCGCACTCCACCAGAACCTCATTGATCTTGAGACGGCCCAGTTCCTGGATGGCCGCCTTCAATGAAAAATATTCGCCTTCCCGCTCTAGCTGCGCCACTTCAACACCCGCTGGCATTGCTGCCTGTGGCTGGGCGGTGAGCAAAATACGGCGCGCGCCTTCATTCCAGATCTTGACCTTGGCACTCACGCGACCACGCGGGTCGAGCACGATGCGATCAGGCTGACGCGACGTCTCGATGTGACGCACCGTCAGTTCCGGATCATCCGCCAGCACCGTTGCACTGCTGGTCAGCACCGCACCGGCTTCCGCGCGCAACCGATGTACATCCGCGCGCGCAGCTTCAGAAGTAATCCACTGCGACTCGCCGTTGGCCATCGCCGTGCGGCCATCCAGACTCGCCGCCAACTTCAGCGTCACGAATGGACGACCCTGCGTCATGCGCATCACGAATCCACGATTCAATGCCTGTGCTTGCGCCTGCATCAAACCACATTCAACTTCGATCCCCGCGGCACGCAGGCGCTCGAGGCCTTTTCCCGACACTTCAGGATTCGGATCCTGCATCGCCGCCCAAACCTTGCGCACGCCAGCAGCAACCAGTCCATCCGCGCACGGAGGCGTGCGACCAAAATGACTACAGGGCTCCAGCGTGACGAAAACATCGGCATCACGCGCCTTGTCACCCGCCATGCGCAATGCATGCACTTCCGCGTGTGGTTCACCCGCACGCTCGTGGAATCCTTCGCCGACAATCACACCATCACGCACGATGACGCAGCCGACGCGCGGATTGGGCTGCGTGCTGTGCCGGCCTTTTTCGGCCAGCTGCAATGCACGCGCCATATGAGCAGCGGCGTCTTTAGGACTTATCATCCGACTCAATCAGCGTCATCTGGCTGCGACGCTCTTCGGCACTGGGCAGTTTCTCAAGGCGATCAATTTCCTCACGGAAAGCGTTGACGTCCTTGAAGTCACGGTAGATCGAAGCGAAGCGCACGTAAGCCACGTGATCGAGCTCGTCGAGCTGCTCCATCACCCATTCACCGACCTGCTTCGAAGGCACTTCGCGCTCCCCGCTCTGGCGCAGCTTGCGCATCACGGTATCCACGGCGTGATCAATCTGCTCCGGCGTGACTGCGCGCTTGAAGCAGGCGCTCTCGATACCAGCGCGCAGCTTGTCTTCCTTGAACGGCGCGAGATCGCCGTTGCGCTTGATGATGTTGGGCATCAACAGCTGGGCTTTCTCAAAGGTGGTGAAGCGCTGGCCACAGCGCTCGCACTCGCGACGGCGGCGAACCTGCTCACCCTCTTCTGCAAGACGCGAGTCAATGACTCTCGTGTCCGGCGCCTTGCAGAAAGGGCATTGCACTTCTTACGCAGCCTTCTTCGCGGCGTGATAGACCGGGAAGCGCGCGCACAGGCGCTCGACTTCACCGCGCACGCGCGTGATGACGGCTTCAACATCCGCACCCGCGCTCATCGCATCAACCAGATCAGCGATCCAGTTGGCGATCTGCGCCATTTCGGCTTCCTTGAAACCACGCGTGGTCGAAGCCGGCGAACCCAGGCGCAGGCCCGAGGTCACGAACGGCGACTTCGGATCATTCGGCACCGAGTTCTTGTTGACGGTGAGATGGGCCTTGCCCAGCACCGCTTCGGCATCCTTGCCGGTGACGTTCTTGGCGATCAGATCGAGCAGGAACAGGTGGTTGTCGGTACCGCCGGAGACGACCTTGTAGCCGCGCTCGAGGAACACCTTGGCCATCGCACGCGCGTTGGCGACGACCTGCTTCTGGTAGGTCTTGAAGCTCGGGTCCAGCGCTTCCTTGAAGGCCACGGCCTTGGCAGCGATGACGTGCATCAGCGGACCGCCCTGGATGCCAGGGAACACGGCCGACTGGAACTTCTTGTTGAAGTCTTCCGGCTGGCCCTTGGTCAGGATGATGCCGCCGCGCGGACCGCGCAGGGTCTTGTGGGTGGTGCTGGTGACAACGTGGGCGTAAGGCAGTGGCGAAGGATATTCGCCAGCAGCGACGAGCCCGGCGACGTGGGCCATGTCGACCCAGAACCAGGCGCCAACCTTGTCGGCGATCTCGCGCATGCGCTTCCAGTCCTTGACGCGGCTATAGGCCGAGAAACCGCCGATGATCATCTTCGGCTTGGTCTCGAGCGCGATGCGCTCCATCTCGTCATAGTTGATCAGGCCGGTCTCGGTATCGAGGCCGTAGGGAACGATCTTGTACTGCTTGCCGGAGAAGTTCGCCGGGTTGCCGTGCGTGAGGTGACCGCCCTGCGCGAGGTTCATGCCCATCACCGTGTCGCCCGGCGATACCAGCGCGAGGAAGATGGCCGCGTTGGCCTGCGCGCCGGAGTGCGGCTGCACATTGGCGTAGTCGCAATCGAACACCTGCTTGAGACGGTCAATCGCCAACTGCTCGGCGATGTCGACGTATTCACAACCACCGTAGTAGCGCTTGCCCGGATAACCTTCGGCGTACTTGTTGGTCAGCTGGCTACCCTGCGCTTCCATCACTGACGGACTGCAATAGTTCTCCGACGCGATCAGCTCGATGTGAGCTTCCTGGCGGCCGCTTTCCTGCGCAATGGCAGCATTCAGCTCAGGATCAAATTGGGCGAGAGTCTTGGCGTTAGTCCACATTATTGAATCGTCCTTAGATTAATCATTGTCATTCCGGGCACCGCGAAAAATCCTGCTTGGTCGCAAGATTCCTCGCTGCGCTCGGGACGGTTGATTGATGGCCTCAGGCCATCAATCAACCACTTCCAGCATCAAATCGAGCGCAGCACGTGCAGGCTTGGCAATTTCCTCAGGCACGCGGATACGGTTGACCACATTGCCTGCGACCAGGTTGTCGAGCACCCACGCAAGATGCTGCGGATCGGTGCGAAACATGGTTGAACACATGCACACCGTCGGCGACATGAATTGCACCGTGATGTTCTTGGGTTTCACTTCGTCGGCAAGACGGTTGACCAGGTTCAACTCGGTGCCCACCAGCCAATGCGTCCCCGGCTCGGAAGCGCGCACGGTGCGCAGAATGGTTTCGGTTGAGCCCACCACATCCGACATCTGCACGACTTCATAGCTGTTTTCCGGATGGCTGATGACCTTGCCTTCAGGGAACTGCTTACGGAAGTTGTTGATGTGCGCGGGTTGAAACATCTGGTGAACCGAGCAGAAGCCCTTCCACAGGATCATCTTGGCATTGCGGATCTGGTCATCAGTGAGACCGCCGCGGGGCTTCATGAAGTCCCAGGTCACCATCTGTTCCAGCGGAATGCCCATGCGCACGCCGGTGTTGCGGCCGAGATGCTGGTCCGGGAAGAACAGCACTTTCTCGCGGCGCGAGTACGACCATTCCAGCACGCCACGCGCATTGCTGGAGGTGCAGACGATGCCGCCGTGATTACCACAGAAGGCTTTGAGATCCGCCGCCGAGTTGATGTAGGTCACTGGCGTGACTTTCTCGTCCGGATCCAGAAGCTGCGAGATTTCTTCCCAGCATTTCTTGACCTTGACCAGGTTGGCCATGTCGGCCATCGAGCAGCCGGCTGCCAGGTCCGGCAGGATCACGGTGCGCTTGCCTTCGGTGACGATATCTGCAACTTCGGCCATGAAGTGAACGCCGCAGAAGATGATGAACTCTGCGTCGGTCTTGGCCGCCAGCTGCGAAAGCTTCAGGGAGTCACCACTGAAATCAGCGTGTTTGAATACCTCATTACGCTGATAGTGGTGCCCAAGGATTGCCAGACGCTTGCCTAGGATCTTCTTGGCAGCCACGATGCGGGCATCGCACTCGCTGTCGTCGAGCAGGTTGAATTCATCAATTTTCAGAGCCGCGGACATCTCTAATCCTCGCAGCAGCCATATCGGCCATCAAAGACCGCTAATTTTAGCGCAATGACAGGCCCACGTCCGGTTTGGCAGCAATTTTCAGTGATCAAAGCACAAACACTTTCGACCATCGCTTTTTTGAGCGGGCGTTTTCGCGGTCCATGCAAAAAAGCCACCTGCATGCAGATGGCTTTTTTAATGCATACAACAGATTAGAGATTAATTCTCACAGCCCGAGACCACCGGACCAGCAACGCCCAATATCGTGCTGTCATTTTTGGATCCATCAGGATTCTGGCTGGCCGAGGTTGCCGAGATGGTGACGCAGTCCTGATTCGTGTTCTGCGAGATCGCAACACCCACCAGCATGCCGGCATTGCCAATCGCGACAATGGCCGGATTGCTGCTGGCCCAAACCGCGCTGTACGTCATATCCTGAACAAAGCTGCCGCCTCCAGACGCTGCGATATACGTGCCCTGGACATGATATTTGCGGAATCCACCGGCAGGGATCGATTGGTTCTTGTCAGCAGCAGCAATCTTGAAATTATTCAATGTCGCATTCTGCGTCTGCACGGTCACGGCAGGATTGCTATCGATGCCCGCAAATGTTGCGGTCACCTGGGTGGTACCCAGGGTCAACGCGGTTGCCAGATTGCCTACAAACGCCGAGAGAATTCCCGAGTTACCGGTTTTGGTCGTGAAAGTAGCCTGGTAAGAGAGATCCTGCGTATCGCCGTTTCTCAAGGTGGCAATCGCCCGGAACGCTTCGTTGGTTCCAATCACCAAAGGCAGCGGCGGATTGGGAGGATTAGGCACTGCCGGTGGCGCAGGCGGGACATAACCCGGATTGGCAATATCAATAAATGCTTGGTCATGTGACACCTTGATCGAACTCACATCCGATACCTGAACCTTGGAGGTCACATCAACATCGCCAAACGAGGTGCCTTCACAGGCCGTGAAGTGGGCGTTAACGGTAAGAGGGCCTACCGGTGAAATACCCGTGACCAGGCCACCACCCGACAGGGTTCCCAGAGCCGGATTGGTAATGGAGGCAAAGGTTTTGTCAGGATCCTCGAGGAGGCTCCATGTTGCATTGCCAGTGACATCCTTGATGGCGGATACATTGGCCTGCCCACCCGCATTCGGCAGCGTCGCATAAGCGTAGTACTGCTGGGTGGAGCCTGTAGCGATGCTCAGCGGCGGTGCCGTCGATGCGTTGGACGAGGCATCAAACGGCGATGTCGACAGGATAATGCTGCTGGGACTCTGAACATGAACGGTGACGCTGGTCTTGATCCCGACATAATCTGCCGTGATCGTGGCAAATCCCGGGGCGATCGGCTTGATTGTTCCCTTTGGATAGTAACGAGCCGGGACGGTGGGATCGATCGACGGGATGATGTCATCGCCATTGCTGACGTGGACAACGTTTTCGTTATCCGAACTCCAGATGGTCCCTGGCCGCTCCGAATAATCTACCGAACCATTCCTGCTGAAAACCGCAATGATCCCCAGCTGCTGTCGCAGGCACAGATACGACTGGAAATCGGCATTGACAGGCAAAGCCACGGGCGTGGTCGAGGATTTATCGATCATCAGCAGATACTCGATCTTGTCTCCCCGCTCAATACCACCATTACAGGCAGCAAGCGCCGCCAATGGCAACACGCATAACATCTGGCGCAATCGGCGCAGTGCAGCCATCAGCAACTCCTCATTGTTCTTTTTTGCAACGTCGCCTTCATTAGATCAGGCAGTCGTGGAAGATTTGGCGGCGTCCTTTGCAGGCACCGTGGATTTAATGTGCAGCTCACGCAACTGGCGTGCATCCACCAGGCCAGGCGCATTGGTCAACGGGCAAGCTGCCGTCTGCGTCTTCGGGAATGCGATCACTTCACGGATGCTCTGACCACCTGCCATCAGCATGATCATGCGATCAAGACCGAGTGCGAGACCGCCATGCGGGGGCGCGCCGTAGCTGAGTGCTTCGAGCAGGAAGCCGAACTTCTCCTGCTGCTCGTCGGCACCGATGCCCAAAAGGTCGAACACAGCCTGCTGTACTTCCGGGCGATGGATACGCACAGAGCCGCCGCCGATTTCGACGCCATTGAGGACGATGTCATAGCCCTGTGACAATACAGTCCCTGGATTGTTCCGGACTTCATCAGCCGATTGCACCTTCGGCGCCGTGAACGGATGGTGTGGCGAAACCCAGCGGCCGCCCTCCTTCTCGTCCCACTCGAACATTGGCCAATCCACCACCCACAGCGCACGCCAGCCGCCAGCCGTCAGGCCGAGGTCGTTGCCAATCTTCAGGCGCAGCGCGCCGAGGGCATCGGAAACTACCTTGTAGGTGTCCGCGCCAAAGAACACCACGTCGCCATCAACGGCGCCGGTGCGTTCGAAGATGCTGGCGAGGGCCGCATCGTGAATGTTCTTGACGATCGGAGACGTCAGGCCATCGCGGCCCTTGCTGCTCCACTCCTTGACGACGATATAGGCCAGGCCCTTGGCGCCGTAGTTCTTGACGAAATTGGTGTAGCCGTCAATCTGGCCGCGCGACAACTTGTCGGCGCCACCAGGCACGCGTAGTGCGGTGACGCGGCTCTTGGCGTCGTTGGCCGGACCGGAGAAGACCTTGAAATCGACATCCTTCACCAGGTCCTTGACGTCCACCAGTTCGAGCGGGTTGCGCAGGTCTGGCTTGTCGGAACCGAAGCGACGCATGGCTTCTTCAAAGCTCATATGCGGCAGCTGGCCGAGATCAACGCCGAGCGTGTCCTTCCACAGACCGACAACGAGGCCTTCGATCATCTGCATGATCTCGTCCTGCGACATGAAGGAGGTCTCGACGTCGAGCTGGGTGAATTCCGGCTGGCGGTCCGCGCGCAAATCTTCATCACGGAAGCAACGGGCGATCTGGTAGTAGCGATCGAGGCCCGACATCATCAGCAGCTGCTTGAACAGCTGCGGCGACTGCGGCAGCGCAAAGAAGTGTCCATCGTGCGTACGGCTCGGCACAAGGTAATCACGCGCGCCTTCCGGCGTTGCACGGGTCAGGATCGGCGTTTCGACATCGATGAAGCCGTTGGTATCCATGTAGGTACGGATACGCTTGACCACATCGTGGCGCAGCTTGAGGTTCTTCTGCATCTGCGGGCGACGCAGATCGATGTAGCGATATTTGAGGCGGGTGTCTTCGCCGACGGTCTCGTCGTCCGGATGGAACGGCGGGGTTTCCGCTTTGTTGAGCAGCTCGACTTCCTTGCCCAGCACTTCGATCTTGCCGCTGGACAGGTTGGCGTTCTCGGTGCCGGCAGGGCGCGGACGCACGCGACCGGTGATCTTGACCACATACTCGGAGCGCAGCTTGTCGGCGGCAGCGAAGGCTTCAACCGCATCCGGATCAAACACGCATTGCAGCAGACCTTCGCGGTCACGCAGGTCGATGAAGATCACGCCGCCATGGTCGCGGCGACGGTGCACCCAGCCGCTAACGGTGACGGTTTGGCCGGTCAGTGCTTCAGTGACCTGACCACAGTAATGAGTACGCATCATGGAACTAGTCGTCGCTTTAAAAAGATAAAAATGCGCCACCCGCAATCGGCAGAAGGCGCTTCGGCTTGTTATAAAAAATACTCAAATCTACAGACTTTGAATATTTAATAACACGCCTATCGCGATCAATGCCCCAGCGGGTGGATCGAAACAAGGTTACAAATTCAATGTGGAAGCTAGTTTACCCGTGCCCCGCGTTTGCCGCACGCGGCTCCCCGGCCCGGCCTGTGAGTTTCTCCACATCCGGAGCCACCACGCCGAGTGAAATGACCAGCCGCAGAGCCTCTTCCACCGGCATATCCAGCCAGATCACGTCCTCTCTGGGCACCAGCAGCAGGAATCCGGAGGTCGGATTCGGCGTCGTCGGCACAAACACCGTTACCAATTCTTTACCCACCTGATCCTGCATCTTGCGCGGGGTATCGGCGGTCTGGAACGCAATGCTCCAGGAATCACGGTGCGGATAACGGATCAGCAAGGCGCGCCGAAACGCGACGGCGTTGCCGGAAAACAGGGTTTCCGCCAGTTTCTTGAAACTGCCGTAAATCGTGCGGACAAAAGGAATGTGCGCCAGCGCGGCCTCAACCCAAGTGACCGCCTGCTTGCCCAGGAAGTTGGCGGCAAATGCACCGGTGCCCAGCACCAGCACGATACTGAGCACGACCCCGAACAGCGGGTAATCCGGGCGCCACGACGGTGGCAGCAGCAACAGGCTGGAGTCCAGAAAGTTGATGCCCGCGCGCAAGACCAGGAGCGTGACTGCCAGCGGCAACCACACCAGCAAGCCCGCAACTGCCCAACGACGTAGCAGACGAATCATTTTCTCTGGCCCTCGGCCCGGTACCGCATCAGTTGCACCTTACTTCTTCGCCTTTGCAGAGGCCTTGCTCTTGGCGGCAGGCTTGGAGGCCGGTTTGGAGACAGGCTTGGATTGGGCCTTGGCGGGCGCAGTTGGCTTCTCCGCCGGCTTTGCTGGCGCCTTGGTCTCTTTCTCGCCCGCTACAGGCTTGGACCCTTCGCCATCACCTGCCAGATTCTTTTTGTTATCCGACTTGAAATCGGTCTCGTACCAACCCGCTCCCTTGAGACGGAACCCGGCGGCAGAAACCTGTCGCGTCAGCTTGAGCTTGCCGCACACAGGACATTTCTTTTCATCCGGATCGGACAGCTTCTGCAAAATTTCAGAGGTCTCGCCACAGGCGCGACAGACATATTCGTAAATAGGCATCACAAAGTCCCAACGTAAATCCTGCCCCCGAGGTGAGGACAGACACAGTATTTTCAAGCCTCGGCGCTCTGGGGTCTAGGCCGCCAGGCCCGCAGCCGCATATCGCGTAGAATCCGCCCCGCACGACAGCGGCGCAATTGTGCATTGCCGCTGGTTTCTCTGCACGGTTTCCTTCTAAATGCAAAACGATCTGCGCCGCGGCGCCCTGTTCGCAATCAGCGCTGCCGCCGCCTTTTCGGTGACGGGCGCCTGCGTCAAGGCTGCCTCCGCGCATGCGCCGAATGAAGTCGTGGTGTTTTTCCGCAGCGCGGTCAGCCTGCTGGCGCTGTTGCCGTGGATCCTGCGCCGCGGCGTCTCCAGCCTCTACAGCCAGCGTATCGGCGGCCACCTCTGGCGCGCCGCCTTCGGCGTCAGCGCCATGTATGCCTTCTTCTACGCCATCGGCCACATGCCGCTGGCGGAAGCCATGCTGCTGACCTACTCCACGCCGCTGTTCATTCCCTTCATCGCCTGGTTCTGGATTGGCGAAAAACCACCCTTCGTGGTGTATCCGGCGGCGCTGACCGGCCTTGTCGGCATCATGCTCATCGTCAAGCCTGGCGCTGTCGACATCGACTGGGTTGCCGGCTTTGTCGGCGCCTGTTCTGGCGTGCTCGCCGCCTGTGCCATGGTCAGCATCCGCCGCATCTCGGATACCGAACCGGCGCCGCGCATCGTGTTTTATTTCGTGGCGATGGCGACGGTGATTTCAGCCATCCCGATGCTGTGGGCCTGGCAGGCCCCGGACACCACCACCCTGCTACAACTGATTGGCGCCGGTCTCACCGCCACCATCGGGCAGCTTTGCCTGACGCGGGCCTACGCATCGGCACCGGCCGCGCGCGTCGGCCCCTTCACCTACGCCGCGGTGATTTTCTCCGCGCTGATTGCCTGGGTGCTTTGGGACGAGCGCATGGACCAATGGTCCGCACTCGGCTCACTACTGGTGATCGCGACCTGCGTGATGGTCGGCTGGAAACGCAGCGAGCCCGCTGCGGACGCCTAAGCTCAAGGCAGGCGCAGGTCTTCTATGGCGATGTCGCTGCGCAGGGTCAGCGCCTTGCGGAATGACTGAAACGCCGTCGTCGCCAGCGCACGCGGGCCCTTGATTCCGAATTCAATGTGGCGCGGGCGAATCGCGTCGCCACGTGAAGGCAGGCTCGACAGCGCAATTCCTGGATACGCCGCCAGCGTCTGCTCCATCAATTCCAGCAGATCACTTTCTGCCGCGGTGCCCAGCACACGCAGGGAAAACTCCACCGGCGGATCGACATTGCGCAAATGCGGATAACGGATATCCAGCACCCACTCCAGCATCGGCCAGGCCATTTCCGGAAAGCCCGGTACGAAGTTGTGATCGCCGACGTAAAAACCGGCGACGCGATTCACCGGATTGGGGATCAGGCCCGCGCCCTGCGGAAAATCCGCCATCAGCACACGATGTGGAAATGCCTTGTCGCCGTACTGATCAATAATCGTCGCTTCGGCTTCGGCATGGCGCGCCAATGGAACGGCAACCGCACGCGCCGCGGCCTGTCGCGTGCGGTCATCCGGCGTTGCGCCGATGCCGCCACAGGACAGCACGATGTCGCCGCGTGCTCGACTGGCGACAATCGCCTCTGCGATCTGCTCCTCGCCATCACCCAGGCACTGCGCCCACGACAGCGCCATGCCGCGCTCGCGCAGCAGCTCAATGATTTTCGACAGATGCTTGTCCTGTCGCTTTCCCGAGAGGATTTCATCGCCGATGATGAACAGGCCAATCTTCATTCCAACTCCAACGCACAGGCAGATACAAAGAGGGCGACCGTGGTCGCCCTCATCATCATACCTCTGGGTGCCCTGCCGTATCTATCGAAGCGAACCGCGATAACGACCTGCGACATTCGGATTCACCGGTGCCTCCGGTTCATGTTCGCGATCGCTGCGGGTGACCGGCTGCGAGCGATCCGGGTTTCTCGGCGCCAGGCCAAACATGATTTCCTCATAGCGATCGGCCAGCCGGCTGACTTCGTCGTCTGGCATGGATCGGGCGAGACGAAGAACTTCCACCGCATACTCACGGTTCTGAACCATCCAGATCGCATCGATCACACGGCCACCATCGCGACGCAGCCGGACATACAGGTGCGTCGCAATTGCTGAAAGCTTGTTGTCTGTGTCAGTCATCAGAACCTGCCTTCTGGAACCTCGTATCGGCCAGCAAGAAAGACCTTCATCCGATCTGCTCACTGTGCTGTGACAGATCCAGCCCCTGCAACTCGTCTTCGCGCGTTACACGCAGGCCGATCGTGAAGTCGATGATCAGCAACAGCACCAAAGTCACGCCTGCGCTGTAGAACAATGTCGTAAAGGCGCCGACCGCCTGCACCATAAAGTTTCCTGACGCACCACCAATGGCCTTGTCCGCAAACACACCAGTCAGCAGCGCGCCGATGAGACCACCGATGCCGTGGATGCCAAAGACGTCCAGCGAGTCATCTGCGCCAAGGAAGTGCTTAAGACCGGTCGCGCCCCAATAGCAGAAGACGCCCGCAGCCAAACCGATGGCCAGCGCGCCGCTGACGTTGACGAAACCCGACGCCGGCGTGATTGCCACCAGGCCTGCAACCGCGCCTGAACAGGCACCAAGCAAGGTGGCACGACCGCGTGTGAAGAATTCCACCAGCATCCAGGTCAGCGAAGCGGTACCGGTTGCGATCTGGGTGACCAGCATCGCCATACCGGCGCGTCCGTCTGCAGCTCCTGCAGAACCGGCGTTAAATCCAAACCAGCCCACCCACAGCAGCGATGCACCGACCAGGGTAAAGCCGAGGTTGTAAGGAATGAAGGCATCCTCGCCGTAGCCCTTGCGTTTGCCCAGCACAAAGGCGCACATCAGGCCGGCAGCACCGGCGTTGATATGCACCACCGTGCCTCCGGCGAAATCCTGGGCGCCCATCGCCGCCAGCCAGCCGCCCGGCTCCCACACCCAGTGCGCGACCGGGGCGTAGACCAGCACCGACCACAGGCTGATGAATACCACCATCGCGCCAAACTTGATGCGCTCGGCAAAGGCGCCGGTGATCAGCGCAGGTGTGATGATGGCGAACGTCATCTGGAACATGACGAAGACGGACTCCGGAATCGTCGGCGCAATGTGGCTGACCGACAGCGTTCCCGCGTCCTTGACGAAGCTCACGCCCGAAAGGAATACGCGGCTGAGGCCACCGAGGAATGACGAGCCCGGCGTGAACGCAAGACTGTATCCGATCACCACCCAGATCACCGTCACCAGGCAGGTGATGCAGAAACTCTGCAGGGCCGTCGATAGAACGTTTTTCCTGCGCACCATGCCGGCGTAGAACAGTGCCAGGCCGGGAATGGTCATCAACAGCACCAGTGCGGTGGAGGTCAGCATCCAGGCGGTATCGCCGGCGCTGATCTTGTCCGCGGTCACCACAAAAGGTGCGGTCGGCGCAGGTGTCGGCGCTGCCGCGGCAACCGGTGCGGCTACGGGCGCGGGCGCCGCCTGCACAGTTGCAGGGCTCTCTGCGGCGCTGTCCTGTGCCCATGAACCTTGCGGCACAAAGACCGCCGCAAAAACCATTAATGGAATGCCTCTTAGCAAACCCGTGAATCCATTCTTCATGGCCATTCCCCATTGAATAGTTGCCACTGTGGAGTCTCTTTCTGTGCCCGATCCCGAGACCTACTGGGGTTCAAGCAATTAGAGTGCCAACTGACAGAACGCCAAGTTGCACTGATATGGGGCGCGGCAATCAGAAACAGCAGGCGGCCTGATACAGTGTCCGCAGGCCAACTACAGGAAACACAAGAATATGAAAGCCCTCGTGCCTATTGCTTACGGCTCAGAAAGCCTTGAAGCCGTTACGCTCATCAATGTCCTGCGTCGCGCCGGAGTCCGTGTGACCGTCGCCAGCACCGAACCGGAACTGGCCGTAGCGGGGACACGCGACGTCACCCTCACCGCCGATGTCCTTTTCAAGGAAATTGCCGCAGTCGAGTTCGACCTGATCGTCCTGCCCGGCGGCGAGAAAGGCGCCGAAAACCTTGGCAAGCACGTGCCCCTGATCGAAAAGCTGCGCCAACAGCGCATGAACAAGAAATGGTTTGGCGCACTCTGCGCGGCACCGGCGCTCACGCTATCTCCACATGGCCTGCTGGATGGCAAGCAGGCCACCTGCTATCCGGCGTTCAAGGACAAGCTGCTGCACTTCGTGGATCAGCCCATCGTGATTGATGGCCACTGTGTAACAGCGCAAGGTCCGGCGACGGCCCTGCCCTTTGCGCTCAAGCTGGTGGAAATCCTCTGCGGCGAGGACAAGAGCAAGATGGTCGCCCAGCAAATGCTGGTGCCGTAACACTGTCGGCTCCTTCGCATTCTTGCGACCGCCGACATACCGCACGTCCTGTGCATAAAGAAACGCCCGCTTGCGCGGGCGTTTTGGTACGTCCTGTACCCGAGCGCGCCATCCATAGCGCGCCTATTCGGTACGGCTCAGGCGGCTTTCTTGCCGCTGGCAACCGCTTCGTCGAGCATTTTCTTCAGTTCACCCGACTGGAACAGGTCCAGGGTGATGTCGCAGCCACCAATCAACTCGCCCTTCACATAGAGCTGGGGAAAGGTCGGCCAGTTGGCGAACTTCGGCAGAGCGCGATAAATCTCTTCATCTTCATAGATGTTGATGAAGGAGAACGGCACATTGCAGGACTTCAGCGCCTGTGATGCACGTGAGGAGAATCCGCATTGCGGAAAATCCGGCGTCCCTTTCATATACAGAATGATCGGGTTTTCAGTAACTTGTTGTTTGATTCTTTCGAGTGCGTCCATGATTCCTGCCTCTGGGGCTACCGCAAAGCGCGCGGATTATACGCCCACCCATGCGGAATTGCTGAAAACCGGACTATTGAATTTAAAGTCACACTCGCCTACCGTGGACGCCCCAATTTACCCACCTCCCTCCACGACCCTATAAGGAATTATTTATGGCCATGACATTGCCCGATTTGCCCTACGCCCGCGAAGCGCTGGAGCCGCACATGTCACGTGAGACATTGGATTATCACTACGGCAAGCACCACAAGGCCTATGTTGATAACGGCAACAAGCTGATTGCAGACACCGAATTCGACAAGATGGCGCTGGAAGACATCGTCAAGAAGTCCTCGGGCAAGATCTTCAACAACGCCGCGCAGGTGTGGAACCACACGTTCTTCTGGAACTGCCTGACCCCGACGCAGGCCGCTCCCGGCAAGAAGCTCACCGACGCGCTGGTCAAGCAGTTTGGCGGCCTCGAAGACTTCAAGAAGCAGTTCACCGAATCGGCCCTCGGCAACTTCGGCTCCGGGTGGACCTGGCTGGTGAAGAATGCCGACGGCAGCCTTGCCATCGTCAACACCTCCAACGCAGCCACCCCGCTGACCGAAGGCAAGACGCCGCTGCTGACCGCCGACGTCTGGGAACACGCTTACTATGTTGACTACCGCAACGCACGCCCCACCTACCTGGAACATTTCTGGGCGCTGGTGAACTGGCAGTTCGTTGAGAAGAATCTGGGCTAAGATCCAGCGAGCACCGGGGCCGCGCTGAATGAAGGCGCGGCCTTTTTTTATTGAGGCGGCACCCAACGCCGAGAAGATGAGCCAAATTCTCATTGCGCGGGCACTTTGAAAAAGGTGCGAGCCGCCTCAATAAAAACAGAGCACTGGTTTGATATTGATCCGGCACACCGGAACCAGTCTTTAAAAACGTTTCAACTTTGTCGCTAGTGTGCCGGATCAATATTTGAGGGATGCAGTATGACGCGGCATTTGCTGAAACTTTCGGACCTGAACCCGGCTGAAGCGCGGAAGATCATCGAGCGCGCGATTGCGCTCAAGAATCTGCGCGACCCCAGCTACCGTCCGTTCACCGGCAAAACACTGGCGATGGTGTTTACCAAGAACTCCACGCGTACGCGTGTCAGCTTCGAAGCCGGCATGGCCAAGTTTGGCGGCCACGCGCTGTTCCTGCATTCCGGCACCACGCAGCTCGGTCGCGACGAACCGATCAGCGACACCGCCAAGGTGCTGTCACGCATGGTCGATGCGATCATGATCCGTAACGACTCGCAGGCCGACCAGGCCGACCTCGCGGCCAACTCGCGCGTGCCGGTCATCAACGGCCTGTCGAATCTGCACCATCCCTGCCAGTTGCTCGCCGACATGCAGACCTGGTTTGAACATCGCGGCGATCCCAAGGGCAAGATTGCTGCCTGGATTGGCGACGGCAACAACGTCTGCCACTCCTTCATCGAAGCGGCAGTGCTGTTTGGTTTCAAACTGCGCATTGCAACGCCGAAGGGTTATGAACCTGATGCCGCCCTCGTCAAGGCCGCGGGCGCGCATGTCGAAATCGTCCACGGCGCCACCTTCGCCGCCAACGGCGCGGATCTGATCGTGACCGATACTTGGACCAGCATGGGCCAGGAAGCCGAAACCAAAAAACGTCTGGCCGATTTTTCCGGTTACCAGGTCGACGCTGACCTGATGAAGCGCGCCAAGCCGGACGCCATCTTCATGCACTGCCTGCCCGCGCATCGCGGCGAGGAAGTCAGCGCTGACATCATTGATGGAGCGCAGTCGGTCGTCTGGGACGAAGCCGAAAACCGCCTGTGGGCGCAAATGGCGCTGCTTGAATTCCTGCTGGGTGCCTGATGACCATCGCGCTTCCCTCCTACGTTACTGACCTCCACGAAACAGTCGAACGCGCACTCGCCGAAGACATCCGCAGCGGCGATGTCACCGCGCGCCTGGTGGACGCCAGGGAAATCAGTGACGCCCGCGTGATCTCGCGCGAAGCGGCGGTGATCTGCGGCCGCCCTTGGGTGGATGAGGTGTTCCGCCAGATTGATCCGAATATTCGCGTCGAGTGGCTGGTCGAGGAAGGCGCCAGCGTCGTTCCCGATCAAAAACTCTTCACCCTGCACGGGCCGGCACGGGCCCTGCTCACTGGCGAGCGCCCTGCCCTCAACTTTCTGCAAACCGCGTCAGGTACGGCAACCGCCGTGAAGCAGTACGTGGATGCTGTTGCCGGAACCGGCGCTCGTATCTCCGATACCCGCAAGACCCTGCCCGGCCTGCGCAACCTGCAGAAGTACGCGGTACTTTGCGGCGGCGGCATCAATCATCGCATCGGCTTGTACGATGGCATCCTGATCAAGGAAAACCATATCGCTGCCGCCGGTGGAATTCGCCAAGCGATCGCCAATGCACGCGCGCTCAACGCCGATGTGCCGCTGATGACCGAAGCAGAAACCCTTGAAGAAGCACGCGCCGCGCTCGCTGCCGATGTGGACCTGCTGCTGGTGGATGAGTTCCCGCTACCGGAACTGCGTGAAGCCGTTGCCCTCACCCGCGCGCACCGCGCGCAGGGCGGCAAAACCGTCATCGAATATTCAGGCAGCACCACGCTTGCGAATGTGCGCGGTTATGCCGAAGCAGGCGTGGATCGGGTTTCGATCGGCAGCATCACCAAGCATTTGCGCGCGGTTGATCTGTCGATGCGCTTCGCCTGAGTCGAGACTCAGCGCGATTCAGAGATTTCCAATGCCTCATGATCGCAATCTTCAAATCGAAACCGAACGCCTGATTCTTCGCCCCACGCAGGCGCAGGATTTCGACGCCTGGGCCGCCTTCATGGCGGATGCTAAAGCAGCGCGCTTCATCGGAGGCCAGCAAGTGCGCTCGGTTTCCTGGCGTGGCTTCCTGGCCATGGCCGGCGCCTGGGAAATCCAGGGCTTTGGAATGTTCTCCGTCATCGAGAAATCCAGCGGCCGTTGGATCGGACGCCTGGGCCCTTGGGTACCCGAAGGATGGCCCGGCACCGAAGTAGGCTGGGGCATTGTTCGCGAAGCCTGGGGACGCGGCTATGCTGTTGAAGGCGCGATTGCTGCAATTGATTGGGCCTTCGCCAATCTGGGCTGGCGTGAAGTCATCCACACGATTGCTCCTGAGAATCGTGCATCCGAACGCGTTGCCGAAAAGCTCGGCTCACGCCCTTTACGCGACTGCAAACTCCCCGCGCCTTACGAGGGCATTCATGTTGTTGCTTGGGGGCAGTCGCGCGAAGAGTGGATGGAACGTCTCACAAGAAAAAGTGGGAGCGCCTCTTATGTTCAGGATGAACGGTATGTGGGCGAGCGCATGGATGCGCAGGAGTCCACAGAGGCGCGATTGCTTGATCGCGCCTAAGACGAGGGCATGGATGCTCGAGGTAGAGCAACGCAGGAGCAGTTGCCGAGGCGCTCCTACAGACAACCTTCAAGTAGCCATCAGCAGCTGATGCAGGCGCGCAAATTCCACCGCGTCTCCACTCGTATGCCAAGTCACGCCACCATCGCCGTGATCGTTGAGTAACTGCTCCCGCTCCAGTACACGACGGGTCTGCCGCGCCACCGCTTCGCCGGTATCCAGCAAGGCAATCTGCGGCCCGACGATTTCGGCGATCAGTGGCCGCAGAAACGGATAGTGTGTACAACCCAGCACCAGGGTATCGGCGCCCTCGCGCAGCAGCGGCTCGGTGTATTGCGTGACCAAGCGTCGCGGCTCGGGCCCATTCAGATCACCGCGCTCAACGCATTCCACCAGGCCCGGGCAAGGCTGGGTAATCATGCGCACACCCTGTGCATGCTTGGCGACAAGGTTGTGAAATTTCTCACCAGCCAGCGCTGCACCGGTTGCGAGCACGCCAACAACCCCGCTACGTGTCTGCGCCACAGCGGGCTTGATGGCGGGTTCCATGCCCACGAACGGCACCGGATAAGTCGCACGCAAATGCTCGACGGCAGCGATGGTGGCGGTATTGCAGGCCACCACAATCAGCTTGGCGCCTTGCGCCAGCAGCAATTCGGTGATGACACAGGCACGCGCAATGATTTCTTCGCGTGGCTTGCCGCCATAGGGGCAATGACCACTGTCCGCGTAATAAATCAGCTGTTCGCGTGGCAGCAGGCGCTGCACTTCTCGCAGGACGGAAATACCGCCAACGCCGGAATCAAACAGGCCAATGGGATGATGATTCATCGGCTTTCCAGGAATTTGAGTACGGCTGGATTAAACAACCCAGGCGCTTCCAGGGGTAGGCCATGGTGCGTGCCGGGAAAGAGATGAAAGCGGCCCTTGGGCAAGGCATGCGCGAACTGCAGCATGTCTTCGCGCGTGAAGTAATCGTGTTCGGCAGCCAGGACCAGCACCGGCATGCGAAGCTCCTGCAGACGGTTCAGCACCGACCAGCGCGTGAGTGCCTTCAACGATTCCAGATAGCTGGCACCGTTACGTGAACCACGTTCAATGCTCTTGTCGCGCAAGGCCTGCTGGCCTTCGCCGGGGTACATGCGCAGCGCACCTATTTTTGCCAGACGCACCGGACCCAGCAGGCGCATCATGATCTGGCGATACCACACTTCAAAATATTGCTTGAAGGTTTGCGGCTGGAAACTGGGAACGCTGTTGGCAATCACCATCTTGATCACCGCGCCCGGATGATTGATCGCCAGTTGCAGTGCAACCGCGCCACCCATCGAATGGCCCACGAGGTGAAAGCGCTCGACCCCAAGCTGCCTCAGCAGGGTCCAGACATCCGACGCAAAACGGGCAATCGACAAAGCGCCCTCTCCGCGTGGACTGCGATAGAACCCGCGCAGATCCATCGCGATGACACGATAGTGCCTTGAGAATTCCGGAATCTGGTATTCCCAGTCTTCCACCGAAGAACCGAGGCCGTGCAACAAAACGAGAGGCGTGCCACTGCCCGCCTCTTCGTAATACAGCTGGATCCCATCGACCTCAGCTTTAGGCATCAGCGCCCCGATTTATTCGGCGTGCAGAAGCAGAAGGCATACATGCCGTGCGGGTCGTTCATCCAACGCAAGTTCGTAGCGACGACATTGGTTTGCTCCAATACGCCGTGCGCCCACTGTGGCAAACCCGGAACCAGATTGAGACGGATGCTGCCCGAGAAAGTCGACAGCAGCTTGCTGGTGAAGGTGTGCTCCGGCTCCATCTCTTCAATCACGTAATCGTCGGCATCAACGCCCGCGAGCTTGGCGGCCGCATCGGCGGCGTCCTCAAGGCTGCCGAACTGATCAACCAGACCGAGCGCCTGCGCATCATTGCCGCTCCACACGCGGCCGCGGGCAATCTCATCGACTTTTTCCACGGTGAGCTTGCGTGCATTGGCCACGCCGGAAATAAAGTCGCGATAGCCCTTGTTGATTTGGGCCTGGATGATGGCGCCCACTTCCGGCGTCAACGGGCGATCCATGCGATACGCGCCAGCCAGCGATGTCGTCCCCACGCCATCGGTGTGAATGCCCAATTTCTCCAAAGGCTTGTTGAGATTCGGCACCAGGCCGAAGATGCCGATGGAACCGGTAATCGTACTGGCATGCGCCCAGATCTGGTTGGCGGCCATCGACACCCAATAGCCGCCGCTCGCAGCGACGGTGGACATCGATGCCACCACCGGCTTGCCGCTGTCACGTAGTTCCTGCACCTCGCGACGGATTTGTTCCGAAGCCCAAACGCTGCCGCCGGGCGAATCCACGCGCAGCACCACGGCAGCGACATCGTCATCACGGCGGGCCTGATCCAGCAGGTCGGCAATCGTGTCACCACCTGCTTCACCGGGCTGGCCCGGGCCATCGACAATCTCGCCCTGCACCACCACCAGCGCAACCTTGTTCTCCTGGCGCCCATCAGGCTTCTTGCTTTGCTCGTGATGCACGGCGCGCAGATAATCGCGCTGATTGACCTGGCGGAAACTGCCGTGATCTTCATCCATGCCAACGATCACGCCGATACGCTTGCGGAATTGCGCCAGTGTTTCAACATGCGTCACCAGGCCAGCGCTCTTGGCATAGGCGGCGCCATCGCCCTGGAATTTCTGCATGGCATCGGAAAAATTCTTGACGTAGTTATCCATCGTCGCTTCAGGCAAGCCGCGGCCTTCGGCAACGGAAGCGGTGTACGCGGTCCACAAATCCCCCAGCCATTTCTGGTTGGCCGTACGCGCTTCAGGCGACATGTCATTGCGCGTGAAGGGTTCAACCGCAGACTTGTATTCACCAACGCGGAAGATGTTGATCTGCACGCCGAGCTTGTCGAGCGCATCCTTGAAGTAGTTGTTGTAGCTGCTGTAACCCTCGACGCTGACCATGCCCATAGGATCCAGCACCACCTCATCAGCCTGCGCGGCCAGGTAGTAATGCTCCTGATCATAGGAAGGCGCGTAGGCAATGACCTTCTTGCCCGCATCGCGGAACTTGTGGATGGCCTCGCTGAGTTCTTCCAGTTGCGGCAGGCCCGCGGTGGTCAGGCCATCGAGCTTGAGGACGGCCAGCTTGATGCGTGAGTCATTCGCCCCTTCTTCCAGGGCCTCGATCAGATCGCGCAGCAGCGTTTGCGAGGGCTGGTCTCCGGAAATATCTTCGAGCAGCGCGCGGCCAGACTGGTTATCCAGTTGTTCCACAAGCGCGCCACTGGGGGCAATCACCAGCGCCACATTGTTCTCGACCTTGGGCGGGGGGCCTCCCCGAAACGCCATCCAGGCCAGCACGGCAATCACGACAAAGAACAAAATCGTGACGAATTTATAAATACCGACGACAAAGCTCCAGACAAAGTGCAGGAGGCGGCCAAGCGGGGATCGACTTTCGCTCATTTCTGAAAATTTCCAACCAAGATAAGGAAGTATCGCATGAACCTTACACGGCTTCAGACGGTCACATGAGACTCGTGCAAGGCCCGATTGGTTCATAGGCAGCGCCTATTTAGCAAATAAATATATTTGCTTTGATCTATTCATTAGGCCCCACTAGACTTCACCGCACTGATTGAGCCGGATGTTGAATCGCTGCTCGACGGAATCCCCGTGTACAAGCTTTTACGAAACCCAATCTGGAGAATATGTAATGAGCGTTTTAGTGAACCGCGCCGCCCCCGACTTCAAGGCCCAAGCAGTGATGGGCGACGGCTCCTTCAAGGAAATCAAGCTGTCTGACTACCGCGGCAAGCATGTTGCCCTGTTCTTCTGGCCACTCGATTTCACCTTCGTCTGCCCTTCCGAAATCATCGCCCACGAACACCGCCGCAAGGCATTTGAAGAGCGCGGCGTGCAGCTGATCGGCGTGTCGATCGACTCGCAGTTCACCCACTTTGCCTGGCGCCAGACCCCGGTTGCCAAGGGCGGCATCGGCGAGATCGGCTTTCCGATGGTGGCCGACGTGCAGCACGAAATCGTTCGCGCCTACGGCGTTGAGCACCAAGACGGCGTCGCTTTCCGTGCGACCTTCCTGATCGACAAGGACGGCGTTGTGCAGCACCAGCAGGTCAACAACCTGCCGCTGGGCCGCGATGTCGACGAACTGCTGCGTCTGGTTGACGCCCTGCAGTTCACCGAACAGCACGGCGAAGTCTGCCCGGCTGGCTGGAAGAAGGGCCAGGAAGGCATGAAGCCGACCGCTGACGGCGTTGCCAGCTACCTGGCCAAGAACGCAGCGGCCCTGTAAGAAATCAGTACCGGCAGTACATGGGGCCGGCTAAAACCGGCCCCATTCATATCTACACCCACGAATTCAAAAGGCATTGCCATGAGCACACAACATCACAGCCTGGTCATTCTCGGTTCCGGCCCCGCCGGCTACACGGCTTCGGTCTACGCCGCGCGCGCCAACCTCAAGCCGACACTGATCACCGGCCTCGAAGTCGGCGGCCAGCTGATGACGACGACCGAAGTCGACAACTGGCCCGGTGACGTGCACGACCTCATGGGCCCGGCCTTGATGGAACGCATGAAGGCACACGCCGAGCGCTTCGATACGCAGATCATCTATGACCACATCCACAAGGTCGACCTGCAGAACCGTCCGTTCACGCTGACCGGCGACCAGGGCACGTATACCTGCGATGCGCTGATCATCACCACCGGCGCCAGCGCCAAGTACCTCGGCCTGCCCAGCGAAGAAGCGTTCCGCGGCAAGGGCGTGTCGGCTTGCGCCACCTGCGACGGCTTCTTCTACAAGGGCCAGGAAGTGGCCGTGATCGGCGGCGGCAACACCGCTGTTGAAGAAGCGCTGTACCTGTCCAACATCGCCAGCAAGGTCACCGTGGTGCACCGCCGCGACAAGTTCAAGGGCGAGAAGATCCTGCACGACAAGCTCGCCAAGCGCGCTGCCGAAGGCAAGGTCGAGATCGTCTGGGACTCCACGTTGGACGAGGTGCTGGGCGACAACATGGGCGTTACCGGCATCCGCGTGAAGAACGTCAAGACCGGCGCCGCCCGCGAGATCGCGGTCAAGGGCGCCTTCATTGCCATTGGCCACTCGCCCAACACCGGCATCTTTGAAGGCCAGCTGAAAATGAACGGCGGCTACATCTCCGTGCACTCCGGCTCCAATGGCGATGCCACGGCCACCAGCGTTCCCGGCGTGTTCGCCGCGGGTGACGTGATGGATCATGTTTACCGCCAGGCCATCACCAGCGCCGGCACTGGCTGCCAGGCCGCGCTGGATGCCGAGCGCTATCTGGACAAGTTGCACGGCAATTAATCGCCTGAGGTAGTACAAGCCGGGGCCGCAAAGGTTAGACTTTGCGGCCCCTGTCTTTTTGGAGGAGCTATAAAAATGAAAATGAAGCTCTATGGCAGCAAGACCTCGCCGTTTACGCGCAAGGTGCGCGTGTTCGCGGCGGAACTTGGCCTGGCCGATCTCATTGAAGAAATCGAGACCGATCCCAATTCCAACCCGCCGCCTGAATTCCTGGCGGCAAATCCGATGTCACGCATTCCCACGCTGGTGACGGAAAAAGGCGAGGCCCTGCCGGATTCTGATCTGATCCTCGAATACCTGATGACGCGTGGGCAGACCGGCATCCAGAGCCTGCCTCGCGGCACCAAGCGCTGGCCCGCACTGCGTCGCAGCAAGATTGCCGACGGGATCATTGAAGCCGCCGTTGCCACCCAATTGGAAAAGCGCCGACCGGAAAGCATCATCTACACGACGTTCCTGGATCGCCAGACTGAAATGATCATGCGCAGCGTCGATATCCTCAACCTTGAGGCCGGCACGCTGAGCATCGATACGCCGACGATTGTTGAAGTGACCACTGCTGTCGCGCTGAGCAACCTCGACTTCCACATGCGCTACCTGGATTGGCGCAAGGATCATGAGGCGCTGCTGGCCTGGCACGAGAAATTCTCGCAGCGTCCGTCGATGATCATGACCCAGCCACCTCCGGCAACGCCCTGATTCGCGTGAAGCTGATCCGGCAGCACTGGATTCTCCTGTTCACGCTGCTGCTTGCCGCCTGCGCCACCACGCCTTCCGGGCAAGCGCTGAGCGATGACCAGCGAGGCACCATTGCGATGGAAGCGCTGGGCCAGGTCGGCCGCCCCTATCTGTACGGCGGCACCACGCCCAGCGGCTTCGATTGCAGTGGGCTGGTGCAATACAGCTACGCACAAGTGGGGATCAAGTTACCCCGCACCACCAGCGAACAACTCGAATCCGGCAAAAGGATTTCACTCTCCAGTGCCGAACCCGGTGACTTGCTGTTTTACAAATTCGGCGGCGGACTGCATGTTGCGCTCTATGTCGGCGACGGCCGCGCGGTGCATGCGCCAGCGCGGGGCCGGCAGGTGATTGTCGCGCCCGTCGATATAGAATTCTGGCAGCGAAACTTTATTACGGCGATTCGCGTCTTACGCTGATATCAGCCCGACCAATGCTTCAGAGGACATCGTAATGAGTGCGGTACAAAGCATGAAAACCCCGGACGGCAAGGTCGCCGAGCATGTCGCCGAATCACGTTTTGGCATCTGGTTCCTGGGCACTGCCACCTGGACCACCCACGTCCTCACCCGTGCGATCAAGGATCTGGAGCGCCTGATTCCCGAACGCAAGGCCTCGTACCCAGTGGTCGTGGATGTCGGCTGCGGCTGGGGCCGCTCCTTTGCGCTGCTCAACGAGCGCTTTGCGCCACAGCAGCTGATTGGCATCGACGTGGAGCCGGAGATGCTGGCGATCTCGGCACAAACAATCAAAGAGAAGGGATTGACGGTTGAATTGAAGCAGGGCGACAGCGCTGCGCTGCCACTCGCCGATCAATCCGCTGATCTGCTGTTCTGCCACCAGACTTTTCATCACCTCGTGCATCAGCACGAAGCGCTGGCGGAATTTCATCGCGTGTTGAAACCCGGCGGCATCCTGCTGTTTGCCGAATCCACCAAGGCTTATATCCACTCCTGGATCATCCGCCTGCTGTTCCGCCATCCGATGGATGTGCAGAGAACCGCGCCGGAGTTTCTTGAAATGATTCGTGCCGCAGGCTTCGAGATACAGGACAAATCCATCTCCTACCCGTTTCTCTGGTGGAGCCGTAGCGACCTCGGGATTTTCGAGCGCGTGTTCCGCATTCGCCCGCGCGCCAACCACGAAGAGACGCTGATTAATCTCGTCGCGATCAAGCGTTAGCGCAGGTTTTCCCCAGCGACAGCTGCTTCCGTTGGTATGGTTCGCCGCCTTGCGGCGTGGCTGCTGCCTGTGCTGATTGCGATGGCGTGTTTCGCGCTGTGGCGCGAGTTACCTTTCTTTGCTGGTGCAAGGAAACGTAACCCAAAGAAAACACCTTTAAAAGCAAAGCCACTTGTGTCTTTCTGCTTTTAGCGCAAAAACGTTTTCTAACTATCGCTTCCAATGCGAGAAAAAGTGCCCCGGATACTTTTTATATGCCTTGAAACCGGGGCGCGTCGCCGTGCTGAACACTTCCCTCAGCACAGCAAAAGTGGCTTTGCTTTTGGAAACGTTTTCTTTGGTGACTTTCTTTGACGTTAATCAAAGAAAGTTACCCGCGCTTCAGCGCGGAATAAAAGACCTCAGTCAGAACAACCCTGTTACGCCGCAAGGCGGCGAGCAAACCGATCAAGTTGCAGCTCGGGTTACATTGCTAGCCCAGCAAAATCCGCCCAGCTTCAGTCTGCCCCAGAATCAATTTATTCAGACGTTTGACGAAGCCCGCTGGATCTTCCAGCTGCGCGCCTTCGGCAAGCAGCGCTTGCCCGTAGAGCAGCTCGGCCAGGTCAACAAAACCTTCACCCTCACCTGCGTCGCGCAGGCGCGCCACAAGCGGATGCTCGGCATTGAGCTCGAGGATGGGCTTGGCCAACGGAATCTTCTCACCGGCCTGCTGGAACATCTTCTGCAAACGCTGACTCATGCCGTTGTCGCCGGACACCAGGCATGATGGCGATTCGGTCAGACGTGTGGACAGGCGCGCAGATTCGATGCGTGACTCCAGTGCCTTGCTGATCCGCGTCAGCACTTCCTCGAAATCCTTGTTCTGCTGGATCTGTTCCGGCGTTTCAACCTTGCCACCAAGATCAACACTGGCTCGTGCAACGCTTTCCAGTTTCTTGCCTTCGAATTCCGGCAAATTGCCTACGACCCATTCGTCAATTCGATCGGTCATCAGCAACACTTCAAAACCACGCTTGCGGAAGCCTTCAAGATGCGGGCTGGCCTGCGCGGCTGCCAGTGTATCCGCAGTGAGGAAATAGATGGCTTCCTGCTCCGCCGGCATGCGCGCGACATAGGCAGGCAGCGAAACATCCGGCATCACCGACTGCGTCGTCGAGTTGAAGCGACACAACTTGGCGATGCGCTCACGGTTGGCAATGTCGTCGACCATGCCTTCCTTCAGCACGACACCAAAGGCCTGCCAAAACTTGGCGTAGTCCTCGGGCTTCTTCTCGGCCATGTCATCGAGCATGTCGAGCACGCGCTTGACCAGCGCGCTCTTGATCTTCTCGACGGTGCGATTGCCTTGCAGCAACTCGCGTGAAACGTTGAGCGGCAGATCAGAAGAATCGACCAGACCACGCACGAAGCGCAGATACGGCGACAGCAGTTCCGCGGCCTTGTCCATGATGAACACGCGCTTCACATAGAGCTGTACGCCACGACCTTGATCACGATCCCACAGGTCGAACGGTGCACGCGCCGGGATGTAGAGCAGCGAGGTGTATTCGAGGTTGCCCTCGACCTTCTGGTGCGTCCACGCCAG
>Ga0116227_10001296_pt1 | contig 55161 bp, 41 predicted proteins | sample S1TSphgellanicum_FD_89693 | JGI IMG/M metagenome (GOLD analysis project Ga0116227, IMG submission 89693) | Host-associated microbial communities from peat moss isolated from Minnesota, USA - S1T2_Fb - Sphagnum magellanicum MG | ecosystem: Host-associated > Plants > Peat moss > Unclassified... | reverse complement strand
TTGAAAAAATTTTTTTTTTTATTAAAAAAAAAAATTTTTTTTTTTTTTTGTTGTTTTAAATTTTTTTAAAAAAAAAAAAAAAATAAAAAAAAAAAAAAGGGAACTTTTAACAAAAAAAATAAAAAAAATAAAAACCCCCACCAAAAAAAAAAAAAAAAAAAAAAAGGTTAGAATTATTTAATTTTAAACTATTAATAAGGTTTGTGCATTAGCATTTATGTAGGGGGGATGATCCATGAAACCCTACATACAATCACAAAGACACACTTATGAGTTTGAATTCAATTTGCAATGAGTGTATATAAGTAGAGCCTACTAGTAGGTAAGGAGTCCATTTCTTTCATTTGATGGAAAGCCAAATTGGGATTTGAGATTAAAGTTACATACCTACCTAGCTAGTCATTTCTTTCATTTGATGGAAGCCAAATTGGGATTTGAGATTAAGTTACATACCTACCTAGCTACTAATTGACTAGGTAGGTAGGTATGTAACTTAATCTCAAATCCCAATTTGGCTTTCCATCAAATGCATTACTTCAAGTCACTTGTTGAACTTTCTCTAGACTTGAAAAATTACATAGGGGTACATACATAGTACATACACAAAGCAAGCCATGATTGCATATGACTTGGAAACTTGCCCAAAGTTGTAAGGTAGGTAGGTAGTTTCTCATACTATAAGGCTATATAGTAGTAGGCTTAATTAGGTAATGAGAGAAGTTGTTTGTGCAGGTTTGGTTTGTTTGCTCATTTGGTAAGAAAACATGAAAAGAAATGGGAAAACACAAAGGGAAAAAAAAGGGAGGAAGAAGAAAGGAGGTGGTGGGCATGAAAAACATTTGATGTAGTTGAGTTGTGGTTGTAGCCTCTTGTAAGGGTAAGCAATTTTTTATTTTATTTTATGTTTTTGGGGTTTTTGGGTGGGGTTGGTTACATAGGATCTATCTGTTTTCATTGTTGTAAGAAGGTACCAAATGCTGTTGAATTGAGTGTGGGGTTTTGTTTGTTGGGTTGTTTGGTTTTTGTTTTAGGTCAAGTCTGCTGGACATAGCTAGCTGCAAGGCACAGGTCAGGATCACAAGACACAGAGAGAGAGAGAGACAGAGAGAGTACAGAGAGGGAAGTTTAGTAGTGTTTGTTTTTTTGTTTAGGAAGGTTGTTTGGTGTTTTCAGGTTTTAGAGCTCTTCTTTGGTGTGGATTCAGGCTTTTGTGAAGTTGTTTGTTGGGTGGGTGGTGGTATGGGGGTAGTGGTGGTGTTGTTGGAGTTTTTTGATGTTACGGAGATGGATGGGGAGTAGTAGTAGTAGTAGTAGTAGTAGTAGTAGTAGTAGTTTTTGTAAGAAAAAACAAAACAAAAAATTATTGGCAAAAAGAGAGAATACCCATTTGGAAAATTCTTGGAAAAAGAGAAGAGAAGAGAAGAGAAGAGACGACCCATTTGGAAAATTTCCTGGAAAAAGAGAAGAGAAGAGAAGAGAAGAGACGACCCATTTGGAAATTTTCCTGGAAAAAGAGAAGAGAAGAGAAGAGACGACCCCTTTTGGAAAATTTCTTGGAAAAAGAGACGACCCATTTGTTGTCTCGTAAAATGTAATCTCCCTAAGCTCTTGTAGGGATTTGCTTTGGAGTTTTGTTGTTGCTGTGTGAAGAGATTGAGAGAGAGAGCGAGAGCCACACACACACACATACCAGAGAGACCAATGGAGGCAGAGGACGAGTTGCGGGTGGCGCAGAGATGGACGCGGTACGAGAATCTGGTGCTGGCAAACGCGTTGAGGGCGCGGGAGGAGGAAGCGCGGGACGTGGCGACCAAGAGCTCCGTGGGTATGGCAAGCGACAAGTGGGAGAGGGTCGCGAATTTCTGTCGCCGGCAAGGAGTGATGCGGACAGCAGCACAGTGTCACGGGAGGTGGCGGAAGGGATTGCTGCCTGATTACAGGCGGGTACGGGAATGGCAAAGGAAGAATCATGAGAACGGGGGGGGGCCAACGGCGGAGTCGTCGTCGTCGTCCTCCTACTGGAAGATGAAAGAGAAACAGCGACGGGAGTGCAAGCTACCCATCAGCATGGACGAGGAGCTGTACAAGGTGCTGCTCACGTTCATGGAACCGGAGTTGAAAATCACCACTGGATCCCCGGAATCGGAAGTGGATAGTGGCAGACATGCAGCTATTATTGCGCTTGATCCCAAGGACTCAAGAGAAGCCCAGTGCCCTCCCCTCGATTCTACCCGACTGCCTGCTGCCGCTCCTGACACCGGTGGGTTCACTACCCAACTCTTCTCTTGCTCATCCTGCTTTCCTTCCTGAGCTGCATTCTGATGTTGCAGAGATATGGGTTGATGTACTACCCACATTGGGCCATGCTCCTCCCTCCCTCACTACCTCTGTTTCTCTACTTGCCACAACCCTCCCCTTCTCATGGTGGTTTGCCTGCAAAGGGAACAACTGCTTGGCAGTATTAGAATGAACCTATCTTGACACAATTGCCACCCCAGCCCACCCTGCCACTGTAATTTGACCCACCCACCTTTGAAGCTAGGCAATTTAAACCCAGGCGCCCTCCAGGCACAACAGTATGACACAATGGGTGTTGTTAGAATTGTGCAAGGTTCTCATCATTCTTGGACAGTGAAAACCCTAATGGGCACCCATCATGCTCTAGTTATTCTTGGACAAAAGTGAAAACCCTAATTTGTACCCATCTTGCTCTAGTCATACTTGTACAAAAGTGTAAACCCTAATAGGTACCCATCTTTTGCCTGCTGCCGCTGTCAGTGACAGATGATTCGCTTTTTGCATGGAATGCTTGAAAATCCGATGATCCAGATTGTCATGAATGTGGAAGCTTGAGAATCTGAGATTTTTATTTTCAGGTGGAATAGGGCTTGTGTCTTATTTTGCATGACTTCAGGCCAAGGTGGCATCTGTTGGAGATGATTTTGCACAATAGGGGTCAGAAACAGAACTGTAGCATTTATATTCTTTTTTGCAGAAGTAAAACTCCAATCACCCTCCTTGATGTGGATCATCATATGATTTTACAACATTGCGCATCACGTTAAGAACACTCTCAGATGTCCCTCAGCAGGTGTTGCAGAGTGGAGAAGTAACATCTAACTTTGCATGAAGAAGTGTTCTTCACTTTGTTGAGCATTTCAGGTGGTTCATTGAATGCTGACAACTGTGATGACCATGCTGCTGTGCATGCAGGAACCTGCTCTGCTGAAGATAAGGGACAGAATTCAACTCTGCAAAAGAGGAAGCGTCTTTCTTCTGGACTTGTAGCACCTGAGGCCATAGTTACTGTTGACACAAGCAGGATTCCCATGGGAATTCTGGTGACTGTCCCACATTCCCTCAACAGCACTCAAGGTTATAATGATGGTGCTGCAGCAGTCGGCCCTGAGATGAGCAGCTGTCTGGAGATTGCCCAGATGGCAATGAGCAGCCACCGAGAGACTGATAAGAGCAGCTGTCTAAAGAGTGATGGAGACCAAAGTAGGAGATCTGCATTGGAGGCACATCTGGTAGAACAGAAGGAGGCTTTGAGGATGCAAGAGAAATTGGTGAGCGATCAGGTAATTCAGCTGGTGGAAAAGAGCAATGCTCGCTTGCAAGGGCAGCTCCAAGCCCTCTTTGCTCAGATGCACATGCAGGTTCAGGTAAAGGATCCCTACCTTCCATTCTTGGTCTTTCCCATAATGAACAGGGCCATGGTGTTGCAGGGTGTAGCATGCAACAGCACTGAAATATGAAGTGAAAGATTGCACTAGACCATACGCTTTCTTGTAGTGCTGTGAAACTGCTTTTGTCAAAACAGGCACAAAATGTTCCAGCACAACTATATGTGTTATTGTAGAATAAACCAGAGCAGCCCATGATGCTAGTTGCTCCAAGTCTTCCATGCTTTGTCTGAATTTTTGGGAGAAAGTCAAACTTCTGCAATTTAGAGGTTCCAGGACTTCAAACTATTGAAGGCTAAAAGTTTGGGCCTGATGAGGAATGCTTCTTTCTCATGGAGAGAAGCATGTTCTGCCAGGTTGTGAGTGCACAAATGCAGGCACAAGTGCATGAGGCAACACAATCTGTGCAAGCAGAGCTGCAAACTCTTCTCCAGAAACATTCGGACCAGGTCCACAGCTACCTTGGATCATGCTACACTCCTGCTCAGTCCCAGTTTGCAGGACATTGTCCAGATGTAGACATGCATGCCCCAAAGAGGGGCAGCATAGGAGCAACCAGTTCACAACCATTGCACGATGACCTTGCACAAAGTGGTCCTTCTAGTTGTACACCTCGGCAAGCCAGTTCTGAGAGGGATAGACACGTGAGACAAAGACAAGGTGACCATCATGCTGAAGCGTTTCCGACACATCTGAAGTCACAACTTCCTGCCTCTGAGCAAGTCATGGACAGGATATTGGCACCACCACAGTTGGTTCCTTCTTCTGCACCAATCTGGACCCAGGCACAATTTGTCATCAGTGAGCTTGACCGTGTGCTGGGGCATCAACGTCCTGCAAATCTTCCCATCATCTCTCCACCATCAAAATGCACCTATTCTTTGAGTGAACCACATCGGTCTTTGAGGCAGCAACCACTTCAGAAGCAAAAAACTTCTGGCCCTCATGCTGATTCACCTTCTGGTGGAGTGAAGGCCCTTGAAGCCCAAGTTTCTTCAGATCCTGACAGAGTCACAAGTGACAAGTCAAGACGGGGACCCCCAGCCATCTCAATACATTGCCCAGTTCTTGCTCTGCCAAGAGTGGTGACAACCCCAACATCTAGGACATTGCATGACCAGGACACATGTAAAGCTAACAAAGACACCACCAACAGTGAGACGTTATGTGAAGAGGCGATGCCAGATTCTGAAGAGGAGTTGGGTGTATCTTCTGGAAAGACAACTAGCCACCAGACATCTGGGGAGCCAGAGGACAGGAGATCCTGATAGATTTCTTCTTGTGTAACTCCTTGGCTCACTGGCAAGTTGCCATATTGCAGGCACTTTCTCTTTCCTCAGGTGAAATTCATTGCCAGAAGACATATGCGCTTGGTTCAGTTCCATTCACTTGGACTTCCCACATTTGGGTATGCTTTTTTTTAATGTATCTTCAACCGTGTTGATTCTGTCCTGTGTGTTTCTTTAACTTTCAACCCTGGTCAAACTAAAACATTCTTGTCTCATCTTGAATTCTTCTTCTTGCACTGTACCCAAAGGGGCGTTTGTTCTGCAGGTGTTTTGTTTTATGTCTGTCTATTCTCTTCAGCAATTATTTCATTCCATGTTAAAACTTTTGTTTGCAGGTGCCAGTGTCATGCTATAGCTGGGTTATGACTGTTGGTGAAAACACTTCAAAAGCATAAGCATGTTTTCGGAAGTGGACATTCTAGCAAATCTATATAGACCTGAGCAACAGGTGTTCTCAACCTTGTAACAATTTTGGCCTTACCAATGTTCACTTTCAGTTTCCTGTCCACTTAGGACTCTCTCTCTCTCTCTCTCTCTCTGAGCAATTCCTAGTACCATCTCACATGGATTTTGATATGCTGTTCAAAAGTATATGGGGTTAGGTACTGTGCCTTATGCTTGCATTATGCATGTAAGAAATATAGATGTGGACAAGAAAAGGTGGTGCCATGAGATAAGACTTGACTGAAGAATGGACTTAATTTGATGATTTCTGTGCAGATCCCGGGAGTTGGGTTTGTTATTTGCACAATATAAGTGCCATTAACTTGGTGTGTTGAACCATCTGTGAACTTCATGTAGGAGAGTCACACAATGAAGCACTGACAAATGGTGTGCCTATTATGCATGCGATTTAACCTGCAATGCCTGCAGCATGTCATGTTCCAACTGTGAGCATAAATACCGTGCTCCTAGTGCAAGCCATTTTTGCTCAAATCGCAACTTTGGCACTCAAAAATCTGCAAATATTTGAATGCAAAATCGTGTTTGACAACGTAAACCAAGTGGGATAGGGTTAGCAACTATCGCATGCCAATTCAAACAATTTGTTTTAATGCAATTCAAATAGGAGTGCCAACTTTTTTTTTAGTTTTTAATTACTGCATGCATATAGCTTGAACTATGTCATTAAGTTGAATTCTGGCACAATTTATTTTTACTTATTTATTTATTTTTGGTGGCAAACTTTTGCATCTTACTGAATTTTATTTTATTTTGGAAAAATAGCCCCCCAAAAAAAATTTAAGGGGTTTTTTTCTTTTCCATTTCTTGAATAAAATAAAATTAAAAAATTGCCAGATATAGACCTAGGTTTCCAACTATAAGAAGAATCCTTTAAAAAAGAACTAAATTCCATTCAAACTTCTTGTCATTTATTGTTATATCTTACTGGGGTTCCTTGTCGATAAGGCTATTTCATAAATTTGGAAAAAATAAATAAATAAATAAATAAATAAATCTTGGAAAGATGTTGGAATGTAAATTCAATATATAGTGATTTTTTTCAACAATTTTGTGATGTAACTAACATGGAGATCATCCATAAAAAGGTTTAGCCAAATTTGATTGTAAATGAATTATGAACATAAAAGTAATTCTAAGTACCCTTTTGGATTGTTGGCTACCTATTAGATTATGAAAACAAAATCTGGTTACCTTTTTTTCTTTTCTTTTTTTTTCTTTTTTTTTTCTTCCTTTATGGAAATATGGCAATAGAAAAACCTGAAATATCATTTTGATTTTTGAAATTTTAAATTAAAAGTCTCACCAAATCACAAAATTTGAAATTAAAAAATTATTTTAAAAATTTAAAAATTTTAAAATTTTAAAATTTTAAAATAAAATTTTTAAATTTTTTTTTTAAAAAAACATGAAGTAAATCATAGATGATATAACCACTATGAATGAAGAAAAAAAAGATAAAAAAAGGCATCAAGTCTTTGTACCTATCTAAGGTTCATGTTAGTAATCCTACCCTTTGGAATTATACCATCGTCTACATGTATGTATGTGTTCTCTCACCTCTTTGATTATTATTCCAAGGGTTGTCTATTTGAGTTTCTCTCCTAGGGGTGATGATAATTGGCAATGAATGTAGAGTGGCAATTGCATTAAGGTAGAAATCACTATGAATAACCAACCCTTGAAAGATTTCACTATGCCATATTGTTTTCAAGCATCAAACACTCTAAATCATACTTGGCTTGAATTTATTATCTCGACTTCCTTGGATTGACTTGCGTTTTGAAGGTCTAATTTTCAATCTAAACTTTAACTTGACAATCAATTGTGGATAAATGAAGGAAAGTCGTGAAATCGTTGTTTGTTCAATTTTCACTTCCTTATGTCTTGTAACCTTTTTATGTCAACCTTTTTGTTTCTTGGGTCTATTTATTTTCTAATTATCTTTTTCTAATTTTTTTTATTTAAAAAATTGGGTAACTTTAATGTCTTTATTCATTCAATTTAAAGTTTAATTCTCCTTTTTTTTGCATATTGTTCTTAGTTATTCTTAGTTTTTTGTCACATTCATGAAATGCTATTAATGAACCATTGTATGGGACTTTTGATTTGTGTGGATGTGAATGATCACACACTATAACTTTCAAATGATACTTAATCATCACCTTCATCCACATGAACTAGCCGTATTCTCTTTGTGGCAAACAAATACATTTATGTGCTTCTTATTGTGTAAAATTATTTCTCACATCAACTGTTTGTTAAATTTTTTAATTTTTTTGGAATCAATGTATGAAATGATGATTTAGTTTTCTAACGTTATATGTTGGTGAGAAAACCTTGTTAGTATGAAGCTATCTAGATTTTTGAAAAGAAACATTAAACTAGACAATTTTATGGTTATAAAATTTCAATTGTATAATTGGTTATATACAAAAATATTATGAAATGCATCTCAAACAATGATTCAACTTCAAAATGCAAAGGACAATTTTCTCCCTATATACTTAATTTTAAAGTTTACTATGAATGTTAATGAAGGATGGCATGGTACATTGTAAGGCCTAAACATGATCTAGATAGATTTTAAGATCAAGAATCTACCAAATGGTGTGACTTGAAGCAATAACAAAATCATCATGTTTTCCCACTTATCTTGTTCATTCTCTTAGTATCAACTATGGACTTGATTTTTTATTCTACAATTTTTATGAATGGAAACCTTGCCTTCTAAAGTTGCATTTGCATATTATCATATATGTGATGTTAGACATAAACAATAGCAATTTAAAAATGATAAACTACAAATAATTCCAATTCCAAGTTTTTTCTCCTTTTACATGGACGATTGGGCCCAAAATACATTAATGGAAATCTTCTTTCCATACTTGGCTAAATGTACAGATTAGTAGTCCCCAACTCCTTTATCAACAAGAGGGGAAATTTTATTATTAGACAATAAATATTCCATATTTGATATTTCTTGCCATTCTCATCAAATTATTCATATTGATGCATTGTTGGGGAAAAAAAAAACTACAAACATACTAAATTATGAAGCTTCACAAAAATGTTCAACGTCGATATAAACTCTACAAACAAATTTTCCTTTGAACTTAGTAGCAAAACCCAACTAACATGCTCAAAACTAAATAACAACAACACTAGTTTCAACCATGGATGACCACATTATATTATTAATACAATTCCAAGATATACCTTATTTTGAATTTGTCCTACAAACCATTGCTAACTACATGCATTAATTCTACCAAAAGTCATGTAAAACATTTTCCTTACTTGTGTTCCTTTTATATCATGATGCAACTCACTTTTGCAATCTTCATTTTCAATATTTGTGATCACTTTTATTTGGACACATTTCCATTTTTTTTTTTTTAATTTCTTCTTAATGATGCCTTTTATTTTATCTTCATCCCTTAAACTTGGAAAATGATTAGGAACTATAATTTATAACTAAACAAAAGTTTTGTTTTTCTTGTGTATCTCATGATCAAACTTGAAATGCAAACATGTTTTGAAATTCAAATTGGTTTTCATTCAAATAATCGTTTTCCACTTTTCATTGATTTTGAAATGTTTTGCCTTTTTACCATTGAGAATACTAAACCTAGATCCTTAAAGTCATGCCCAATCCAACCTTTATTTCATACCATGTTGACCTCTTATTTATCCCCCTACCCTCACTTTGTGTTATCCATAATCAAGTCCCAAACATACTCGACCAAACACCAAAATTCAGCATGACATTGTTATGATTGGCATTTAATGCGATGGTGGAGGGTGTGTTAGTGGAAAAGGGTATTTTCTCCAAGGTTATTTTCCATGGATAGTGAAGAGGTTAATGGAGATAACAATTCAAGGTTATTCTATTTTAATTTTTTTTGAATTATTTAAAATTGTACTACCTTGGGCTATTCAAAATTATTCAAAATCATTATATTCTATCTTATTATAGGTAATTATACCTTGATTATTTTAGGTTATTTTACTCTAGGTATATTAACTTGTAATAACATAAGATAACATAAAATAAACTAAGGTAGAATATCTTGTAATAACTTAGAAAATAACTTTTTAAAATAATTTAGAATGGAATAACCTTGAATAACTTATAATAACTAAGGGTAAAATAATTTAAAATAATCAAAAAATTTATAATAGTTTAAGGTAAAATAACCTTGAATAATTAAAAATAGCTTAAGGTATAATAATTCAAAATAACCACAAATAACCTACTGTGAAATAACATAGAATAATAGAGGGTGAAATAACTTAGAACAATTGGTTAAAATAACCTAAAGTAATTTGGAATAACTTAGGGAAGAATGAATTCGAATAACCAAAAATAACCTAAAATAAAGTAATCTAAAATGTAATAAGGTGGAATAACATAGGGCTAGTTCATGAAAAACCTAAGGTAGAATAACCTAGAATAACCTAAGGTATAACTTTAACCTAAAATAATATTTAAAGTGGAATAACCTAGGATTAATTTATGAATAATTTAGAGTAGAATAATTTATAAAAGAAATGAACTTAGGTTGGAATAACCTATGTATAATGGTTTAAGAATAGCTTACAACTAGCTTATGATACCTCAAATATAGCCTAGTGTAGCCTCTATTAACTTTTTAAAACTAATGATTAATTTTAAAACCTAGCTTATGGTAACCTTGGAATATGTTAGGGTAGCTTACATTAGCCTTTGAATATCATAATATAATTTATAATAATCTACAAATAACATAAAATAACTTAGGAATATCCTAGGAACCTAACTTATGGTAACTTACACAAACCATAAAAATAACTATGATTAATTTAAAACCTAACCAGGTTATGGTAGCCTACACATAGCCCCGAATGGCCTACATTAACTTAATAATAACATATGGTAACTTATGAATATCCTATGCTACATAATTATGTAAAATAACATTGGTAACAATGTGTTAATAATATGTGTTATCAAATAGTTTCACTTCTGTGAATAATGGTTTAATGGTTAAATACTTGCTCTTAAATATTAATCACAACTTTAACACGTGAAAAATTAATAATGAAAATCATGCAAAGTTCGTTCACTCATAAGTTCATACATTTTATATATGAATATCATGTGTTGAAAACATGTTTAACACATGATTAAATGTGTTGTCTAATGAAATACAAACTTATAAATTATGAATAAACAAATTTTGCACAATTTTCATTACTAAGTTGTGAAATGTTAAATTTGTGATGTATAGAGTTGATGAGTTCAAACTTTTACACTTGCACCCTAAGTTAGTGGGCCAAGTTTTTTAATTAAATTAGGTGGTTTAGGTTAACCTAATTTAGCGTAGGTTTTGAGGCACTTAGTCAAAATTATTATGTGTTTAGTTTAGTTTAGTCTAAGTTCTTATGTGATTAATTTATGTTCTTAACTTATCCTTGTTTAGTTTCCTTTTTAACCTAACCTAAATTCATGTCTTAGCTTAGTCTAGGTTTTTAATCTAGCATAACTACGAATTAAGGGATTAGTTTAATGAATTAAATATTAATGAACAAATTAACCATTAGTGGATTCATTTGTATCTAACAACTAATCCCTACTTATTAGGGGGTTGGCCACTTTCACCATGATAAATTTGTTCAAATTCATTTAAAATCTAGTGAAACAGAAAATGAATTTGATCACATTAATAATTTAAAGTTTACATGTGGTGCAATAATTGGATGTGACTATCATTTATTACCCCAAATAAATGATTTAAAGTTTTTTGAATTCATTTTACCATTCATTTTATGTTATTTCTTGTTAATTTTTCTATCACCAAAAATTTAATAATTGCACAATTTTTTTTTGCAATGATATAAGTAATGCTTATAATCATGCTATAAATTTCATCACACAATTTGTAAAGTGTTACCATTACTCAATCAAGAGAATGCAATGGCTTTTGTGTTTCAATTGGAATGTATGTTCTTATATGTGAATTTGCTTGACTTAATGATAGAATTACAATATCACACAAATAGAATTAACCTTGTTCTTTTGATTAAAGATTTTTCTTGAATAGTTGTCCAGAAGTTGATTCTCCATGAAACCATTTGCTTGCTCATGTGACCATATAAGTTGTTTTCTTGGTGCTCTATTTGCTTCCATAATGAAGGCAACCATCATCAGCATTGATGAAGTGCAAGTTTTTGCAATGTTGTAACGACAAAAATAACATGTTGAATTTCCATTGAAAACACAAAAATTACAAAAAATGTTGTGTCTATGTTCATCCATGATGGTTTGATTTGTAAAGGTGTAGGTTGAAAAAGGAACCAAATGTAAGAAGAATAATGATAGCAAAAGATAATGAAATAGAAACATGATAAGAGGTGTTGAAGTCCTTGTTCCTACTCCTTGGCCTTAAGGGTTTCAAAAACAAAGATTTAAGATTGTGTCTAAAATTAAGAACTAAACAACACTAGTTTCAATTAGATCTATTCAACTACATTTATTGTAATTTGTTTGTTTTGTTTTGTTTATCATGTTAAGATCTTCAAAATGACAATGAAGGGTTGTGTTTAAAAATCAAGAACTAAACAACACTACTTTCAACTACATCTATTGAAGTTTGTTTGTTTTGTTTGTCACATTAAGATCTTCCAAACAACAATGTCGCTCCCCCCTTGCACACTTGGGTACCATTGGAAGACCATTGAAAAGCTTTGAACAAATAAGGACACATTCATTAATGTGATTTTTCATAACGTTTAGACCTATGATACAAGAATTATTGAATATTGAATTATTTTTGTGATTGAAAAATGCAATAACATCAAAAATTGATTTTTAAAAATGAATTCTGGGCATGATCTTGGTATTCTTGAAAAAAATGCTCAATGAGTAAAGATTTTAGGGAGGGATTCATGCGATTTCATGATTTGTAAACCTAAAGATGCATTCACACATGGTGTTAGGGTACTCTAAGGTTGAGTCCCTTAATACCATGCTACCCATTTAGGACTTAAACCTAGTTACCATGAGAATTTTATGTTAAGCTAACATTCAGTTAACATTAAGCTATGGCCCCATTTAAACATTGGGTGCCATCTAGGATGCCACCTAGATTTTCATTTTAACACTGACTTAACATCAAGTGTGAATGCACCACCATAAGGGTAGTAGTAGGGGGGGCCCTTATTTCTTTGGGGGGTTTTCACAAAACACCACCGACTGTTTCAGCGGGCAACCCTTTAGTGGCCTCGGGAGGCGGCGATGGCGCCATGTTTCTGCACCACTCTTTCTGCGCGCTCTACTCCTTGCCCCCACCGCGCCCTTCACAAATGCGCTCTCCACATGCGATGCTTGCTATGGAGCTTGTCGATTCTCTTCATTTCTTTTTCCTTCAAGCCCATTGATTTCGTAAGCGTTGCACCGATTGCCAACTTCACTCCTTGAGAGAGAGAGAGAGAGAGAGAGAGAGAGATACACACACACACACACACATACACACGCACACGCACACAGAGGCATAGACAGAAGAAGGCTGAAGGTTTTTTTTTTCTTTTTTTCAACCTGATGTTGTATTTTAATCTGAGAGACCTCGATGGCGTTAATTGTGGCTTTGATGCCTCGCTTTGATGCATCCGAGCTTACTGCGTGCCAGGATTCTTCGGTGGTCTGGAAAGCAGCAGTAGCAGCATCTTGAGTATCCGATTTAGGAGAGGGTTTTTGTTTTTTTTGTTCCTCTTTCCTGGTGGACAGAGGGGAACAAGCTTTTTGAACTTGGAGGAACTCGGACGAACTCGGACGACGTTGGTGTTTTTAGGAAGAAGATGATGGCCGTCAAGTGTTTGCAAGTGCAGTGGAGTTTATGGAACTTGCCTGGATATGAAACAAGTTTAGGAGGCTTGCCTTGGAGGCAGCAGCAGCAGCAATTGCGTGGCTCGGGACGGAGGATGCAAATTGGTCGCTCGCAATGGTCTCGCCACCATAGCGTTGGGTCTAGTATGTCGGGAGGATGTGCAGCTCGAGCAGGCGGGAACGTCTCTCAGAGTGACGCTAACGACAATGCGGAGGATTTGGCGTCTACTTCTTCTTCTTCTTCCTCCGAGGCTTGGCAAGGTATCATTTCCGCCAACGTTTGTTGTTGTCGACAAAGCATTGTATTCTTTTGTGTGTTTCAATTGATGTGCTGCAATTGGAAACCTGAATTGGAATCTCTGATGTTCGATGCCTATGGTGAGCGTTTTCTTTTGGTCGTGTTTGGCACCAGGGAGGGATGTCGAGGCGAAGCGACTTTCTGCGTTTGTGCTAAGGTTTTGAATAATTTTTGACTGGCAGACGGCGTGCTATCGGAAGAGGAGAAGCGTGTCCGGTGGAAAACGCGGAACAGTTCCTCTCTCTCTTCTAGCGCCGCCGAAGCAGCTGCGGAGGAGATGCGGTTCCCAGCGGCTGACATGTTCCAAGTGATTCAAAGCTCCAAGGATAGCCGATTTGATATTGATTATCTTGGAGAGAGCACCAAAGGGGACATGAATGTTCGGCCAGATATCGTCGACAATTTTGGTGAGAACTTGTTTTTGTTTGGGCCCCAAAACCCTCAGTTCCTCCTCTACAAAGTGGAGATTAGGTTTTATACCTAGTGTCAAAGTAGCTGTGTGCAAAATGTAGGAACTGGAAACCTTTTGAAGCTGCTATAATAATAGCATGAGAAACTATATCTCTCTGTCTCTGGCAACTCACAAATGCAGAGAATGAAGGGGTTGCTGCAACACTGGGTGGGCCAATTGAAGAAGTTGCCAAAGCAGAAGCCAAGGAGGCAGAGGCACTTCTTGATGCCTTGAAGATCCCAGTACGTTTTGGAATCTCATCTCATGGTCTGAAACTCAAGCTTGTAGATTGGGTTCAGATGAGGGAAATTTGAGGATGTTGGAGGTATCAAGAGGAGGAGTCATCATGCAGTCATGATACATGAAGAGGAGAATACATCATGCAGTCTTTTAGGATTCTTTTCTGCTATGATGGAGTTTTGATATGAGAAAGGCTAATAGACAGTCTTTCTCATATATGGGTTGTCCAAGCTGCTGCATCATCTTTATTTGTAGCTTCACCAAAGGTGGAATGCATTCTTATTGGAGAGTGTTTGGTTGGTACAGAAACGCTTCCCACATGGTGTGGCCTCAAGAGGCATCTTCTGTAGCCGAACACTGAGCTTGCGATCAATCACAACAATAGGTTATGACATGGATTACACGCTCATTCACTACAATGTCAATGTAAGCAGGCACAATGTGGTATCAGGACTTGCTGTTTGAAATTTTTGGAGGACTTGGATGCTTGCAGCAGATCGTCTCATGTTGACCTGTGAGAAATTATTCGTTTCTAGATTTTCCTTCACTCTACCTTGTATCAACTGAGGGAGTCTTGCAGGCATGGGAAGGGAGGGCTTATCAGTATGGAATGAACAACCTCCGCTCCATGGGCTACCCTGTAGATGGACTCAAATTTGACCCTGATTTGGTATGTGCAAGTAAACCATACTTATCACATAATAGACATGCCTTGTCCTCTACCTGTGATCCAACATGTGCACAAATTGCAAGTCAGCTACAAGCTTGGAAGGTTGCAGTTTTTGCGTTGAATGTCCTAGCTTACATTCTATGCGTGCTGCAGTTCCTTTCACAATCTGTATGGTAATATCAAAAAGAGACATGATGGATCTTTCATGCCAGGTCATACGAGGCCTGATTCTTGACAAAGAAAAGGGCAATCTAGTGAAGGCAGATCGCTTTGGGTACATCAAGAGAGCCATGCATGGAACCAAGATGCTGTCCAACCGAGCCATCAGGTGTAAGCTCTGTAGCTCTCTCATTTTTTCCATGAAAAGATCAACTTTATGGCAAGATCCAGATTCTATTGACAACAATTTTGGTACTGGAAAATCTTTGGGAGGAATGAAGGTTGAAGTACTTTTTTCCTACAGCATCATTGTAGATGGGAGAAATCATTTAGTGCTGAGGTTTTGCAACTGTGTGCAGTGAGCTTTATGGCCGTGAACTGGTGGATCTGCGGAATGAACGTCGCTGGGAGTTTCTTAATACTCTTTTCTCTGTTTCAGAGGCAGTCATGTTTATGCAGGTATGGGATGGTTAAGTATATTTTTTGTGCAGTTCAAATTTGTAGATATTGAGGTTTTGCATTGACTAATTCCAATTAGTTTTGTAAGGAGAAATGGTTGGATTCTCACTGTAAGGGCTTCTATCTATTGAAAGTATTTGGTGGTATTCAGATGGTGGAGAGGCTTGATGAGGGGGCACTACCTCCAGAGATAGGTCCCTTAGATTATGAAGGTCTCTTCAGGGTAATTTCCAACCTGCTGTTTTCAATCCTTGTCTTTCTTCATTGTTGAGTAATGCAATCTAACAACCATTCATGCTCATGGGAATTGAATGCTCCTGCCTGCTTACTGAAGTGTTGTATGTGTTGAACCATTCTGTATATGTCATATTCTTTGGCAGATTCACCATTTCCAAGCTTATTATTTTCTGATACCCTGCAGATTATGTAATCCTTTGTTGCAGGCAGTGTCTAAATCACTCTTTAAAGCCCATGTTGAAGGCCAGCTTAAGGTAGTTACTTTTACTTGCATCACAAGACCTCAATTGTTTATAACAAGAAGTAAGCAACACCAAGAATTCTTGTGGGATGCATTGGATTGTCATCATGCTCAGACAGCTCTCTTGTACTAGTGGGTTTGAAAATTTTACATGCTAAACATGGGATCAATGAGATTTTCACTTCTTTATTTAATACTTTGCAGATGGAAATTATCAACAACCCTGAGCTTTTTGTTGAACCTGATCCTGAGCTACCATTGGCGCTTCTAGACCAAAAGGAGGTATGTACCTTACTACAATTTTGCTGAGAGGAAACATCAAGGCAATAGCCCAAGTAGTTGTGACTCATGGCTGCCTTGCAAGTGGTTGTGGTTTCATTTCACCAATAGGCAATGCTATATGTTATGTAATACAGCTAACCTGCCTATAGTAAAGGTAACAGAAAACCATATTAGTGACTGGGGTTCAAATTGTGGGGAAGGGTTGGTCAAATGTGTTGCCCCTGTTACAGTGGTTAGAAATTGACTACCTCCAAAATGGAGGCAGTAGTCCTGTGGGCTGAAGAAGTCACAGTTAGTTGGCAATAAATGTATTCCTTTTTTCTTTTCTTTTTTGTTCATATCTTGTTGGCCCTCCATGCCCACATTTGGTGAAGCAGTGTGATGATGATTTGTGGTGACTTTCAGGTCACCAATATTTAATACACAACTTAATGGGATTTATTTCACTGTTTAGGCTGGCAAGAAGCTGCTATTGATCACAAACTCAGACTATCTCTACACCAACAAAATGATGCAGTATGCCTTTGACCAATATCTACCTGAAGGCATGAGCTGGCGGGCCCTTTTTGACATGGTATGTGTTGCATGACCCATCCAGCTCACTGTCGGTGTTGGTATGTGTCACTGCAAAGCAGCTGCTGCAATCACAGAGTTTGAGTGGCAGAGATTATAACTAGTATTATGTGAAAGCTAACTATCTGTACTCCAGTTATGATTTGTGGTGGCTTTCCTAGCCTTGAACCTAGTGCTCTCTAGCACAACTATGAATTGGCTATTTGCTGCTGCAGGTTATTGTATCTGCTAGAAAACCTGATTTCTTCCAGAAGTCTAATCCATTGTACGAAGTAGTCACTGAAGAAGGCCTCATGCGCCCTTGCTTAAAAGCCACATCAGGTACACTTTCACCTCCAATTGTTTTCTGGGTTGTCATTCGAGTAATTTGTGAATTGCATCATTTAATGAAGGTGAATTCAATCTGTTCACACTGTCAATCTTTTATTCTGTCTCAGCGATGATTGCAAATTCTTTTTAGTCTTTATTTGGCAGGTGGTCTCTACTGCGGGGGTAGCGCATTGATGGTGGAGAAAGCACTGGATTTTCATGGAGATGAGACACTCTATGTTGGTGATCATATTTACACAGATGTCAGCATGTCAAAGGTCCATTTAAGATGGAGGACCGCCCTCATCTGCCGTGAACTAGAGAAGGAGGTAATTCTTTACATGTATTCACGGTTCCTGTTGAATGTAGGATTATACTCTTGGGTGTGTTGGTCTCATCTGTGTTGTAAATGGTTTAAACATTTTTGGTTGTGCCGTAACCGATTTCTTGGCAGTGAGCCTGAGTCTCCATTCTGTAGCTAGTCATACCTGGGTGGCTATTGCACAGGTAATGGCATTAGCATATGGAAGAGGCCACAGAGCAAAACTTATAGAGCTCATGAATCAAAAAGAAGTGGTGGGAGATGTATTTAATCAGCTCAGGCTGGCTCTCCAGCGGCGCACAGTGGGCCGACAAGCACAGGTTTACAAAACTTTGAACTCTGTTAGCATTTTACTGTTGTCCCTTTATCACACTTCCATTCACTGTCAAGAGCAGGGGGGACTCCATCTGATGTTCATCTTGTTTAAGTGTTGTATTTTTTTAATGGTGTTTTGAAAAGTTTATACCCTGGTGCTCTGTGTGGGTTATTGCCAATTCACCAGAGGCAATCGAACAAAATCAGACATGACTGCCAGTAATGTTTTGTGCAAGATTTTGCACTATGGTGGATTTTTAAATGGAAAGTGCCAAAATTTGTGGTTTCTTATCCCCATACTTTTCAATTTTCTTATGGAATTGCCAGATTTACTAATTATGTAGTCAAAAATAGAAAAAGATGCCTGACTTGTTATGGGAAATTGCCATTTTTGGCTTCATTTTATGAATGATTGCTACTTAGTCTACATCACAAAATTGAATGAACTTAAATAAAAAGCACCTCTGATGCTGTCTTTTAATTTTTGGAAAGTGTGTGCAGACTGGTGCAGCAACAGGGATGGAAGATAGAGAGTTGGCAGAAAACATGCAGAAGTTGCTCGTGCTGATGAGTAGGCTTGACCAGAAAATTGCACCCATGCTGGAAGCAGATGGGGAGTACTTCAATCAGAGGTGAGCCTTATCTCTTAGTATCTTGTAGAGAGTAATATGAATGGCATGTTAGTATGCCTGGGAGAGCCCTGTATAAGGTCAGAAGCTAAGAAAACTTGCATGTTGCTGTTGTACACCTATGTTGCATGTTTACAACCTAATTTACTCGACTTCAATTTTGCAGGTGGGGCTACCTGTCACGAGCTGGATTATGGGATAAAAGCCACCTCACCAGGCAAATAGAGAAGTATGACACTTCATATATCTCACATTTTGAGGGAGTAAGGGAGAGACAAGAAGAAGAGTGTCTTGTCTTAGCAAAGCAGCAGTTGTGAGAATAAATTGATTGATCTAGCATCTTCTTAGAGAGTCTTATCACATTTGTCTATCATTTTGCAGGTATGCTGACATTTACACCTCACGGGTTTCCAATTTCTTGCGGTATTCACCATTTATGTATTTTCGCTCACAATCACAGGTAGATTTGATATCCCTGTGCAAAACTCCTCTTTTTGCATGCATGGTGTCTTCTCCTTTCTTTAACAGTCAATAAGGAATTTTGTGCTGCATCTTCCCAGTCTGAGGCAGAGTTTCTGATAGGTTTTTCCTGGAACGTTTGGACTTGTTTCCTGAATTTCTATCTGGCAACCAAGGTATCAACGAGGCTGGAGGCCAACAACAGTTGACTCTTCTGTCCTTCACAATGTTGGTCCCATTCCTCATTTAACCCACTGCTACCTCCATCAAATGACACATGTCTCTGGGTGCATCTGTGTGATTTGCACATCTATGGTTCCTATTTCTGTGGTAAAAATTACCTGGGGTAGAGTAGAGACAATTGCTGAGCCACAGTATATTCTCAACTGGCAAGGGTGGCAGTCCTACTTCATCACCACCTTGCGGATTCCGAAGTGGGAAGGGGCTTCTTTTTCAGATTTGAGTTTGTTTGGTGGTTGTTTCTGAATTCTCCACATGGAACCAGCACCTCCAATTCGGCTGTGATCAGGTTGTACACTTGTAAGAAGTTTGTAAGCTCTGCTGGAATGCTTGAAGGTTTTTCTCAGCGAAGGCAAGAACTAAGGCACATATTATTGTCTTCACATAGAATGTATCAAGCATAACCTTTAAGGTATTAGTTTCACCCTATGTAAAAGTCGTTATGGAAGGCTTAGGAAGGCACGCTGTATTCAAAGTGAATATCGCTTGCTAGGTTGTCAAAATATCATCATTTAGAGACTGGTTTATCCTGATGAGCATCCTGATGAGCAATGCAATTCACCTTGCTACGGAAGCAAACTCACTATCCATCTGGATATCAGTGCACCTGCTACTACTTTTGGCATGACAGTGTAGGGAACGTAGTTTACAGCTTGGGCATGAGATGGTTCAAATTCCAGTAGCATCTTTTTCCCTGTGATTATAGGTGGAGACAATATTGTGTCATGCCACCAATTTTCTTGTGCAAGAGACTGCCATACAAGGAAGTCTTGAATAGTGTCCTCTGGTATCAAGATTTTGATACAAAGGCTTGTGCAGTCCAATGGCCATGAGATATATTGCTTTTGGATTTGTGCAGGTAGGAAACCTTCATCCTTGCCTTGTGTGATGTGGGCTTTGGACTAGAAATAGACATTCCTAAGCTTTGGAGATATCCTGAGTTGATACCTTGTAACACTAAAGATACGTATTTCAAGCAAGTTCTTCATATCAAGAATCTAACCCATAGTATAGACATTTGGTATACAGACAGACAGACATATTGGAGATCTGGGGTGAAATGTTCAGAGTCCACACAACCTGATTATGCATTCTTTGTCTGGGTCTTCAGAGGTTTGTGTCTGGTAGCTATAGGTGGGGTTAGGCAGGTAGCGTGTGGTTTTGTTAAGTTCTGGGTAAGCTTTTGGTTCCTTCACTGTCAATTCAAGACTGGAAAAATGCAATGAGGGAGGTGTAATTGATTTCTAGGGTAGACAAGTTGTGACCACAACAAAAACCTCCAATATGGGGTGGGAATTGTTGTGTTTGCAGACCTTGGCCCACGACTGTGATTCACATGGGCCTGAAGCAGGTGCAGGTGAGCCTTCCTCAAGAAGCTCTGTTAAGCTTCCTGAGAATCACCAAAGAGTGGAGAAGGAGCCTTCTCCATCAGCAACGCCAATAAGAAGGTGATGCTAGATTCTTTTCCCTGTAACTTCAGTGGGCAATTGTGGGAACGGACATGTGCAGATCATACAGAGTTGCTACTTTCATGCTTGGTTTTTTGCCGAGGAGCCTTCCAGCTGGTTACTGGGACCTATGTCTCAAGTTTCAGTGAGGTCATGTCTCCATCTGGCAGGATTGCATCTCTTACATGCTCTTGATGGCAGGCAAATCCTCATTGCAACTTCTTGTAGCATTCTCTCTTATATATCATACTTTGGAAGAGCGGTGGAGGTGTTACATGATCTCCCTCTCAGTATGCTCTATTTTTCTGGGTCCTTCAGATTCTTGGAATTGCTCAAAAGCCTCGTTACTTGTGCTCAACTTCAAGACAACAAAGTAGTTTTGTATGCCTTATGGGCACTTAACTTTGGTAGTTAGATAGTGGTGGTGCAGTGACTATTTTTGCTAGAATGAAAACATATTCTGGAAATTGTGATTTGCTTGGAACAAGCCACCAACACCAGATGTATTTTTTTGTCAACGACATTGCATTCTGTGGTTGTTGTAATCCATGTCTTGGTACTGAACCTCTTTGATGAAGGTAGGTTTTGTTAGTGTGAAAGTTGGAAGGATACCAATGATTTCCTTGTTGTGTGATAATTGATAAGTGTGCATTTTTTAAGTAAGAAGTTGCATGAAGAGCATTGTTACTGTTGGTCTTAGGTCCATAGAATAATTGCCAAAGTATCCATTGAAGCTTACAGTATGATGTTTGCATAATTGGTTTAATTTTCAGCAAGAGATGAGATTTCTAAACTGTACAACTGAAAACCTTACAGGAAAATAAAGTAACCTAATCATCAAGAAGAAGAAATTGGCCAACACTAGTCACAACCTCTTTAGTAGTAGTTAGAGTGGATGTAGCTACCCTAATGTTGTCATTTGTTGAAGTGTAACTTGTTTATGAAGGTTGTAACATCTCCACTAAGAGCTCCAAAGGAGATAAAAAATGAATTGTGTTGATCTTCAAAAATGACATGTAAGGCCCATTCATGGGAGTAGCTATAATTTTTTGGGCTGAATGAAGTTGGGTCTTTCAATACAAATTTGTGAATGAGATTAACAAATCTTGCAAAAGGTGCACATTTTCTGCCTTTGAGCCAATATGATGTTACATCTGAAAAGCAAGCAAGGCATGCAATCCAAGGGTTTATTTTTCTTTGAAGAAGTTAGACATATTTTACAAGGATGTTTTTACAAATGCAAATGGAGAACACTTATTTCATTCTAGGCAACAAACAACAGTTGAACGAAGACAATGGAGTGGAGGGGTTAAGGGCAATGGCTTCAAGTTGGTGGATGTTGTTGTAGAGTTTTAAGTTAGATGGGGATTCAAGAGCTTGCATGAAACAAACTTGAGGCAATGGAAGAGAAAGTTAAGTGTTCAAAGTCATAGCTCTCTCAATCGTTTGTCGTATATCTTGCAAAAGCATTTGTTTAAGCACTTCTCCTTCTCTTAACTTGGATTTGTATGTCTTTAATGGTGTAAGTTGGTATTCATTGTTACAAATGTGTTATTAAACAAGTTGTTTTGGTTAAATGAGGGTCCTAGTACATGAAACACTATTGATCTAATGGATCAAGATGGTCATGATCAAATTTTAACTCATGTTATAGACACCTACATTCACAACCACATGGCAACAACCATGTAGATCTTAAGGAACTTATGATTCCCAACAAGCTTCAAGTCTTGTGGGTAAGAGAAAATTGAAGGTTGGTTTGTGAAAACTTCAATCTTTTTGTGCATAGGCAACATTGTTAAAAAATTAAAAAAGGTGTGATGGGACATTTATGAGCCCCAACAAGATTCAAGTCTTGTCGACAAGAAAACATTAAGGGTTAATTTACAAAGACTTCATTCTTTTCATATATAAATAGTGTATGATACAAGAAAAGTATGATAGACATTATATAAACATTACAAGTTACACTATACTATTATTATTTTTCTTTCACTTTGGAAAGTGAGAAAATGATGAAATATTGTCATGTGATTTGCATTTATGAATTGTCCACATATCTTAAATTTCCATGTACCATAGGGTTTGTTGAATACAAGTGTAGTGTTATAAATTTAAACCATCGTTGTGTCTTCCAACCTTTGACATGAATATATTTACATACATGATAACTCACCCAACTTTGTTATGATTGTTGTAAAACATTGTAACAACAAAAATGTTTGCTAACCATCACAAATAGTGAGTGTAATATGGATATGGTCATTCATGTTGATGCTTGCAGTAATGATTATTGTATCTTTTGTGAGATTTTTTTTTCAAGAAACACAAAACGTATAGAAGAAGACCACAACAAAAGCAAGTTACATTGTCATGTTGCAAGAAAATACACAACTATTGAAAGATTATTTAGAGGTATGTCATCATCCAATGGCATTAAGTGTGATGTTTATTTTCATACATAATTTAAGGAATGGTGACTTTTGTCATGAAGATTTTATATTTGCTGAAAATTAATAACATAATTTAGAGTGGTGTGATGAAAACCATTATACGATCTATCAAGAATGGAATACAAATGTTCTAACTTATTTTGAAAACATAATGTGCCATACTGTTAATGCAAAACATGTTTGAACTTCAAACATTTCAAAATTAATATTTTAAAATATCATTTCAAATTACATGTACTTTATTTAGTTCTAATAAGCGTGTTGAACATCAATAGAGATACAACATGGCTTGGGATTTTAAATATTTACATTATTTATTTCAAGATTTTAATATGGTTGAGAAAAATAGTACTTTGTTAAGTGTATGACCTATTTACCATTAGGTGTCACTCGTATCTTCATATATTCAAAAAAAAAAAACATCATACAAAATATTATGAGCTTCAAGCCTAATCATTATGTTTTCAAATTTTGGAAACTTTAGTTAATATTGATGCATTAAAAAAGAATCATGTTTGCAATTTTAGAAATTTTGATGTATGATGTGACTCCATGTTGATATTTGAAAGGATTGTACAAAGAAGAAGAATGGTTAAAATTGAATGCAAATGAATTCAAATGAAGGTTATAATGGCAAGTTCAAGAATGTGCATGTTTGGATGGATTTTTTAAAATAAAAACATTGCTAGTGCATATACCAAATATGTTGTTCATTCATCAATGTTTCTATTTTAACTTTTTTTTTCTTATTAAAATTTAAATGCATACTAGATGGATGATGTCGCAACCCTAGCCTTGGGCTCACGACCAAAGCAAGGGTTTGCAAGGTTACGGGCTAAGAGGGAAGCCCGGAGGTCACATCTCATGTTCCTAGGAGTGCAAAAAAATGTGAGGGAATGAACCCTCACATTCCGAAGTGAACTACCATTTTGGGAGTTGGAATCCCAATGGACTTTCAAATTTTCAGAAGGCAAATGCAGGGGTCAAAACCCATTGGATTGAAAAATTCTTTATATCATTGAAAAGCTATTGAAACGTAGATGTCTAAATTGGACTCGCATCACCCATTTGGACATCTGGAACACAAGTTATGGCCAAAAGAAAAGGTCGGAAGTCAAATTAACAGTTTGACTCCTGACCACTAAAAGTCAGGAATCGACCCGATTTCCTTGCGTGTAGGTGGCATGTAACATACCATTGGAAAGTTATCAACGAGGGCCACAAATTTTCTTCAGATTTCATATTAATCGAAGGTTTTCACACAAAATTATGGGGTCCCAAAATCGTGGGAATCCCAACTTTGGGAATTTCGAGACTCCCATTTGGGAGTCCCGGGACAAAATGTCATTTGGATGTGGGCCTTGTGGAGAGGCACATAATATACTATAGGGGGGGGAGGTGGTGGCTTCCCTCAAGTTCGAGCCGTGGTGAATCTTATGAGTCTGAATTTGCTCATGGCTCGTCTTAGCACCAAAAGTGCTCCAACTATACACTAACCAATTTGTTGTTTGGTTTTGTGTAGGTCCATGTGAGTGATTAGTTATTTGTCATTCTTCCTAGTCCCATCCCGAAGTTCCAGCACACCCCTTTACCCCCAAAGTGCTGTAAACCAAAAAACGTGCCCCAACTCCTTGCTCTTCCATTGTTTTCACTTCAAATTCATATTTAAGTTTATCAAGGAGCTTGGGGCACGTCACATGAAATCACAATCAAATATACATTTCATGATCCTTATTAAGAAAAATGTAAAGTAACCATAAATTAAGCCTTAACATATTAAATTTAAAAATGTTATTTATTTTAGTGATCAATATGAACATATTGTTTGAAATTATGTTAATTATATTGAATAATCACATGTTTAAAGGAGATTAAGTAGATTTTTTTAAATGCAACTAAATTTTTAAAAAATTTCTTGGATAATGGCCATCTAAAATCTACTTATGCATTTTCAACTTCCAAGGTAAAAACTAATAATATATCAATCTTTTAATGTACAAGTATTTTTTAACACAATTCCACTAGTCAAATTTTTTAATACATTTGACCTACTTTTAGTACGCTAATTTTTTTAAAACTATGTATACAACATACTATAATATTTTGCACCATGATGATTTAACAAATATTGATTCTACTTTCTTGCATTTATATGTAAAAATATGACTACAACTACTCATGATCACTTTTTAATATAATTATCATGCTTTCACCCAAATTTTACAATTGAATAAATCATGTATAAATATGTTCATTATTGTTTTAAAATAGAAGGAAAAGTAACAAACTTTGGGAGGAAAATCAAAATTATTCACTTGAATTTTTTAAAGGTTTGAAATTTTTAATTAAAAATAATGGTTGTGAAAAACATGTGATGAAAGGATCATTGTTCAGCACATTTGCACTAATCAAAAACTATATAGTGAAAGTACAAAAAAGAGATTTTTTTCAAGGACTTGTTATCTATCACTACCTTGTCAATGACTAAAATTATTGAATCAACCAAAAGAAAATGATCTACAATAGGTGGTAGGAAGAATTACAATTGAAACTAAATTTTTTGACTTCAAAATGAACTTTTCATTCTACTTTTATTGACATGTAGTGATACCCAATAGTGAATTACAATACCTTCATTATTGAACTGTAGGTTCTACCATTACAAATATTTGAACAAAGAAAATAAAAAATGAAGGGAAAGAAAAGGGGTAAAGATTTAATAATCCTACCAACCTCCCTTTTAAAGTAAAGGAATTAATGATTGCACACATACACAAACAAGTGTGAAAACATGACAAAATGTTGGTTCATCAACTTTTTATTACTTGATTCATTTATGTTGGAGAGAATGAGACTACCCAAGCAACCTTGCAACTTCTCTACCACTTGCTCTATTTTCTCACATTCAATTTCTACACTTCACACACATACACAAACTTGGAGTTAGGATGTAATGATTCCATGTTCTCAAAGGGCTACTCTTTACCTTGAGTGCTTCCTACTCCATTACACACTCAAATGGACATCAAAACAACTCATAAAACAAAAACCTATCACAACATGTTATACTCAACACTCAAAATCCAACTTGTTAAGTATTTCAATGTACAACCACCTCTTACCTTTTATGAAAATGAAGGTGCATTCACCCAATTGCTCCAAATCCTTTTTTAACACTTTAAAGCAAACTTAGATCCTATTTAAGTGACTACACTCCTACAATTGATCCATCATAACATCAATTAAATCATCTTCTAAAATATTGGAACTACCATGTACCTCCTAAAATAATAAAGGTAATAACTTTCTAACCACTCTTTGACTTAATATCACTAATTTAAAATTATCAAACTATCGTAACAAATAGTAAAAACCAACAAATATTTTTGTTGTGATTGTGTATGTTTTAAAATTCAAATATGGTAATCTATTGCATAATTATGATATAGTAATTTTCCTCCTTATAAAAAACACATTAAGAAAAGGATAATGGCAACATATTTTATTGCATGGTTGTGAAAAGAGTATGTATTCAAATTGATTGCAACATTACTTTAAACAATTCTAAAGAGTTTTAACTACGTTAAGAATATTGATCAAACATTCAAAATCCCTAAAATCTGATTTTTGATGGATAACCCAAAGGGTCACTTTTCTTTGAATTAAAAAAATACGTGAGTAAAAATATAAGGTCCCATATATTGATTTTTGGGTAAAAATTATAATTGAATTAGTTATATAATAGGATTATGTTTATCCTGTTATATAATCAATAGATAATTAATATACGGTATGTGTTAAAATTTGACACAAAAAATTAGAAAAGTACATAATATGTATTTAAAATTTTAAGTATTATTTGTTAGTAGGTTCAATTAATAGGTTAATAAGTGAGCTAATATTAATAAGTTCAATAACTTTAATTAGTGCTAGTAAGTTTGACTAGTAGATTAGTAATTGAACTAGTAGTAGTAAATGAATTAATAATTGAATGTGAAAGATCCCTTCACACCATTGACATAAATGAATCATTTTGAAGAAACTTATAGTTTAGCTTAAATATGTGCATATTAAAAAGAAAGGTAATAATAGGGTGGGGAAAAAACGTTCCTTTACATAATATCTCCAAAACAATATCTTGCATTTGATATAGGTAATGTTAAATTTGAAGACTTAATGTCCTCCTTGGGTGAACAACAAAACTTGAAACATTATTCTTGATGCACTATGTAAATGATTGTGAACACAATTTATGTTATGCTTAGGGTTTAAGTATTTTCATATGTAGATTAATGATACATCTTATATTCTTGTGAATTTTGTTCCACAAGTTTTTATATTTAATATTTAATAATATTTATGGAATGTTGATTTAGGTTGTAGTGATCGACGTTGGTCTTAACATGGTTACAAAGCATGTAATTATTTGTTTTAACTTACTTTTAAAACATAATGTGCCATATTGCCAGTGTAAGACAAGTAGTAAAACTTCAAAGCTAAAAAAAAAATTAATTGAATTTCAAAAAAAACCATGAATCATATATTTCTAAGTCCCATTGAAAATCTACCATTAATAGATATTATAAAGTGAAGTGCACATGTTTAAATGTGCACATTGTTTATTTGAAGAATTTTATATGGTGGAATGTTATATGGTCCATGAACTAATTACCATCATGTGTCGAATATCTCCACATACAACAAACAAAATGCTTGTAAATCATTATATTTGAATTATTATGACTTTCAAATCCAAGTATTGCATTTTCAAAGTTTGGAAACTTTAACAATATTAATGGACAATTAAAATAAATGTTTAAAACTATGGGAATCTTTGATAGATGATGTAATTCCAAGTCAACATTTAGAACACTTGTGCAAATCATTGGAAATGATTGCAAATGAATTCAAACAAAGACCATAATCATGGAAAGTTCAAAATTTTGTATATTTGGACAAATTTAATAATAATAATAATAATAATTGTTGGTGTATATGGCATATGTTTGTTCATTAATTCTTTTTTTAATTGAATAATTTTAATTAAAAATTCAATGTATATAATATATTTCACAATTAAATATATCATGTATGTGTATTTTCATCATTGCCCACAAATAAAGGGCAAGGTAACAAGTGTTGGGAGGAAAATCAATAATTATGAATTCCAAATTTCCCTAAAGCTATGGAAGGGCATAAAAATAAAAATCAAATGAAAAGTTTCAACATTGATGATAGCAAAGGTTGTGCAAAGGACAAATCATCATTCACCATTTTCACATAAACCCAAAACTATGAAATCATAGTATATCAAGATGATGATGATAGGTGTAATGTGGTCATGAAATATATGTTTCATTTGTATTTTTTTTTACTTTATTAATTTGATTCAATTTAGTTTACTTTAAAATGCAATTTTAAACATTGATAATACTTAAATGAATGATCAGGCAAGTTGATTTTTTGAAACATTAGTTTATATATATATATATATATATCAAACACAACTAGTCTTGAACATTATCTTTGATCAATCTTAACAAATGTTTAATAATCATTTTATTCAAAATCTAGAGTATTTACCAAACACAATTGAACTTGGAACATTATTTTTGTTACTTGCAATGAGTGCAAATATACTTTATGTCATTGTTAAGAATTATTTGTTGTCATATTTAATGAGACAACAAAGGGTCTCATGTCAATACATATGAGTTTTTTAAAAAGAAAACAACAAAGGGATTCATGCCTATAGAACCCCCCTTAAAGACACATCATAAGAACATGAACTAGTATTAGCTTTCAATAATGAAATGACAAAAGGGATTTGTGTGCCAACATGGGTCCATCCTCTCGAAATGACACTTGTGTCAATGTGAATCCCCCCTTACCAAGTCAACATGAATCCCCTTTTATCAATATGACAAAGGGCATTCACGTTATGTCATTATGATGAATACTTTGTACTGAGATGACAAAAGGGCTCATTTTGATGCGAATCCCCCTCAAGGACACACCCCAAAGTGGCAAATCTTCCATATTGGCACAATGACTCATGCTCTAACTTGTGAATTTTAACGTAATGCAACAACATTGGGATTCATGTTGGCATGAGTCATATTTATCCAAATGGCTAAAGAATTCACACCAATGTGATTTTTCCTCATTAAACAAAGGGTCTTGAACAAACGTGTGTCTTCTCTCATGTTCAACAAGGGGGACCCATGTCAATGTCCTTTTCCTCAACTAATTTGGCAAAAGGCCAACATACCAATGTTAGTATTCCTTAATAAGACGCTAAGGGGATTCAAATTGGTGTGCATCCCTTGTAACTTGAGACAACAAAGGGGACTCATGATGGTGTGAGTTGTCCATACTTATGCAAAATCCTTCTTAATGATATGTTAATGGATTCATGTCAATGTGAACCAACATTAAGGATATGGCAAGGTGATTCACATTTTAACATAAGTTTAGACAACAAAACAACATGGGGACTTACACCATAAGTAATCCTCATCCTCTTGAGAAGACAACAAATTAACTCACATTGGTTGGCATGAATGATTTTTATGCCAATGTAAATCATTCCTAAGACCATAAGGGAACAATGAATTCATTTTGACACAAATCCTTGTCACATAATGGCAAGTGGATCCATGTTGGCATGTATATACGGAGACACAAAGGGTACCTAAGTTAACATTAGTCCCATTATTGATCACATAATATTATTTGCATTTTCTTCTCACAAATGGAAAGTGTCGAAAGCTTGGATTGATTGTCTAGGTTTTCTAGGAATAGCGCAATGTAAAGATTTTTTAGGAGTACTCCAAAACATTTTCCAAATGAAAAAAGTTCAAAACAACAATAACTAGAAATAGACAAAGGATTTTCTTACAAAAAATATATTTTGAAAAGTTGCACCAAGTACTAAGTTAGTACAATGTAAATTTCAATTATAATGAAGCAATATGCACTAATATTTACCAAAATATGAATGGAGATTGGTCAAAATTGATCATGCACTAAACAAAAAACATGGAACATTGTTTTTCCTACATTAAGTGTGCAAATATAAATATAATTTGAAAGTTTATAATTAATTGTAAAAACATTTAGGTGTACAAAACTTTCAACCATATTAATGTTCTCAATAGGAGCCTTACCATCTATGAAAACATGTTGAAATTATTATTTTAGACAATAAAATTATTAAAATCTACTTGTCAAGGCCTTATGGGTGTAATATCCCTACACATGGGCCTTGCAAGGGAAATGCCCCCAAAAATGGTTTTTATGAGTGTAAGGCTCATATTACCTAGGTTCAAAATTAAGTAAATGTTTGCCCCATAATTTCCCTTAAAACAAAGAATAGGTTTTTATCATTGTTGGCTAATTTTTCCTTTTTAAAATAACATATGGTCTTAGCTATGACACTAATTTTTTTGAGATAGTTTTTTGGTTGTGGGTTTGAGCCCACTTTTTGAAAATTTCAAACCCTATGGTTTTAGTTTTGGCACATTTTTCCAAACTCAAGAACCTCTAGGTTAGGTTCAAAAATCAAGTTTAGTAATTATGTGTACAAATTACACACTCACCAAAATTGCATATTGTATAGGTACAAAGAATTCCACAAATTAAAATTGAAGGTGCATCTAAGTATAACTAATTAAAACCTATCAATTACAACTTATATAACATTTCATAATAAGTATTGTATTTGTAATATGTTTTAAATTTGTTTGTATCTTATCTATATTAGATGTTTTGTTCCAATGTAAAAGAAAAGTTTGAAGGGCATTGTTTCAATTTCAAATGAGTGAGCTAATTTACATCATTTGCCATAATTCCTTTTTTTAGGATGCCACATGAACTTTTTGACACAAATTTTTTCCCAACTTTAAAAATCTCACGCAAGATTCCCCATATTTCTTTCTCATAATGTTATTATCTATTTTACATTGGACTTTGACTAATTTTTAATATTTTTTGATACATTTGTGAAATTTTGTGTAAGTAGAATCATAAGTAGCTTGATCAATGAACATAATCATAATTATGCTTCAAAATAATTTGTCAACTTGACTAAGGCATCTTGATTTGGTCACTTAATCAAAATGATGTATGATTATTGTGACACCCATTTTGCAAAGGATTTCAACAAACCTAAAAACACCTTGGGAAATTACTTTTTAAAAAATGAAAAGAGAAATAAAGCATCGTGTAACGTCCACAACAGGTAGGAGGTAATTTTGAAATCAAGGGCCTAAACTGAACATAACAAAACTTGGTCCAACATTTGGGGAAGGTGAAAACATACTATGGTGACCCCCTTTGGGGTGTCACATTATACTACTTTCCAAGGGTGTGCATGTTTGAATGTATCTCATTTCAATTTTTTGAAAAAAAATTTCATAATATTTTCACATGTTATGGTAAAGTATAACCTAGGCAAGATATTAAAATAGAAAACTATTTCATTTCATTTTATAAAATGGGAGATCGAAGTATGTTTGTGGAAACAAATGTAGTGTACATGTGTACTCAAAAACACAAATATACTCCAATTTTTTAAAAATAATTTGTAATTTGTATGAAAGTTGAAAACATATTGAACCATGTCATCTCACATAATTTGAACCATGTTTGAATACCATGTGTCCAATTTGAAAATTTTCATATCAAAAAATGGGTTTTTTCAGCAAAGATGTGATAAATGTGTGATGAATTGAAAATTTGACAAGTAATCACATTCACATGGAAAATGACAAGCATAGTGAGATGGGCCATTTTTAAAATCCCATTAAAGTTGATTGTTTCAATGACTAATGAAACCTTAAAGTTAACGCAATCAAAATGAGACAATGGTTTTGTTACATTGATGTATATTATAAATATATCCATGAAATTTTCAATTTAAATGATTTTTAATTTTAAAAATAATATTACATAACATTAATTCTATAAAAATAATAATTATAATGCTCAAAAACCAAATTTGATACTTAAAATTAAATGCACCATACTTTTAGAACAATTATATTATATGTATTATAGTATTAGACCCAAAAGGGATCACCATAATGTGCTTTCATTTAGGAATGCCCCTACATGAAATGAGACATTAAATACCCTTGCTAAGTTATGTCTAACAACTTTTGTAAATTTCATGCCGCACCACTAGAATTTCCATGTCATACATGTGGATTTGTCAACATTACAAAATATGCTTTATGTGAATTTAGAACAACATGGTTATTTTGCATCATCCAAATGTTCATTAAAAATAAAAACAACAAGATTGTGAAAATATGAATGTAAAATAGGTTTTAGGTTTTAGGGTTCAAGTTTGTTTTTTTCATTTTGGTCATGTACTTTCATTAATTACTTCAAGCACTAATTGTAATAATACACATGTTGGAGAGGTTTTATGCGCAAGAAAGTTATATATGTTGCATTAAGTGGTGAGGTGGTTGCATTATTTTATGTTGTGTTTAAGGCTCATGTGCAATCATGGAGTTGACACCTACCGGAAAGAACACATGAAGTTGGGCATGGAATGTTCATGAAAACCAAAAAATACAAATCAAATTCTTGGATATTTGGGATAAGAATAATCCTTGGACAACTAGAATTCATATAAAGTGATGAACCATAATTTATGTGTGTTTTAGCAAATTAAACAAATGTTTATGCAATAAAATACATAATAAATTCAATTAACATCTACAATATAAACAAGGAGGAGATTCGGGAGAAAAACATTCTTGGGACAACCCAAATTCATAGGAAATTTCATTATACAAGAAATTAAACAAGTGATTGTGCACTCCAATACATAATGAATTCAATTAACATCTGTAGTAAAAGGGGAAATATGAGAAAAAAAAATTGAAACACCATTAACAAAAGACATTGTCTATAACAAACGTAAAAAATTAAACTTTGCACCTTATAACATTTATTTCAGCTTGAACATTGTCAATATTTATAACATTAGGCATCCAACATCTTGACATGTGACAATGATTAAAGAATTGGGTGAAGATCATTTTTTCAACTTTTTCCCATGAGAATGGATTGCACAATAGGTATTCCATTTTACCATTTGTCAAACACCTTCATGGTGTATAAATGGTAGTACAAAGTATACATTGCAAAATAGTAGTTCCAATGTTCCAAATAATGAATTTTCTTATATGCATCATCAAACAAAGCAAAAGGTCTTACCATGTTTTGATTTGTGTTGAATGTAACATCAAATGAAATTATAGTGTTCAAAATTTTCCATCATGTCAAACTATCACGGAATTTGAGTTCGAACATGAATGGTGTGTCATCACAAGTTAGTAAATTGAAGTCCAAAGAGGTATGTTGGACATAATAAAGAACCAAATTAAAGTTATCCAAAACCCACATTTTGACATTGATGGGGTCCTTGAAATGTTTTTGCCACAATTCATGATTATCAATACTCTTCTTTGTTAAGTTCCACACATCAAATGGGAGCACAAAGGTGTCGCAAGTCACAAGCTCATTGTTCAATGCCTTTTATCTAACATACTACACCTTATAATGAACCATTATTTGAGTAGGGGAGAGGCTTTGCCTTATCATAAAGCCCATCAAGTGTGCCTTCATACCATTCAAGAGTCAAGAACCTAAAATATGGCAATATTGGAGCACATTTTTCCCATGGTATACTTGGATATGTTTGTTTTTATGTTTTGCGACTAGGTATATTAGCTAGCAAATATTTTTTTCCAAGTACGGTTGCTTTGCAATGAAAGCTCTTTGACAACCACACTTAGTGGACATACCTAACATTGTTTTCCCAATTCAAGTCTTTTGCTATGATTGTTGGCTAAATTGTGGGAATTCCAACAAATTTGTTTTCCCCTTTTTCTTGTTGGATGCCTTGTTCAATTTGTTTTGCTTTCACTTCTTTTGTGTATTTTGGAGTAGCTTTTACATGTCCTCTAAGCTACTTGGTTTTATCTTTGGGTCCAAAGTTATAGCAAAACTTGTAACAAAATGACATTGATTATGAGCTTTATATTGGGCTGGAGAATGTAGGAATTGAATGAAAAAAAAAGTTTAAGAACTTGGCATAAAAAAATTTGCAAAATCAAAAAAATGCCACGATGTAGATCTTAAATGCTTCTAGGTCCAACCACACTATTAAAAATCACATGGCCCCTTTCGACCATTGTATTATTCTTAGAATATATATATATATAATTTAAAATCTTTAAAGTTTAATGTTATTATGTTAAGGTGTATGTTAAAAAAATCCCAAAATATGTCATTAATATTTTTTTAAAATCGTGCTTTTAATATGAAAATTGCTTTTAAATTATTTTTATACAACTTTTAAACAATGGTTACAAGAGGTTAAAAATCTTTATACGTATTTTCACTAATTAGATTGATTCCAAAATTTTATGATATGTACATAATATAATCACAATAAAATTTTATTAAAAAATCTATGTATTATTATTATTATTATTAATCCAAAGTTCAAAAAATTAAATAGTGGTTAGGATTGCTTTTGGTACATGTTAGTATGACTGCACCTTTCTAAATGTGCATAACACATATGAAATTATTTTTTTGTAGTGGAATATGATGGTGATTTTAAACTTAGGAAAAAGAAACATAATTTTAAAACAATAAAATGTTGAAAAGTTGATTAATTTTCAAAGTTGGGAGGTGCCAAAAACATTAAATTCAATTAGAAAATTGAAATTGTTATGGTCATGATACAATCAAACAACTCACAATGTAATGCCAAATGTATTTTGTCATAGTTTGTTGTATAAAATAAATTAATCTTATGGGAATTTAATTGGACCTTAGGACACATAAATATAAACTTCTTGGGATAATAAATGATTCAAAAAAAACTTACAAATTTGATTATGAAGTGCAATAGACAATGAATCCAATTCCAATTTGATTTGGAATGGTCATGATAGACACACAATACAAGTAATTTAATCATGAAAATTCATTTTTTTTGAAATTAAATTCTATAATAGGCTACAAAAATACTAATTTGTGAAGTTATGAAATGAGATTCCTTTTCAACTCTTGAAATAATTCAAAATGAAATAGTGAAAATGAATTAGATTTGTAGCATACATTGAATTCAATGTAACCTTGAGATTAGAATGGTCATGATAATATATGTAATACAAAATTGAGAATAATACAACTTATTAAATTTCCATCAGGCTAGAATATGTGGGCCATTAGACTATGAAAATTAGTTTTGAACTTTGGAGACAAAGATCATAAGACAAGAAAAAAATCAAAAATAGTTTGTGAAATTGGTTTGAAGGTATAGCAAACATGAATTGTAACAAAATGAATAACCCATTTAAAATGTAAATTATTGCAAAAATGATTACATTATCAAAATAATATATTACACAACTTAAACCATTATAAGTTCAAAATCCCAACCTTTTTATAAAATGAAAGTTTTGCAATTTGTTTCTTCATCTATAAACAAGTGGAGTGAAATTTGCTCTTGAGTATGTCAACATGTTTGAGGGATTATAAATTTAGTGCCAATTTGTCTTTGTAAATTTGCAAGAAATTTTGGCTTCTATTGTTTTACTTGCACAAAGTCCTCAAGTTAATCCCATGGAACAATTACAATTCTAGTTTGGTTATATAGGCCATGCCCAATTGCAGCATGAGGTAGCCGCATGATATCATCCATTTTAAATGGTGCAAATGGTGGTGATTGCATTGTCTAATGCTTCAATTAAATACCTTTCCCTTGCAATAACAAAAGGTTCATTTTCCAAAATCTTTGGGATTTTTACATCTTCCACAATCCTTTCATAATCATGGATTGATGTTGTGCAAATGAAACCTTAAACCCCCATAAAATATTAACTATAAGAGATTGTAATGGAATCTTGAATGAAAAAAGACCAATAAAGAAGGATTTGGCAAAAAAGGACAAAAGTTTGCACTAAATTTTGATGAACAAAACAAGGTCAATAAACCTTAAAACCCTGCAGATGATCATTTAGTCAAAAAGTTCAATGGAAATTTGAAGGAGAAATAATAAACATCAAAAAAGTTGAAAATGGAGTTCACAATGCAATTTACAAGCAAGGATGTGGGCTAGAAAAAAAAGTTTTGCATTGGATGATGTTTAGCAAAACAAGGAATTTATGCAAGTGTAGTAGAAATGACAACACAAATGCAATGAAATTTTGAAAAAAAAAAAAAACAACTTAAAATTTGGGTTGGAAATGCAATTGACAATAGATGTTGTACGCAAGGATGTGGGAAAGAGACCTAAGGACTACACTAGATTTTGATCACCAAAACAAGGTTAGTAAACCCTAAGCCCTAAAAATGATATTTTTTACAAGACAAGTTCAATGAAAACTTGGGTTTGAAATGAAATAAACAATGGATTATACAAACAAGGAAATGTAAAAAAGACTAAAATTTTCCTTGGATTTCGATCAGAAAAGCAAGTAACTATGCAACCTTAAACCCTTGGAAATGACCTATTACAAAATAAAATTTGGGCTACAAATGTAGTGCACACTAGTTTTTGCAAACAAGAATTTGGAGAAGAGGAACAAATTTTGCTTATGGATTTTGAAGCAAAACATGAATATGAAAAAAACATTGCATTCTCAATACCAAAAGGAGAAAAGAAATGCAAGTTGGGGCAACAATATTGGGTTGGGTTCATTCAAATGTTTTCTTTTGGGCGTGCCATGAACCTTATCGCAAACAAGTTAATTTTAGTTGCATTTAAAATTTGAACTATGAATGTTCAAATTTGTGAAGGTGGATGCTAATTGTAGAACATAATTTTTTGCTACAATGTAGAACCTCCAAGACTTATAGTCAATGCAAGAAAATTTTGAAGGTGTTTGATAGCACTTCAAGTGTTCTACAAATGACAATGAATGTCAAGCCTACTTGTGTGACATGGACGTCCTAGTGATAAGGCATGTAACTCGAGAAGAATGCTGGATAAATCTCGATGGGGCATTTAACATCTTGCTTGCATGAGACTATTAACAAGATGAATCATGAATTAAACATTGGTAGACCATGAGAGAATGATGGATGCATATATCACAAGAAAACGACCCTGTGCAGAGGCACCTTACACCTACTAGTAGGTATAAGGTTCAAATCTTTGTATTGTGCACCTAGAGAAGGTATTATGCATGGATACAAGGACCAAGGTGCTCTCCTCTAGCATTTTAAAAAGAACTTACATTCAACTTACTTCATGGCCATCTGACTCAAGCTCAATCATCAAGCATCATCCAAGGTTTCTTTGAGGCATTTCCAACCATGACAAATCAACCTCTTTGCCCAAAATTCATTAGAGTGGATCCCAGGACTTTCATGGCTGCCCCAAAAGGAAAGTACAAATGAGTAATAGGGAGGGAGGCTAATGCTATATATAGTTTTGCTTTGGGAAGGATCTCCAGCTTTATTACTCCAATGACTATACCCTATCTCAGCAACTCAAAAGTCAGTAGGTACTAAGTTGTTGAAAACAAAAGAAAAATTGAGCCTATTTGATATGGATAGCATTTGTCAGAGTGACTCAGAATCATAGGCATAATCCAAATGGGTTTATCAAATTATCAATGTTCTCCAATGAACAAACAAATAACCAAAGAAAGATGTGGGACACAAAACATATCATGAGGATAATAACTAGGCTAGCTTTGTTTCCACACATGATCAAATAGCCAGACAAAAATGTGGGACACGAGTATTGCTCATGTATGAGTGTCAGACAAATGAAGTCATCCAAGTATCAAGCTTGTTCTCATTACCATGTGGAAGAGAAGGAGAATGAACAATTTAACCACCCATAATGTGCCGTCAAAGCAATGATGCCTGGATTTTTCCTTGGTATTTTCAGCTCCCTTACCTGCCTGAAGAAACCTGTTTTCAGCAAGCGGGATCTTCTTCTCCGGTGGAAGGTTACCAGCCAGCCTGTCACTATTTCTAAAAAGTGAAAAAATCCCAGCTCTGCTTTACGTAGGAAAAGGACCTGAGTACAGGCCCTTCTGTGATTTGGACCTGTTCCCTCGGTCTACTTACCGGCCTCGGACACAGATCTCAAATCACAGAAGGGCCTGTACTCAGGCCCTTCTCCTATCCATCATGTTTCAGCATCCATCATCTTTGCTGAATAAGTAATTGCTATTGTGAAGTAGTAGGTTGACCCTAAACCCTAATAAAAGTTTGGACATTTTGGCATATCTTATGAGTATGGGTGGCCCACCTAAACACTTCTTTTTGACGCTTTCCCATGTTCATAGTTTTGGTTTGGCCCATCATGTTTTTTTTTTCACAATTGGAAAAAGAAAAGAAGAAAGAAGAAGAAGAAGAAGAAGGGAGAGTTTGATATTTTGATCTCCTATTGCTTCCAAGAAGTTCATGAGGTGAGTTAGCCTTTATGTTTGTTTGTTCATGACCATGTTTTGCATGTGGGTGTTGTTCCACTGGTGAAGCAGGAAACAAACAAAATACTAGACATATTGGGCATAATATCTTATAAGTAGCTTGTTTTGCACATGACCATGTTTTGTTTTGCAGGTGGGTTGGTGTTTCAATGTTCCACTGGTAAGCAGGAATGGTACCTAGTGCCTTCTTGTGTGAGGTAAATAATTTGCCTGGATTTTTGACCTGAGTTTAAACTTGCCTTGTAACACAAATCAATACCCTACCCAATTTTGGATACCCTACCTTCTTTGCTTTGGGGTAAGAACCCTAAAACCATCCAATACCCTAACCCCTAAAACCATAGAACTTCTTCTTTTAATGACATACCTCTTCTAGTAGATTGATTAAATTAACCCTAAAATTGAGGGTCTCTTTACATTAGGGTTTTAGAGCCCATGGACCATCAAATTCAGAAACCATTTAACTCATCTTTAATGGTAGTAGTCCCATGAAAATTGGAAAAAGAGGGATTTTGAGTGGGCCAGGGATGTCCAAAATAAAATAATAAAAATAAAATAATAAAATATTAATTTAAAAAAATTCTAAATTAAAAAAAAATTAGAGAATTTGTTGAGGGACTTTGACAAGATTCAAGAAGAAAAATATCAAAAGGTCAAAAACAAATTCTTTCATATTCTCCAAGAGGTGGATTTGATGCAAATTCCGGGGGACTTTGCTTAAGCTTTTTCTTTGTAATGTCATGTGACATTCCGGATGTACTTTCCGTCCCTTTAGAAAGTCATTAAAAAGTCCATAATATAAAGAGAGTGTACAAAAGCGTTGGAAAAGTGAGTAGCTAATTCCAAGTAAAGTAATGGGTATGTGGACAAAAGCATTAAATGGATATTTAGGCAGCGGATAAGAACACAATTACAGTGTGGCGTAATCGCGGTGGCTGGACAACCATTACGCTGCGGAATTGTGTAGCGCGATGTCGTTGGATTTTTTTTTTCCTTCTTCTTCTTCCCTGGATCGCAGTGCGCCCGCCCGCGAGCGCGCGAACGCGTTCGCGTCGGAGACGGTGGGCCAAGGGCGGCCGAGCGTGGAGAGGAGGCGCACTGTTTTGTCTCTCCCGTCACTCGCACTTTCTCAGACCCCCTCGTCGTGGACTTCTGCAGACGCACTTGAGCTCCCTTATGTGAGCCTTGACTTGGCTTCCTGTGCGCGATAGAGATTTCGAAAACTCCATTTAGTCCGCGTGAGAGATAGAGACACAGACACAGACATAAAGACAGACAGACACACAAGAGAGAACTTGTCGAGCTTTTTACAATAACTACTTGGAATTTCTTGTTCTGTCGTTCGAAGTGCTCTCTCTCAGAGTGTCGCGAATCGGACGTGCAACAGAGTTCGGGACGGCGGCGGGAGGAAGAAGAAGAATGGGAACCAAGTTGTAGGAAAAGACTTGGATACGGGTTTAGTTAGGGCATTCAAGTAGCAGCAGCAGCATCAGCATCGTTGTGTGTGTGTCTCAATCCGTTCTGTTTTTCGGCATTGACATGACGGACCAGGTGATAGATTACCGTCGAATAGCTGTGAAGGGAATCACTGCGCTGGAGCAGATAGGACGCTTCACTATCCGCGTCTTTGTTCAGGTACGACAACCTCTCCTTCCTCCTTCATACATGTTACATAATAGTACTCGTGTTCTCGAAATGTATTGTGGATATTTGGCATACGGAAAAATGTTGCCTCTGTGGCGATTAACGCTCATTTGACGCGTTATCACACATGAAAAGAACCATAGGGAACACGACAGTCGGGGACAAAACAAGCAAGAATTTGTTCGGCAGTGAAATGATTGAATCGGACAAAATCCTTAAATGTAGCTTGCAATGAAGCTGGAATAGTTGAAGTTTCTGTAACATTTCTTGTAGTATATTCTTTGCAGGCCTCTTGCATTGTTTGCTTCCTTGAGGGCTGGAAAAGTGGCATGTCGCATCTCAAGAGCGACATCTCTATCAGGTTGAGACAGCTATTATCAAGAGATTTGTTGTGAAGAAAGAGCTACTATGAGAAAACTGACTCTTGTGAAGGTGGGACTTGTCTATGTACAGGTAGAAGGTTTGTGCAAGCAGAGCATGGCCACACAGGGGGACACTACGTGTTGCTATCTTTCAGTTCAGGATGCATGTGAAACAGGGTGTGCTGCAGCCTGTGAGAGGGCAAGCCAGAATGCAAATTCCAGTAATGCTTATCAGGTATGTATTATGTACATGTGCGCCCATTTCCTCACACAGCTGTGCTTGTCCCAATCCATCATGCAAATGTTATTCTTTGCCATAGTCTGGATTTGATGGAGCAGAAATCTGTTATCATATTCCTCCTTTCATCCTCCAAGGAATGGGGTCCTGATTGATACTGGCTTAGCTTTACAGTTGAGGGTAGGTCTGTTGTCAGTTTCTCACATGGGCCTCTGACAGTACAAGTAGTTATATTTGCAACGGAGGATTGATGTCTAAGTTAACAAAGAAGAAGAACATTGCAAAGATTCGTACAAGGTTTACCATGAAAATTGGCTTTTGCAAATTGTGCAAGAAGTCAGAATTAGTATTAACAGACCTTTAATAGTAGCCTCTGTAAAGACTCTGCATGAATTCAGATATTTTGCAACTTTGTTTGGCATTTACAGCTGTGGTATATAAAGCACTTTCACTCGGCAGTGAACCCATGCTTAATCCATGAATCTATGGAGAATCTTTTTCTTGGCCATAAGCATTTAGTGAAAGTGTGCATCATTCTGTGGCTAATCAGTTTTCTAGTCCTTTGTTTTGGTCTACAGGATTGTCGCCAGGCATGTCTCCAGGCATGTGTGAGACCAGATGTAGGCAAGTTCAGCACCAGTATCCTGAAATGATGAGGGAATTGGAGGCTGCTGGAGGAGAAGAGAAATGATGTTTTGGATGCGCACATTCTGCTCCATATGCCATATATTTTGAAGACTGAAAACATGCATGGAAGGAGTGGAGTCTTCTGGGCTGAGCTCCACTGTGCACATGATTTGGGCTCCTCATCATCAAAGTAGCATGTATATATGCTTGAAAGATCTTTGGAGGAGGGAACCTCTATTCTAGAAAGCTGTTCCTTCTTTGTACATATTACCAGGATTCTGCTGGTTTATTGAACTCATGATTGACACTTTTGGAAGAATTTCACTTTGAGCTCCTAATTAGTGTTAGTACACAGTTCCAATGACAATATCCTCAGGGGTGAAGTATATCTGATTTCATTTTTCATCCCTTCAGCTGCACTGATGAACATAGTTTGGTAACCTACAAGAGGTGCTCACCCTGTTGATAGAGGAGGGTTGATACATCATGGTGAATACTCCCTGTGAAGTGTCAGCACTTATTCCAGAAATGAAGTGGACTGGATAGTTGGAGAAACCTTATAGTGGTTAATTGGCATAGCTCTCTGGATATCAGTTATTGACAAACTATTTGATGAGAAGATTTTTGGATATACTTTTTGGGTTTTGGTGGGATCTCAGTGGCTCTGTCTTTTTGACTCTCTGCAAGGTTTTGGTTAGATCAAGTAGATGATGATTTATCTGGCTAAGACCAGTGGCTGTGATTTGGATGGTGTGCTGTGGATCCTGTGAGCAGTATGTGCCTTTCAGCTCGATTGAAAACCCTATGGTTGTTGCTAATCACAATGGTGTGGTTGATGGAGACCAGATCCTTTGTGGAGGTTAGCAGTATGGTCAGAGTTTTTCCTTTGAAATTCATAAAGTTGCATGTTGCTTACACACTTTTAATGGAGAAGCTGGCTGCTGAAAACAGAGATGCACTTGACCACAAGAAGTTGTTGGCGGACATGAAGATAAAGTATACCACATCTCGAAGTTCCAACCTGCTTAAAACAGAGACGTGTTCTTACATGTTCTTAACTTTTGCAGGCATGGTGTCAGCAGGTGGGAGACTTGGAAGTATCTTATTGGAAGGAGATCAGCCACGCAACTGTAAGTATAACCTATGCCCAAAAAACAGAAGACCAATTCTTTAAGTTTATTAATTGAGATGAACATAAGTGAAAAACCTAATCAGGCAGAGTGTGTCAATTGTACAAGCCAATCATTGACATTCTGAGGAGTGGGGGAGCCTACCAAACTGTAACAACAAACCTCTTTTGAAGTTTGGGCGGTGGTCTTAGCAATGTCTCCATGACATCTTGGAAGCCTCTTGTAAGAGGATTGTCTGGGAATTGTCTTCTGGGAGATTCTGTCAAAACTGCAACAAAAAACCAAGGGGCCCGAGCAGTGCTTCCTGCAAGTTTTGGAAGTATGTATATCAGACTCCAACAGCAAGCCACTTTGAAGTGTGGGCAGTTGTCCCAGCAGCTTGCACACCCACCACCACCACCCTTGACTCCAACTTTGATGTGTGACTAATGACAACACGATGGATTTTAAAGCCTTATTATTATGCCGATTTTGAGGCAAATCAGAGAGCCAGAGTAGGTAAGGTAGGTAAAGGGCAGATTAGACAAATTATGATTATGGAGGCAGGTAGAGACAGATTATTATGCTTTTGCACGTCATGAATGTTGAAGATGCACAAGTATGTATGTTTCATTGGTTGAAATTTGAACTATTGAATATTTGTTAAGGAATGGGTGCGCCCTTGATTACGCAGCATTCCTCTTCCGAGTAATTAGGGGGCATCATGCGCATTCATATTATACAGAGGATTTTTGGATCATTACATTTTTGAACATTGACCATTATTGTTAAATTATGGACATTGACAAGGACATATAATTAATCATGAGAATAAGGTCAGCTTGGATGAGATTATTTCAATTTAAGGAACCTTGAAAATTATCATGATAATTTGCCCTCAAAATCTTTTATGCATGTGAAGAAGGTTAGGAGTTAGCACTCTACCCAAGTAGTATTCTATGGCAAATAACAAACATGTACTTCATAGACCATTTTCATTGGCTCTTCACGAAAACCTTCTAATATTTCTAATATTTCTGAAATGGAAGGATTGTGGAAATGCTTCTCTTTAGCCCGATTATATATAATACAAGAGCACACTTTTGGGCAAAAGCTATGGGATAGACTCCGGTGCTATTTGGGAATACATCAGGTGCACTTTCTAGCCATTGCATCATTTGATTGCAAGAGGAATAGGAAATTCTATCCCCACTTTGTTCATCATCATTTTGAATGGATCCTTTTACAAGAGCTTGAAATATCTATTATGATTCACACCAATCCCTACACATTTAATAAGGCAAAAATCATGCTTGGTTGGGTGCACTCATTGAATGTCTTTCCAATGGATTGTTACCCAAACATATCAAGTGGATTTAGGGGAAGTTTCCCACAAGGGACAAAAGCCCATCCCCCCAATGAGCCATATTAACCTAGCTAGCTAACCTAGGTTTGATTCATTTAAGAGCTGACCCAAAGAGTTTGAGCATGAGATCCATTTGAATTTGTTACCCCTTTTTAAGGATCCTCACATTCTCATTCCAAAGCTTGCAAGGTTTTGTTCTTATTTGAAGAATTGCATTTTGGATTGAATTTATTTTTGTGAGCAGCTAACTTAGTCATTGTGAGTGTCATATTAGAATGCATGCATTAATCCAGGTCAAAAGTTTTTTCTTCAACCAATGAAGCTTTAAATCCAACCTTGGGTAGCACTTGCTTAATTATACAAGCTCAATCTAGCTTTGCTATTTCATCATCCTTTGGTTGATTTTGGCTAAATTTTTTTTATCAAAGAACCATTAGTTTGTAAATTTTGAATTTAATGGTTGAATTTGTAAATCAATTCATGGATGAGTAGATTGAATCAATGAGGGTCAAAAAGAAGTAAAATGGTTGTAAAATAGGCTTGTGTTCTTTGGGGTTAATTAGTTGTGATGCACCACAAAGTTTTTTTTGTTTTGTTTTTGCAATGGGCCATTTTGATTGGCCAATCATCAATTTTTTTTTTTTGAAATTTAGAATTTTTGGTCTTGTAAATTGATTATAATGTAAAGATAATTTTGTGCAATTGGATTTAATAAGAGTTTTGAAGTTAAGCCCACTTGAATTGGAATAGTATTGGGATAGGGATAGGTGACCTTAGAGGAACTATAATATACTTGGACCAACAATGAATATGAGCCCACTTATATTTCAAATTAAAAAATTTGAATAGAGTGGAGAAATTATGGGGCATAAGATTCCACCTTGAAATCTATTGTCTTCCCTTGAAATGAAATTCTAATGACAAATTTTTTTGAAGAAATAGTCTATGAGAGATTTTGCATAATCCTTTTGTATGTTTGTTTTTGACAAATTCCAAACCTAATTATGTCACTTTTTTCTTACTAACCACCTCCTTTTCACTAACGGTTTTAACAACTACCTCCTATCCTTATAACTATCTCACTCTTTTCCAAATAATTATTTGACTCCTTTTCCTTACCCACCAACATGGATATGAAAAAAATAAATTAAAATAACCTTTTTCATGTTCATGCTATTTATATGAATTAAAATTAAAATTTACATAAAATAAGGATGAACTATTGAAAACCATATGAAAAAAAAAAAATAGAGAAAAAAAAGTTGATCATTGGTAGTGTGCAAATAACACAGAGCCCAAGTAAGTATATAATCCCTCTTTTTGTGAAGGGGAAATTAAGCATTATAAAAGCCATCCATTTAACATGACAAAATTTCCCCCGAGTTCACCATTATGTTCTTTTATTTCCCATCTTTTTCTGTTAAAATAAGTTTTATCAAATGCTTGAAGCTGGTGGGTAAGGCCCTTGGATCCGAGTCGACCATTTAACACTTGGGGTCAGCAAGTGTCATCCCTTAACGCTTGTGCTGGCCCCGAGTGGCTTTTTCCATCCACATGTACAAGTCGGATGATGTGAGCCACCCCAGCCTCACACTTGTGGCCAAATGTGGATGAAACCAGTGTTGTGTAGTTATTTGAAACTTATAAAAAACTGCCCATCCGGGTTTATTTATTTATTTCTTTCAAAATCAGGAAACAATTGGTTTCAACTATTTTGGTTCTTTGAAAAAAATTCAGAATAAAAGAACCACCGATCTTGGTTATTTCAAAAACATGAAAAGAAACGATGATTCTCATGAAAGAACAACCGGCCAACACTGGATGAAACATCCACGAACAGGACTCATGGCATCCATAATTTAGCGACTACCGAGTATGGGTGTTGGGCGATCAATGACGCTGTATGGTGATGCCTCTGTATATTAAAAAACCAGCATGTTTTTTAAGGGTATGAGTTCTGCTTTGCCAAATGGGTTGTGATAATTTGTAAACCAAACCCTAAACGCTCCAATTCTTCCTCTCACCATGAATTTTGGTGTTTTCACCCTAAACGCTCCAATTCTTCCTCTCACCATGAATTTTGGTGTTTTCACACGGTGTGTGATCTGGTCCCTGGTTTTCTTTCTATATTCCCTAATTTCCATGCACATGATGTCCCAAGAGAATCTCATGAGCTGATACCATGTGGCCACTTTGTTGGGTTTTGATTTTTTTTGTCAATGTGCTGGTGTGGAGTTGGTCACTTTGTGAGGAGGCTACTAGAGCATGCATCTTGGTCCTCTTTTATTTTATCTTTGACATTAGAGATATCCGCAAAGTCACCCTGTCTTCACCCTGTCTTTGGGCCTCCTTTCACCCCCTAACCCATCTTTTAGTGGTATCTGTAAAGTAAGGAAATTTTATTAAATCTCAGTATGAAATGCTGAAACTCAGTACAAAATGCTCAATCTCAGCATTTAATGCACAAGGTTCGAGAGGAATTATAGTAGCTGTACAGGTAGGAGCAGTGAAAATCTATGTAGCAGCAATGGAGGCGCTCAGGAAAAAAGAAAGACAGGGTGAAACTCAAAAGCCATCAAATTTGATGGTTTTCTGAGTTTCACTCCATGTTGAATGTTAATGTAAATTTTTGAAGGTTTTTTTCTTGTTAATCTCAGCCTTTGTATGACCAAACTCAGGGTACTGGTGCTATCTTTTCCTGACTTTATGGATATCTCTATTGAACATCTCTTATTATGTAGACAATGTTTTTTCTATGAACTGATTCATAAGCTTTTTTTCCATGTGGAGAATTTCTTGCAGGGATTTATAGTTGAGTTATAGCTCAAGTCACCTTTTTTTTTTTTCACGGAAGGACTTGCTCTTGTGAGACCAAATGCTCAACTGCCCACTCCTGAAATGTCGATTCAAAATTGTGTACGATGTGTAAAGGTTTAATGTCAAACTGTAATTTTAATGTAATATATGCCAAAATAAACATCAGAGATTGTGCACATTGTAATGGATGAAATCACAAAGTTTATCTCACACATGTGTCATGAGCCATGGCTTTTTTTTGTGGGAGAAAAACCCTATTCTCTCGTAGTTAAGTGGTCAATTCATAGAACAGCACTGTGCATGGATCTCGGAGCTTTGGATTGATTATTATTTTCCTTGCAAACACATTCTCAGAAGTGTTGTTGATGCTGTAGAGATGCATTATTATTTCATTGGGCATTATTCATCTTGTACTCAATTGGCAAGTCGATCTGGCCGAGTGCTTTTCTTGCTATGGGTGATGGAAATCAAAGAATGTTCCATTGCTAAAAACATTTACTTACATCAGAGAGGCAAAATACAGTCTCTACTCCAGACTGCAGAGGAAATTGCTCCAGGGAGATTTGCTTGAGGATGTGATTGCCAAAAAACCCACATGAAAGAGTTTCCTTTGGATTCAATACTGAGAGATCTCATGGAATTTTCAAGCTGAATACGTTTTTGACAGCCCAGCTCTTTCAAACGTCCTGTCACTAAGGATCTCTCTCCCAATGCTTCTGTGATCACAACTACACAACAGCCTAATGGAAAACCCCCAACATAAGGCCTTGTTTCTTGCTGCAGGGACAGTCGCATTTCATTGGAGAGTTGCAAGTGTGTTGAAAATATGTAATTAATCATGTTAGGAACTCTAGGAATACATGTTCTCACGAGAAAAAGGACAGATGGTGAGTCACAATTTGACTCTCAGCTCGCAGAGCTTCTGCAATTGGTCTACAGTGAGAGAGATGACTCTGAGCACAACTAGATGAAAACACATAGCCTAATGGAAAGCTGCTGTGATGTAGGCCTAATTTTGAAGCTTCTTGTTTGAAGCTTTTTTGGGTCCTAGCAGCAGTTGCTACAACAGCTTATTCTTGTTGCTTCAATTCTCACTCTCGCCTCCTTTGACATCTTCTTCATCACTCTCTCCCTCGTTTTTTTTCCAAGACCTAATTTTGAACTTTTGTTCTGAAGTTGGGGGCGGAAGAGCAGCAGTCTCTTCTTCTTCTTTATCGTCATTGAGTTGGGGGAAAGAAAGAAAGGCCGTGTTATTACAATGGGATCGTTCCATTTGCCGAGCTGTGGAATGCAGACGGTGCTGAGGGAAGGACACAAGCTGCTTTCAGGTTTGGAGGAAGCCGTTCTCAAGAACATTGAAGCTTGTATCCAGCTCTCCAAGATCACCTCCACCTCCCTTGGTCCCAAACGGAATGAACAAGATGGTGATCAATCATTTGGACAAGCTGTTTGTGACGAATGATGCTGGCACCATCGTTCAGGAGCTTGAGGTGTGGCACCCAGCTGCTAAACTTCTGGTCATGGCTGCAAAGGCAGAGCAAGAGGAGATTGGTGATGGAGCCAACCTGGTGATTTCCTTTGCTGGAGAGCTTCTTCAAGGAGCTGAGCAACTCATCAGAATTGGGTTGCACCAAAGTGAGATCATTGGGGGTTACAACAAGGCTAATACACAGGCACTGGAGCTGCTTCAGGAGTTAGGGAAACCGGGTTCAGAGAAAATGGATGTGAAGGAGAAGGATCAAGTGGTGCAGCGCATAATATCTGCATTGAGAGCATTCTTTGTCCCATCATTGCTGAGGCCTGCGTTCAAGCGTGTCCTGCAAATCCAGCCAATTTCAATGCGGACAATGTGCGAGTTGCCAAGATTCTGGGTGGTGGCATCAATGATACCAGTGTGGTGTGAGGTATGGTCCTCAAGAGTGAAGCTGTTGGTACCGTCAAGAAAGCAACAAAGGCTAAGATTGCCGTGTTTGGTGCAGGAGTGGATACATCAGCAACAGAGACCAAAGGCACTGTTCTCATCAACGGTGCCAGCCAGGTGGAGTACTATGCGAAGACTGAGGAGGTTAAGATTGAGGAGCTAATCAAAGCAGTAGCTTCAACAGGAGCTTCTGTAATAGTCAGTGGCGGCACAATTGGCGAGATGGCTCTGCGTTTCTGTGAGTGATACAAGCTCATGGTGATCAAAATCTCTTCCAAATTTGAGCTCCGAAGGTTTTGTCGCACCACAGGTGCAGTTTCTCTGGTGAAGTTGGGGCAGCCTTTGGCTGATGAGCTTGGCTATGCTGACTCCATTTCAGTTGATGAGATTGGTGGAACATGGGTGACAGTAGTAAAGAATGAAGAGTCAGGCAACCTGGTCTCAACTGTTGTCATCTGGGGTAGTATAGACAGTGTATTGGATGACATAGAGTGAGCAGTTGATGATGGTGTCAACTCCTATAAGGCCATGTGCCAAGACAGTAGGATCGTACCAGGAGCAGGTGCAACAGAAATTGAACTGGCAAGAAGGCTAAGGGATTATGGTGCCAAGGAAACAGGGCTAGAGCAATATGCAATTGAGAAGTTTGCTGAAAGCCTTGAAGTGGTGCCATGGATTCTGGCTGAGAATGGAGGGCTTAACTCCACTGACATGATATCCTCTCTCTATGCTGCTCATGCTGCTGGCAGCTTGAAGGCAGGTGTGGATATTGAGAAAGGAGAGATTACAGATATGACTGCTGCAGATGTATGGGATCTTCTTACTATGAAGTATTGGGCAATCAAGTTGGCCACAGGTGCTGCATGCACAGTTCTTTGGGTAGATCAGATCATCATGGCGAAGCAAGCAGGTGGGCCAAAGGGCAGGCCAGCAGATGGTGGAGATGAGGATTAGTTCAAGGGAAGGCAAATGCCTGTATCTCTCTCCTGTATTTCTCTCTTGGTCTTGTTGGATCACCATTGAAAGAAAGTATAACTAGGCTGGAAGGAGATGAATCACCAGCTAGCCAATTTTGGTTTGGATTACGGCCCACTTTTCTAGAATTTTGAAGAGTTAGTCTGGTAAATGCCTCTCTTACTGCACTACAGATGCTGGAGTGTGAGAAGTGGATTGGTATTGCTAAAAATCCTTCCCCTTAGATGGATGCTTCTAATGCTTATTCAACTTCTTGGTATCAAAAGTTGACGTTTTGGAGTTGAAATGCAGTTGTTTGTTGCTGTCAGGAGCTCATGAAGTTGCTTGGGAGTAATTGCAGACTAGTAACTGCCATTCACCATGAAGGTGATGGTCAGATACCTTATGAGCAACACTCCCACAAGGTTATGAGTTATGACCACACTAGTTCTTGTCACAATTGCTTTTTTTTTGGCTGGAACTTACTCAACATTTGCTTGTTCACTACATTCTTTTGTGGAGTTCCTCTGTCCAGTCACAATGATGATTGGAAATGACAAGCAGGTGGTCAAAATCCTCAAGGCTTTGTAGCTCCAAAGAGTTGTCAAATGGCAAGCCTAATTCACGTGCTGAAGAACACTATTCTTCAAACGTTCTTTTGAATCAAACAAGAGGTTTGCTTAACAAAGAAAGATCAGGGTTCGGAGTTTCTGCATTTGGAATTTCAAAATGATAATTTCAAGGCCTTCTCGATCCGAAGTGGGGAGCTTTTCAAAGCCCATTTTATCCTCTAATGTTTGTGTTCTCAATGCTGTGCCTCTTTCTTCTCTCTGTTTTCTTCGACTTTGCATTTCCAGGTTTTTCCAATTCTTGCATTCCCCCTTTCTCTTTCTCTTTGTTTCTTTTGTGCCTCTTTCTTATTAGGGGTCTTGGGTCTTGTATTTCTCTTTCTTAAGTTCTATTCAGCTAATGAGCATCATGGGGATGTTCTCCTGTTACTGTCGGTCTTGTAATGTGTTTTCCTGTTAATCGTTTTACATTTTTGGTCCATTGTAATGTGTTTTCACCAATCACAAGAGAATGGAATGCAACATGACAAAGAGGGCGAGGAATAAAAAGTTCACTTGAAACATGTTGTTGGACCTTTTAGCAATGCAAAAAGTTATAAGATGAGAAAAATAACATCAACTACAATTACAAACAACCTTAGACATAGGGGAACAACATGGGGCAATTCATATGACCACAATGAAAAAAGGTTTGTAAAATATCATTCCTCCATACCTAACCATTTCTTCTTTCCTATTTACCTTCCCCCCCCCTTTTTTTGTTTGTGCCTACCATTTGCCCATTTCCCCTTGCCATTTATTTTCCTTCTTTCTTTGTTAAACCAATTGCACTTTCACAACTAGATATCATTTTGGACCCTTAGACCAACTCCTTTTCCATAACTATTGTTTTGAACCTTGGAAAGAGAGAAGAAAAAAAAAGAAAAATGTATTATTGTATATGGATAAAAGCAAACTATAATGACCCCCTTTCAAGTCTTTTTGGGGTTAGTATTATAATATGTAATTCCCACAATGTGGTGCATTGAATTTGGGTTTAAATTATGTGTTTGGGTTTTGTGATTATGATTTTCACAAAACTAATGTTATTTGAATAAATAAAAAAATAAAATCATTTAAATTCAAGGAACCATGGGTGTATTTATGGTCTACATAATAAAATAAAACTTGTTTCAAAATTTAAATTGTAGTAGGCATTTCATTTTATTAATCATTCAAATAAGTGATTGAAATGGATTTTACACATTGGCCCAATTCACAATATTTGTCATGCTTTCCATTTTAAAGTGACTATTTATTAAAATTTCAATTTATTACATACTTATGGTCAACACCTTCCATTTGTGAGATGAAAATGATCAAACTTTTCACATGGTTCATAAACATAATCCAAAGTACGTGGAATCACATGTGAAATAAATTTTACAAATTTCATAAAAGTTTTAAATCATTTCAATTCTTTTAGAGTATATTTGCATTTTTTAAAACACGATTATAAATATTATTTTCATACAAATATATTCCAATCCACCATGATATACATTTAATTTTTTTTCAATTTTATGTGTGGGTTATGCTCTATCATAATATGCAAAAAATTGTGAAACTCCTTAGCATTAACATGGTTTGGGAAGAACATTTACCCATGAAAGAAGTACAATGTGATTACATAAAGAGAGTATGTTTTCACACATATGTTGTTTTGTGTTGGGTTCATTTGTTTGTTTACATTGTTTTACATATGTTTCAAACTACAATTATAATGTAGTATATGCCACAATAAACATCACATTTGTACATTGTAATGGATGAAACGACAAAATTTACTTCACATGTGTCATGAACCATGACCTATTGTTTGAGAAAAACCACATTTTGTTGTAGCGAGTGTTATGAAATGTGTTCAGGTTGTTGGGATGAAAGCAAATTGAATGTTTAAGTGAAATCAAGGCAAACATAAGTTTTAGGCATGACGTGATCAAAAGAGAATGCAACATTCACCCAAATAAAATGAAATCATTTAAAAGTTGAAAAAAAGATTCCCAAGTCTTTTAACATGAATTCCCGTTTTGAGAATTGGGAATTATAGATGTTCAAAATAAGTTTGAAAAATCATATATGAATTAAATGATTTTTAAATTGTTGGAAAAATCTCAAAAAAACTAGTTAAATTTTTTGAGATTGCATTTCCAAAACATTGTTCTTTCTTGATAGCCATGAAGGGCTATAACATAAATTACCAAAAAAAACTCATTTCTTCAAAATTTAATTTATAAAAACAAATCATGTTCAATTAAAAATTAAAGAGCTTGAAAGGCTTCAAAAGCTTTCAATGAAGGCTATAAGATCATGGTGCCACATGTTCAAATTGGACATGTGTTTTGGGAGTTACGAGCCCCCAAAATTGTCAAACATTAATGTGTGCCAATTTTGAAACAAAACTATAAAAGTTTTAAGAACTTTATTGTTTTGAGTAAGCCCATGCTAGGACACGCAATGTTTTCTATAATAAAAGTAAAACTTCCCATAATCATGTAGGATGTGGTGAAATATGTTCAAGTTCCTGAAGGGTTTGTGCCCAATTTTGGCTCTAGATAGGCTTAATGCTTATTAAAGGCGGGTTAAGTGGATTTAAAAATAAAATATTAGTTAAACTATTTATTTTTCCTTTTGAACTGTAATTTTGAAAAGAAGTTTTTGGATATTTATTCCTTGAACATTTTTTTGATTAAACATTGTACTCTTTTGTGGGAATTTTTTGAACATTTAAAGAATTGAATATGGATTTAAATTTGAACTTGTAATTTTGTTGTAAAGATTAAATGAAAGAACAATTGTTTTGTAAATACATAATATCTATAGCACTATAGATGTTTTGTGTATTCAATTTGCATGTAGATTACAAGAAGATTTCTTGACGTAAAATTAGAGGATTAAATGCACAACATACAAATACAACTTAGCAACACCGTTTATTTATTTTGTGTAGGTGTAGTTCTGACATTGTGCATGATATGCATCAACTTCCATGCTTAGGACAAATTGATGCCTCAAATTATTGCACCTTTGTTTTTATTGCCAAAAAGTTGTGAAAGGCAATTCATGTTTTAAATTTCAAAGTTGTAAAATAAAAAATTAACATTGTTATTGATTGCCAAGCCTAAGGTCCATCTTGTGATTTAAGAAATTCATAGAGAGTGCATTAGTGAGGCAATTCATGGATCAATTAAAAGGTTGTTAAAGGATGCATTTGGACTCAATGACAATTTCCACTAATGAAATTACTTATATGGTTGGAGATCAAGGAAGAGTACCTAAAATCCCAATTGTAAAATGATTGTGATACATTGGTCAATAATCATTGTACAACTTACCATGAAAGGATCAAAGTTCGAAAAGTTTTGAAGCAATGTCACATAAGAAAATATTACCACCAAATTTGCAAGTATGATGTGAAGGTAGAAAGGTCATTTATGGAAATCACATAAAAGTGAGGTCATTATTGAAAGTATTAGGAAAAATCATTGATATCTTACAAACCCTTGGTATATTGTGAGCATATTAATGTCAAATTACATTACAAACAAATGTGTCCTTGTATGCCAAGTGATTTCATTAGATTTTGAGTGAATTCATTGGTTGTAATGAACATGACCAATGAAAAAGTAGTGAATTCACTAGTCTAATGAACAGGGACTAGTGAACTGCACCCACATTTTGTAGTAATGCTATATAGAGAGAATTGTCCATGGCATTACTTGATGTAAAACATTGGTATACATATAATTATTTATTAATTAATTTTTGATAGTAAGAGTGTTGAAAATGATATTTTTAAAAAGGTTACTTGGTAATGTACCTGGTTTAAGCAAAAGAACAACAATTGTAAGGAGTGAAAAACACTTTTGGAAATATTGTGGCAAATAGTCACAACAATAGAAATTTGTAGGAAAAACTTACCCAATCAGTAGCAATAAAGAACTATGGGAAAGACGTCAAAATCGATAGCCAAAAATAGACTACCTATCGACTTTAAACATAATTGATAGCAAATGAATTAACGATTCTGCAAACACTGGAGCTACATCTGAGATTTAGAACCAAAATTAAAATTTATTTAAAAAAAAAAAACTGGACTTGGAACTGGACTTCAGATTCCATTTATATGTGAATTGGAACTGGACTCCGATTTCAGATTTTATTTATGTGTGAATTGGAACTTGACTTCGATTCCATAATCTGTTTTACATGTGGATTTTATGAACCGATTGAGGAAGTTGTAATTTATTGGGATATTGTATTTAGATTCATTGTAGAGTATAGTAGCTTAAGTGATTTTGGCCCCTAGGTAATAATAATTAATAATAGGTCTATTTTTTATATGAGGATTTTTGAAAGATGATATTTGAGCTTGCGTTGAGACTTGAGATTAGTTATAGAGTCATAACATCTTGAAGGATTTTGGTTTCTTTAAGAGGATTTTTTGAAGATTATATTTTTGCAAGGTGAAATATTTGAGTTTTCATAATTCTTTTTTTCGCCGTAAGATACTTTTTAATGTAAATTGGCAAGGCCACATTGTGACACAATCCCTTGTGTTATTGGGCCCTGTCCCCACAGGGAAAGGGACTATCACATTTGATCCAACTTTTGGAAGTTTTTTACCTTAACAGAACCAGTTTCACATTAGGTTTAATAGCCGGTTTTTTTGTTTTGGGTGAAAGTGTTTTTAGACTGTTTAGATTGAAACGGATTTTTAAGAACCGGTTTCACATTAGGTTTAATAGCCGATTTTTTTTTTTTTTTTGGGGTGAAAGTGTTTTTAGACTGTTTAGATTGAAACAGATTTTTAAGAACCAGTTTCACATTAGGTTTAATAGCCGGTTTTTTTTTGGGTGAAAGTGTTTTTAGACTGTTTAGATTAAAACGGATTTTTAAGAACCAGTTTCACATTAGGTTTAATAGCTGGTTTTTTTTTTTTTT
>Ga0116227_10001294_pt1 | contig 55175 bp, 39 predicted proteins | sample S1TSphgellanicum_FD_89693 | JGI IMG/M metagenome (GOLD analysis project Ga0116227, IMG submission 89693) | Host-associated microbial communities from peat moss isolated from Minnesota, USA - S1T2_Fb - Sphagnum magellanicum MG | ecosystem: Host-associated > Plants > Peat moss > Unclassified... | reverse complement strand
GGCCCCTGGCCCTTTTGCCTGTCGGCAAAGAAGAAAAAAAAAAAAAAAACAGACAATAAAATAAACAAAACCCAAACCCCCAAAAAGTAAACTCAGTGATATTTCATTTTGGGGGGGGAGGGGTAACAAAATTTGTCTTTTTTTGGTGGAAAAAAAGTTGCTAGATTTTTTTAATATAACTAGATTGAAAAAATGAACTCTGCCCAAAAACCCAACGGACCAGAACAATAGTACTAATAATAAATTGAAATTTTAATTTTAAAAAATTAATAATATTAATGGTAAAGGGAAAAGAAAAAAAGAAAAAAAGCCACCCCCAACGGACCAAAAAACACAAAACATTTGTAAATAGGAAAAGACAAAAAGACATAAAGTTGAAAAAAAAACTGTAATTGGGAAAAAAAATGAAAAAACAATTTTTTTTGGGGGGGGAAAAGGACAAAACTACAAAAACCTGTGTGAACGAGCTGCCCTTAATTTGCGGGTCCTGGGCCCCAATTTTTTGGGGTTTGGTCACTGACAATTTAGAAGGGGGGAAAGGCCAAGGTGCTTTTGCTTTATTAAATTCACTTGTTTTCTTTTGGATATGTATGATGACGTTAGACTAAAATGTATCAAAAGGAAATAGCTCCTAAGTGGCTTTTCATTTTGGATGGGATTGGATTGGATTGGGGAAGGGGGAGGGGGAGGGCCCATGGGTTTGGCCTCTTTAATTTGGTGGGGTTGGGGGAGCCCAGATCTCATCCTACTAATCGAATCCCATCTCCATAACTTACATTTTTATGTCAAATTTAGTTTGCAATTTGCAAGGGATTGTGTTTCCAAAGGATTTATTTGATGGGTGGGGTTGAGTTTTCTATTTGGGGGGAGGAGAGGGGTTTTTCTATTCCTTTTTTTGGGAACATGGGGTGGAGGAGAAGGAGAGAGAGAGAGGCAAATCCTCTAAAAGAAACCAAAATCCTTCAAGATATTATAACTCTATAACTAATCTCAAGTTTCAACACAAGCCAAAATATCATCTTTCAAAAATCCTCATAGAAAAATAGACCTATTATTTATTACCTAGGGGGGCCAAAATCCCTTTAGCTACTATACTCTATAATGAATCTAAACACAATATCGTTGTTGCCTTGGTAGGCAAGGCCAATAAACTAACCATAATGCTATACCATTCACACAAAAGGGTTAAAAATTAAGAATAAATACATTCATTTTTTCTAGATTTGGGATCGAGTTAGGGTTGAATAAGGAGTTTAGTTTCAAGGGGATTAATAAATTTGGAATAAATATACTCATTTTTTGTAGATTTGGAATAAAGTTAGGGTGAAATAAGGAGTTTAGTTTGAGGGGGTTAAAATACCCCCCTCATGTTCACAAGAGCTTCTACTTTTTTCTGGCAACGATTTTTTTTTTTCAACCTTTATATTCTGCCCGAAATTATGGTGGAGAATACAAATTCCCAAACTGCCTGAAATCTTCGGAGCCTCAAATATGTTGGGCAGCATGCAAAAAAGTTCTTAAGTTTCCCCAAGCTGCCCATTTTTTTGGGGGCATAATTTGGAAACCCCCTCAATGTGACAGGTTAGATTCAACCAAGGGTTAGATTAACCCAGTCATACTATTTGATCTAATCCCCTTTGTGTGAACAACACACGTAGTTAGTTTACTCAGTATATTTTAATCATTTTAAACCCCAAAATGAAGAGTGTTCGATAGATGATGAAATAAAAATATCCGTACGAAGCCCTTGGTGTGAATCCAGCTATACGGAAAACAAAACCTATGCTGGAACCATGGTAAATTCCCCCAATTTCCTTGTGGGTTGCTTGTAAAGATTATTATAATACACGGGGCTCACCACCCCAAGTGTAGGGTCAATGGTTTAACCGTGTTGAAAAATTGTGCAACAAACGAATAATAATATCGTACACTAAAAAACACCTCCAAACCGTCTGGATCCAGTTAGGATAGTTGAAGCTTCATGTGGCATGCTTCGGGCTTTCTAGTGTTGGTACCCACCCCCTCCCGGATCACCAAGCCCCCTCCCTCCCAGATTACCTTGGTGGTCCCCTCCCCTTCCCCCCCTCCTCCTGGCCTTCTCATCACTTCCTCTTATTAATGTTGACATGGTGAAGTCGGATTCCGTTTGTCCAACGCCTCCATCGTAGCTGGAAGAGTCATTTTTTTTGGCAATACACTTGAGACACTTTTGATGTTCGGTGTGAATGAAAGGACCACAAATGAAGGGCAAAAGCTACCTTCAGAAGTCAAAAAAAATTTTAAAAATAAAAAATAATAATCCGTGAAACTAAACTGCCAATATTTTTTTTCACTGAAGAGGCACTTTGACCCGGACATTGTCTACAGAATACCGACCCGAGCACTTCGTGCTCCTTTTGTCATCATCCAACTACCTTGGTTGTCACCAGCCTTTACGCCCATGAAACCAATCGGGGGGCAAATATGAAAAGTGGTTTCTTTTCGACTTTAATTGCAACTTTGAATTTTTTTTTTAAAAAAAATTTTTACAAAAAATGACACTTCTTTGAAAGTATTATTAGTAGTGACAACAAGTGTCTGGATTTTCTATTTTTTTTTTGAAGGTCCCAAGTGTGTGTCTCTCTGTGTGGTAGAGATTTACCCCAATTTGATTAAAAATCAAGGGTCGTCAAGTGTCGACTCACCACCTACCGGTGTCAACTCGACTATGGATTGGGCCACCTATGGTGTCGACTCGACGACGGATCGAATTACTCGTATGTTGGTGTCTCATTAGTAGTAGTGGGGGTGTTACAAATTGAGTTATTAATAGAAAAAATATCAAGTGACAAAAGAGAGAAGATAATCAAAGTTTTAAAATCACCCAATTAGAATGAACGAATCATCAAAAAGTGATGATTTCTGAAACCAGCGCAAGTATCGCAAGGAGTGGAGTGACAAATGTTGAGTGAGTGTCGTAAGGAGAGGAGGGTTCATGAGTGCCACGAAAACCGAGTTGTGACTAATGTTTGAGTGAGTGTCACATGAATGAATGAAGGGTTGGGTATCACTTGCAGTGTCATTTTCTCACTAATGAGATGCATTCACACTTGATGTTAAGTCAGTGTTAAATGGAAATCTAGGTGGCATCCTAGATGGCAGAAAAGTAAAAAAAAAGATAAAATAATTTGACGTGTTTCCAAAATGGAAGAAATCCCAATTAAAAAGAAGAAACTAGTAGAGATTAACAAGATTGGAACGGACATAAAAATATATATTGAAATATCAAATTGACTAGTGCAGCCAATATTTTTAATTTTTTTTTATTACACACATTTGTAAGCTTGATTTGCGCATTTCCATAAAATGACTTTCGTAATGTGAAAATGTGCTACAAATAAATAAATTTATAAACCTGCACAACGCACTCAATGTTAAATGGGCGATAGCTTATAAGCTTAATATTAAGTTAATGTTAGCTTAACATAAAATTTTCATGATAAGTAAATTTAAGTCTTCAATGACTAGTATGTATGATGTTAAGGGACTTAACACTAGAGTCCCTACCTCCACCAAGTGTGAATGTGACTTAAGAACCGTTGGGGGCACATTAGTTAATACTTATATCAATAACCACCTAGCCAGTTCTCTCACCCAAATGAGAATGGCCCTTGAGAACCGAGTGCATTTGAAATTTTTTTTTCAAAAAACTACTATCTGGGTGAGGTCAAAGGTTAACCTTGGGTTTTGAGGCAAGGGGTATTCCAGCTTAGAGGGTCTAGATATTAGTAGGTATTCAAGCCTTAGAGGCCTAGGGCTCCCCCAAAAATTTTGAACTTGAAACCACCTTCTAGAGGGGTCTAAAATCTTAGTTGTTAGACTACGAGCTCCCATGCAAAAACAAGTGAAAAAGTTTATTTTATTTTATGTTTATACATGTTGATTGCTTTAGCTTTAAAGGCATCAAATGTGTGTAATTAAATAAAAAAATTCACAAAGCTTTGACACATATGAAAGCTCATGGTTTGATGATTAAAACCATGGGTATCCTTAGGAGATCTTGGGTCCAAAATCGTTTCATTTTGAAACCCAATTTGATATTGATTGTACTCTCATTGGTAAAAAATGACCTTCTTGAAAACTAGTAGGTTCATTTTTTTTTGAAGTAATTTGAAAGCCAAGGTGGGTATTGAATTTGCATTAAAAAAAAAACAATTTATAACCAGGACAATTTTCCTAAACCCTTGTAAGACCTATTTGGTTACTTGGCATGCTACGAGCTATGCGAACAAGATAGCTAGTTATTGAATCACCATTTAGTGGGAGTCCAATAACCGAACCGATACACCCACTTTTGAGAACATTGTTGATATTGCTTCTAGACCCTTATTTTTAGTGCTAGCTAAAGGGTTGTGCAATTTGATTTATAGGTAAGTCCTCCAAGGTCCTTACCCAATGTAAAAATCTAGCAAAATTTTAAAGGGTTGTGATTTTGTTTAAGAAGGAGATGAGGAACTTTAGGCCTAGGGAAGTGCATAGGGTTCCAAAATGGTGTTCATTTTTTGCCTTAGGGTTTATGCTTTAAAATTCCTTGCCCTTGGATTTCTCTTGATTGAAAACAATTATTATGGGAATACCGCCAAGGTCTTCAAAACTTGGAATATCCTTGGGCTTGCGTTTCTCCTACACTTCAAGGACTTGGAGAAATCTTCTAATTATATTTGGAGGGCACCTTCTATGCATGAATATCCCTCCTAGAAGGGATATTACACCTACTCCTTAAGATTGGGAGGGACCATACCACCTCCTCCTAAGCCCATTATTTTGGGAACAAGTGAATGTACCCACGTCCCCACCAGCAATGTTTTTCTTCTTTTTTTTTCTAAAGGTGCATTGGACTTCATTCACTATGAAGAGCTGAAACACATTTATCCTTTGCATTAAAGTATTGTGAAAACTTTAACCCTTAATTTTCTTATTTGTGTGTTGCATGTAACAAGAGGACCATTTATTTAACAACCTACATATAAAAAATGAAAGTACAATACATTGAAAGCTTAAAACCAACAAAATTATATTAAATAAACAATAAAATCAATATGAGTTTATATCTAAAGATATGACTTTATAATTTTTTATGTCACCCCAAAGAAAGATATTAGGTCAATCAATGGCCTTTGCCTTTTTCACACATAATGATACTCACATCAATGCATCCAAAGTCTAGACCTTTAAATTACTTTTGGGATCACTTTTCATCCAATTTTGCTTTGAAAATTTGTATTCACAATTAGTTGTGCTAGTTAGAATGAAGAACAACTTTCAAGGTTAAATAATGTATTATGGACATTGGATAATGTCTAAGATTAAATTAGTGAACACCAATCAATTGGATATATATTAGAAAGTTTTGAGTTTAATTTGTTTATAAGAAATCTGATTTTTTTTCCCCCAACTTTTTAACAATCTTTTAAATGTCCACTAGTCTAATAGCTAGAAACAAAATCAACATGTAGAACATGATCATATACGAATTTTATCAATCCTAAAAGTTCTACATAAGATCTTTGCAGTACATGAATGGTACCAAGAAGCCTTTACTTGAAGTTGTTTGCATTCCAAATCATAACTTTAGGTCCCACAAGGACTATAGTTTAACCCCTTTTGTCCATCAAGTGGACCACCACGTTTTTATCATTCCATTTATGCTATTGATTTTTTTATTAGTACTAGTGCATATATAGATTGAGATTCACCCATTGGCATTATATCCATGCAAAAACATAACCATACATGCCCAAAAAAAAAGGTTTTTGTAGTTAGGTCCATTAGATTTTTTGGCCCACTAGCATTTATTTTAAGGAATTGTTAAGGTAGTTAAGTTCTCAAGTTTTACTAGTTTATGGCTAACAAGTGGCATCCTCTTAGATTAAAGGTTCAAAAATAAATCCACCTCATCAAATTCTTTGTAAAAATGTGGCTACGGTTTGTATTATGTGATAAAAGATTCATGGTTATAGGATTATGTTTTTATGTGAGTTTTTGTAGTAAACAAATTGCATCACATAAACCAAAAGAAACAAAGTAAAAAATGTGACTTCCACAAAAGAATAATTATTTTGGTTAGAAAATAGAACTCCTAGGGGAATTGAACTTTAGTCCAAATGCACCTTGCCCATTGCAGCTACAAATAGCTTGCAAAAACATATAATATAATAAACAATATATCAAAAAAAAAAGATTACAAAGCACAATTGCAATGCACATTGCATACAATACCACACAAAAAATATAAGAAAGGAGTAACAATGGAAGATTCATGTTGAAAGTTTCAATTTGGAACCTACAAATCAAGGAAGAAAATCACAAAAAATTAAAAATGCAAATACGGTTTTTTTTTAATTTGTTACTTTGTTGCTTTTCAAACTTTGTTGGTAGTCCATGCTTTGATCACAATAGCAAATGTAAAAATTTTCAATGTATAAATTTTTTGTGCATACATGCACACAACCAAATCCAAATGTGTTGTGAATATGTTTTTAAAATTGTTCTTGATGAAGGTTAATACAAAGAGACACCTTTTATCCTCATTGTCCTTCAATACTATAGCCATAAATAGTTCAATAAGTTTCAACCAAGTTTGCCTTGGTAGAAGCATTTTGTTCTTCAAACATTTGTACCACCAAATTGTACTTGTCAAAAAACTTTTGATAGGAAAAAGCACAAAGATCCATTGTGTTTTCACATTATGAAAAATCTTTAATGTTTTGCACTCCAAAAACTCATCAAATTTGTATCTATCCAACTATTGCTCAAAGGAGGTACTATAAAAGGTGTACACAAGTTGTAACAAAACTTCAATCTTGGACAAAAGCAACAACTTGGAAAGAATATGGACTACAATATTAGTTCAATGGGCAACAAAATGCACCACTTGCATGAAGGGGGCATGTTTTTCCATGAATTTTAACACCTTGGCAAATTGAAACCCCATTTGCACCAAAGTTGATGAACTTGGAAGCTAGGTTAGATTAAAAAAGTAGCTCAATTTGCAACATATTTGCCATAGTCATTCTTGTCAAATTAGTTGCAATACTTCCACTTATTACTTGTTCCAATGTTAGTGATTATATGTGGATATGCTTCCAACCTTCAACCGTATAAACATGAATACCCATCCAAGGTTGACAATCAATAGTGGTCACCTCATCAAAATTGATCAAAATGAACTTGGCATTCTAAATTGCAATACACCTTTTGGCAAACACATGCTTGCGCATGCACTTAATCACGTGGCCCATGCCTGTGTCACTTTAATGATGTTGATAGTTTGTTAAGCACTTAGATGAAATCAAACACATCTTTCATGCTTTCATTGTATGTAGTTAGGTGCCCACATTTCAACCTATGCCAAATTGTCACAAATTGCACAAATTTTCATTTGCATTTAGTATGTAAAATAAACTAAACTTGATCAAGAAGATAAAATGTACCATGCATTGAGGCACATTGCCTTTCATTTTGGCCATGTTGGATCATAAATGACATGTAAATTCCCTAATAGCTACCTATTTAACAACAATGGCCTTGTGACATCCAACATGCTTTTAGAGGCCATTAGGTTTTGAAACCAAAAGCTTTTCCTGAATTTTTATGTTGTTGCAAATTTTACACCTAACAATTGTCATCTTCCCATTGGCCCCTAACAAATTGCATCAACCCATGACAATTTAACAATTGAAACATCTTTAAAAATGCGGTTGAATTCCCATTTAACTTTCGTAGACTTCTTGGATTTTGAAAGAATTGGACTAGGGTCTATAACAACCTTTTTCCTTTTATGACTTGGACCAAAATCCGTGACAACTTCAAAAGGTAATTGAACTTTCCTATGCACATCAAATTCTTCCCCTACACTTGCAGTACCAAAACTTGAATTGGCCTTGTAATGGTAGATATAGTAGTAAAAGGTTCATAGACATTCACAAAAACCTTTTGAAAAGAAATGTTAGAACTAAAAGTTTGGCGACAATTCCAATTGAGCCATGACACACAAAATGAAAGGCACAATTTTTGAAGTTTTGAAAATTTAAACCCTTCCAAGAACTTCCCTCCCAAAATTACTAACAAAGTTGCAAACCTCATATAGTTCATTCAAATGTAAACATAAACTTGAGTTGTGCACTTTGCACAACAAAACAAAATCAAATGCCACAAAACACAATTCTATATTGTAGAGGGTTTGATTAAATCAATGAACATCCATTGCATTCATACAAAGCAAAGACAAGGGTTGCAACTTGCAATGCCAAGGTTTAAACAATTTTCAAAAAACACTTACTTGGGAATGCATGTTTTCAACTTGACGATGATGGAATTGTGAACTCGGCAACTTGTTTTATTTCTTCTCAACATTCACATTCATTGTTCATGGTGCATGTAAACCCACCAACATTCACAATCATTATCCAATGTCCATAATGAAAACTTGTGCACCTTAAATGTCAATCTCACACAATTGTGACAACTTGAAACTCTTTAAAAACGAAATCACAAAATATGGCATTGTGCAAGTTGCAACATGTGTATTTTTGCATGTTGAAACTAGAAGGCTTGAAGCTTGTTGCTTCAAAGCTCACAATGCACATGCAAACATTAAACTTCATAAGTGACGACCATGTACAATGAAACCTTGGCAAATGGTGTGGTGACAAGCACATTGTTAAAGGCAACACTAATGACAATGGACAAATGCTTTAGGTCAGAAAAGGTGTGAATGGTGGTGAGCAATGGTCGATTTGATGCAACACCTAATCATTCAAGTTCAATTGTCAACATCTGATGATCTTCATGTGTAGATGCAACCAACAAGCTTCCTTCAATATTGATAAAAATTGTGGCTTTCTAACATAAAATTTTAGCAAAAAAGACAAATTTTCTAACCCAAATCAAAAGTAAGGATTAAAAAAAGTGCAAAATTTCACCATTGCACCCCAAAGGCTTACTTGGGCTACCATAGCCCACCACCACTCTTACAACAATATACAAATATATAGCTATTGTAAGTGAGTGTACAAACCTTTAATTCAGCCCTTCATTATGCAAGTTTCATTTTTGAGTTAAGCCTTTCTTTCAAAGGACTCTAATATATTTGGGCCTTCACGTAGGACCATTTTGGAAGGTGAAAAGCATTGCAACCTTAAAAAATAGTGAGCACCACCACCAGCACTGATCTGGTATATGGGTCTGCATGGGTATCAACATTGGTATCAAGGACCCTATCAATTATGGTATGACATGAGGCAGTACCAACCTTGTACCAGTTTTAAAGAGTCTTAATATCACGTACGAAAATAACACTGGTCCCCACTCCCCGCCCGCCTTGGGGCTTAACACTTAACACTCGAACGTTGTGCATTAAATGCTAAGTTTCAGCATTTCATACCCAGATTTAGTAAAATTTCATTACTTTGTGGACCTCACTCAAAGAGGGGACCCGGGGTGAAAGGAGGCCTGAAGAAGACAGGGTGACTTTAAGGAAAACTCTGATATTAGAGTTATCCCTAAAGTTCTTTTCATAATTCCTTTCATAAGGGAACCTTCCCATTGTGCCCTCCATTGAAGGTACCATTAGACCCAATGTGAACATAGACCAAAATCCTTGGAAATGCTCTAGGCTGCTTGAACAGGTGCTTTCCCTTAGAGAGCTCAAATGAAATGTCTACTTAAAAAATAATGGTTAAGAATTGTGAGAACCATTTTTTTAATGTTATGGGCGGTGCCTTGTCGTAAGCAATGGAAGGATGGGAACGTCAGGATGGATGTCATCTTCTACTGTATTCTCGGGTTGACATTGAAAGTACCATCTTCTAGTGAGTGTTTTTTTCAAAGGAATTTTTTTTGTTTTGTAGCCAAAGTGACAATTGTCCATCCATCGTAAGTTGTAGGAAAGAGTGGTGATCATCCCTAGGAAGATTTAGCCAAATCTGGCTATATAAAACCAGATATAAAGTAAAAAAATCTCTAATAATCATCCTTCTACATTTTTGGCTACCCAATGAAAACCCAAAGTATATCCAAATCTAACAATTTATTAAAAGCTGCTTTTAGTCCTCGATTCTCTTGAGTTGACATTCAAATTGTAGTACTCGGAAGCACAACTTGAGGAGGTCATAATGGACGGCATCTTTCTATTGGGTTCTCGGGGTTGACATTGAAAATTATGCTCAAAAGAAAGAAAGAAAGAACCTCACTCACGGTCAAGATGGACGGCAGCTTCTAATGGCTTCACGGGGTTGACATTCATCATACATACATACATACGCAGCCCATCAATGCTTTTTACTCATCGATGATGCACACACGGTGGTTCCAAAACAGCTGTAACATGGCTGTAGTTATAGTTGACGGAAACCAAGTAACTCCCCACGAAGGAAACACATAAACTTCCATGAAGGAACTCAATTTTTCTAGTAGCAATTGGTCAATAGATAGATACCCATGATCTTTTTTAATTAATTTATGTTTATTTATATTTATATTTATGTTTATTTATAATTTTATTTATTTATTTATGTTTATTTTTCATTTTTTTGGGTAACAAAGGAAAGTCCATTGAAATGCCCCTCTTCGACTTTTTACAAGCTTCTTAGTTCTTCCATATATTGGGCATGTTTCTAACACATATAACCTCTTTTGGTACACTCCCTATTCAGGTACTCTTTTTGGCTTTTTTTTTTCCAAGCATACCTAATATAAAGCCCTACTACCAAGGTGCAAGGATATTGTGTTTAGATTCATTATAGAGTATAGTAGCTTAAGGGATTTTTATAGGCCCCTAGGTAATAATAATAGGTTTTTTTCTTTGTTTTATGTGAGGATTTTTTGAAAGATGATATTTTGGCTTGTGTTGAAACTTGAGATTAGTTATAATAGAGTTATAATAATATTATCTTGAAGGATTTTGGTTTCGTTTTTAGAGGATTTTTGGAAGATTATGTGTTTGTATATGTTGGTGAAATATTTGAGTTTTCATAATTCTTCTTTTGCCTTAAGGTTACCTTTTAATGTAAATGACAAAGCCACGGTATGACACACCCATTGTTATATTATAATAATAAATTTTTTTTTTTTGACTTCGAATGAGAATAAGTGGTGGGGAACACAAATTACAATCCGGAATAGGCTTTTGGTGGAGCCTTGTTATTGAGCTGATAGAACAGCATCTCACCGCCTTAATGGATATTGACATGTTTGTGGGGTGGCCCATTCCATAGTATGAAGAAAACAAAATTCATACATGATTTTCACCAATGTTGGTTGGTTTCGAGTTTTCGTCTGGTCTATTGTCTCAAGACCTATGTATAGGACACACCCCCCAAGCTTGGGAGAGGGAAAGCAAAACGTGTGTTTTAGGATGCCATTCCCTAGTCTTGTGATCCATCTTATGGCATTCCGAGAGTGTTGAGAAACTCACCTCCATAGTAGACATCCAAAACCATTTGAGCACTTTGCTCATGGAGTAGTGTCCTTTGAACTTGACCATGTATCACTCTACCCAAAGTAGAGAATTGAGCATGTCCAAGGGGAGGAACCCCAAAGGTTGAGGAGGTAGCAAACCCCCATCACAACATATTCAGATCCAAGAAGTACAAGGGCGGGTGGAGGCACCAAGGAGTAAATAGTAGCATCCAACCGACATGTGACTTGGGAAGGTGAATCCCCCAAAATGGTCATCAAAAGAGCGGGGTAAGTAGTCTAAGCATGGGATATTTATAATATTTTTAAGTAATTTAAATAATTGGGCTTTTTTAGTTTTTACCAAGGCATTAGTGTAGGCAATGGGTTTTTTTCCTCATTTTTGTATAATTTTTTTGAAAAAAATATAAATAAAAACAAAAAAATAGTCAAATTTACACTAGAAAATGTTTTTTTGGCAAATTTCTTTGTCAAAAAATGGCAAATTTTCACCAGGAAAAAAAAACCACTGAGTGTAGGTGCTAGTTCACTGGCCAAGGCTCACCACCACTACCACCATTCCAAGTACCCTCAATCAATTCATAGCATAAACCCTAATCTTTTTTTTATAATAATCCCAATGGGAAGCCTAAATCAAGTATGGGAGCTAACTACTTAGTCAAGTTCCCTGGAAGTGGGATGGACAAAAAATAGTGTAGACCCAAAAAAAGGGTGAAATTCCCAATTACAAAACCCTTCCCCAAATTTTTGAGGACCTATAATTTGCTCTCATGTATTGGGATTGCAAGCACATGAAGTGTTCCTAGGTTTATAGTTTATACCCATGGCCCACACACACACACACATACACATTGGGTTTCAAGCCCTAAAAGTTGCTTATGAGCTCTCCTTTAATGGAGAGAGACTAGAGAGAGAGAGAGTCTAGGGAATGATGCAATTTTCATTTGGACCCACATTTTGAGGATTTGTTCACAAGAGAAAAAAAAAAAAAGATTTTGAGAGTTCCTTTCTTCTATAAAAACCTCTTGGAACATTCCTTGTTTGAATGGTTTGAACTTGCACATAGGGGATAGAGCCATTATGCAATGAGTTGCTTTGTTCTAGAAAGATGGGGTCCACTCTAGTTATACCCATAGTTATCATAAAGCTCATCTATTTTGTTTCAACCCTAGAAGGTTTTGTTTTCAGAAACATGGGTCCACTAGTGAGTTATTGTTGTAACTTGCAAAGGCTACTTAGAAATAGGATAGTTAACTTAGTTACTTACCATGTAGTTGCATGAGGCTTTTTTTTTTTTGGGAGCTAAATTCCACGCAAAAATAATTAAATTCAAAAAATTCAAAAAGGAAGTGATTTTGGAGGTTTTCAATCATCAAAAGTGAAAAAAATAAAATAGAAAAGATTGTCGGATTTCTATACTTGGCTTTTAGAGTGTAGCCAAAATATAGTAGGATGATTAATTTTTTTAAAAATTATACTTGATTTATTAAAAAAAATTGGCTAAATGTTCATAGGGACGATTGCCATTTTTTTCTACATCTTCCTATGGAATGATAGCCATTTTGGCTACAAACAAAAATTCTTGGAAACAAAAATAACATTGAGCTATACAGTCACATTTTTACTGTAGTACAAGATGCACTAGAAGCAATTGGGTGATGTGGAAAGAGAGTATGTGGATAGGCAGGTTAAAGTTTATCCGGAAGAAGAGTTGGAAAGTAGTGTTTTCTAACACCCAAGAGTGCCGTGTGGCATGGGATCCAGATGAGGCCAACAATTTGTTCCTTGTAGATAGGATAGAAGACAACTCTCTCTCTCACACACAAACATATATATATTCCTCCCTCCATTCTTGCTAATCAATTGGTTAATAATCAAGCTCACGCTTCAAAAATTGTATTATTTTAGGGAATGTTTTCATCGTGTTCTTGTTCTATTTTTGGGTGTACATGATCAAAGAGTTTGTCTCCTGCAGTCGGAGACTTAATTAATAGTTGGTGTGTAGTTCCAAGTTGTCGTGTGTTTAGTATCTCCCTTTAATCCCAAACTGGGCTTGGATGGATTCTTATCCCGAAAGTTTCTCTAGTGGGTGGGGGCCATTTTGAAGCCATTCACTAAAACAAAAACATGGATTTTTTAATTTTTTTCCCCTACAACACTAATCCTTGGCTTAATGATAAGTATGTGAGATAAAACTATGTAGTTTTGTCTCACTAATGTCAATCTTTGATGTATGTAAGTTATCACATATATCTTAGGTTGAAATGGATGAAATCACATAATTTTAACTCACATGTGTCTAGAGCCAAGGCTTGCTATTGCAAGAAAAATCACATTTTGTCGTAACAATTAAGAACATCTCCAAGATGATTTATATGTCAAATTTGGATGATTAATTATTACATCAAGCTAACGTAAATATCAATTTGCATTAGCATTTTGCATAAATTTGCTCTCTAAGTGAAGAATAACATTGAAAAATATAAAACAATTATGCTTGAGTCTTGCATGGATTGATTGTATGCATAATGTTTGTCTTCTTTCAGATTTCAAGAGTGAATCTAATGTGTCAACAGAATCAAAGCATCTTATCTAAAACCCATCTCCTCATTTTGGCTCTCTATTTGAAGAAGCTATGTCTTTGAAATTTCTTTGTCCAACTGCCCATTCCATTCTGTAGGCTCACCCTGCACTCCAGAAAGAAGCTCAATGAATATGCCTTTGATCATTGAATTTGACGTAGCATTCTATTCAACATCACAAAATCCATTCTGTGCGCAAAATTTCCTCAAGATTACAGTCCTGATACCCCCAGATGCACTCATGAGTTTGGCAGCATGATAGTTTGGATGGAATCAACAGCTTTCCTCAACATATTATGGCTCTCTGTTAGCAGAGGCAGATCAGTTAAAACCCACCACAATCTAACAACTGATGGCAGCACACATTTTCGATTCCAATTGCACTCTTGAAAACAATTTCTGAGAGGTTGCAGATCCAATCTAAGCATACATACAACAGTTAATGACCAAAGGACTAACTGTTGGATAATATGTTGCTGCGGCATATCTGGCAAGAAACATGGAGCTGGAAAGGAAGTAGTGAATGTGGAGAAGAAGCAAGCAAAGTGGGAATTCCAATTCTCAGAAAGCCCACAACCTGCAGCATGCCCAACACACTGCATCAGCTGGCCATGGGTTGTTGAAGACCATCAACAGGTAGAGACACTAGACACAACCCTTTGATGATAACAAAAAGGCTCCATTTCACAAGAACTGAGCTCACAATTTTTTTCACATTTTAGAATGAAATGCTTTCAGATCACAAACTGCTCTTCTCTCAGCAGTGTCATTGCACATTCCAACGACTTGCTCAATTGCTCAAGTGTAACCACACTTGAGTCAATTTTGAAGACAAATAGGTATACCATGAACTCTTGCTTGAGCAGTGACCAAGACACAAATCATATAATTTTCTTTGCTATTTCCACATATGAAATTGGTATGCAAACAAATGTGGTGAGAATAAGCAAGATCTAGACTATCTCCTAACCATGAATTCTTTGGTTCCTTGATTTTTCACATATATCTTCACTTACATGCACATGTTCTGCATAGTTAATGTTTTGAAATTATGATGGTCATAGGATACTAGAAATTGATACCCCCGTGCCTTTTGCCCAACCCACAAGAAAAATAATTTAGCATAACCTTGATTAAATTTTCCTTTTTCCATGACTTCTATTGTCGTGGAGTCATACGCAAAGGATACAAAAATGATCTAGTCAAGAAATTTCTTTTTCGAAAACAACGTATTTTCCATTTTTTTATTGCTTCTTCTTTGATGACCCATTGTACCAAAATGGTACACAATCAGGCAAATTTGCACCTTTGATAGAAATTCAAAGCTACCAAAATAAAAGCCTCAAATTTACTAAATATAATACCATGGAGGGTTGTTTTATAATACACTTCAAACTCCCACTTCTTTTGTTTTCATCCTTTATGAACTCTAGGCCTTAGTACACAATTCTTGTCTTGGAATCTTTAAATTTAGAGATTTTTTTAATGACAAATAAGCAACTTAACATGTGAATCCATATATCCTTTTGCTTCTTTTCAATCCAAAAAAGCCATTAAGTTGATTTTACATGGTATTAGTGTTTAATCACGTCACCATTAATTTCATGGATGAAGCAAATGATGAACCTACCCATTTGTTGGCCCTTGTATGATCTCAACATTTCTTTCAAAGGACCATAATATGAATTGTGAGAAATTATCCATTACAAGTTGAAGGGGTTAATCTTAGACTCATGCACATCTTATGGTTTATTTCATACTTTCATATTAAACGGTTTTAATTCAATCAAGAGGAGATAAGGGAGAAAGTAGAGTTACAAAAAGGATGGCCCTTTAGCCTAAGGATGTCCCAAGGTGTTCCAATGTTGAGAAAAAGGAGACCATTCAAGCACAAAAAAATGCAAAGAATTTTATTGTAAGAAAACTAAACACATCAAACAAAAGATTATCACATTAATGAAACCTACAATTCCAAAACATCACAACTTGCAATAATGAAAAAGGAGGCACCAAGACCCCAAATATCAAGAAACTTATCCAAGAACCCAAAACCAAAAATAAATCAAACTAAAGTAAAAAAGTGAAAGTAATTATCATATTTTGTTAATTATTTCATACTAACAATAATTGATATAAATTATTTAGTTGAATTTGAATTCTCAACATTTATCACTTAGAAATTTTCTAATAAAGTTTCAAAAGCTTTTTTATCATGTTATTTGCCAACTCACCAACCATCTAGATTGATATTAACTAACAAATTGTAAACAATTTTTCAAAAATTGTTATGTTGTCCATCAAGACATGTTTTTGGAAAACTTATCATTGTATCTATTAATCTAGTTGTTTGTCAACATTCCACTTTATTGGGACATCTCAATTGAAAATGACCAACAAGTTGACATATTGTTTTAAGACATCTCACAAGTAACAAATGTGGATCTTGTAAATTGTTACACGACATATATATTTGCAAAGATTTCAATATATTTATTAAAATTTATTCTATAGTTTGGTAAAAATTTATCCATATTACTACATGATCATGTTTGCTTCCTATATCTTGGAATTTGGTGACAAATAAGAAATGTAGCAATTCCATTAATATTGAAGTTCATAATTAATAATCAATTCCCTCAATGATAAAGTGCAATGATTGCACTATAAGGTGTTTGTGACAAGATCAAAGTATTTGAGATTAATGATGTGTGTTAAATTTAGTAAATCAAAGAAACCTTAGGCTCAAAAATTGAATTAAACAAATTTCCAAGTTGAATTCTAAACATTTTGGTTTTAAAAATTAATTTTACCTTTCTCATTTTCTTCTATTGACTTCATTGTTCAATTGCTTTAGACACTCCTTAAACCACTATCATATGTTTTCTACCTTCACATTAACAAACCATTTTTTTCCCCTTTTCATCAATGACATGCATTTTATTTTGGAATGCTAGGAACAACATTTAAAACTTTTTATTTATTTATCACTTATTTTGAAAAAGTTGAGGATTATATCTTCAAGCTTATCATTTAGAATTCAAATTATTTATATTTTGTTGTTGATTAATATCTTCAAACAAGAATAATGCAAATTTTTAAATTTTGATTTAGATATAAACACCAAAGATATAGCTTTCGAGGGAAGAATCTTGAATAGGTATGAAACTTTTGACAAATGTTCCAAACCAAACACAACTTAATTTGCTTACATGAATTGAAATGTACTAAATTCTGAAAGGTTTACCACTATCACAATCAATTGGTCGCATTGATTTGTGAAGAGATGTGAAGGAAAATGAAGCTTGGATTATATATCTTAATAAAAATAATAATGTTCATAAATTAACAAAAGGATATGAAAACGTGTCATGTTGGATGTAATTGAAGTGCATTCTATCACTACCTTTATGATTATTCTTTGTTTTAATCTTCCTTCTGTCCCCGTGTCTTAGTTGGAACACACACACATCATACAAATTTTGGATTCCAATTTCATAAATCTTGCCAATGGTTACTTACAACTAATTCTCTTGTCTTTGGATATTAAAGGCAAGTTTAACCATTATCGACAAATTTTAGCCAAGGAGATAGATTGTCAAAAGAAGACCATGGCATTGTGGCATTTGAAACAATTTTCTCATGAATTTAATAGATCCAAACAAGATTTTGTTGCAATCTTTCATGTGATATATTTTTTCCCAAAGACATTGTGACTATTTTTGTACCTAGGATAGTTCAACAACAAAGTGCATAATCATTTTTTTTGCTCTTACATTTGATAATAAAACTAATAATATTCAACAGTTTAACAATTTTCTTTCTTGAACATCCATGTTTAATCAATGATGATAAAGGTGTGTATACCCATATTGGTTTTGCAACATGGTATTATTATTATTCTTATGCTTTCCCTCTTTTCATTCTAGTGTTTGGATCTTTTCGATGTTAGGATTTTACTTTTTTTATGTACATGTTCAAGCGTATTTTGTCATTGTTATATGTAACTTTTTATGTTCAATAATTTCATTGTTTTCTAAAGTGATTCAAAATTATAGTGTACTTAATGATAAATCAAGTTGTTTTATATGAATTTTCACTAAAGTTTCAACCTAGTAGCATGCAAAAGTAATTTGATGAGGTAGAGGCTCTGAACGAAAAAGCTATTTTTAAAAAGACATTCAAGTTATATTCAAGAATATATTTGTTAGAAAACCTTATGGCAATTAAAACTCCAAATGTGAAAAGGAATATGGACATTTTAAAACTTCACCACTCTCATCAAGCTCCCATTTGATGCATTTTTATTATTGCCAAAAAAAAAATTCCCAAAAAAAAAAAACTTTATAGCCTCCATTTGATTGGAATAATAACACATCAACACCATTGCCACATATTAAGGTTCTCATTCTTATTCATCAAAGCAAAAATATTGCATGTTCCCCTAACTATGAGTACTTGTATACAATGCACAAAGGTGAGATTGGTCCATTAAACCCGAATAAAGGCAATCAAGATGAAGAAAAGGATTTTCAACAAAGACTTTGTAAACTTAACCTTTCCAAGAATTCATTAGATCATGGGTTCAACATTTGGTGCCTTCAAAAAATGCAAGGGATTATGGTCCAAAGTTTATCACTTCACTATGCCATTTTCCAAAATTTTGGAATGAGAAGCAAACATTTATTAGAATTTTCAGCAATTTCAAAAAATAATAATAAGTGTTTAATCAAGCTAAGTACTACACTACTAGCCATGAGAATTACTAATTGTGAACCAAGGCTTACACAATCATGGCAACAATAGCTAATAATAAAGAAAGGACATATTTGTTGAATTTACACAATCTTATCAACAATGTCATTGGTTTCACCCACAAGAACAATACATATATAATTTTATTTATTTATTTGTTTTTGTGTATGGTAATTATTTCAGCATTTAAAAAAATTACTATGTAGGTTGTGGGTAAATTAACAATTGTAAATCCCTTTCCGCCTTTTTTCAAAAAAAATTGTAAAACAAGCTGAGTGGTCAATGTTAATTTACTATCTATTGAGAATTCATATTTCAAGGCATGGGAATCAATTTAGAAGGTCCAAAAATTTGGTTTTGTTGTGGTTTTGTTCTCTATCTATATACTCTCGAGTCTCTATATATTGACTAGTTTATCACAATGTAAATATTCATCCCATGTCAATGGTTGAAAACAATAAGTCAAATGAAGGAGGAACAATTTCTTGATTATTCTATAAATCATCAAATTTGAATCCTTTTAACCATATGTTTGTAAGGTAATTTCTAGTTGACACTTCATCCATCACTAGATTTGAAACCCATTAAAAACCTTCCATCAAGCCTACCACTTTTTCAACATAAGCTAATAATCACAATTTTCCTTATTTTATTTTACTTTTGTTGCATCCACTAGCACTTACCACTTTAGGTTCAATAAATTATTTATTTATTTATTTTTTATGTTCTTCAAATTGGTAATAAACTTAATTGAAAATGAGTTAATGGTTTTTATTCATTGCAAGCCTTTAAGACCTTTTAAACTTGAGCTTTGGCATTATGAATACTAAATGTGGGTTCTTTTTACTTGTACATATTATATTTTACATATATATTTGTATTATAGATATTGGGTATATACACCATACATGTATTGTAGTGGACCATTTTATCAACATGGATGCAAGTCCTTTAATTCCATGTTAAAAATATACATAGCTTCATACAAATTTAATTTCACAAGTTTTGAGCCTTTCAAGTCTTATTGGATATTTTCATATCCATCCAAGCCAAGTTTTAATTTCAAATTGAACTTTCTAGTGTCATTTTAAAGTCCTTTCCAAGTACTTTCAAGTTTAACTTTCCAATCCTTAAAATTTATTTTCATCCTAAGTCATTGTAATTCTTACAAATTTTTATTAATAACTTTAATTTCATTGAAATCATAAGGGCCTCATTGGCCTAAAAAACTCGATTCATTTATTTTTTACAAACTTAATACAACATTTTAACTCCATGTTCAAAGAACTAGCTTCATATTCATGGACCCTTTGTTAGGTTTAACAATTCTTCAAATATAAGTTAAACATATACAATTGCTAAAATCAAATTGGACTAATGCACAAATGGCTATCATGTACAAATTGAAATCGCCACTTTAATGAAGTGCTTCAAACTAATTCAAATATAAATTTATCACCAATTCTCACAATGCATGCATTCCATGAGACGACCAAGTCATCTAATTGAGCAATTTCAGTTTTTCTCATCATTATGCAAATGACTCTACTCAACATTCTTCAACTCTTCTTCCAATTACATTTCTGATCGATTTGCGTGTCAGTCATCAATCGCCAGTGGACTCAAAGAACCCAAGGTAGGCCTACGACCAGATCTTCCCCTTCACTAGTATGTCTATATATCTTTTGTGGTGACGTGCAATTACATAATTTCTTAATTGAATTTTTGGCATGCCATGAAAAATGAGACAAGCCCCATATTCATCATTGCCAGCCTCTGCTAAGAGGATTGACAGGGCTGTTATCTAGCACCATGATTAGCAGCTGCTTGTAGTCATTCTGTAATAAGGGCTTTTCAGGGACAACTTCTGGAATACATAAACTTGAGAGGGAGACTTACTGTTCTAGTTTACAACAAAACAAAGTGATAAGCACTGTGATTGATACCTGATGATGGGCAGCTTCCAAAGGAATATGAACTTGATGGCAACAGGAAGTCAGATCCATCCAAATCAGTTTGAGATTCACCTAATGTTCAAAAACTTCCCACACAATTCCACATGTAAAGACAACTTATAGATACTGTAACAATCCCCTAGCACTGTGGTCACAACATGTAACTTCACTAGTTACAACAGTCAGCATATAAAAAGCATGTGCAAATAAGAACCCCAATTCATACTAGAAAACCTGTTGAGGAAGATGCTTTCCTGCATGTTTGCAGTCTTTACTTGTCCATCACAGGGCAGAGATCAATTGCTCAATGCTTTAGTTGCTTACTTAAAATTTATGAGATGCTTTTCTAGTACCCATAGAAGCCCTGATTAACTATCCAGATGCAGGAACACTACTGCATCTTTCTAAAGCACCACAAGCATCTGAAAAGCACTCAGTATCCAAATAATGTTCACATCACAAGCTTCTTTGGATGTGCCCCTTATCTCCCAGGTTATAGTTGCATGCCAATTGTGATAAGGAGGATTAAGTTGTGCAGTGAAATTGTGCACGGCAAAGGAAATTTTTGGTGTAGAACCAAATACCGCCTCACCCAAAAGTTGCAATCAAAAACTTTTTGTAGATGCTCATGAACTTGGCCACAAATGCTGCAGGCAGATGAACAAGCCATAAGGAGCTAACACCCAAAATCTTTCCAAAGACTCTTTGCATGTTAAACATTTGAGATAGCTTGTAATTCTTTGGCATCCAACAACTTGTGCAAAAATTGTGCCTAAATCAAGGTGTGGGGCAGACAGTGAATCTTATCTCAGAATTTTGCTCATTATGACTTATGTCATAATTTATGGCTCTCAGGAGAAAGGTTGCTGTTTTTTAAGCAGGGAATCATTATTTCAAAACAGGGTAATACCCACTGCCATATTATCAGCAGAAACCAACAACAGCTGTGCACGGCTACAGGGTGTTAAATTTTAGGAGCCCTGGGCAGAAGAACCACTCCACTCCTAGATGTGTGTTATGAGTTTAAAACTTTGCCCATGTCTATGAAATCCATAGAAAAGTCATCTTGGTTTTGCCTATGTACACAAAAGCACATGATGTGTGGTTATCACTCAACGGCAAGCATGTACATACCTTCAAGGTGGAATATAGCCTTTTGTCCCAATTGCAGTCGATGTTCCTGTTTGCAAACACCACCACCACAAATGTCACAGGGAGAACTAAGGATTATGTCACAAAACATTCACTCTTAAATAGACCAATGAGATGCTTTCATTTTGACAAAGTATACTGGGTCACATGTACTGAACAAGATTGTGTAGGGATAGTGAAACAACAACAAAGATAGTAAATTTTGTTGTCACCTACTGGATATATTATAACAAGATAGGACATGCTAAGTAGTGAGAAGTCAAAGAAGTCAGGAGATGGCTGCAATCCATGAGGTTTGTTGACTTTGACAACAAACTTTGCCTTTGCCTTTCGAAGACAAGAATACTGAATGACTCCTCTGAGGAGCTTGGCTTACATAAAAGGCAGCCCAATGGCAAACTTCATGCTTGAGTTCTGAATCCAGCTTTTTCATAAGCTCCTGCAGCAATCTCTGTACTCAAATGATGTAAGTCAACCTTGTTTAGATCTATGTAAGGCAAGTCAAGCAGACACCAAAACAAGGAGATAGGACAAGATTCTCATCGAACTTTATTTGTTGCAGACCAAATTAGTGGACTGGAACCTGCAGGGCATAAATCTCAAAGTGAAAAAACTATACCATGTACTTGGAACGAGGAGTTTAGTGCTGTTCAATACTAACCTTGAGGATGAGTTCAGGAGGAATACAGTTCGTGAGAAGTTCATATATCTTCCCTCTCACCAAAAATAGCCTGAACATGAGGGAACAGCTGATTGCATATGTCAAAAACCACTCCATGCCAACAAAACATCCAAGTTCTCTTGAACTCTCTCTTTGGCCCCTCACTTCTTAGCTGTGAGTTTCAAAATAGTGTCCTGCCCAAACTAGTAAGTGCAATGCATAACCAGCTCTCCAAGAAGATCACTTGAGCAAGCACAGTGGTTCCCTGCTCTTTTGATGATTATCAGACAAGCAAATTTGAGACCAGTTAGGAAGTTACCGCTTGGGACTTTGTTCATTGAGGATGTCATTGGATATTTCTGTAATAAACTGCTCCCAATCTGTTGTTTGTACCACTTGGTCTTTTGTGAAAGGGTACCTGAAAGTGAAGTCACAAAGTTTAAAAATTCTGCCAGTGCGTGCCTGAAAAACCAATAGGTGGGTTTAACATAACAGCCTTCTGACTAAACACAATCTGTTAAAGAATGATGATCTTCAATGTGCCATGAGTAGTGGCACAACTATACAGTGCTGTTTATTCAGATACTTGCAATGAGAACACAAACCCTAACTTTAAAATGGGAGACAGGGAGGAAGAAGAGACAAACTGTTGAACTCTGCAGGCCTCTAGGCATAAGATGGCTCGGCGGAGGTTGCGATTGGATTGAAGAACTATGCGGCCAGCCAGCTCAGGAGGAAGTACCAGGTTTTCCTTCTTTGCTATGAAGAGCAGCACATCAAGAATCTGCCAAACACCAACCATAGCTGACTATGTTGATAGCTCAAGAACAACCACTGAACAGAATCTGAAAACTGATTCCAAACTCACATGACCACATCACCCAAATGCTTTCAATGAGCATGCATGCCCACCTCATCTCTGGAGGGGGCATTAATTCTGATGTTGAGGCATCGTGACCGCACAGCTTCTATAACCTTTGAGGCACTATTACAACACAGGACCAGGCGACATGCAGCACTATATTTCTCCATTGTCCGGCGCAGAGAGTGTTGTGCATCTTTTGACAACTTATCCACCTCATTCAGAACCAGCACTGGAGTCAATGACAAAAACAAAACACAAACAGCACATCAGATGTAAACTCAGGACCCATCCTCCCAAATCTTGTTTGGGGTCTTATTCCTGCTGTATGGGGAAGATCTTACCTTTGAAACCTTTGTTGCCAACAACATCAAGAGGTCGATTCTTAGCCATCTCTTTGATGATCAATTGCACCACATATCGGTCCTGGAAGCCTGCATCACTAGGATTAAGCTCAACATGGTGGTTGCTAGAAACTGTTGTCAGCTCCAATTCAATCTTGCGAGCACCAACCTGCAGCCAAAAGCTTTCTTGTCAAGTGTTGATCTCCCTCTCATTTTCTCAATTTAACCTAGAGATTAGATATTTGGCAATTGCATGCAAAGTCTAAAAGTCCACTTTGAACATAGGGAAATTAGGGTCCACATAAGCTTGAGATGGTTTACCTCAACTTTCCAGGGCTTGTTCTCCACTTTGACCTGCAAACCCAGCAAGGAAAACAGGAATTCTGTCACACTGTAGGCAAATAGTGATATTTCAATTCCTCCTAGTGGATCACTTTCAATGGAATGCTGAGAAATCCAAACATCCCACTGCAATCCATACAACTTGTGTTCATGAAGTCTGAGATTGCATATAGAATAACACACTTGCAAGTCCATAACTGGCATGATGTAACAAATTTTTTTATCTTGACCACAGAAGGGTTTAGGTTTAGGGTTTTAAAACTGTCACACTCAACCACAGAATTTATCAAGTTGCAGCAGAAGCTACACAAATACTCATAGATATACAACCTGTAGCAAAAGGTTTTCCTTCAAAACCCACTGTGCATTGCATGTCTCTGTGAGAAGGGTCAAATAGAACAGAAAGAAACCTTTTCAGCACTGACTCCATACATCTCCCGGAGCAATGCCATGATGAGCGTCTTCTTGCCAGCTCCAGTGGGGCCATAAAACAGAAGATGTGGACAATCCCCTTGTGCAATCTGCAGAACAAATGTCGCTTTACATTAGTTGTCCTTCCTTCTCTTCCTCTTTTCTTCCCTCTTTACTTCCAAAACAAAAACCCTGAAATATGGTCCCCAAAACTGAGACTTGGAAACAGAATTTCTCCGAACCTGTTCACACGAATTATATGCAGACTATTATGACATCATGTCAAAGTTCCATACAACATCATCGACAGCATGCGTGTACATCTTACCAAATTCTTTAGGCGTTGCGCTTCCTCAGTATGGACCATGACCTTGTCCAAGGTCCGTGGCCGATACTTGTCGACCCACAACATCTTCACCTCCTCAAAACACACGCACGCGCGAGAACACACACACACACACACACAACTCTCTGCCTCTGTCTCTCTAAGCTTGACCTAATGTCCGCAACTGGTCCAAAATGTATGCTGTAAGAGACAAAGGCTGAGTATCTTATTCCTTACTACCGACTGCTTGCCAGCTCAGATGCAAATTTCGTCTCTGGGACAACATTGCACTGCAGAAGCGCCTTGCTAAAACCTACACGTACACGAAACAGCGCAACACCTCCAATCTTTGAGGTTGATACAGGCAGTTCTTAAAGGAGCACAGAGACTATTGACAGTCTAAAAATAAAAAGACGGAGGAGATGGACACCTATTCTGCCGAGCCAGTCCCCTTCTCCAAACCTCAAACCTAAAACCACTCTCTTGTTCGACTTGTTTCTTCTTCTTCGTCGTCTTCGGCTTCTTCGTCTTGTTTCTTCGTCTTCGTCGTCTTCTTCTTCCCTTGCAAAAACAAAAAGAGAAAAAAGAGAAACTCTGAAACAAAAGCTAGAAAAACGAGTTGCCGCTTCTTCTCACAAGCTACACGGATACAAAAACAAGGCTGGGGGAAACGATTGCGAACTAAAACCAGTTCCAAAACTCATGCATCGATGCATTAGTCACCGATAAATTTCTCTCGCAACTCTCTGCAAACAGCAAGAAGGAGACGCAGGAGACACAGACGGAGGAGACGAGAGAGACAAGAAATGGCGGGAGCTGAGATCCGAATGCCCGATTAGCGTGCTAATCATGATTAGAGAGTCGCCAGCCCTAATCAGTGAATCAATCCTCGCCTTATCGAGCTTCGGAACACGTGATTAATCTAGTGGGCGGAAGACTCGAACCATAACTAATCAAGATTAGAGGTTCGATTAGGGAATGGATCTATGATTAGAGACCCGCTAATCAGGAGGATGGATGAAATCCTCTTCTTATTATTCTTAAGGCTCCAAACACACGATTAGTTACCTAGTGGGCGGAATGATCGAACCATTAACTAATCAAGATTAGAGGTTTGATTAGGGAATGGATCCATGATTAGAGACCAGATAATCAAGGGGATGGATGAAATCCTCTTCTTATTATTCTTAAGGTTCCAAACACACGATTAGTTACCTAGTGGGCGGAATAATCGAACCATTAACTAATCAAGATTAGAGGCTTGATTAGGGACTGGATCTATGATTAGAGACCACCTAATCAGGGGGATGGATGAAATCACAATTTTTTATTATTATTAAAAAATAAATTTGATTTAAATAAAGTATAATTATAATGTTGAAAGAAATCTTATTATTAGTGAAGGTTATTAATTGTTGTGCTTTTAATAATCATATTCCTCACTTGCCAAAAATTCCAAAATTAAAAATACCTGTGTGAAAATTATATTAACTTCAATATTTAATTATTTGGCACACAAGTGCCAAAACCACCTTAGTATTATTACAATAGTAATATGACTTCCCTTTTTTGGACATTTATTTATGGTTTAGTAACCCTAAACCTAAAAATTTGGTTGAAAAATAGAAAATCCCCATAATTGAAAATGTAATTCTACTAATTAAAATAGCTTTCAATTTTTTAAATTTTTTTGAAGAATTTGATTGAGCTACCATGTTCAATTGATGGTAAATTTTTTAAGGTAAATAGAAGGCATCCATAAAAATTTATGAAAAAAAAAAAACCATGCCATTTCGACTTTGGGATGAAGGAGAAAAAAATGGTCAAAAGTGCACATCAAATGAACATCTACAATGAAAGGCAAATCTTTATGACAATTTTGGAGCACCTTGTATAAACTCAACTCCCTCCCACCTTCCACCATTTATGGCATGGGCTTGTTATAATATTTTTTCTACCATTTTAACAATAATTATATTATTTTCAATAAATTTCATTTTTTTCTCAAAATTAGTAGCTCGCAATGTCAAAAGTTTAAGAAAATTGTTTGACATTACTATTGATTACTTGTCCCAAAGCTTGGTGGTGTTATGTGCTTAAGTAGTGCAAAATTACTTGGCACAAGTCTTTCAATAATGGTAAAGGTATGATAAACCATGTGTTTCTTTTTAAAAGTTCAATATTTGTTTCCTTAATTTTTATATTAGTAAATGCTTGTCAAGAAAAAGTAGCAAACCTCAAAATGTAAGGTTTTTTGAGTTTCATTATGTCTATTGTGAATAAAAACTATCAAATTGATGGTAAAGTAATATTGATCACCTAAATAACATTAGAAAACATATGCACTTGTCCCCAAAATGTAAGACTTGTCATCCTTTGTCATCTCTTTCTAGAGTATGAAGTATGATAATAGCAAGTAGAAACATAAGAATCTAGGGTGTTAAAGTTCCAAGTCATTCGTTTCAAAAGTTGCATTAGAAAACAAGCCACACGATCTTTTGACTTACAAAAATGTCATGGTTGAATTTTTTTTTGCATTATGAACAATATGTGAGAATGTGCGAATTGGGAATTTTGTGACAAATTCTCAAACAATTCTAGAGATCAAAAGATTTTTCAAAGCTTTGCATTTACAATTAGGTGGAAACTTTCTAAAAAGTCAATAAAACAAGACTAGTTCAAATATGACAATACAACGTTATAAATTTACATAATGGAAATGTCAAACTAAAGTAGTGCCATAGAAAAGATAAAACGTCTACGACAATTAAAGTATGTAAGGATTGTAATTGTGTGTCCACACTTGTTTCTAAAACGATGTTTTTTCAATGTCACAAGAACGAGAAGATTCAAGTGTTCACACCTGGCGGTAGAGATAGTATTAAAAATTGCTTAGCATTTGACATGGCAATCCAAGTTAGAGAAATGCTACAAAATGGGTAAAATTAGCACCAAGTGTTAATATAACATTCAAGAACTTCAAAAATGAACTACACGGGTAATGTTAAATTGGGGGAACGAAAAGGGAAGAGATAAATCAACTTAAAGAAATGTTGAGGCAAACAATCTTGTGTGTTATCTATCACACGATTGAAATTTTTGCATTCCTTTTCACAACTATTACAACAAGTGTCATCTACAACTTCAAGCTTCAACACTATAATAGATTACAACTTTGATGTTGTGAAAGAGTGTGACATTGGTATGTTGAACAATTGAAATTTCAACATTATGTGCATAGAATATCACCGAGGGCAAAGACACACCAAAATGTGTAATAATACCTGAACAACAAAGTCACATAATGCAAAAACACCTAAGCAACACCGAGTGCAAAGACACAAGAGAACACACAAAAACACTTTAATAACAACAACATTATGCACAAAGACATAAGCGAGCATGTAATAGGATGTGATGTATGTTGTCAACTACAACATCACTTTTGTCAATGGCATTGCACCATTTTACAAGTTTTGGAATGGAAGTCGGCTTTCATCTCTCTCCCCTTTTGCTTAGTTATTTCATTGGGTCTAATGTTATTGCTATTTTAGGTGCTATTACATGCACAAAGACATAAGCAAGCACATAATAATATAAGCTAGGATACCTTAATTTGTATATTGAAGTCGTAAGTGAGGTCAACCTGGCTTAGGTTATTCCATCATATGATGCCTAGAGAGACTTTGGAGCACTCAAGTGCCATCTTTAAACATGGCAATGCCCTTCCAGCAGTGCATAAAGGAACTTCATTTTCTCCGGTGAGAATTGTTCCTCTGAAGCTCAATTCGCCTGTATTTTTTTTTGAAGCGCTTGAAATACATATCCAGATGATTTCCCCTGAATATTGTCAGATTCCATCCATATACTCCAGTGGGTCCCCAAAAACAATGGCATTCCAGATCCATATATTTGGCATTTTACAATGACTCTGTGATGATACTATTGTATTTCTCAACTAGCATCAGACCAAGTGTAGTTTGTGCCTCAGTTGTGAGATGCACATTGTCACTCTCTAATGGGAGCCCAAGTGCATCCACAATATAAACATGCTTTGATGGATCAGCTGCTGCTATCTGTGCTTGTCGCACTTCCTCTACGATTGCTGGGTGAGGATGATGATCCCATTGTATCCCCACCTGTACAGAACAGCAGGCAACAAATTACTTCACAACATTTCCTAACAGATATGCTGCTACCTCCTCGTCACTAATCTGAAAGCAGCTCTGGCAGAGATTTTGGCAACCCTAGAAATGGCTAACAAGTTAAAGCTAAATCATTGTGCAAATGTTTACCTGGATGATTGGAAAATCAGGGGACTGCAGATCTGTGCGTACGTCTTGTAAAAATGTGGCCAATTTGCTGCCAAATGAAGCACCTGATGCTTTGCTTGTGGTGTCGCTCTCACCTTGATACCATAGCAAAGCTTTCAGTGTTCCACCTTTCTCAATTGCCACCTTTGTCCTTTGTATCATTCTATCATAGAGAAATCCACCTTTCTTCCATTCTGACAAGGCCGTACCCCCAACTGCACATGGCACCAACCCAATTGCTGGTTTCTTTCTGGGTTGTTTTTCCTCTGACTTGGCCACAGAGTCACGAGACCTAAGGAGTGATGCTGCAAATACCAGGCCTGGTCCAACACCTGTCGGCTTGGCTGCTTATCAACAATGTAACATACATACAGTCAATGAACTCTTATGGATCAACACAACAAACACACATTCTTTCAGCAGCAAGCAAGCAATCTCAGAATGTGGTGGTCAAAACCCACTACTGTCATCATCTGAAACAATGGGTTTGATCTTGCAGCAGCTATAAAACAACGCAATATTTGTGTGAGCGTTTCAATAGGCAACACACCCGAGTACACACATGGCATTTCTAAACTATGTAACAAGGCTCATGTGAAGCACCCATCAAATGAATGAAGCTCTGAAAGCAGAAATGCATGAGAAATGGCGTGAGAAGGAAAATCTCATGTGTTTGAGCAAGAGGATGATGATGAGAGAGTGACATAGAGAAAAGAAGCCAAGCACATGCCTGTGTCAATGTCATGATGCAGAGGTTCATGAGCTTCTTCCCACTCCAGAGTTGCTGTCAACCTGAGAATGGAGCCCGGCTCAGCATCACACTCTTGAGGTACAACGCCATCCCAGACCTGGTGCATGTGGCCATCCGCCCCACTCTTGGATTGCAATCCTCCTCTCCCAGACATGTTGCTCTGTCCTGACAAGATGAAGATTTCTAGACCATCAGCAGCAGCAGCAGCAGCATTCTTCTCCTTTTCTGCATCCGCCATTTGTGGAGATTGCCTGTACTCCAAGATGAATGACGTTATGCGCAGTTCCAGTTGACGACGTTGCTGTTGCCTACAATCTCTCCACTCTTCTCCTTCTTCCTTCACAAAGACCTGAATCAGATCAACACGCACAGGCCGATGACGAGAACAACACTTGTTCCTTTAGGTTTCTTCTAGGTCCTTCCGACGACGACTAGGAGTCACGAGGTACTTTCGCGAATATCTGTATGTCGGTTGTGCATCGTCTCCATAGTACGTGGTATTAGGTACTGCGTGCATAGGGCAGTTTCCTCGCTCGCGCTCGTCGCCGCAATTTTCCTCCTCTCCGCAATATATCTGATCTCCTCCTCGTCGTCCTGCTGCTGCTCTGCACTCATAATAAGAATCGGTTTCAGTTTGTTCTTGTTGTGGCTGGATTTCGCTGCTGCAGGGAAGAAGAATCCGGGGGGCGGGGGAGGACGCACGGACGAACTGACTCACTCTGCAAGCAAATCTTTCTAGTGCACAATTCTTCTCCAACAAAATCATCAGGTATGTAAGCTCTGAGTGTGTCTTGCAGAGATCGAAATTGGACACACACAAGCAGACAAAAACAGAAGAAACATCGCTTCAGTACTTGTTGTTTTCACGCTCTTTTGTTTTCCTTCCTGTTTTGTTTTTGCAAGTATTACCGATGTGATGGCAGAAGGAGAGAGAGAGTTAGTGTAATCTTCTTTATTGTACACAATTCTTCTCCAACAACTCTAGTATGTAAACTGAGGTTTTCAGAGATCCAAATTGGACACAAAAAACAGAAAAAAGAAAGGAATTGCTGCTTACCTGTCTGTTATCACAGTTTGTTTTTGTTTTTGTTTTCCTTCTTGGTTTTGTAAGTATCGATGTGATGGCAGAAGGAAAGTAGTATAATTATTGTTACAAACTTAAATTATTGTAGAAATCATCTTTTTGTGTTATTGTTGTGGTTTTTCTTCTTCTTCCCTTGAAAATGCTTTCAAGAGCTGTGTTCATGGATTTTCATTTTGGTTGTGTTATCGGATCTTCATGCAGGTGCAATGGAGCGAGATCAGGGAAAATTTGCAGCTTTCAAAGCTCTCCAAGATATCTTCCCTCAGGTGAGTGAGTTCCCCACCCCCAGGTGTAGAAGAGCTCAAGTTTCTGGTGGCAAAAGGTAGGTTTTGGATTACTGTTTGTTTGCTCACATGGTTTGATGCATAGTTGTTGCATTCTTGTTGTATTTTTGTTGTGCTTGGTAATTGTTGGAAGTCATTGGCATATGTGAATTGGAAATGTGAATTGACAACCACGTATTTTGTTTCAAGTTCCTGTTGAACTCTGGGACATTCAAAATCAGGAATACTGTAGGTTGGTGTTGAAAAGAGACACAGTCTTTTGTGAATGAAGCTAAGGAGAGATGTCAAAACATGGAGTGACAAAGAGGGGGCATGTCTGCAATTTGTATGTCACATTTGAGTGCAAGGGTTATAGTGTGGCTTTGTTTGATGAAGTCAGTGGGTAGTCATGGCAGCTCGTCACTGCCATTCATGATGAAGGTGAAGGTCTGACACTTTGTATGAGCAACTCTCACAAGGTTATGATTGCACTCATTGGCATGTTATCTTGGAATTTGTTGCGTTGAAGATTTCCCTGCAATCTCATAGATATGGCTTTGTGTGTGAACGCAGCCATAATATGGTTAGGGCACTTGCAGAAGTTTCCATCTCTGAGAAAGGGGTGGTGTTTTGGAGGAAGGTCCTTGGTCATGGTTGTTGGCAGTCATGATGTGATTTTCTTCTTGGTTTCTTTCCTTCCTGTAATTGATATAACAGGATGGGACATCAACTTCTCTGATAGTTTTTATTGAGCTGTCACTAAGAGATCTTACTGCTTGCTGCAGGGAGATGTAATGGTACTCTTGGCAAGTGACATGTTGGGTGTTTCTTGGTGGGTAGGTGGATCTACGGATACTCAAGGCTACAGTCTTGGATCATGGTGCTGATATAGATGCAGCAGTGGACTTTATTCTCACAGAGGTGCTGACAGAGCAGCCAAATACTGGGAACCTCAGTGCAACACAAGTGAAAGAGCCAAGTGAAAATTGCTGGAATGCTGACTTAATCCAGCTGAGTAGTGGGAATCTCTGCGAGTCTGAGCTGTCTGAATTGAATATTGGGGCATTGGGTGCTCAACCTCCTACTGCTCTTCCTGTGCATAGAGAGTGGCATGATGTGGATGATGGTCCAGGGACAATAGATATTGATGCTGTTGACGCAATGTCACCTTGTATGCACTTATCTCTCTATCATAAGCTATGGGTTCACCTATTATTGGAGCTTTGAGTAATGCTTTCAAGTCTGTTCTTTATCCATTATACCAAGATATCACTTGCTGCTGCATGTCACTACTGCTGTGTGTCTCTGTGTGGTGTTTGTGTTCTTGGACATACCAAGGTTGTGGACATTCTCTGGGCCTGAATGTTTCTTTTGCCAACTGTCTTTCTTGCAGATTTTGATATGTCACTGCCTCTGACCAGAGCGATGCGAACTTTATTACCTCAAGAGAATGCTTCTCAGGACATTCAGGGCGAGGATCCAGCTGACACAGATGTCTGTGCATCACTTGCATATGAACCTCCCCACCTTTATCCAACTGATGTCGGGGGAACTGATAACCTTGTTTTGGGAGAGCCATCTCTGTTTGGCCTGAACCAAGGGTCTGATGTAAACCATTTGCTAGTTGATGTGGAAAGCAGCACAGTCGGGAGGGATGGTGACGAAACCCTTGCAAAATCAGAGCAATCAGTAAGCTCCCCTGTGGCTCTCTTGCCATGTGAAGATGATCCTCTCAGTTCAGTTGAAACTGAGCTGGTTGGACAGCTTCATTCTGTGAATTTTCTGCAAGCAGATGATGGCAGTAGGCTTTTGGAGTCATCAGAATTGTGGAAGACCATGGAGGATTCATTTGTCAGCAGCTGTGGGGAACTGAGCAGTGGGTCGCTGCATGTGCCAAGTATGGATGTGCTCCATGAGCTCATAATCGAAGCAAAGTCTGATAAGGTGTGTTCATTGATTTGAATTGCCTGTGTTCTCTTGTGCTGCATGAATGGCCTGCTTCAGTGTTTCACATTATGCATGCGTTAGTTGCAGTGTTTTTTTTTGCATTGACTTTCAATTGAACAGAGAAAGGGTCATGTATGAAGAGGTCAAGAGTTGGAAAGGCAGTGATACCATTGTACAAATATTCCTCCTTATCTTGCACAATATTGCAACTTATGAATAGATTGTCTTATTTGTTTATCCAGATCTACAACAACGAAACTTTTCAACCTGAGAAAGGTTCTTAACACCTATGTAGTGTGTACAGATGTGAAGATGTTGTGTGCTTTCTTATATAGATTGATGGAAACTGGGAGCAGGAGGGATTAGTTGGAGCTGTTGAGGAGATGCAAGCATTGCAACAGAAGGTAGAGGAAGCTGAGGAAGCTGCTCAACAAGCAAAGAAGGATGCACTGCACAGTGGTTCAGATATACTTGCCCAAGTTGATGAAATGAGAGATATGCTCTCCAGAGCTCGTGAAGCCAATGAAATGGTACCTGCACATGGTCCATATTTTGGGGAAATATCAGTTTTAGCCTTCAAGCTGACAAGATTCTTGTGGACTATCTTGCTTGTTTCTCTCAAACATGTGTTGGGCTCTTATTTTATAGTGCTCTTTGTTAGTTTTTTAGCATTAAAGTTTTAATTCTTGGAATGAGTGCCTGCAGCATGCTGGTGAGGTCTATGGAGAAAAATCTATGCTGGCAACAGAGTCCCGAGAGTTGCAATCACGTTTGGCCAAGCTTAAAGCGGAAAATGAAAAGGCCTTCTCTGCTATAAATGAAGTATGTGTTGGCTTTCAGCAGTTTGTCTGTATCTCCCCTGTTTAAGATTAGACTTCCTTTTTAAGACCCCAATGTTTGCACTGGAGAACAAAATTATTACAATAATGATTACAAATTTGTAATACTTAGTTTGGATTCTGCTATGTGAGGACAGATGCGCAAAACTCTTCAGGCACGGATTGATGCTGCAAATGAGGAGAAGGAGAAAGCATTTGTAGAGAAACAGGAGAGGGAAGCTAGTGCTCGTAAGTTGCTTGCAATTGAGGAGGACTTGATGGCCAAGGTGGCACAGGAGTCTCGTGACCTTCAGGAAGAAGATGAAGCATGCACTAAGGTGATGAAATCATGATCAGGGACTCCCATCTATTTGGACATATCAGTGTTGGGACGTTTTTGAACCAGTTCACATAAATGTCTTGGTTGAGAATGCTGGAGGTGGGAATCCATTAGGCAGCATAGTTTTAATCTGTGTGAACAATCAAAACATGAAAGTGTTGTGAGGTGACAATGGGTGGAGAAATATTTGCCAAAGCTCTGGACCTTGTCAATGAACCAGTGTGGGCTGATGGATGCATGGTTCTAACAGGTTGGTGATGAAACAATGCTTTACTCTTTGGGATGCTTCTACAGCCTTTCCAATTGAGAGATTTTAGTTAATGGAATTTGTCTACAGACATTTTCCTTGTCCAGCAGCATAGGCAGACACCATTTAGCTAATGTATAAAGTCCTACTGATTTGGTGGTTTTTTTGTAATGTCACAGCTCCGGGAGTTTTTGATTGAGCATGGCAGCATTATTGACTCCTTACAGTAAGTTAATTTCTGTGTCACTGGGTTGCTGTGTTTGTTTTGAGAAGGCTTGCTGATAGCTATGTGATTTACATGGGGCATCTCCAGTTCATGCATGAATGAGGGATAAACCCTCGTTTTAGCCATGGTGACTGCCTCTAAGACTGTAACCTAGATTGTCTATTGAAACTTGTCTAGAAGATGATCATATTTATATTGTAAGTTTTGAGAGAGGATGAGAAAGATATGAGAGTGCTGATGTCTTGTGTTGCATAGCTTAGGTTATATAATTGAGCTTAAGATTCTGGCAGGAAATGAAGGGTTTTTGCTTTAAATTCCTTGTTTCTGTTCAAACTCTAATGTAGAGGGCTATTGGTAAGTGAAGCTGGAATGTTCCATTGTGGGCAGATGATTGATTTGTTAGCAGATGATATTTATGTCTACAGTTCTGTCCACCCCTGTCAATAGATTTGCTTACTACACATGGTTCTTCAGTGATTTGTTGCCGGTGTTGCTATTTCCAACTTCATATTCAATGATCTGAGAAGTGTCCTTTTTGTTATGTAGTGAAAGGTAGGAACCTGATTTCTGAGGTGTGTGCAGGGGGGAAGTGGCTGTTGTCTGTGAGGATGTGGAAACTCTGAAAAAGCAGTTAGAACAGGGAGTGATGTCCGTTGGAAGTAGCTTTGTGCATACAGCACGAGTACGTAGTTCTCGGAGCTCCAGCAGCTCTAGCATTGCCTCTGTTGCTTCTGGAGGTGAAGGCACCCCAAAGCTTGTTGAGGGTGGTGAACCTATCATGACAGGAAGCAGCCCCAAAAGTGCTACAAGAGCTGAGACAGACATAGAGAATTCACCATCTTCAGCTGCTGCAGAGGAGGTAGCTAGGATGCCTTTCCTTGAGGGCGAGGCAGAGCAGGCTATGCCATATCAAAACACTGCACCTTTTGACCACAATGTTGATTCTGGCATGGAGGATGAGGGCTGGCACTTGCTGGACATGGTATCTACCAGTGGCAGTGAAGGTTCAGGCCCCCAAGCATGATGTGGAAGGCACTTGCAGCAGAAGTTCCATACTACCTCTCATATTGTGTATATACTGGCAGCGTATGGGGCATTAGTAGACTTCAGTCAAATGGTATGTTTGTCCTAACAGATGCTTCTTTGGGTCTCTTAATTGAGTGTTGGCAGCAAAGACAGATTCTTGTTTCCAACACAAGATTCACCAGATTCCTCCATGAGCACTCAATTTCAGTTTTTTTGGAATATGTGTTAGCATAGAGACATTCATGTCTCGTGCATTTTCCCAAAGTCTCCTGCATTTTCTTGTGTGTTTATCAAGCATAGCCCAACCTCTAGGAGGAAATCAGAAATAGACTTGTAACCTACATATTGTGTGAGAAAATTTCTAGCTGCCCATGGGAGAGCTTTGTTTAATGTGTTTTTTTTCTGCCAGTAGCAATCAGCAACTGAGCACTGTTATTTGAAACAATGCATAGGAGCTATGAATATGTAGCCGATGTTTGTCTGTTCTAAATGTAAGGAGCATTGTCACTGCTACGTTTGTCATCAAATTGTAGTTATTACTGGCTGATTTCCAATCTTTGTGCTGTGTTACTATGATGTTGTCTTCTGTGTAGCAAGATTAATGATGATGTAGGAGCTTTTTGCAGCCAAGTTTGAGCTGAAGAAGCCAAACGCTGCCTGCTCCATGGTGCTAACAGCTGTTAGGTCTTATAGGATATCATGGGCATCTGTTACAAAATTGGCAAGGCCTGCTGATTCTGCCAATTAGGTTTACAGAATTGGCACCCGTGCTGAACGGCCAATTCAGCATGAGAATTAGTCGATTAAAAGGGAGAAAAGGGAGGAAAAGACCTAATGGCTGTGGATGCATGTTTTTGAAACTAGATTCTTGAAAACTTGCTCGATATTTTGGAAGGAAAATCAAGCAATTCATTATCGCAATGGTTTTGCACTATATGGGTACTTTGAAACAAAGTCATGAGAAATGATGGAATTCTATGGCATAGTTTATAACTTGAATGCAGAATTGGATTCGTATAAAAACCTTTAGTTGTTTATAATGTACCTTTTTCAAGCACACTATTTAACTTGATCAAGTTTTGTGCCATATATTAATTGTTGTACTTTGATTAAATTTTTAAAAAAATTGGTACACAAAAAGTGGACTAATTGGTTAGTCTTTGGAACAAGTTAGTTATTTGAAAACATTTGCGGTTAAGTTATTTATAGGTTGCAAGCTGGGTGAATTTTACATTAGTTTTTGAATGTGAACTAAAAAGTTTTCAAAATTAAAGATGTGGGGGGCTTGTAATTGTCATGTGAATTACAACATTTGAAATTAGAACTTAAGATGGCCACAAGTAGTTCTGACAAAGTGGGTGCCACTTTCTTTCAAGAGTACGCTTTTAATTTATTGTTGCATAGTATTACCCTATTACCTTGGCACCTTGGACACTAATTATATTATGTTCAGAAATGTCAAAAAAATTGGTTTTTTTTTAAAATAACACAAATTTGTGAAGTGAAATATTGAATCTTCGAGAATATTTTATTTTTCAAATGAAAATTTCAAAATGAAGCAATTATTTTGAGAAACATGTGTTGAAGGCTGCCAAGATATTACAATATTAGTTTTAGCTTGGTATTAGTTTTGTTTTACTTGTCATTAATTTGGAGAACCACCAACAAATTGGTACCAAATTCAACCCAACATTTTATCCCAAATGTTACATGAATGTGGTCTTTACAAATTTTGAAAAGCATTGCAAACATTTGAAAATTGAGGCAAATGACAAAGATCACCTAATTAAAAGGGATAGTGGACAAAACAAAAGTGAGCCTACACATGCCTCAAACAAACTAGAGAATATGTCAACATGTTTAAGATTGTTGTTCCATCTAAATATTGTTTAAATAAAGGATGAAGAGCCAAATGACATCTTCAAAATTCTCATGCCATGGTTGTGGAAATGATAACCAATGGAACAAATCCATTAGTGAGACCAAAGGTGAAGCAAGGATATGTTTTCTGTGAGGTTAAGTTGATAAAACCATTGTAGTCCATTGGGAATAAAAATGTCCATATGGATGACAAAACACTAAAATTTAAAATTTAAAAAATACTACATCATTAGCGATAAACATGAGCAAACAACTAAGGATGAAAGTGTTCAAAATTTTAATCAAGGCCAAATAAAGGTCTTCCAAGAAATTCACTTTGATGGTTGTGCCCATGATGGACTAAATAACATTGACATCCTCATTAAAATTCTAATGATTGTAAAATAAGATAGTTTTCAATAACATAGGGTTTAGGGTTTAAGCACTAAACCCTAAACCTTACATGAGCAAACGGTATAAATTGAACCAAATCACCTTTGCAAGGTTGGAATTCTTGAGTGCATTCATCAAATGAATCAATTCTACATTTTTTGTGATCATACATTTTACATGTAAAATGTGATCATACTACATGTTGTGAAACCGAATCATTTAAATTGTATATTTAGTTGGGCAATTTCTAAATTGTTGCTTCTTGTGATCATACTACATTCCAAGTTTAGGGGTGTGACTTCATGCATGATTTTGTACTTCAGGAAGCTCTGGCTTTTGATTCTCAGTGATTGCTGAATTTGATTTTTTTAAACATTGTGAGTAGAGGGGATTTTGGTCGTCTGTCTCTCTTGTGGGGAGGGAGCCTTAACAAGTGTATGTTTCCAAGCACCAGTTTCTCACTGGACTGGGTGGCAGGACCAGAAGCATGAAGGAAGTGATTCTTCTCATTTTCACAAAGAGTATTGTCTCTGTGCTCACACCTTGAGCAAAAATGCAAAGCGGGTGCACATCTGCTGCAACGTGATGCAAATGCATTCAGGCACAGTAACCTACTCAACTGCTGAATTTTCTTTATATCTACAGTTGAGACATTCTTTCCCTTGGCCCATTTCAACTCTTCTTTCTTATTAGAATAAGGCTCTTTTTTGGCCAAATCAAAGACCAGATGAGTTTCCTTCTGCAGTTGTTCCCAACTCTTGATCCTCAACAAACACCTGACGCTCTACCTCCAACAGCTGGGCCTGAAGTTCCAGAGTTCACTTCTAGTGAAAGAAGCTCTAGTCTTTGATTCTGGTAATACATGAGGCATACCCTAAACCCTAAACCCTAAACTGCAAACAACTGATACTTGGAAAAGGCATATCTTGCTCATTCTTTCATTGATTTGAGTGATTTCTATTGCATTGGATGTGCCAAGTGAAGGACTATGTAAATTTTAGCTCCAAAGGCAATAGAGCAATGTACAACGATTTATAAGATTTGTCCTTAAAATTATTAATAGCTTTATCCCAATAGTTGCAATTTAAGATGCAACTAAAATGTTTTCTCTCATATTTGTTGTCATATGTTTCAAGTTTGCAAACTATATAAGTAGATTCACTAATCATTTTTTTATTAAAAAAATGGTATTTGGGATGAGCCAATCAAAATAGTTCGACGTTAAAAACTAAACCAAAAACAAAATTGAATTATCTTAAATTAGCTTATTTTGTAAATAGGTATTGATAAGTAGGTAGTTTAGCTACGTAAGCCTACTTAGCTACCTACTTAGCCAAGCTTAGGTAGGTAGGTAAATATGTTACCTACCTACCTACCTACATAGGTACCTACATTTAAACAAGTAGGTTGGTAGGTACCTAAGTTTAATAGGATATAAATTTTATGTCCATATGTTAAAATCCTATTGGATGCAAGATGGACGATCTAAATTAATGTTATTTTTCAACAATATCTAGTTTAAAAATAGTTGATCATTGCCACATGTCACCATCTCCTTAATCCACGTGTCAAAATATCTAAACCTTTTTAAATTTTGATGATTCGTATAAATTTATTTTTTATTTTAATATTGAATATTGAAATGCAAAATTGATGATGTCATGAAATGTCACTAGATGAAGTTCATCCACCATATTGCTCAAGTTGAAAATGATTTTCAACTATAACAATCGATGTCATTCACAATTAAGATGGTTTGAAGTGGTAATTGATGTGACATTGACACGTGGTTGACATTTTCAACTAAAATGTCGCTTTCAACTTGTACTTGTCAACCACCATGGTTTTCAGTTGCAAATAATAGATTTCAAAACTATAAATAAAATCTTCCGACTAAGTTTGTTGTTTTCAACTAGAAATTATAGTTGAAAAGGAGTTGGAAATGTAGTTGGAAAATAGGGGTTTTTACTAATGCATGCAAATATTCACTACCATTAATACCTTCCCTTGGGTGATCACCATCAATGTTCTTGGGAAAGTTATTTACACTACCCCCATGGACTACACTCCCATGCTCTTCCATTGTCTAAAGCTCAATTCCCATTTCATCACCCCTTGCACATGCATCTTGGATAGCATGGGTTAAGGCCTCCTCAAGTTGCATGGTGGTGCCAACATTAGGAGCACCATTTGTTGACCCATTTTTGAAACCAACTTGACCATCTAGTGTTGCTACTACATCACCACTAACACTTGTTGTAGGGTTAACAAAAGCATCATGGAACATGTCTTCCCACTATAAATCTTGGTCTGCATGCTTGCACCTCGTGGAACTTGTACATGTTGTGGCCTGCATGTAGATTACCATTCATCATTTGATTTGTTTCTTGTGCCAAGCCCTATCCAAAACTACATTCTTGGATTTTCACCAGTGAATGAAATATTCCTCCACTGTTAAAATACATATTGTTCTTCAAGCAAGCCCCCTTACAATTGGCACATGGACATTTCATGTGGGTTAATCCATACTCTTGTGCCCACTATTGCTCTTTGCACCACAACTTGTCATCTCTTCATTGTTGTTTCAAAGGATCATTTATAGTCAATTGCTTGCTAGAGTTCATTTGATAGGCTTTATGTTGCCCGTGAGGCATGTTGGGTTAGTTGTAAAACTAATTGTGGAAGTTGCAATAAAATGGACAATGGACAATGGCAATGGAGACATCTCTAGAAAACAAAATGAAAATGGCCACTCCCAAGGCAAATGCAAGAAAAAAGAATTATTGATTTGAAAAATTGAGTGGAATATAACCCCATTGTTCAATGCACAATTATATACATCCTTAAACACTACAACTAAAGCCTAGTTAGTGGGAAAATAACAATCTTAATTTGATGGGTGAAAGGGGTTTCTTTTTTTACTGTTGCATGTTCTAAGGATCTTGTTTGAGAGGTGGGCAAATATTATTTTTGGGATCCTATTGAGGGTTTTTGAACAACATCAATGATGGCTTTTAAATTATTTATGGATTGTAAAACATTTTGTACTTTTGATGAATTTATTTTTTTGGTTAAAAGGGGTGCAATTTTTAGTCGCCCTAATTAATATGGTATGTCAAAATTAGTTTGGACTCTTTTAGGGGTGTTAAAAAAGACCTTGTTGTCATGTTAGGTATTTTTAAGGGTTCACAAAATGCGTGGAAATATTTTGATTCCACTTGTTCTTTGTGATTTCAAAGGAATGAACCCACCTTCCATTGCATCCAAAAGATTATAAACATTACAAAAAGGAACTGAGGGTGAATGAACATAATCAAAAAAATCAAGCAAGAATCCCCATTAGTTTAAATAAAAATAAATATTAGGTTTGAAAGTTTTCACAAATGTTTAACCACATGTTTGACTTTTAAATTCAACTGTGGGTTTATTTGGCCAATTTGTAGTATTTTTACCTTTAGGTTAATTAAATCATACGTTTAGCCTTTTAAGTTTTACCATATGTTTAACCTTCAAACTTATTCATACATGTTTAAACATTTAATTAAGCCATAGTTTTAGTGACCAAGTAAAGGCAAACCATTGGAACCCCACTTGGGTGTGAAAAAAGAAGATAAGTAAAAAAGATCCTAAATTATGTCATTACGCAATGAAGACTTGTGAAGGTATTAAGGAAAAAAAAACCACCATAACAATTATAAGGAGAGGAAAAAAAAATCATACATTTTATCTCAAACAAAAAGTTGTGAGAAAGAAAAGAAAAATGAACAACTAAAGGAAACACATTGGAGCCCCACTTGGGTTATGAAATAGAAGAGAAATAAAAAAGACCTTAAACTATACCATTCCATAGTGAAGACTTGTGAAAGTCTTAAGAAAAAAAAAAGAATGGACACCCTTAATAATTATGAAGAGAGAAAAAAAATCCTACATTTTATCCTAGGCCAAGAGTTGTGAAAAGGGGGAAACAATTGAACAAATAAAGGTAACCCATTGGAACCCCACTTGGGTTCTGAAAAAAAAAAGAAATAAAAGGCCCTAAACTATGTTATTCCATAGTGAAAACTTGTGAAGATCATTAAAAAAAGTTGTCATCCTAATAGTTCTAAGGAGAGGAAACCCTACAACCCACTACACTTTATCCCATGCCAAGAGTTGTGAGAAGGCAAAAAAGTTGAACAAGTAAAGGCAACTAATTCTAGTACCCCACTCACATTATGAAAAAAAAAAAGTAAAAAAAACCTTAAACTTTGTTAGTCTACTCTATATAGTGAAAATTTGTGAAAGTCTTAAGGAATTTTTTTTAAAAAAAAATTACCTTAATATTTATGAGGAAAATATATAGATATATTACATTCCACACCTACCTAAACCCAAAATCCTTCAAAAGAAAAGCTTCACAAATCATCCATCTGAAACGAAGATAAAAAGAAAACCCACCCAAACCCCTTTTACATTAATTTAAAAGGCTCACAAATAAATCACGTAAGCCCCACCTTCTAATCAACTTCAAAAGAAGTAACTAAACCTCAACTCAAACCCTTGAACCCATCAATTTAGAATCCCAAAATTTTAAATTTTTAACATGATTCCATCCTCTTGCATGCCACTCACGCTTTAGACCAAAAAAAAAAACCAACCTTCCCATCTACTCACCCAAAAAGTTGGACAATCTAATGGATGTGGATTTTCCACACATTTTTTAACATATTCAACCCGATTTGCAACCTCACTCACCTTAAGACACAAAATGAAATAAAATAAAATAAAATGAAATGAAATAAAATGAAAACCTCACATCTCCTCACCCAAATATATGGTTGGACAATGTAGTAAATGTGGACTGTCCACACATATTTTTAGCATATTCACTACCTTTGCATCCTCATTCACCTCAAGACAATTGAAAAGAAAAATTCCCAACCTTTCCCCCAAACTGTTGGACCATTCGCACATTTATAAAAGGGTCAATGGTTCCCCTAGTCAAACTTTCATGGACAATCTATTTTAGTTATAATAATATAAATCCTATAGGCTATTAGGTGGGAAAAGAGGTCCAATTAGCCTAGGCCCCCTATAACCTACCTACAGATAAAATGTAAACATGATTTAAAACAAAGCCCCTTTTATAAGGGTGGTAGTTGCCTAACTGCCTATAAATGTGCCCATATCTTCCATATCATAATAATAAGACCACGGATAAATTTTTTGATTCACTAGCAAAATCAGGTAACTCAGCTAACAAATCGGATGATGATACAACTGAGTTGGAGCATACTATAACACACATGGCAAAAATAATGAAGGATGGTGACAATGGCATATGGATGAATGAAAAATATCAAAATGCATCCAACCCATTAGTGGATAGCAATTGCTTCCATGTGGATGTAGAAGAGTGAGGCCATCATGAAATGAATGGGGTGCTTGAAAAAAAAGGGCAATTAATGCAAAAAAAATGGATTGCCCTAAATAGAACAAATGGGAAGAGGAAATGACAGTCGGTTTCTTCACATTCAAAGTTGTTCCAAAATGACTTTGTGTTTTGTGATGTGTGTTGTAGCATGAATGAGGAAAGTGCACTTGAAAAATGTAGAGATTTGTAAGAGAAGCATAAGCAAAGAGAATTTTAGAATGTGTGAAAGTGCAGAAACTTGCAAAAAAACATTACGTGAAAAAAGTTCTTGCAAAGCAAAGGGAACTCCAAGCAGAGTTGGATAAATAGGTTGGCAAACCAATCTACAACATTGTGCCATTGAAGGCAATTTCACCCTTGGCATCGCCATCATCATTGGAATGTGAAAAAGGGAAATGATTCATGGAAAATTTGGTGAAGTAGTTGGATGTGTAGAAGATATTGATGAATTAACAAGACCATTATTAGAGCAATTATAGAGAGGAATTTTTAGAAGGGGAGCAAGAGTGGCAGCGTGACCTAGTGCAATAATGCAATAACATGTGGAGATCTAGGATTCCAACAACAAAAACAAAAAAAAAGGTGTTGGTACAATCCACAAATTCATTCAAGCAATGAAACAAGTTGGTGAAACCACAAAAATCACATAGAAGGAGGTGCATCCACATATGGCAAATCAACAACTCTTGGTTCCATCATCATTTCAATCAAGTTTGGAAACCTTACTAGTATTTGTGCTAGGAAACAAAAAAAACCCTTGGTGGAAAATGGATTAGAAGACTTTAGTAAAGAGAAAAATTAAAATTCCAGATGAAAACAAGTTTTTTTTTACTCCAACCAAACATAGTTATTCCAAGGAGGTGGAGAGACTAAAGATGTGGAAAAGATGGGAAAACAAGAAGAGGCATGGGCTAGCAAGGTTGGGTTGGTCACATTGCTAACCATTGAATGGAAAGAACCATATCTTGATGCATTGGTATAATTCTTGAATACTTTTGTGGTCAAAGAATCTATGATTTATTTTGGCAGAAAAACATAGTGTATGTCAGTAGCAAACATTTGATAGCTAATGCATTTGGTGTCTATAAGAGTGGTTATGTTGAAAATCCCAATGGACATGTAACCAAAACATTAGTAGAAGAATTATTGTTCAAACATGATATAAAACCTCCATATACCAATGCAAACTAGTGGAATAATAAAAAATGTAAACTGCTAATTAACATTCGATACCCTGCAATTATATTTGTAATTTATTAAAGGGAGAAGGTGAATTACATGAACAACAAGAATGCACTAACATTCATGAAAGTGGAGGAGGGAATTGAGGTAGATTGGGCACAAATTCTATTCAATAATTTGTGTAGTGAGTTGGATAAATGGATGAAGATGTAGGAGAAGATGCAAGCAAAGGGAAAGTAGGAGGACAAGAATTTTTTTGGTCATTCTGCGTTGTTTCTAGAGAGATTGTTTATGTACATGTTTCATAAGGATTCCGAGGTGACAACAAAAAGACGACAAAAACTCAAAAAAAGTCCAAGAGGTTTAAGGAGGAATTACAAAAGGTTTTGGACTATAGGAGGGGAGCAACAAGGGGATTTCCAAGATCTTTACAAAAAAGAAAGAACACATTTGAGGTTGTAGAATGATCAAAATAACAAAGCAACAATATTTGAATACATCATTGAATTAGTTTCAAAACCATGTTTTCATTTGTAAACTTTGAATAGATTTTGGAAAAGAAAAGGTATATTAAAGTTTGAGTTTCTTAAATGGTTTCATGTTGAACACAATACAGTCAAGTTTTTTCTTTTACATCAAAGTGTTGAAACAATTTGGTGGTTAAGACCTTTGTGCATCTCCATGAAGTGTTAGGTTTAAACCTTGATGTATGAATGCATTAATGTGTATAATGTGTATTATACATTGATGTATGGTGTACTAATGTAGTATACAAACATGTAGATATGGTGGTGGATAATGGTGCCAAAAAAATTTGTCGACAAAACCCAAGAAGAAGAATAATAATAACAATAGTAATTGAAAAAAATCATGGGATTTTATTTTTCATGATGTGTTATGAAAAGAAAACAATTCATGATTGACCTAAAAAAACAATGTATAATGACATGACATTTTAATTGATGACGTGACATTTTAATCCATGTCATGTTAATTTGGGGCCTCATAATATAGGTGTCAAATTTTTTAAATTACAAATTACTTAGTGCAACAAATGATTATCCTAAATGACTAAAAATAATCTCACTAAAAATGTCCTAATCAACTAGTCATTTTAAAAATTAAAATCATACAAGTTGCATATTAGTCAATTTTTTTTGAATTCATTGAAAACCTAATGAATTTGGGTGGTTGCAAAACCCATAAATCCTTCTTGTGGATAATAGAGGAAAATATGCCTTGTTGTGTTGGAGTTTAAAGGAATTCACAAACATGTTATCTATAAACATTTTGTCCTTATGGCCGACAACATCCATATGCTTCGTGACTTCAACTAAAGCTAAAATTCAAATAAATATTTGGTACCAAAATTGGATAAGTCAATAAAATGTATATTACTTTCTATATTGTGAATATTAAAATATTAGATAATAATCCTAGGATGGAAAAATCAATGCTCCTTCACATAATACCCCCCCAAAAAAATCCTTTTGGGAATGTAATACCCCATGTTTTTCATAAACAAATTTCACCCAAAAGAAATTGTAATGGGCTTTCCATATGTACATTACTATTGAAACCAATGGTACAATTATATAATAAGCCTTCACAAGAAGAGACTTGCTTGTCACAAATTGCTAGATAGTTAAATTAAACATTTATAACATGCAATTTAGAACAAAATATATTTCAGTCATGTGTAGAATTAATTGTAGTTTCTTCATGAAAAGGAGAAAATGTGTATGGGTGTGTGAAACTAATTTTGTTTCATGTGCATGAAGAAACATGTGTTTTTGGAAATGATTTTAGTTTATATGTTGAAAGGCAAAGTTGTGGATTTAGATGACCAATGTGCCAAAAGTCATTTTGAGTAGATCATTTTGCTCCTTTTTTGCCACATTTAAGATTTTTTGGAAGAGTATTTATGCCAAATGAAATTCATGTTGTCCACTTTATTGTTGATCCACAACTTTATTCTACCAAATTGTTCATATAACACCTTAAAGAACATCCAAATGTGACAATCAAAATGACCATACTATAAAGTAATCAATAATATGGAGAATAATCTAGATTAAAAAAATGAAAACCATGGTTAAAAGGTCTTCAATCTTCTATTTGAAGGTTAGATACTAATAAAATTTATATTTTAGGCATATTTACAAGGCTCTTTTAGTTGTCAATGATATAAAGACCTCATAGTTGTCAAGATTAATTTAAAAATTTCTTTCTATTTTCATTATTTTTCCTCAACAAAGATGTGAACTACTCATCACTTCAAGGCATTGCCTTTAAGCCTTGACTTTCAAGGTAGTAAGAATATTGTTCAAAATTCCATTATTCCAAGTTGTTTCATCATTTTCATCCAAGTTAATTCAACCACAAGGTGCGATGCCATGATATTACATAGTGCCATCAAAAGATTGTTACATAATGTCACCAAAAGATTGTTTGGGTAATGTTCTAGACATCAATTGAAAAAAAAAAGTCAATCTTATTTTTTGAAAACACATAAAATCTCGTAACATGCATAATTGGATGAACATATCACGTAACCTTGAATATATCTATATTGTTAGGTACACCTATTTATACAAAGCAAAAAAATACACCCAAGTATACACCCATTTAAATAAATCCCTTGTATACTTGGGTTGGTAAACGAAACCTTGCACCTGCAACTAGAGGTTCCATTGGTGTAGAAATAAATCCAACAATGTTTTCCATGACATTCATGTCTTTTGGCTTAACATTAGGTTGTGGAAACCAATCAAATGCATGAATAATTGTTGCAAGACCATATTGCACCATGAGTTGGGCAAGATCCAAACCAGGGCATTGTCGACGACCTGATCCAAATGGTAATAGGCCATAATTTGTCCCTCGAACACTGATATTAGAATCAATAAATCGATCTGGATCAAATTCTAGTGGCTTATTCCATGCTTTAGGATCACGGCCAATAGCCCATACATTCAGAATCACAATAGTGTTTGCAGGAATATTATAATTTGAAATTTGAGTATCTTTATTGTTAAGGTGAGGGACTGGTATTGGAGATGCAGGATGTAAACGAAAGTTTTCTTTGATTATGGCTTGTAAGTAAGGCAAATTGGGAAGATCTGATTCAAGCGTTGGCCTATTCCTACCAACAACTCTATCAAGTTCTTCTTGTGCCTTTTTCATAATATCAGGATGGCGAATGAGTTCAAGTAATGCCCACTCCAAAGTGCTTGCAGATGTATCCAATCCTGCCCCGGTAAAATCCTGTAATCCAAAAATAATAAAAATTCCATGAGCATAGAAAAAAAAAATGTCAATGAACATAAGGAATGTAATTACATGCATATCCCTACAATAAATTCAGTTCAATGGGATGCACATACCCCTATAATTCCCATCATCGCTTTATCTTCAAGTTTTTCATCAAGATTCAACAAAATTTCAACGAAATTTGTTGTTGTGAAATCATCAACCATTTTGTTTCCCTTTTGATACTCGATGAAGATTTTTGAAAGACAACTTTCAATCTCATTTCTTACGAGCTTGAATTGTCTTTCAAGTCCTTGCAAGTCAAATGGCTTTAAAATTGGTATGACATCACTGATGTTAGGTTTACTAAATAGCCCTGCTACCTTTGAGATGGAGTTGAAGAATTCAACAATATTTTCCCCAAGAAAACCATCAAATTTCTCACAACGTTTTCCAAACAACATCCGACAAATGTTATTGGTAATTAGTTGAAGGAGAATAGGTTTCACTTCAACAAGTTTCCCCTCTTGAGAATGTGTAATGATGTTCTCCACCATATATGCCACCTCTTCTTGACGCCCAAGTTCAAAACTGTTGAGCCTTGCTTTTGTGAAAAGTTTTGTAGTCCAAATCTTGCGGAGTAGGCGCCAATGATCTCCATACGGGGTGAAGATAAGGTCATTCCAATCAAAACTTACATGTTTGCCTCCAACTGATAAAGGCCTGGACGCAAAGTCAACATCATGATTCTTCAACACCTCCATGGCCATTTCAGCATCCGAAATTACAATTTGATTCAAACATCCCAAGCGCAAATACATAATTGGTCCATACTTCTTTGCAAGCTTTTCCAAGGAACAATGAAGGGGACTACTTAAGTAAAATAAAGATCCAACAATTGGCCAATTTGGTGGCCCTGGGGGGTGAGACATTTCTTTTGAAACAAACCATGCAAAGTACAATAGCAAAGTGATCACCCCAACAATGAGCAACCAAAATCCAAACACAAACTCCATGTCCAAGCTGAATATGTGTCTTAAAACTACCTTGCAACAAGAATTGTTTGACAACAAGAATTGGGGATTGGGAGTAGAGCATCCCTTTACACCCTTACAAGGAGGTTACATGTGAGGCGCTTTCTAGTGAGGTTGAAAGTTTCCAAGCCTGACGCCAAATTTAAAAAAGCTGATTGCAGCAATCTTCCTTAGTTGACAAGGTTCTCAATCTAATGGTCTGACCCACCCCAATCCCAAGACAAACTCAGGACTAGTAGATATCATGTTCATTGTTGACAGTCAAATCTTAGTGTTCAGATCAACTACCCTGCTACCTTGCCCAGCTTCAACAACACTAATTATATTATTTTCAGAAATGTTGAATTTTTCACACCAAACAAAATATAAATAAATAAATAAAATTTTAAAAAAAAATTGTGAAGGAAAATATTGAACCTTCAAGAATGTCTTTTTTTTTGGAATTAAAATTTCAAAAGTAATTACTGTAATTAATACCTTGGCAACTTGGAGACATGTTTGTCGAATAATTAAATTAAAATTTGAAAATTTTCATTTCAACAAATAAAATAAAATTCCTGAAAAGATTCCATATTTTCCTTTCACAATTTTTTTGTTCTTTCAAAAAAAATAAAATCTGAAAATTTCAACATTTCTGAAAATAATATAATTAGTGTGGAAGCTACCAAGGTACCATGCAATCTGCAATTAAAAATTATGGGATTTTTAAATTAACATTTGTATATATATTCACTCTTATTAATTAATAGTGGGGACCCAAAGTTCAACATTTTTCTTTTGTGATGAGCCCATCACCCCAAAAAAACATTCAAGCTTTGGACATCCCAAAATAGATATGTTGAATTCTTCTACTTTTTGTGCTAGGTCAAAAAGAGGAGAACTTAGGGCAAAGGATGATGGATAAAGTAAGGAACTACTGGGAACTTGATGAACATGTTGGGAACTCATTGAGATCTTGATTAAAACAGAGTGAGAACACATTGGGAACACATTGGGAACAACAAAAAATCCAACTTCCCTACCTGTGTTCTTTGCCATTTATTTCACTAGACGAATGGTAGTAGGGGGCATGAACTATGCCTTTTGTCTGCCTCCTTTTTTTGTGAAAATGTGGGATGCCTTGCATAGTAGGTAATGAAATTATCTGGCTATTTGCCAGCTTCTTGTGATGACATGCTTGCTTACCATGATCATGGTGGGTAAGGCCCACAAGGGCATTGGGATTGGCCAAAGCAAGGAGTAGTAAAGGACAAACGATGAGTCCAAAGGTGGGCCAAACATGGGAATGGGCCATTCCAAAGGGCACATCTTGTGTGAAAGTGTGGTGTCCTTGCGTGGCGTGTAAGGAAATTTATCATAATATAAAGAAAAGAAAAAATACCCAACAAGTAAACAAGAAAAGAAAAAAACAAAAGGACCCAAGTCCAAACAAAAGACCACACCCCAAAGTGCGAAACTGCATGATGAGGAGCTTTTGTCCTTTTTGTCAAATACATTGAATCCAATTAAAAATTTGATCAAATCCAAATTTCAAATTGGATTCAATTTTTTTGAAAATGGGATGCAAATTGATGCACAAGTGATTGAAAATATGCTCATCACTTTCATCATTCATGACTATGTGTGTTGGAAAAAGAAAAAAAACAACTTTGAAAAAAAACACAAAATGAAAAAAACATCTTTCCATTTCATTAAAATTCAAACTGAAATCTATTTTAGTAAATATGACCTGACTTGTGAACCCTGACCTTGTCTACACTTATATTAGGTTCAATGTGAACTCTAAACTTGTCTACCCTATACTAGCTCCAATGTGAACTCTAAACTCATCTACCCTATGTGGGCTCCAATGTTATCGTTCTCTTTGGAGTTTTGAAGTTACAAGTTTCAAAATAATTTGTCATTCCAATCAATGTGGCACGTTCTATAATTTAGTGTGAGGCAAATATCACTTTCTAGGTTAGATCTGACCAAAGGGTTCAACAAGGTTTGTATATACTCTTGACCTACAAAAACCACGGGACTAACATGGGATCCAATGAAAGATAGTCATTTGTTTATATTGCCCCCTATGCAAGAGTTCAATATTCAACACAAAAGTTTTGATGCCATAGTAAAATTTTTGCACCTTTTGTCCTTCAACTCCTCCAATTTAATGATAATAGTTCCTGCTGGAGATGCTCTAATGCAAGTTCCACTTGAGCCATCGATTGATTTCATCTATGGGTATTGAATCATTAACCCAACTAGTGGGAACTTGTGGCCAATGTGTTTAAGGTCCTCCCTTTGCAAGTGCTTGTAGGTAGTATCCATAGGTAGGCCATGCAAGATATTTGCTCCAATAGCCATTATCCCAGTTATAATGGGGGTCTCCAATAACCCCATTCACCAAAAGAATTGGTGGTTGCCTAGGGATTGCAGCTTGGGGGAAGTTCAAACAACCATGTTAACAACATTTACAGCAAACAGAATTAGAGCAAATTTCAGCAAAAGTTGTGCCCTTCTACTCCATCTTTTTAAGATTCAATTTGTTTGTGAACTAGGATTTGAAAGCTATGTCAGTTTTGGGTCTCCAATCAGCAGTCTCAATTTCCTCTTAAGAAGCCAACACCTTGGTCCAATCCATTGATACCCAACTACCTTAACCCAGCCTACTTGGAAACCATCCAATTTGCATTCTTAGGTGTGGCTATGTTCTTGCAAATTATCTATGTACCATTGCACCGTCTCATTATCATTGCAAAAACGCAATAGGTTCATTCTAGATTATATGATTCACAGTGTGTGTATGCATCCCATTAGCCTATACAGCCTTATTAGGAGATTTCAAATGGTTTTTCCACCAATGCTGAAAGAGCTTGGCTATTGATGACTTTATAATTTTTTTTGTGCTCAATTTGAGGTATGTGAAGTGTTATTGCAAGTAAAATTTCCCCCTTTGTGTTTGCTACTTTATTGCTTGACTTCAATTAATGTTAAATTCATTAGACTAAAGCTCAATGTTTGTAGTTAATCACATCTGCAAATAGCATGGAAGCAATGGGTGGTTCTGTCTTGTATTGTTCATAGTTGCCAACAGTCCATGTGTCTATAAGTTCAAAGTTCATACCAAAATATTTTCTCATAACTTTGGTATGAACTTTTTTCAACTAAACAAATTTTAGGCTTTTTCAGTTATTAGCTCCAAAAAATGTCCAATTGTTGCTGACCAAACTAGTTCCAGCAGCAGCTCATTCTTGTCCACTCCATCAGATCTTAATCCATTGCCACCCACAACATGCCGTGCCTGTTTGTCACCTTCTCACACAAAACTGATCAGTTGAGAAATGGTCCAGGATGATGAAGTAATGCAAACAGTTGCAATGCTTTGAAGTGATCAATTCACTGTGATTCTCAGGGATGCAAAATCCCATACATGTGCAGTCAATGTTCAAACTGCCGCATATGAATGTTCTCAATCAATCAACAAGGTAGAGAGCTCTAGTCTTATGCTAGGCAAAGACATCTTGCCATGAATGGACCTGCTTTTCTGCAACTGCTGACAATGAGAATAGCAGCAAACAATTGCATCATGCTCCTGTACACCTGAATAGCCTGAGTCAAGATGTTGACCGTAACAAGTGGAAGAAATTTTTTTGTGTACCTTTCTGACATGAGCCATAGGTTTGCTTTGTGTTTTCACTGGTGAGAAAAAGATCGGAACACAAGATCCACATGTTGTCAGCTTTTTCTATGCATGTCCTACTGCCGGGAGAGTAAATATCTGGTTTCTGTCTTGCCATTTCACTACATACCCCAAAAACTAAGAGGTCGTCTTGGGATATCTAATGTCTATCAATGTCTTGTGAACCCCCCAAGGTCCCAAAACAATGCTTTCAAGGTTGTGCTCTCTGAAGTTCGCACAGCAGGGAAAACCAGATGCTCCTATTATTGGTCCATTTGAGCTCTATTAATGCTTAACATACTGTTATGCTCCTTTTCAAACTCAGGTACCCAGTCATCAGCATTGATGTGATTTAAAGCTTGACCACCATAAATCTGTGCTAAGGTGTCAGCCAAAGTTACCTCAGTAGAAAAGCCCAAGTGCACTTGATGAGAATTAAGCTTTCTAATGGCAACAAACATGCTGGACCACTATATACTTCTCTCCTATGTAGTGAGAAAACAATCCCCACTTAAGGCAGGCTGCATGATCCTGTACCTCTGTGAAATATATATCAGTGTTTCTAGAACTGACCACAAAATCTAAGGAAATTTTATTTATCCTCATGAGGGTAGCAAGTAGGACATGCATAGAAAATCCTGTAACAGTTCTTCCAGTAGCAGGGTCACTCACCATCACTGTGAAACGTGTGTTGTAATCCCAACAAGCTGGTCTTATCTGTTGTGTACTGATTGTTTGAGAATTGTGCCTGCAGCAACACCATGTCCTTGTGACCTCTTGATCCATAATGAGCCCAAAGTGGGCTTCTACATGCTTAACAGGGCCATGTAAACCCCTAAGCCCTAAACCCTCTTCAAAGACAGCTAAACAATCCGATCAATCTTGAAGTAGCATGAATAAACAGCCCCCTAGAGACCAAAACCAAGAAAAAGAAACTTCTTCCACAATTCCTTGTGGCACCTAGAAAACTAAACTTACCCTGAACACATCAGAGAGGAAAATCTCCAGGAATTGGATACACCTCAACAGTACAATATGTAATACAGGTCAAATTGACAACCCTGGTACAGAGCTGGTGTTTCAATGTATTTTTGGCACATCTTGGGACTCCTCCCTGATCAATGGTGGGGGTCATGTTCCAGGGCTTCACAATCCAAAAATTGTCTTGCTTCTTCTCTTTGTCTTCCCAGGTTGTTTGCCAATCATCAGTCCTCGTGTCTTAAGAATACTGCCATCCTGTTATTGGCATTAGCTTTACAAGACAGGAGACTGCACATGGCTTTTTAGAGTCTCGTCTCCTGTCTTGTCTAAACTTAATGACAATAACTGGCAAAATCTGTCTCTTGGATTTGGGGGACTAACAAAAATTTCCAAGTGCTATTCGCTCACCCAAAAGCTCTTTTCTTATAGAGCTCTGCCCTAGGCTCTAGGGTTCACACAACGTTTGCTGAATTTGGTCAACTCCTTTGTGAACTTTCTTGAAAGCAAGCTTTGTGATGGCTGTGAGTTATTGAAGACACTCAATCTTGTAGTGTAAGCTTTTGGAGACACTGGCAGTTAGAATTTGAAGTGCTATGACACTGACTGCCTCCTACAAGATTTGTGACATGTTAGTTTTGCTTCTTAAAGAGTGAGGAACAAGACATAAAGCACTGCTGTCATTTTCACAGTGTACTCAGAGGGCACCTTATAACCATGAAAGTTCGTCTGCTGAGAGGAACTTTTCAGGTTTAGAATGTTCAGTAGCTGTTGTACAATCTATCTGTGTTATTCCACTTCACATGTGAATTAATCTGAGGTGCTTGTCATTTGTTGCTATTTTTGTCTCTTGTATTGGAAGAGGCTGGGTGTATGTGCATTGTATTTTCTCACCCACATGAGGTGAAGTGGAACTGGTAAGGAGACCAATTGTTTATCATTAATTTGAAAAACCTTTGCCACCTTTTGGTGACATGGGTCCAAAGATAGGTGACAAAAAAGGGCACCAGAGCATGCTTGTCTAAAATGTGCTGGTGAATTGTCACAAAGTTGTGCATAGATTCAAATATATGCAAATGAAATTGTGCCCGGAGGCTACCACTTAATTATTCTATCCCTTCAGCAAAGTAGCGAACTCATTTTCAGAACTGAATTGTCTATAGCAAACCTACCACATTGGATGCTATAACCTCTGGGGAAACAGAACAAGGCCTGCCTAGAGCTGTGGAATCAGTTCTACTGCTCACAATGCTCCCACCAATGGCATAATAGCATATTGCATGGTACATTCAAATGAGACCTGGAGTTTTACTTTTGTCTAGTAAGCAAACACGACTTGCAACACAAAAGTTCTTGGATCCAAAGCATTAGCCCACCTTCTAGTAAATCCAAAAGGAACTGATGACCATAATCCCATAGGGCATGCACATTTTGCTCTGTGTCAATGCAATGTGGAGCAATTCATATGAAAACATATGTACTGGTTGGAGACAATTGAAAGGATGTCACATGCACATTTCTATCAAATACAAAGGTAAGTT
>Ga0116227_10001291_pt1 | contig 55372 bp, 47 predicted proteins | sample S1TSphgellanicum_FD_89693 | JGI IMG/M metagenome (GOLD analysis project Ga0116227, IMG submission 89693) | Host-associated microbial communities from peat moss isolated from Minnesota, USA - S1T2_Fb - Sphagnum magellanicum MG | ecosystem: Host-associated > Plants > Peat moss > Unclassified... | reverse complement strand
GCATCAACAAGATGCTTTCATGTGCTGGGGCTGATAGGCTTCAGACAGGAATGAGGGGAGCTTTTGGAAAGCCACAAGGTGTCTGTGCTCGAGTTGCCATCGGGCAGGTGTTGTTATCTGTGCGCTGCAAGGATAACAATGGAATCCATGCTCAAGAAGCTCTCCGCAGAGCCAAATTCAAATTCCCTGGTCGCCAGAAGATCATCCTTAGCAGGAAATGGTATGTAACCAGGTCCATCTTAGTAGAGCACTTTAATAATATGTGTGTGAGTCAACTGACTCATGCAGGAGTTTTGTGAAGGATTAACAGGAGTGCTTAGCAGTTTCTCTACAAGGTATGCACTTGGAATCTATGAAGTATCTTTCAGCTTCCTGTTAGTATGAAGTATGGGCATATGATCTATGTTGTCTGCTTTTCTTTTTCGGTTTGTAATTTTGTAGGATCACTGTTAGATGTGGCATAGTTGTAAGCTTCAGCACCATACTGTTGAATAGAATATTTCCTGCCACTGAGAATATGCTTCCTCAAAACCCTGTTGCAGGGGGTTCACAAAGATCTTGAGGACGGACTATGTCAAGTGGAAGGAAGAAAACCGTCTTCAGCATGATGGTGTGAATGCAGTGGTATGTGTCTCTTTCAACCAGTTTTGTGGTGTTCCAGGATGCAGTCAACACCTTCATCCTGTTGTGTTGCTAGTTTTGTATTTTCCCTGTGCTTGATTGCTTTAACAAGTGAGAGACTGTCACTTTTGTTCACTTTCTGTCACTTTTTGTTTCTTCATTGTAATTTGTCCCTTCTGTGCCTGTTCCTTCTTCTTGGTTCTATAAGTGCTTATCTAGAAGTTTTTCTTTGACTTTTAAGGAAAAGTTTTAGCTGTGTTCTGGCTTTTGTAATCGTGAGTATGAAGATTTCTCAATTCTCATGAGAGTTACTATTGTTGTATCATTTGTTTGTCACAGCTTCTTGGATGCCATGGGCGACTGTCAAACCGAACACCAGGGAGAGCTTTTGTAGACGCAGCTGTGTCCTCTGCCTAAGGGTAGAGCCAGCAGAGTACTGGAACATTTAATTTTGAGCAATGATATTAGATTCATTGTATGCACCTGATGCATGGAAATTCAATGTTTGTGATTATTTGAAGATGGAATCAAGTTCTCACTTAATCAAACCTTTTTGTGTCCATCCATGGGTCAGTTTATGAATGGGGTTGAATGTTGAATTGGAAAATCAAAGAACAAACACATAATGGACACATAATAGACACATGCACTATGTATCTCACTGGAACATAATGCATTGGAATTGGGTTTTTAGAGATAGACAAACAGGATGCTCAAACCCAAGTTGTCTGGCTAGAGTTCAAGCACCTCTTTGATATGTGGTTGTCACACTAGCAACTTTTGTATGATTACTCACAACATGAGATCCATATGGTCAAGTCATAGTCATGAGCTGCCGCTTTTGAGTGACTTAGTCTTCATCTTGTGTCTGGAAAACATAAGAGAGAACTACTGTACTGACGTTTGTATGATGGTCTACCTGACCCTTTGGGTGGATCAACTATAGACCTGGCTGCATTCACACTGTTTGGAACCCAGTTAGAAACAGAAAACTTACTTAGAGGGAGGTACCTACATATTGGTGTAGTTATTGAAGGTTTTATAGATTATCAACATGAGATGCTGAAGCTCTGTGACCAACTGATACAGCTGCAGGTTTTTATATTGGTCTACTTCCTGGATGCAACTTAGATCAACTTCTGCATTATCCAGCCTGAGATTTCAGTCATTTGTAGGGTAGGGTGGGGCTTTTATCAAAGAAGCACCTGCCAAGCAGATTCAGGGGTTGCTTACTTCAGGAATTCTGCTCTGAGGGCAATGACTGGTGAAAGAATCAGCAGAAGCATAATTTTCATGATGCCAGGTATCATGGAAGTGATGAAAAAAAGAGATGGGTGTTTCAGAAAGTGAAATGCCACACCATTGTGGAGGGTAGTTTGCACTTGATAATATGCCCCCCAGACACACTGAAAACATTCTGCTGGTTCTTAATGCTTGAGTCAAGCACAAGTGTCCCCCAATCATACTGTAAAACAATTGATCACAATGAGCATGTTGAGCAAAGAGATGTTTTGCTTTTTGTCAATTTGACTAGTTTTGGCTCACATGCAGCTTGTGATGAGTTCAGTGAGCCATGTCCAGCAAGAGTACAAACATGAGGTGCAACAACACAACTCTAGATTTGCATCAGGGTTAAACACTTCCTACATCATGTCAAGGCAATGCAAAAACTGAGTGGGTGCAAGATTTTATCCTCAACATGACAAACATGAGAAATGGTTTCAAGAATCAAACCTGAAGAGATAATCAATTATGACAAAATCACTTGCAGTCAGGAGAAGCTTTCACTTCCTAACTGGGTTCTTTCACCCAATTGGGCATTTGCCCCATCCCTTTTTCTTACCAACCCACCAACTAGATTCACACCCCCTCTCCCCCTTCACCTACATGCCTACTGCCCAACCAAGCACCCACCCCCCTACATGCCTATGCCATTCATATTTTTACTTACCTATTCACCCTCCCTCCTACCTATCTACTTACCCATGCAATGTTGACACCAACCAATGAAAATAATGCAAATGTGGATATTGGATTCACTTGGCTAGCATTAGATTAGAAATATATTTTTATATTAATTAAATTCAAGGTTAGGTTAATTTAAGGGAGATGAATCATGAACTCATATATATATTGAGCAAGTGAAACTCATTCCTTCTTTCTTTTGTAAAGGAGTGGAGACATCTTTCAATTTGGAGATATTCAAATCAAAAGGTAAGAAAGGGGTCAGTTAAAAAAATTAATTAATTTGCTCATTTAAATCCTTAAATTTTTAACTTTGATTTTTAATTCGTAAACAGATCGTGTAGTTTATCACTATAATGGTTTAGGGTTTTTAATTTATTTGTTTAAGGTTTTTTGTGGATTTATTTGGACATTTGGTTTGATTTAGCATTGGAAAGCTTTGTAAGGAGAATGTCATCGCCTTGTACCATCAAATTAAAAGGTTTTCTTTTCATTTTTATTTATTTTGTTCATGTGTGGTTCTAATTTAATTACATTTCAATAAGTTTCCTCTGTTATGTCAACACAAATATAACTTACATTTTATTGATGATTGGAAAATTGTATTAAATTAGTAAATGTTTAATCATAGTTCAAAAAATTTGTATGTAGTTATTAATTTTGAATACATGTACAATGCACAATGTAGGTTTTAGTTAAGCATGCAGGTATTATATGATCAAATACTAGGGGCTAATGTCAATTTTAGGGGTTCAAGCAAATATTGCAAGAATGGATCCCATATTTTGTGTGTGTTTAAGGTTCATCTATGAATATTGCAAGGTTAATTCCCATGACAAATGTGAATTTTAGGTTGGCATACAAGTATTACAAGGTTGAATCCGGTCCAACATGTTTTTTAATTTGGCACAAAGGTATTCCAAGGTTGGGTCTTAGGTCCAATGTGTGATTTAAAGTTGACATGCAAGTATTGCAAGTTTGGGCCCTAGGTGTAATTTGTGTATTAAGGTTGATATGCAAGTATTGCAAGGTTGGGTCCTAGGTTAGTGTGCATTTTAATTTGGCATGTAGTCACTATTACAAGGTTGGGTATTAGGTCTTGTGTGTCTTTAAGATGTGTCATAGTTATTATTCCCACATGCAAGTATTCATTAATGTATTCCATTAATTTCATTACTTGTTTGGAAGGAGAACTTGTCCATTTACATCACACAATGCAAGAAATTATTGAAGAATGCACACAAGGAGGGGTTACATTTGTGGCCTTGCCACCTCACTCATGAAAGTTGTGACATCATAAATTCGGAACATTCGCTTCATAAACGCAAATGAATCATTGCCCTTAAAAATGTCATTATATCATGTAGTTGATGGTTTAGGGCATTCAATCCATAGGTTGAAAGATTGGCACAAAACAATTTTCACACACAAAAGAAGATCTTGCAAGTAAATATTAATCTTTGCATCCAATAGGCATCATATTCCTTTAAATTGTTTGTTTGTTAGTTTATACTTAATGTTTTGCATTACTATTGTGTACCAAATGTTAATCATATTATTTTATACTTAACAATCCAATGTATGGCATTTGCTTTATGTTAACATGAACCCTGCAATGTCATATAAAAGTTTAGCTCATGGATAATATATGTTGTGGGCATTGTAGTTCGTGTATAATCACTATGAATACATAGACAATACCCAATAATTTTAAGCATTGTGTACATTGGGAAGGTCTTTGATGAAATTTTGCAAGTTCGGATTCAAATGTTGCTTATCAACAAGTGAATTTGGGAAGTTCAAATGTAGGTATTGCATTTATGCAATGCAAATTCAAAGGGATTATCGAAGTATTGTGGTTACTTCATATGGGTCAAGAAGAAATAATGTAGGTATTGTAGTTAGAGTAATTTTTCCAATGTGTGTCAAAAACATTATATTCAAATATTGTGATCAGCATAAGGTGGGTAAAAATTCATGATGTAAGTATTGTAATTAACACAAGGTGGTTTAGGTCGTTGATGCAGGTATTACAATTGGAAAAAAATTCCAATGTTAGTTAAGTCTTGTTAAGCAAATATTATGCAAGCATATAAGACTAATGTTTTAATGTGTATTAGGAAGATTACATGCATGTAATGTTATTAGACCTAATGTCTACTATGGGTTAAGGAAACCTTTGTGTAAGTATTGCAATGGTGTTTTAAATATGCCTTGCATGGTGTCACATGCAAGTATTACATTTCAAGGCGATTTTTATAATTTAAATAAAAACTTATGTGGTCATTGTAATTTTTAGCACGGCCACACATGCAAGTATTACATTTTATAATATTGTTTATGATGGAAAATGATAATTATCATACACGCGTATGTCATAGGTTTTTAATCATATCCATTTTTGTAAGGTTGAGTTGTCACCCATATTTATGGGATTAAATACTACCACCACTTCACACATCTTTTTAAAAGGAATTTTTTTGTTAAATCAATATTGTAGTATCTTTCTTTGATTATTTTTCTTATTATTTCCCTTGCTATAACTACCATTATCTATAATAATAAATTATTATTAATCATTTAACTAATTATTATTATAATTTACTAGTAATAAATAAAATAAAATGACATTATTATAGTTTTTTAATATTTTTAATTAATTAACAAATAATTATTATATTACAATGGAAATTAATTCATTCATTCATTCAAATAACTATAGTAATAATATTATATTTATTATATATATATATATATATATATATATATAAATTATAATACTCATTAATTAATTATTATTAATAATATGAATGTGAATCACAATTTGAGGAGGGGGACAAGCTTCTAGGAATAATATAATGGGGGGCACTGGAGGGATTTCTTAATCACAAGCTCCATTTCAAACATTAACTCCTCTTGCCCCTTTACTAGATTTGAAACTTGAAAAATATATAGATGCAAAAATTAAAAAATGTTTAACTTCTAAAACTATGCAAGTATTATATTCACAAGTCTAACTCATTCTTGGGTATTACCAATAAATAAATAAAATACCCGCCAAGCTTCTTTTTCTCATATATGAAACAAAAGAAGGGCATGGTTGAGATAACGTCAAAACATAAAAAATACTTGATTTAACACAAAGTATTTTGTATTCCATGCATGGGTCCAAACCCAATTTGGGTTGTGAATTTGATGTATAGAAACAAATTTTAACTAAAAGGAAAATGACTTCTTAATTAGACATTCCAATTTTCACATGAAACAAAAATGGAAGCACCATGATTTTTTACATTTATAAGAATTTGTGGAGTTTTTCATAAAGATCACTACTCCTTACTAAGCACCCCATGGGCCATCACTTCTCCTAGAGTTTTGCGTTCATGAATTTGGCATTGCGACCCCATTTGGGGCATCTTCTTATCTTGGGGCAACTTCATGTTTTTCACCCATAAGGATGGAGGGTTTGGGTTGATTTCACAATGTTTTTTTGTGTGCTTGCATGGTGTTATAACAACCCTAAACAAGAGAACAAAAGATCATCAATGTTGGAACAAAATAATATAAACAAGATGTTGTTCTAATAACACACTTTTAGTTTTGGCTTTGAGGGTATATAAAGCCTAAGTTTTAGAAAGTTCACATACACATGCAAGCTTGGTTTCTATTAAGGTTGTAAAGTGACTTCATCTTAGTGAATTACTACAAGTTTATTATAGTAACCAAAACAACATGTAACCAAAAGTTTACTAAGGTAAGTTATTGCCTGTTGTTTATGTAGTGCAAGGACAATATAGTAGTGATGGGGAGATAAGGACATGAGAGAAGAAGTAGGATCTTAAGTGGTGGTAGTTGCCACTAATTGAAGGAATGACTAATTCCTTAAGGAAGCAAGGAAGGCAATAGTTTAGTGTGGTGTGTGTGTGTGTGTGTGTGTGTGAAAAGAGAAGAAGGTTGTTTGCCATACTTTTATCTTTGATTTGGATGATTCATTTTTTAAAAATGATTGATGGTTGATTGCAACTTTTGTTGAAGTGGTTTCATCGCTTCATGTTAGATAATCACATACACTTGTTTTGTTATTTTGTAGTAGTTGGAATTTTGGTCTTATGAGCTAGATCATCCAACAATCAATAGTTTTAATAATTCCTAATATTCCCATATAAAAAATATGGCAATTATTAGGACTTGGGAAAGGGGGCTTTTCCATTTGGCGATCATATTGGGGAACTATAACAGGGGTTATAAGTGGGGGTTTTGTTTTACACATTGTGGAGCATTTTGATGATGTTTTACATTGTGGTTGGGTTATTGAACCCACATTTGGAACTGAATGTGATGTTCTACGTTACTTTGGTTGTGTGCATGCGCACACACACACACACATATGCAAAATAAGAAATGCACACCAACTAAGGTTTTGAATTGGGTTTCAAGGGTAGATATGCTCTTAAATGTGGAAGAGGTCAAAAAACAATGAAGTAATGTTAATTGTGGGCTAATTGAAAAGTTGGATAATAGTTTCTTTCATTAGAAATCATGAATGTCACTTACATATAGATCCAGAATTTTTGTTACAACCAAAGGTTAAGCGCATTTCCTTGGTTCAACTTAACATTTTGAAATCTCATTTTTATCATGGAAAATAGATAATGGCCAATTTTGTTTTCATTCCCCTCCTTGATGAGACTTTCTTGGATGAACAAACCTCTTTTCCAAAATAATAATGATGTCAAATACAATTGTAGTTATGAAACCACCCATTGATTATAATTTGTGTATTTTAATGTGCACATTACTAACCAACAACTATATTATTTTTCATAAGTTTTTTTAGTGTCTAAAGTTATGATATTGGGGAGTGTTGAAGATGAAAAATGTTTCTTTACATTGTCCTTCACAAAGTTTTTTTTTGAGAAACAAGTTCGCAACATATTTGGATTTGGTCGTGTGAATGTATGCACAAAATTTTTATACAATATAAAGCTTTCCATTTATTGTTGTGATCAAAGCATGGACACAAAAAAAAGTTTAAAAAATAATAGAGCAATAGTGTTTTTGCAATAAAGACCAAGATTTTTCAAAGCTTTTCATTTTATCCTTTTTTGCATGCTTTCCTTGCTTGACCTATAGGTTTCAACTTAAAACTTTCAACATGAATTTTCCATTGTTGTTCCATTCCTATACATTTTGTGTTGGCATTGTATGCAACACACATTACAATTGTGCCTTGTATGTATTTATTGATATATTGTTAATTATGTTGTATGTTTTTGCAAGCCATCTCTAGCCACATGGGTAAGGTCCATTTGGGTTTAGGTTCAATTCTCCCTTGGAGATGTATCTTCTAGTCAAAAAATTTACTCTTTTATGTCCATGGATGCCCTATTTTCTATTTTGTTTTCTTTTTGGTTGCCAATTTTTGATTTGTAGTACCATCTTTTTCATCATTAAAATTCACATAAAAGATAATCTTGTAGCTATGAATATTTAACCAAATAATACAAACCATAGCCACATTTTTACTAAAAATTTGATGGGGTGGATTAATTTTTGAATTTTCAATATGAGAGGATGGCGTTTGTCAACCATAGACCAATAAGACTCAAGCACTTAGGCTAGCTTCACAATTCCTTAAAAATATATACAATGTGTTTTTCTTAAGTGCTTTCATTAATATATATTGACATTATCACATATTAAAGAAAATTAAAATCTTATGCTTCTACCTTAAGCCAAACAAATATACCATGCTCGAGATTCTTGTTTGACCATTTATGTATTCCAAAGGTAACATCCTCAAAGTATTATAATCTAAAAATATTATTTAAACAAACAATATATAACATTGAGAAAATGGTATTTGAAAACAATACACCCTTTGGGTTGAATAATGTTTTTTTCTTGGCCTTGGCACATGCACATCTAAGCCCCCACTTTTGCCCATGTTTTTGCTCGTAAATAAGAAAACAAGGTAAAAAACAATGCATCTTTTTTTGAACACATATGGATAGTTTCAGCCTCTTCCAGTTTAGGTAAGTGTATGTAGGGGTAAATATTGAGTTTTTTTAAACCTTTTTTTAATAGGAGGGGTATCTATTAGAACCCAATTTTACCATATTAGGGTTTAATTATTTTTACAATATAATCAAATTTAAGGTTTTGTTTGTTTTTTGGGTTTTAACATTTTTGAGCTTTTTGGTTTTTTGGGCTTTTAATATTTTGTGCTTTCTAGATTTGTGATTGTAAAACTTGCAACAAGTTTTCAATATTCCTATTTGAATTTCATAGTTGGTGTTTGAAATGAATTCAATGACAAATGGCATTTGTATTTTTGTTTTTTGATCATGTTGAAAATTTGAAAGTTAATTGTCATAAGAGAAGGAAAGTGATTCAAATGAGGAATTTACTCTTGGAATTTGAAGCACCATTCATCTTCCAGGTAATGCTGATTTTTTATCTTCTTTTTTCCGACCAAGAGATTAGACCACATTAAATGCGGTGGAAAGAACCTAAACAATCTACACATTGAGATTTGGTAGAAATAGTTGTTTGGCACACTAATTTGGAAATAAAAGATTAAAAATATTTATTCACAAATCATATGACTTATGGAACATTTATGTATTTGGTAAAAGAATTGGAACATTTTGTTAAATCTAAAGTTATTATGTTTGTTACATCATTATTAGAACCTATAGAAGCTATTGGGTTCATGTTATATTGATTTGTACATGGCATTAGTGCAAGTATTATTGCTATTAGATTCAATGTTGGAGCTTCTCTATGTAGAAGTATGTTAACATTGTTGTTGATGCTCTAATTTTTAAGGATACATTGTTTAGGATACATTTTTTCTATACTTCATGGTTTGTGCTTCCTTAAGATCATGGACAAATTTTTTTATGCATGTGGCCTACTCAATGTTTGTGGCACCAATAATGGGTCATATATTCCTATTTCCCAAAAGCCAAATAAACAGGCTATTATAGTGCATGCATATAATTATTATAGACATAAAAATTACAATTCAATTGTTTTACAAGCAATTTGTGACATGGACAAGTTGTTTTGGAATGTATGTTGTTTGATTCTTGGTGAAATGATGGATGCGGATCAATTTCAAGTGTCTTTTATTTATCAATAATTTCGAACACAATCAATTTGAAAGAAATTGATTGTGATGGTTGAAGGTTTGGAAATTAAACCTTATTTACTTGGAGATGTAGGTTATGCAAGTTGAGATTACGTTTTGTGTAATTTCAAGCCAATTGGTGGAAGTATGAATAAAATCATGTTTGATTGACAAATGGAATGTTGATAGGGTTAGAATTGAAAATGCTTTTGAGATTTTTAAAAGTAAGTGGAGGATTTTGCACTACATCAATGCATGTGTTGATTGAGCTCCCAAAATTGTTGTGGCTTGTTGTTTCTTTCATAGGTATTGTTAATTAGGAATACCCTTGCCTCTAAGGGGTCCTCAAATAGATCTTTTTTATGGCATAAGGGGGCAAATGATGTTTATCCATGAAGGTTGAATAACCTTGCAACATGGATAAATGATGGGTGCTACACTTTTCACAAATTGAATGAATTTTTGACCCAACCCAATTTGATGTTCTTAATAACCATTTTTCTAATAAATTGTGATAATTTTTTGCACATCAATTTAATAAGTATTTTTAAAATCATGGCTACATCATTTTATTTTTAAATTTTTTTATTATACTAGTCTAATTTTAGGCCATAGGTGTGTAAGGAGGGCTTTTGAATCATGCAATTGCAAATTTTTCAAAAAAAAAATCACCTTTGCAATTAGATGAAAAGAATGGCACAAATTCCCCATAAAATTCATTTTACATATACATGCATCAATTTTGTTGATTTAATTGGATTCGTTTGATATGTAGACCATAGGTGCAAGAGGAGGGCTTTCAAGTCATGAAATTTGTAAAACTGAAAAAAAATTAAAAAATAAAATAAAATCACCTATGTGATTAGATAAAAGAATGCCAAAAATTCCCCATAAATTTTTTTTTGCATAAATTTGCATAAATTTTGATGATTTTATTAGATTGGTATAATATTTGGACCATTGGTGCATAAGTAGGCTTTAGCATGATGAAATTTGAAAAAATGAAAAAATGAAAAAAAAAAAAAAAAAAAAAAAAAAAAATAAATATTTAATTAATTAAAAAAAAAGAATTTTAAAATTCCCCATAAAATTCCTTTTTTTTTTTTTTTTTTTATTTTTTTTAAATTTATTAAATTGGAAAAAAATTTGAAAAAATGGAAAAAAAATAAGATTTTAAAAAAAAAAATTAAAAAAAAAAAAAAAAGAAAAAAAAAAAAAAAAAACAAAAAAACAGTTATTTGTCTATGTAATTAGATGAAAAGAATGTAAAAATTCCCCATAAAACTCACTTTGGATTTATGTGCATCAGGTTTTCTAATTTTGTTGGATTTTTTGGATATTTAGACCATGTAAGGAGAGCTTTGGAGTCTCGCAATTTGAAAAACAGAAAAAAATTCATCTTTGTAACTAAATGAAAAAAAATGTCAAAAATCCCCCATAAATTCCATTTTAAATATATGTGCATCAATTTTGCTGATTTTATTACATTGGTCTAATATTTGGTGTGCAAGGAAGGCTTCTAATTCATGCAATTTGCAAATCGAAAAAAATAAAATCATTGTGCAACTTTGAAATTAAATGATCAAGTGAAGGAATTTAAAAAGTGAAAGTATTGTTTTTTTATACAAAATTACATGCGTACAAATATTTGAATCACTTAGAAGCATGTTGAATATCACTAACAATTGAGCAACTATCAATTGAGTTGTTTGAACTTGTGCACATAATTCTAATTCAAGTTTTGAACTTGGAATCTCAAATTCCATTTGCTTGATGATCAATTTTTGATTGGATTCAATGAGCAAAGTCATCATTCGTTCCTTGGATTATAATTTGTGTCTCTCAACATTAATGGAACATTTCACAAATTTGTTCATGTTTTCCACCAAATAGTTTGCATTTCCAATCAATGCCCACTTGTGAAATGCTACTTACTTGACACCATGGGCAACTTGCAAGAAACATTGTATGGGGTAAGAGGAGAAATATTTGTACCTTTTTTTGGCACAATAACATTCAAGAAGTGACACATCTCTTCCCTTTTGATCATTTGATAGAGAAGGTGTGAATGTTTGAATTTTTGGAATATCATGTTCGTTTTTTTCCATAACTTCTACAAAGCTTTGATTGACCTTTTCCTTTGGTAGAATCCTCCATGATACTTGTCATGTGTTTAAACTATGGCCATGTTGATTTGTTACTTCTAGTTTATTTTCCTCACGAAGTTTTTTTAATGTTGATACTCACTTTTCTTTTTTTCAATAAAAAAAAAAATTTGTTCTTCTTTGTGACAACATTCATCCAACAATTGACAATGGTGTTCAGTGCAAATGTGTGTCCAATTTTTGAATGATAAACAAGATTTGTCAAGACATCTTTGCTCTTTTTCATACAAATTAAAGATGTTAACAAAAATAACATCACTCCATCTCCTTCAAACATTTGTTTCATCATCACCCATTTTCTTTTTCTTTTTTGACATTGTTTTACAATTGATAATTGCACCAATGGAGGTGCAACAACAACGAATGACGAAGATCCTTCCACTAAGGGAAGAATTACAATAGTTAACATTTCATCTTCCATCATGAAATGTGTCCACATGTAAGGTCTTCCATCATCCATGATTCTACAAAAGAAAATCACATACGAAACAAAAATAAAAATAATTGGTTGAGATTACATTTAGAATATTGTCTTAACATATATATTATATAAGATTCAATTTAAATACATATCTAACATGTACATGCACAAAAAATATTAAATAAATAAATAAATAGATTTAGAACCCTAACCCTAATACATATTTTTGTATTAGACATATCTTTATATTTTCCATCAAACGAGAACAAATTTTTAAAAATATAAAATATAAAAAATCATAAAAAAAAATCTTAATGTGTACACATACACAATAAATTAAAAATAAAAATAAAAATCCAAAATTTGATGAAAATAATTTCAATCTCAAATACATACCAGTGTGAGAAGTGTTACTCAAGTCCAAGTGTTATAAAACAAAAAATTGAGTGTTTTACACTCTAGAAAGTCTCAATTAGTATTCTACACAGTTGGTAACTTTTTTTTTACTGTGGTAAAATTTTATGTTAATAACGTGATTTTACCCCTGTTGTTGTACTTTTTTTAATCCGGGGCGCAGCTGCAGCCGCTGCCGCAGCCTAGGCTGTCAGCTGCAGCCTTGAGGCTGTCAGCTGCAGCCTTGAGGCTCCACATCCTCAAGGCTTTCTGGGGTTTCAAGTCGATTAGGGTTTGGTCTATTAGGGTTTGGTGCTCCTTGGCTTGTGTTTGTTGGGTTTGGGTTTTTGGGCTCGATCTCGGTCCATTGGAGTTTGAATTTCGTGGAGTTTTAGCGTGTGACGGATTTCGAAGAAAGCAGTTATTTGGTTCATAGGCGAGGAAGAGATCGATGGGGTCGGCAGAAAACGATGTCGACAACGGAGGAAACCAAATTCCGGATAGTGGTGATGAAGAAGGGCCTTTGGTCGGGCCGGGAGCTCCAGTTCCGGTTGTTCGTCATAAACGACCGCTTGAATTTGAGAAGGCGTTCCTCGACTCATTACCAAGTGCTCAAATGTAAGTGCATTATAGTACTGCGAATTTTTTTTCTTTCCTCCTCTTCCACGTTTTGGCATACGTTTAAACTCTGGTTTCCTCTTTTCTTTGCCCTATTTTTTCGCCTCCGTCGCCATGACTCTCCAGAATTATTGGCAATTCGCAGAGGACAGTGATGATCAATTGAAGAGATTTTGAGCAGCCGCTGTTCATGCTCTTGTACTAATGTCATGAGAAAGGGTTTGTGGGGGTTTTAGGTACGAGAAGAGCTATATGCATCGGGATGTTGTCACCCACGTTGCCGTTTCCAGTGCCGACTTCTTCATGACAGGCAGTTGTGATGGTAAGTTCACTCCTCTTCTTCCTTTGGTGGAATTGGATTTTTTTTTTTCGAAGAAATAATTTTTGTGGAGCTTTCAGTATTGCTTTTTGCTGAAGCTGATCACAGACTGTGCCCTGACAACCCGGCAGGTCATCTCAAGTTTTGGAAGAAGAAGGGTTTGGGCATTGAGTTTGTGAAGCACTTTCGTTCCCACCTTGGTCCCATCAAAGGCCTTGCAGTGAGTCCCTCCTCCTAGTCTTTGTTACTTTCTCACATGTTGGGTCTCTTATCAGCTTCTTGTTCAAAAAAAGAATACAAAACTCTCTGATTGACAAAGAAATGGAACTGCAGGTGAGTCCAGATGGATTGCTGTGTTGTACGATATCAGATGACAACTCTGCTAAGGTTTATGATGTCGTGAATTACGACATGATGTCCATGCTGCGGTTGTCCTTTGTACCGGGTGCGATTGAATGGGTATGCAAGCAGGGGGATGCAAAAGCGAAGCTGGCTATAAGCGAGCTGTCAACTCCAATGGTCCACATCTTTGATGCATGTGCACACAGCAATGAACCATCTGACTCAAAGAAGGTACTTCATTTTCTCTTATCTGTGGGATCCTAAATGGGACAGATAGAATTCTCTCACTCTCTTTCTGTTGCCTGAGCTTTGAATAAGCTGGTTCCCATTGTGGCTTTGAAGGTTAATCAACAGAATTGAAAATGAGTTTGTTCTTGCTGAGTTGGGTGGCAGATTTCATCGGCACCCATACGGGTGATGAAATACAATACAGCTTGCGATGTTGTTGTGTCTGCAGATGCCAAGGGTTTGATTGAATATTGGTCACCAAACTCCCTTGAGTTTCCCTCACACTGGTACTTTCCTTTCCATTACCAAATCACTTTTAAAATTGCACAGAGTTGTTTGAAGCTGGTCTCTCTCATGTTCAAAAATCTGGTCAAATGTTCAATTTTATCAGATGCAAAGTATACTCTTTTGCTGATGGAGAGCAGAAGCTCTGAATTGAAGTTGAGTGCAATTTAGTACAGTCATGGGAAATGGAATGAGTAAGGGGTTTTTGAATAGTGTGCAGTTCAAATTCAAGATGGACACAGACCTCTACACATTTGCAAAGGCCCGGACAACTGTTTATTCTCTTGAGGTTTGGCTTGCACTTATTTGTTGTATATTCTGTTGAGTTCTTTGTTCTATGATTGCAAATGTTGTTTTAAGAATGGCACTTGCTCTCAATTAGATGTATGAAATCCAATCTCAAATAAATACTGGGCGACTGAATGCAGATTAGCACTGATGGCAAGCAATTTGTAACTATGTCACCAGACCGCCGGATTCGTGTGTTCTGGTTTGCAACAGGAAGACTACGTCGCACTTATGATGAGTCACTTGAGGTATAGCCATCCCAGAATTATACTGTGTATGGATCTCTACACATGGGTGACCTTGAAGAATAGTGTTACTCATGGTCTTCATGATTGGAGGAGTGCAGGTAGCACAAGATCTCCAGCGGAGTGATGTGCCTTTGTATAGATTGGATGCCATTGATTTCGGGCGCCGCATAGCTGTTGAGAAAGAGATTGAGAAAACTGATGGTGTTCCTTCACCAAATGCTGTGTTTGATGAAAGCTCAAACTTCTTATTGTATCCTGCCCTCCTTGGCATCAAGGCAAAATACCTCTGCCTCTTTTTCTGTCAATCAATGTGGTTTTTAGTAAGAATGTAGTACGTACTTCTGGAAATGCCAGTTTATGGAAGAGTTATTAGTTGGACTTTCATATGTCCTTTATCACCTTTGTCTTCTTGTAATCTAACAACTGCTTTATACTTGTGCAGGTGGTAAATTTGCATACAAATAAAGTAGCAAGGATTATTGGGAAAGTGGAGAATACAGAACGGTTCTTGAGGATTGCACTGTATCAAGGAGGCTTCAGCAGCAAAAAAGTGAAGAAACTCCCTGCTGTTGCTGCTAATGTAAATGAGCAGCGTGAGCCCCTCTCAGACCCAACACTGCTGTGCTGTGCCTTCAAAAAGCATCGGATCTATCTCTTTAGGTAACAGCCTGGGTGAAAAGACCGTCCCTATGTTGATTCAAATAGATCTAGCAATCTTAAGGGTGGATTTGCTTATTCATCCAGGATGTTTAGATCTGGCAGAGTCCCATTTTCCTAGGCCTTTTGGTGTTTTCTGAGATTCTTCACTCAACAAAGTACAGCAATATGCTCATTTTACTCAGCAAGTCAGTTATCTCTAATGCCATGGGGTGGTGTTGAGCAGTCGAAGAGAGCCTGAGGATGCTGAGGATGCTACGAAAGGGCGTGATGTGTTCAATGAGAAGCCACCCCCTGAAGAGCTTTTGACCATTTCTGAAATTGGCAAAGCAACTACAACATCCTTACCTGAGAATGTGGTATGGAACCATTTTCTGTCTTCAATATGTTGCCCTAAACTTTCTGCTTGTAAAGGTGCTGTGTATGGGTCTGAAGGTTTTGAAGTTAACTGGATTGTTTTCCAGTTTGTTTGCAAAACTAATTCAGGTTTCTATCTCCAGATTTTGCATACAACTTTGGGAGATATTCATGTGCGCTTGTATCCTGAGGAGTGCCCAAGAACAGTAGAGAATTTCACAACCCACTGCCATAATGGCTACTACGATAACCTTATCTTTCACAGAGTCATCAAGGGCTTCATGGTCCAGACAGGAGATCCTCTAGGTGATGGCACTGGAGGGCAGTCTGTTTGGGGTGGTGAATTTGAGGACGAGTTTCACAAAAGGTAATTTCCTCATTGCCATATTTGCCTATTGCAACATCAAAAAAGATATATGAATGATATCATCCATGGTCTTATGTGTGGTCTCGTCTTTTAGTGATGTGATTGGGATGTGTTTGTTGTTGCAGTTTAAGGCACGATCGGCCCTTCACTCTTTCCATGGCAAATGCAGGGCCAAATACAAATGGCTCTCAATTCTTCATAACTACTGTTGCAACACCATGGCTGGATAACAAGCATACTGTGTTTGGCAGAGTGTCTAAGGGCATGGATGTTGTCCAGGTGAGCTTGCTTAAAACCTGGCTGTTTTTATCTGAAGCCCTAAAATGGTGGGTTTTGAGGTATCCTGCCCAATCATAGCTGGATTTGGATTTTATTTCATGTTCTATATTTCCATGGATCGTTCGGCCGTAAGTGTCCTGGTATGTGCTATGGATTGACGCCCATCAGCAGAGGTTTGGGATGAAATTCCATGTTTCTCCTGAATTGAGAATTGAGTTTGTGATCATCACTTGCTTCTTGCAGGCAATTGAGAAGGTGAAAACAGACAAGAATGACAAGCCTTACACGGATGTGAAGATTTTGAATGTTACTGTCACAAAGTCATAGCTGTGACTGGTTGATGTAGTAGGAGCAGTGGCCAGGTTGTGGAGTCTAGATGACAAATTCACTTTGGCTGCAATCTAGGTACGATAACAAATGTCTTGAAACATTTTCTCTTGTAGTTTAGTTAGTAGTCCTGAAAGAGTTTCATCCTCACCGTTTTGTCAAATTCGCCAGAGTGGGTTCAAAAGACTTTTGAGGTCAGAAGTTTTCTTTAGACAGCTCAAAGTTTGGCGTAAGAAACACAAGCAGCCAGGGGGGGGTGAGGTGGGGGGGATTAAATGAGCATTGACACTTCTTTTGTGTCCTGTCTTGTTGTGCCAATCACAATTATGCAGTGTACTTGGCAAAGGTTTAGGTCACAAAGCTTGCAAGGGTTGCAGGTTACGCACTGTGCACCAAGATGCTTAGATCCATTCAGAAGGCTCTCGATTGTTGAGGGTTGCAAGTTTCACTCTGTAACCAAGCTCCTTAGATCCATTCAAAAGGCTCTGTGTCATCGAGGATTGTAGGTTATGCTCTGTAACCAAGCTGCGCACATCCAATTAGAGGGCTTCATGTTGTTGAGGTACGCATTGTAAGCAAGGCTGGTCAGATTCATTCAGAAGTCTCTATGTTGTCAAGGGCACGTTGTAACCAGGCTGCCCAGATCCAATCAGAAGGCTACATGTCACTGACATCTCATCAATGGTCTGGCATTCTGAACATTCCTAAACACACGGATTCTCGGTCCTTGGATTGAAACGGGGTTGAAAACTAAATGTAGTTCGGGAACTGGAACTGGAAACCAGGTTTGATTTCTTGGAACTGGGAACCAGAACAGGGTTGAAAACTGGTTGTAGTTCCAGAACTAGAACGGAGCCCAGATCTGGTTCTGGGACTGGAACTGGAATTTTTTGGGGGCTGGAACCGGGGGTTAATGGGGAATGAATACAAAGCTTGAACTGGAAACCAGGTCCGATTTCTGGAACTGGGGATCAGAACAGGGTTGAAAAATGAATCTAGTTCTGGAACTGCAACTGAACCCAGACCTGGAACTGGAACTGGAACTGAACCCGGAACTGGAACTGGATCTGGAACTGGTTTTTTTTTGTAAATAACGTTTTTTGGGGGGGGGGGGAATGTTTGGAAACTGGGGGTTAACCCGAAGTTAACCGTCAGGTTTCAAATCAGGTTACTTGGAATCGGAACCGAAACCAGGTCTGAAACCAGGTTTGCTTTCCAGAACCTGAACCTGATTTATAGTGTGTTAAATGTAACTATTTAACCTTATTTATTTATTTATTTATAAAATGCATAATGCTAATCCATTAAAAAACACCCCTTTGAAAATTTGATGGATTTAATTTAATTTGATTTTTAAAAAGTTTTTATTTTAGGCCATTTAGAAGGAAAAAAAAAAGAGAAAAACTTAAAGCTTATGTTTTAAATACCTTTTCAATTAAGATAATTGAAAAAAAATATTAAAAAATCCCCATCTTGTCAACCCAATTTTTACCCATCTTTTACACCCTTTTAGAAATTCACGAACGGTAATAATAAAAAATGGTAACAACAATTTTTTTTAGGCCGTTAACGAAATAGTAATAATAATAATAAATTCAATTTAAAATCCTGGCCGTCAGATTTTTACCCCTTTGTCTGACTACGTACCCTCGGATTGCTGCTACTTACCGCTAGGAAATATCCGGGTCGTTGATTTACTCGGATCTGAAGCTTCGGGCTGCTACCAGAAACATCCTGACCGTCCAATGCTCCCTTTGTTTTCCAGAGCAAAGTTAGGGCTTGGCGCTCTGTTGTCCCTCTCTTCGGTTTTGTGTGTGTTTGTTGTGGTAGGAAAGTTTGCGGAGCGCTCCCGGAAGAAGAAGAAGAACAACCAGAGGAGTAGCGTAGATTCTACTTCAACGCCTGAGGGAGAGGTGTTTGTACTTCCTTCGTTGTTGGGTGTCGGAGGAGTAACGAGTGGAGGCTGTGGAGAAGGAGGAGGAGGAGGAAGAGAAGGGGGAAAGACGAACAAAGAGACGAAGTAGAAGAAGAAGAAGAAGAAGAAATGGCGTCTGAAGATACCGAAATGGTAACAGGGCCGTCAGGCGAAGGAACAAGTGCAGGCGCCAGTGCTAGCGCTGGCTCCAAGCGTCCTAAGCGGTTCGAGATCAAGAAATGGAATGCTGTCGCTCTTTGGGCTTGGGGTATGCGCCTTCTCCTTGTTCCCATTGTTCTTTTTCTTGGAATGCAATCTGAGAGAAGAAATTTGCTCGTTTATGAAAAGAAGATCGACCAGAGAGAGAGAGAGAGAGAGAGAGAGAGAGAGAGAGAGAGAGAGAGAGAGAGATTTTTTTTTCCCCACAGAATCTTTGTTAACGGAGAAGAGGTATCAGAAAAAAGGATGTATTGCCTGTCAAGTGCTGGTACTCGGATTATTGGTTGTTGAATTCTTACCCCCGGGACTCCTGAGGTTTTTGTATTCAATACGACCAGTTTAATCAGATGCTCTCATTGTAGCTGGGTTGACTAGAACTGGTACACTGAGTATGCACAGAGATGGTATGGCGGATGCTGATTTACTTTCAAGTTGGTGGCCTTCAAACTTACCATTAGCCTGCTGGCTTGGTGCTGCAATTGTTAGATAGACATCCTCTCTGAATAGATTGCAGGTTATAATGGGCTATCATACCAATTTTCACAAGAAAACAACCACACAAGTTGAGAGGATTCTCTCTTTGGAATCTTCTCAGCAGATTTCTGAACACATGAGCTGATGAGTCCTGTTGTAAATAATGAGAATTATCTGCAATTGACAAGAGTTGGCATATCCTTGATAGAGCTCCCCTCAAGGAAAGGGAAGAAGATGGTATGGAACAGCCTCACATGTGATGCGGGTTGCTTCACAATCTACACACCCTTATTCATCACCTGGAACTCTTTTCATATGAAAATCCAACCTTTTAACACCTCTGCATTTTCTAGTGGCCAAAATGGGAAAAAAAGTTGCTTGTGACTGCTTCAGATCATTCTCAAGAGTGTCTGTCTCTAACCTATTTTGAAATGATGGATTGTCAAGCATGTTCTCTCTCAACAAACAGAGCATAGGAAATACCTAATGATCAGGAGCTCTCACAGGTGGCTTCAATTAACATAAAAAGCTCAGAGGCAGGTAGTCTATACATGACAAGTTGAGGCAATGCAACTCCGGTGTAAGGTTGACCTTTTTCACTAAGATCTTGAGGATAACTGGATTCCTATAACTGGACGCTGTGGATTAGAGGGTTGGAGATAATTCCAGTTACCATATTGGTCATTGGATTGCTCCTTTCAGACGTTGGTGCAAGTTACATCTTCAGCAAGCACCATCTCTGGCTGTCTCTCTTAAAATCGTGGGAAGATTTTGAGCTCTGGTCAGGAGATAAAAGTAGGTGTGTGGTGTTCAGAATACATCCATACTTACAAACACCTTTTTGCAGATATTGTGGTTGATAATTGTGCCATCTGCCGCAACCACATCATGGATCTATGTAAGTGATTCAGCAATCTCAAGTTAAATTCATTCTGCTGAGAGGATCCAGTGACTAGAGAAGTGTTTTGTCATTTTCCTAATTTTTGTGTGTATTGGGTTGTGCTCAATTCTTCTGGACTAATGCTTATCTATCTCACAGGTATTGAATGCCAAGCAAATCAAGCTAGTGCAACCAGTGAGGAGTGCACTGTGGCCTGGGGTATGTTCCTCCTGTGTTTTGCAGAATCTTGGAATAGATATCTGGTTAGAAATTATCTGCAAGTAACTTTGTCATCAAATTTGGCCTTGGCAAACACTTTTTTGTGTGTATTTGAACTGTGGTTTATGCTTGCTGACATGGTTTTCTTCATGTGGATGTTGGTCAGGTGTCTGCAACCATGCCTTCCACTTCCATTGCATAAGCAGATGGCTTAAGACCAGACAGGTCTGCCCATTAGGTGGGTCCGGACTCCTAACCTCTGTTCATGGGTTTCAATTGTGATTATCCTTATTGAAATTTTGGTTTCTCTTTATGTTGTTTCAAAGAGTTTTTCCAGGAAATTCCCATCTGTTTGAAAAGATGTTGAACTTTTAAAGTTGAGATGCTCTTCTTATTCAAATTTGTGCAGATAACAGTGAATGGGAATTTCAGAAGTACGGACGCTGAGGATTATGCCCAGGATATGGTGTTTTACTGTATTCTGTTGTGAATTGTGGAGAAAGCACAATCACATAGACATAAACAGGGCCAATGGGCGAGGACTGAGAGTTAAAAGAGGATATATAATTCCTCTTCTCCTAGTGTGGAGTCAGTAGGATTTTCTGTAATGGCAGCATAAGAAGAGAAAGCGGGGGGGGGGGAGCTTTAGTTTGCTTGCACATGTTATTACCCAAACCACAGGTACCTTGAAAGGCCATTCCACAGGTCTAAAAAGTTGTGGTGGGATGACTGCTGCCTGCACCAAAACATTTTATGCTGTACCTCAGAGGATCGGCATTGTGACTTCATCAGTCATGGATTCTATGTCCTATGATCAGGTTGGCTCTTGCCAAGATGCAGGTCTTATGAGTCTAAAAGTGTGTTTGGGGGTATACATGGATGAGGCCTCTTTTCAGTAACAGTGATGCATAAAAACTCACTCTCATGGAGGATTGACTTTATTATCATTGGAAAGAAGCCATCCACTTCCAGCAGTTCACCTTTTTGCCTGTGGGTCATCTCAATTCTATTCTTCTGTAGTGGAGATGCACATTTGGTATAGCACTCAATTGTTGGTGGTACAACCTTTCAACTCTGACAAATATCATGTTAAACCAGATGATGACATTTGGCTAACTTGTGTGTGTACACTATCTCCTTCGCATCCTGATCATAGATCACCAATCAATATGACAGCTTCTCATCCAACCATTCAGCTTGAAAGATTGGGGATGAGAGATCAAGTCATTTCACAGAAATCTACACATAATAAGTCCCACCATGTCTAAAGAACTGCTTCCGAAAACAATTAAGGAAAAATCACTAGACTCCAAAATATCCTTCCCTGCCCATACAATGCCACATATACTAACTCTCCCATGAACTCTTATTAATGTGTACATTCTGCTTGATGGAAAAAACATTTAAAGTAAATTCTCCAACCTATAATGTGCATGAGCAGGACTTGATAAGTAGCTTCTTGGTTGCAGCTCCTGATACTAGTTATTAACTGTGTGCCCACCACAAGGAAAAATTGGTGCATGGAATGCACTGGGGGGAGATTTGGCCATTACTGCAGGATTCAAATGAAAACCATTGGAAGTAACCTGTGCCCATGCTATCAATGTATGTTATCATACCCATCCATGAGGTACAGGCATCAAATAATAGGTACGAAGGTACTGTTTTGCTTGCAATTCAATCTCCACTTTAACACGTTGCAATTCACACCTTCAGGACTTTGCATTTTCCTTGTACCACACCCCTGGAGTCCACCAGCCACTTCATTAGAATGCTTGTGTATGACGGAAAGCAATCTCTTGTCAAAGTTTGTAATAAGGAAAAAGGCTTCACAACAGTCATCCATTTTAAGTCTCCATACATTGGGATCTGCAATTTTCCTGGACTTGGAAATCTGATTCTGCGCTTACCTGATTCAACTGAAAAGCACAGCCTTGAGGATCAACCAAATTGGGTGCTAACAGTTGAATTATCATTGGCTTCAAATGTAATCCTGCACACACTGAACTAGCTGTTTTAACAAGTCAACATATATATGAAGCTCCTGGGATGAAACTTCCATCTCTTTCATTCAGAAACATAATTGATATGATATTCTAATGTGGGTGAGTGGGTCATCAATTAACACTAAAGTAAACAACTAAAGCCATCATATCCTCTCAATGCAACTCAAGTGATCATATGCTCAGTTCCAATCTTTTACCTTTGGGGCTGACAATGGCACACAAATGTAAACACCTGTGCCTCCAATAATTGATTTTCAACTTCCCTCAAAGCGGATCAGAAGGTCCGGTTCAGATGTTGTTCCCTCAGAACTTTGGAGCCCCTGCTGCCTCTCTCAAATCCAAGGTGTCCAGCCTTCATACATGTTGGAAAGGTTGTCAATGCTAGTAGCCTGGCGCAGAAGATAATCTACTTGCTCTGTCACTGAAAATTGCCTGATACATATCATTACAGAGAAAAATACAATCACCAGAATCAGAATACAGTACTTCACTCCATGACAGCTCACCCTCCTACTACTTCAAATGACCAATTGTGCATATTTGAACAAATGCAACAGATAAAGATGTGTATTCAAGTTCAGTTCATTGATACCTGCTGCCATCAATATCACGGCCCTCAAGTTTGCTTTGGACTCGCTTGAGAACAGAAACTGCATAAGCGTTTTTCTCTGTATTGGCCAGTTCAAAAGGCAATTATAAACTGCTTCTTGCAATGCCCAAATTCCACAGCTGAGGAACCTAGACAAAACCTCTAGTGACATTACATTGTGACACTCTCGTCCACACTCAATACCTATCTGTGAGATTGCAGAGGAAACTCCACAAGTTCTCAAAGGTAACAGATCTGTCAAAGCGAATGACAAGAATGAATGTGGTCATGACCTTATGAACATCAATCACAAAGTATCAGACCATCACTTCATCACCAATAGCAGTGACAAGCTGCCATGACTCCTTGCTGACTTCATTAACTCCCCAACAGTTGACATAGATAATTATATAATTGCTTGCACATAATTTCAGGTAAACCTTTGTACAATACAAACATCTGCATCCTGAGTTTCTGTTGCATTTGTGCAAATGATGGGAAGACATAGCTAGTCAAAAAAGTCAATAGTATCCTCATCCAAGCTGCAAAAAGACCATAAATTTCCTTTTCATCTAAGCCATACCTCGCACAGTGTGACTTTGGTTGTTCAAATTTGCACGAAGGATGGGTGAGGCATCATAATTATATCCAGCACTATCTGATTCCAACTTCCTTTTACTGAGGTGAGAATTGCTGAGGGGACCCTGCAGATTAGCATCAGCTCCTCCTTGATCTTGTTGTGTGCCCCCCACAACAGCAGGAATTGAAGAAAGTATCCCTTCACTCTGCTGCAAACTACTGGAAGATGCAGTTCCCTCATGCCTCTGGCTTGTTCCTGTATTCAAATTTTCTGGACTTGTAACATTGGCCTGGCTGCTAACTGCTGAGGTCAAATCACTACCAGCCTCTGGATGGTGGTTTGAACTTGATGGACTTGCTGTGCTTCCAGCTGCTTCAACCCCAGTCAGGCCAGGTGACAGTGATCCCCTACCAAGCAGTTCCATTCTGTTTCTTTCAACCTCTGCAGTATGCCAGCTTCCTGGTCTACTAGTGATTTTCTGTGAACTTCTGATGTAGGGTTGCGATGATGCCTCTGTTGTTGTACAGACATCAGATTCCCCTGTCAGTCCACTTTCTGGTGGTGATATCCAGCCGTCATCATCATCTTCCAAGAGAGGATCCTCATCTAAGGAGTTTGATACTGGAGGACCCATCTCTGTTACTTGGTCCAGAAACCCATTCACATTATCATCAGGGCTTGTGACTATGTGATCAACATTAGAAATGGAACCAGCAATCAATATTTCCTGTGATTTTTGTTCCTGGCTCTCGCCAACTCCTTCCAAAGCCTGCAAAGAAACCAACAGTACAGAAGCAGACTGCTCTCATCAGTACACTGATGAGACAAAGCAAATGCATAACACAAAAAATGTCACTCATTCCTTGAGAAAACTACTAGCTATTCATGTTCTCAGGAGATTCACATCTCTGCAGAAATATTCCTGCGTGAAACCCACAATTAGGCAAGACCAGGAAAATATAAAGGCTTGCCTTATGCAAGACACCAGCATCAGAGCTTGCAGTTCGCACCAACTTCATCAGGCAGACATGCAAGTGCTTCACGGAGCTAAGGAGGCGTGGTATGGAGTCTGCCATTAATGGAACTGCCTCCCTCAGATTCAGATGAAGTGAGTGAAAAATATTGTGTGCCTGAGCTGAACTCCCCTCAGTACTGCCTTCTGTCTCAACTACTCCCTGAGAAAAGCTCCAAGCTGGTCTGGTCACAAAAGCTGCTGCTGATGCCAGCAATGGTTCCAGCAGAAGGAGCAACCCATTAACCTGGAAATGCATTCCCACTCCAATGCATTGCTTAGTAGATGATGCTTCAACACTCGTCTTAATACATACACTACATACCATAGTATCTCATAAACAAATTAAAAAAGTATAATATGACATTTCTAACACTTATCAAATATTACATATCAAATGATATCACCAGACTGTACATTCAACTGAACTTCCAATACTCTTTACCTTGCTCAGGTCAGCCATGAGCTGTGCATGCTCTGCAGAGGCCTCTTGCGCCACACTATGGACATCATCTGCACCTTCTGCTCCTTGTGTAATTGCCAACACCTGTGGCAACCCAAACAAAGGAGTCAACAATGATTGCATTCAAGTCAAAAGCTCACTGTAATGAGATAAATGAGCACCAATCTGAGTAGAAATGGCTATTTGTCCATACCTCCTCAAGCATCTGCCCACTTTCAAGAGTGAGGGCCGTGTGACTTCGCACTACTTTGGTGAATGCTGACACCGCTGTAGCTGCCTCCATTGTCTGCTCTCTTAGATCAGACAATGCAGTTTGAACCTCACCTTTTAAACCGAAAACACCCACAAACAATATTCAGAGTATGATGAGCAGCAAGCAAAGTTACAGACAAACCTTGCAGCCATGGGTCAAGTCCAAATGCTAGAGTGAAGTGCCAGTCCCAAAGGAGAAAGCACATACTGCTAGACATACCTACCCCACTCATCACAATGTAGCAGAATGCCTATGAAACACAACTTGCTCATATACCTGACAGTGTTGTGGCTTCTGCTGATACAAGGTTAAGTTCATCCAAGGCACTGGACAGACAAAGATTGGCAGCTTCAATACTCTTTTGGGCAGACTGCCACTCCATTTCAGAATCTGGTCAAAACAGTAAGGCAATGTAACATATAAAGATAGTTAATAAGACAAAGAAAACACAGATGTGGGGATTACAAGAAAAGCAGTGTTAAACTGTCACAGCAGATGTAGAATAGGACCTACTTGTGAACAAAAGACAAGCAGACTCAAGCCGAGCAACCATATTGTGATATGTCTGCTGCCAAACACGTCCTGCTTCATTTATGGAGTTTGAAAGTTCCAAGTGACGGCCAGCAGCACTACTAAGAAAGCCTTCCCGGGAATCCTCAAATTCAAGCACAGCTCCAGAGAGCCTCAGGATATTTGCAGCTTGTTCCTGTCCTGTCCACAGCAGCTGCCTCCGCCGCCGAAGATGCTCATGAAATTCAGTTGGAATTCCAATTACTCGGGATGATCCACCTCCAACAGTACTATTTGGACTAGTACCCACACAAGCCCAAGCCATAGCCCTATCAAGCTGCTCCTCCACTGAGCTTCCCGCCATCTCACATCCCTGCATGCTGATAGTGATCAAAGTTAGGTCACCAAAGCTATTTTGTAGGCCATCTTTAACCTGTTAACACACAGCAACTCTGTCACGCTTGTTTAGCTCATCCTTCCAGAGAAACTGTTGTCATGATTGTGTCCCTTTTCAGAATCTGCATTGAAACAAATCATCTAAATAACATTCCTTACCTGCAGTCCTTCTGTTGCCCTTGTAATTGCAGAGATTGCTGCACGCAGGTTATCTAACACTTGTTGCCGGTTCCACCATGCAATATTGGACCCCGGTTTCTCACCTCGAAAGGAACTGGGAATGCCCAGAAACTGACTCTGAGGGAGGGAGCTTGATAGGGTTGACTCATTGAGCCACTCCATTCGTGCTGCCTCCATGTGTGCATTTTGCAGAGCTTGCATCAGCTCCTCCACCTACAGAGTACAATAAATAATTGAGTTTATCCGACAACAATATGCATGATCAGGCAGCAGAAAAGCTTGGGAGAAGGATGACTTTACCTGCAATTTCATGGAACTGGCTGCTTTCCTTGCAGCCCGTACAGTTTCATGAACATCACAGTATTCACGCAGCAGCTGCACAGCTTGCTTAAGCAAATCCCCCTCATACATTCTATGCAATTGAACATCCTCCTCTCCGTATTCACCTGTGAATGGAAGATAATTAATTTGCAGCATATAACCAAAGTTGTCTATTCCACCACTCAAAGCTGTGCCAATATTAACCAAAAGTAGATGGTTGTGAGTACCTGATATTGGTGTCAGAAACTGTTTCTCCTTCTTGAGGCAAGCAAGTAATACAGGTGCCAAGCGCTCCCGTAGATACTGGTCTAAATACCACTGGAGCTGAGCTTCAAGCCTCTTCTTTTGAACCTCCAGGACCTGCTCAGTGTTGACAGGAAGCTGAACAGTAGAAGATACATCCCAAATGCAGGAGTTCAGTAGGGCATCCATCATACCCACTTTCCAGACAAAAAAGGTTTTGTCTTGTAGTAGATAAGGAGCCTTCCATACTGTCTCTAGCAAGGGATAGCTACCTATTCTGCTGTCCAAGTTTGACCCATCAACCAAGGCACTCGGTAGCTCGCTTGAGACTTCAACCCACAGTGATCCCAACTGGCGATCAAGACTTTCAAGAGCTGCAAAAAGCCGTGCAAATGCTGCAAGCAACACTGTTCCTCTCATGAGATGCAGGTCTCCATCACGATCAATGGCTACCAAAGACTCAAATCTTTGTTCAGCCGCAAACAAGGCTGCATGTGTAGCACTTTCATCCTGCTGCAAGGATGAAAATTTGGCCTCCCGATGAGTCCATGCCTGGTGCAAGTCCTCCAGCTGCTTGCAACAGTCTTCCTCTTGGCTGGCCAACTCTTCTGCTTCCTCCCATGAAAGATGCTCCCTTCCATCGGCTGCAGCCACCTCCAGCAATTCCTGTCCAAGGACATCAGAAGAACATCAAAATCCAATTCTGAGATCCCCCAGATTTTCAGGTTCTTGATCTCTTTGCCCATGTTGATAAGTTCCACATGAAGTTGATGTCATCAATTTTCACATATGCTATTCAAAGAACTAGAAACATCAGAGTCCAGTAATCAAAACCTCACCTGCCGCTGTGAGATTTCCTCCACTTTCTCTGGGTAGTTCACTTCAAATTCTTTCAACTTGGAGTGCTGGGCTCTAATGCGCACAAGTTCTTCATGAGCAGTTTCAACAGCTCCCTGTATGTGTGACAGAGCACCAACAGCCTGCATAACAGCAGGATCATGGGAAAAAGCTGCTTTGATTGCTTCAGGAAGAACCACCCCCACCATTTGTTTGCACAGATCTTCAACTCCAGCCATGCCTTCTGTGCAGTATCGAGCCCACCCAGAGACACTGCCAATAGTTGAATCCCACCAGCCAGGAGCACCTGGTTTATTGCCCTGTCGTGTTGCACGTCCACCAGTCTGTTGAATTTCTCTCACTAGATCTGATACCAACACACAGGTCTCCATCATTTCTTGCAGCTCTGGAAGACACCAACTCTGTTCACCAGTCACATTCTCATCTGCACTCTCCAAAGTTGTCCTCTCCATAACATGACTACACAGGACCTCCACTTTCTCCCCAATTTCCTTGTACATTGCCCTTGCTGCAGCATTGAGAACGTCCACAACTATGTGTTGCTTTTCATGATCCACTCTCAGAGTATCCTCCCTCTCCTTTGATCCCTCAATTCCTACTTCCACCACAAACAAAAGAACACATCATGAAAAGTGAAAATCAAACTGAGTTGCTACAAGAAAGGAAAGAGATCCAATATGTTGAGCACTAAATTAAGCACAGACAGATCCCTCATGTCCTTATGAGACATCTAGTGAGGATAAAAGGGATACCCAGTTCTTTATGGTGACCAAACCAAACAGAATTGTTAGAATCTTTGCTGATAAGTCCTACCTGTAGTTTCACTCTTCTCCTGTAGAGGTTGCATATAACTGGTGAAGATAGCTAGCAGACGGTCCTTGGCCTTGTGCTCTGCCTCAGGATCGATTGATGCCTCAAGCTCACTATGATCTTCCTGTAGTTTGTGCACCCCTTGCACTAGCCTTTCAACATGTGCACGCAGCACCTCATAATTCTGGCGGACAGAATCATCATGATCACCACGTGCTCTTGCCAGCAGTTCTGCTGCCTGCCTCCTTGCAACTGCCAGGACATCAGGTGATGGTTGCTGTACTGCCACCTATGCCAATAAACAGACAATGGGAAGTGAGAGATGAAGCATCAAATATGTTTAAGGAACTCTTTGTGGGTCTTTTCCAGCTGCACTCTACATGAAACTGTGTATTGTAATCAACACAATAAAAAAGGTACCTACCTGTAACACTTGAGCCCAAGCATGAACATGGCTGCTGGTCACATAAGTGACAGGCAACAAATGTTGTAATGCCAGGGAATAGGCCTGCAGTGTTTGGACTGCATGAAGAAGTGCCTCATGGCGTGCAGCAGTCAGCTGTGCAACCTCTCGATCAACCTCCCGACAACGTGCTTGAGCTGGTTCAGGCACTATTGCTAAAGGCACCCCAGTAGTTACTACTGCAGAGGTCAGAGAAAGAGCTTCTGCAGCACTGGGTAGCTGTCCAATGGACTGGACTTCTGGCAAAGATCCTGAGCTGAGGGCATCGAGGATTCGTCTGTGCTGATCAAACCACTGAATTGACTCCCGTGCAGCCTCAGTAACTAGGGCTTTTGCTTGCCCAAATTCACGAGCTTGCACTTCATATACCCCTCGTGCCTTCTCTACTGCTGAGGTCCCCTCCACAACCTTGACTCTTGCTGCACTCTCCACTTTGGCAGCTGCTGATTGGCTCTGCTCTGCTTGAGCAAATGCCAAAGTAGCTTTCTCATGCCTATCCTGTGCATCTTTCAAGGTCTGCAAGAAAGCTTAATATAACAAAAGTTAAGAATGAAACATCTTCATTGCCTGCTACAAACACTGTCAAACAGAGCCTGCTGTTCAAATGCTCCACAAGTGTCAACATAGATAGACATGGGGCTAATGAGTTTCTAGATGGAAAATCAAAGATATTGACTTGCTGGTAGAATAAACAGAAGTTACCTCAAGAGCTATTTGCACAGTGGGCAAAATTGTAAGCAATTGATCATGGTGTTCCTGCAAAGTACAAAGATCACTTTCATCAGTCCAAAACCAGAGCATCTGCTTTTATGATCATTGAAGTCAGAAAATTTCAAGATATCAACAGAAAACTCCTTTTTTCTTCATGATTTGAACCCCATATGAGTGGTCATGTTTGTCAACAATTTGACTCCCACAAGAGGAGATGAACAGAACCTGGAGAGGTACACGAATCTCTTGTACACGGGATGCAAAAAGGCTCAAACTGACAGCAAGCTCCATGCCCTTCCGTTCCTCACCACCAATTGCAGCTTCATCATGGCCATCACCACGCATCCACTCAACCAATGGATCCCAAACAAACACCTGAAGCATAGCCAATTGTCTTATGGAACAGTCTCATCAAGCTCAAAACACAGAGTCACACCATTGGGACCAGTGAATGGGGATACAGGACAAAATGACTCAAAGAAAGCATACTGATCTTGCATACCTGCAATAGCATCAGAATTACGTCCTTGTTCCTCTTTAACGCCTCCAGCACAGCTTCACAATTTCCCCGGAATATGCCCTCCACACCTGTCAGCCCAAGTGCTGCCTGCAATCACAAAAGTTGTTCCAACTAAACTGGGTGAGGCATCTGAAGTCTGCTACAAGCACCACCAGTCTTTCCAGTTCACAATAGAATCACAGCTAATCTGACTCAGGCTAAAGGTCACCAAGTTTAAATTTTGTCTGTACCTGGATGGTGTGTGTTAGGCGGAAGGGAACAATCTCAGGGATTTTGAGCCGTAAACCCTTATCAAAGCATACATTGTAGTCAATGTGAACAATGTCACCTGAACTGAAATCCACCAAAATATTGTCCAAGTGTCGATCACCCAGGCCTAAAATGTAGCCCACTATGCTCATAACTGCCACACTCCCTGAGAAGCTGTGACACATTGGAAATCAAACAAGGTATCATGAATTCATATAAAAAGTTGACACAGTGCACATATCAGAGTACAATGACCATTGTCACAACAAAAATATGTTACCCTCATCTGAGGAAAAGACACTAATGGCTTGCATACTGACATGTAAATGCATAACTTACATATCAAACTTCATTTCCAGACCCTCAGGACAAGCATATGAGAATGAGGATCATTCAAACGCAGGACAGCACACTTACTGCTCCATTTTCAAACGCAAAGCACTGACGCCTTCACTTGCACACCAAAGCTCCCGATGCAGCAGCTGCCGGGGGGTCTCTTTCATAAGCTCTATCAACACCTTTCGCTTAACCTCCTGGGGCCAATCCCGACGTGAAATAACTCTCCTCAACCCCTTCTCTTTGAGAGCAGGTATAATCTTACCATAGAAGAGATCACTTGGTCGTGGTATTGATGGCAAGGGAAATTGGGCATTGCCTGGTGCTGTTGCTAGCTGGGCAGCCTGGGTACGCTGCTGCCAGGCCTTGTATACACTATACATGCTGGTCAGATTGTCCACCCACCGTATCAACCCTGCACATCCACTGATGGGAGTCACAGAGTAGTGCCGTACTGCCAGACCTCGTCTTCGGGTTGCACTACATGCTCGCAGCATACCATTCACAGCCTGCAACAACTGCATAATACGAGCATCCAATCGGAGGTCCTCACGGCCCTTGAGAAGGTAAGGGTAGTGGCAACCATCAGACCCCACCATCTGGAGCTTCTTAGGTTTGGTCTTGGTGGCAAGTATTGTAACATGTGCACCAAAGGCAGCAACTGTCACAATACCAGGCAAGCCACTCCTACTGGCAGGAACACCAAGATCAACAGAGATTTTGGGCATTTCACTGCTAACCATGGCTGTATGAACCTCAAGTCCTGGCATTGGTGCATCAGAAGACTCTAATACTGCAAGTCCAGGAGAGATATCCTTCAGAGAAGTGGTTGATTTTTTCCGATGACTGGCTAGTGCAGTAGTGAGAGCATCAAAGGGACGCCATACATCTGCTAAGGATGCAGGCCCAACTGGAGGTGACTTGAAGATTGATATTGCTGCCTTCAGTTGGCTTCCAAATTGCTCTTGGAAAAAGACCTCATCTGGTGTTTCTGGAGGCCTAGATGTGGAAGCCAAGCGTCTCTCTAGTGCAACAGCCACTGGGGCCATCATTGCTGAGTACTTGGCAGCATTGATACGCAATTTCTCAGCTTGAGTAAGTGTTGCATTCTCTGCTACTCTTGCTGCTTCTTCTCTTAATGTAGTTATGCGTCGCATAACATCTGCCACCCAAGATCCAAACCATATGAAATTGGAGAGAAGGGAAGCACTGAACAAGGTGCAACATCTATTCCAGAAAAAAGCAGAACTTTCTAAACTCTCAGAATAGTACCAGCATGTAAGTCTTGTAGAGTGCTAAGCCATTGCTCATCCCAAAGGACGGTGATGGCACCCAGCTCTGCAATCATAACCTTGACATCCCTCACCACTTTTGGGTGTAAATTGGCCTGCACACAATGATAAAATCCCCAATAAAATCAACACTAATAAAACCCTGGCATGATTGCTGGAAGTTCACTGAAAGAAACCCAAACATCCTCTGAAAGGACAAGCATGCTTTTCAACAGAGCAGCAACAATTGAGGTAAACCAAGGAAAAGCTCCATATTTCCACCAATAACTACAGTATACCAGGCAGCCGATAAGGTGCTGTAGCTCCTCTGGTGGTTCTCCTTCACAAGCATTTACATCAACCAGTGTGGGATACACAATTGCCCATGGTGATAGATGAGCTGAAGCCATCAGTAATCCTTCAACTTGCTTCCGTACTCTTGGTTCAGGATGAGTGCTGAGATGAGCAAATAGCTGTGCTGTGATTGCCTGCACAGTCATTCTGTTCTTAGTGCACTATTGCAACAAAACTGTGATGCTAGAACAGGAGAATTATGGGACATTTGACTTCCATGAGTGTTTCACAATCCTTCACACAGCAAATTGAATCCGCTGACAAAGCCAAGAATTGCAAGTCCTACTGCCAGTTTGTAATGCATCATTTTCAACATACCTGCCAAGGAGATGGTGGCACTGCTGCCAAGCCTTGTTGCAGGGACTCTTCAAGCTCAACTCCGTAGTTAAGAAGAATACGCAGTACATAAAGGGATGCCCTTAGCCTAAAGTCCCCCCTTTCAGGCTTGACACACTCCAATGAGCAGCCCTTTGAGCATCCTTGGTTTGACATTGCCAAGTACTGCAAAAAGCCACGTGCTGCATGCCCAAACATGGAGACTCGTCGATACCGTAATGCCCACCATATCGGCATCAGATCAGGTAGGAATGAGTTTATGGGTGGAATAGAAGGAAGCATTTGCAGTCCTTCCTGCAGCTGCTGGGCAAATTGGAAAGATGGTGGGTCTCCATCTGAGTCTTCTGATCCTGCTGCACCAGCAGCAGCTTCAATAGTATGGATCACAATTTGAACAAAAGCCTCCATCTGTTGCCTGCTGTTAGGATCCAATGCCTCCAAGCTTGTGCTGCTGGATCTAAGAACAGCATTTTCAAGAATTCTTTGCACACTTGCCACTTCTTCATTAGTGAGGCTGCTCCTGTTAGCACTTAACTCTTCTTTGAGCAGCTCTCCAAAGACAGGGGATGTAGGAGATGCTTTATTGCTTCCAGAGAACAGGCCACTTGCAAAGTCATAACACCATGAAGCATATGAAAACCATGCTTTGGCCATGCTAGGGCAGATAAGAGTTGCAGACTTTGTTCCTGCACCAATGATCTCTTGGAGCAAGGTTGAAAATTCATTATTGGCAACCCTGCCCAAGCTAACTCTTGCAGCTGCATCATTTGTATCAGCTGCCTCCGTATCATCACTGACATTTTGATGAAGACCAACTTTTGCAAGCATGCTTTGAAGGGACACTTGCAAGGGTTTGCACTGCAGCCAAGTTGAAAGCTTCAAGCATGCCTTGGCAATAGTTAAATCACCATCCCTGCCACTTAGAGACAACTCGATGGACCCACGGATTTGGCTCTCACAAAAATGCCACAGATCAACCAGCGCATCTTCATGCTTCTCTTCGGCATGGAGAAGAAGAATTTGTTCATACCTTAAGCTTGCACTAAGAGAACTGTGATAATCTGATATTTCCATCTGGTCCTCAAGTGAAGGAGTTTCTGAGTTTGATATTTCATGCAGCAGTCGCCGTGCAAGCCTCAGGTTACACTGTTTCCGAGCCAACCTGACAAGCTGCTGATGCAATTGCAAAGTGACTGGTGTACCTGGTGAGACTGCACGATAAACCCGCAGTAATTTCAGCCACAAGAGACTGTCCTGATGCCAGGGGTCAAGTGGTGAGCCCAATGTTTGAGGAAGGGCAGAAACCAACCACTTTTCTCCACTACGCCCAGCAAAACGAAATGCCTCAAAGACTTGGATGCATTCCATTTGGACAATAGAGGCAGCTGCCTCTGTCAACCCATCAAGCACTGCAACTTGACAACCATCCTCAATCATAGCTTTCGCCACTGCAATCTCGCTAGCAATTTCTTCCTTCTTGGTGTCTGGTCGCAGCATTGCTTGTAAAAGCATCTGTTCACTTCGCAGCAGTGCTTGCCGTGGGTCTGCAGTCAGCTCACTACTGCTTTGTGGGGTGAGATCTAGGTAACCCCATGCACCTGCAGGGTCACCTGCATCAAAACGAGCGAGGGCATGGATGGCATTCATGTCATTTCCAGCCGTGGTAAGAGCCCCACTGTAAGCTTTTCCAGCATGCTTGCTACGCAATAGCTGAAGTTCCTGAAGCCACATATCAAGTGACTCCCAGTCTCCAATAGCGACAAAGCTCTCAATTGTGCGAGCAATTGTGAACTGTATACCTTCTGCACCCATTGCAGCCATTGTCTGCTCCTCTTGAAGGAGATGGGTGTAGTGTGCTGCAGCCCTTTCATATTGTCCTCGTGCTTGACAAGTTAATCCAGTCATCCATGCAAATGGTCCTGGGTTGCTACCTATTTGCACTGGCAATCCTTCATCATTTAGTAATGACCCAAACGTAGACAGTACCCACACCTGAAGGCCTGATAAAGTATCATCTTCATGTAACCGACAAAGGGCGAGGGAAGCATGCCGCATCAGTCTGGACACATCTTGCTGAACTTTAGCCTTGAGGGAAGGTGAACTGTCAGCAAGTTGTTGTGGTCGGAACTCTCTTAATGCAGTACCAGCCAACCCCCGCAGGTCCTGCAGACGATGAGAGGCATGGTGGTAGGTGCCTGCATGGAACTGGATTGCAGCACTTGCATTCATTGAAGCTTCCCGGATACGTGCAAACCACTCTTCACACACCTGCACATTCCACAGCATTAGACATTTGATCTGTTGGGAAAGCAAGTACCATCTGCTGACATTCAGGGCTTAGATTAGTACCTTCCTATTGGAACGGAAAAAAAGGGTGCTTGAAGATGGAGCAGATGGCAACACAGCAGAGCCCTCATATGCATTATACATGTTCTTCTTTAGGGACTCAACAAACTCCAACAGGAGGCGCATAGGGAGCAACTGGAAACTGGATGAAGAACTGACTGTGCTGCTGCCTACGCCATCCCTTTGTCCACCATCTGTTTGGCATATCTGTGGTACATCTAGAAGCATTCTCTCCAAGGCTGCAAATGTCTGTGTAGGACCACCCAGATGAGTCCGGAGACGGACTGTGATACAGTGCCGTGAGGCTTCCTGTACTGCCCACCAGGCTGCTGCTACATTATTGACAACACAAGCTGCTTCCAGGACTGCTGTTTCACCACAAGTGCACTCCTCCCCCACTGAAGATACCTTGTCATCAGACATTCCTGGTTCTTGCTTCTCCCCTTCCCCTGGAGCTCTCCAGGTTGAAGCTGATCTTGACTTTCCTGGACAATTGTGTATCAATCGCTGCAACCAGTTACTAGGCAAAGTTTGCCCACGTTGTGACAAATAGTTGAGAATCCATACCAGCTGCTGCACTCGCAAATGCTGTGCAAACCTCTTGACTGCAAATGCCTGTTTCCAGTGAAGCAGGTGCCGCTGCCTGCAATCTCCCGCAGTGCATTCTGTAATGCCATGGCTTTCACCAGCCTTTGCATTACCGAACCATCCATGTGTCCATAAAGCAGCAGGGGAATATGCCCAGAAAACCCTCTGAAAGGCTGCCTGAACGGTAGGTTCAGAATCTCCCAGCTGCTCAAGGGCCACCATAGCTATGGACTGAAACTGCAAGGGTTTCACCATCTTTGCCTGCAAAAGAAGCTCCAAGACACTTGCCACATGTGCCCTCACCTGAGGCTCCTGATTGGAAGCAGCTGAAAGTAGCATCATGAGCAAATCAGACCCCAATCCTGAACCTTGCCCAGTTTCCCCTCTTCTTTTGTGTACCTGTACCTGACTGTCATCTTCAACAGAGCTACTAATCCATTCTAGTGCCTCCAATTTGACAGGTAGACTTGCTCTAGCTTGCAGTGCATGAGAAATGATAAGGTTGCAGTCAATCTCTGTGTGACCTTCCCCCAGCACCTTGCACATATAAGCACCATTGATACTGATGTTGGGGCCCAGCTTACGCAAGGCCTGCAAGAGACCCAACTGCAGGTTCGGATGCCACTGAAGTGGGTCCTGAAAAGGGTTGAGCTTTGTCAAGATGAACCTCTTGAGTTGCATTACCTTGGATACTGTGGGTTCCACCCTTTCTATTATATCTGGAACCAACATCTTCTTGTCTGATTGTGAAACTCCAGCAGCATTAGTCTGCTTAAGAAACACACTCCCTAGCAGCACCATTAGATCAAACTTAAACAGAGAATAAATGTCTGAATCAGAAAATGCTCGTTTGGGATGCTTCCTGTCCTTCAAAAGTATCTCCTTGAGGCTCTCCAGCTCTTGTGTCAGGCATCTTGTAGCTTCAGAACTGACTTGGTCTGAGGCATGCTGAACAAGAAGAACATATGTGGCAGCAATAGTACCTGCATGCAATGGTACAATGCCTTCATCACCTCAGTAAAGGAGTTCCTGCTAGCTATACAAAGAACATAGAGAAGAGAAGGGCTGCTGGGTAACAACAGAAACTGCCCCATTCAACATGACTACCTGTAACAACGCGACTAGGGTGCAGGCGCAGGCTTGCAAAATGAGAACACCCATCAAGTAGCTTAGAAACAGCTTCTGCTGGCAACTTAAGGCTTTGAGATGAAATCAATTGCAAGTTTACTTGCAAGAGGCTGCAAATCTGTAATGACCACTTTCTCCAAGTCAACCATCAGAGCAGTAGACAGTCCACAACTGCACATCTGACAGCTTTCAAGCCAGTACACAAGTTGCATTCATGCATGACTAGACAAAGAAATGAAAATGTGTTGAAACAGAAACTTCATGTACTTCAAGGAACATAATTTGGTCCAACCTGTGTGGAAGTAAGGGCAGATGTTACTGTTGGCCCGGCCAAACCTTGAGAAGCAGAACGGTGCTCACTCCCTGACATGATCTCTGTGGCCAAACCCTGCAGCAAGATATCGAGGGCAGAAAGATAATACTCAGCAAAGCCTTCTTTCAGTATTGCTGCAAAAATAGCCAGGCATCGGAAAGCCTCATTTGTCCACTTGTAGTCTGCAAACTTCTGACCCACAGTTGTTAAGGATGCAAGCACACGTGGAAGCATCTCTTTTGCGGTGTTGGCCATCAAACTGAGTTTATCAATCTCATCAGGCAAACATGATTGCCGAGAAGATGCAGTCATCTGTTGTTCAGAGACTGCCACTTGCAAGCCTGATGCTGTTGCTTGCAAGACTGAAACAAAACATGATACAAGAGCAAGCAGTCGCCGTAGTTGCTGCAGAGTGGCAGGAGTATCTTGTGCCAATGCCTCCATATCACCAAGAAATTTCAACAACAGATCCAACGAGAAACTTAAGCTTTCAGCCCACAGAGTTTGAAACTCAAGAAAGCTGTTGGTGATGAGCCCCCTGTCAGCTTCTGAGAGCTCAGGATCAAGCACCTGTCCCAGAAGTAGATCCACTATGTCTGCAAAGTGGGTCTGAACAGAGGGGGAAAATCGCTTCCCAAGAACCATGAGCACTTCAAGCAGTGGCTCTAAGAGTGGTATCTCATCTTCCAAAAGTGCCTGGCAAGCTTTGAGAATTGCTGGAACAAACCGTTCTGTTGCTGTTGGATCACCTGCATCAACATCCAGAGAAGTGCAGAAACTCAGAGCTCTTTGCTGGTTTCTAAATCATTTAAGTGTAGCATTTGCTGCTTCAGCCTCAAATATGTCAACCTGAAGAACAATTGTGAGATGACCTGACAATGAGGTTAGAGATTTCAAACTGGCATCAAGAGAATATGAGCAAACTGTGGGAAGAAGAGAAGGACCCAACAGGAACAAAAGAACAGAACTGAAAAGCAATTTGAAGAAAAGCACCTGCATGTTCAAGTACCTCAACAGCATGTGAACAGTAGTGACTAACTATCATAACATGCCCATTGACATTATCAGTTCTCAACAAATGGGGCATAGGCCAATGCCAATACTGAGTTTCTTGTAACAAATCCAGAAAGTCATGGTAAGACTTGGTCAAAATCCTGGCTAGCTCAACAAACAGAAAAACAACCAAGAAGAAGGGGAAAAAACAAGGAAAAGGTATCTACAAGATTGCAGAAAAGTTCACAATAAAACTTTGCAGGTAACATGACAATGAGCACACACTATATCCTTATAAGTGCTCCTCACAAACTGTCAGACCATCACCTTGATCATGAATGGTAGTGACAAGCTGCCATGACTCCCCACATACTTCATCAGCTCCTAACAATGGGTGTAAATAAGCATATAACAATACACCCAAATTTTCTGACAAACCATTAGACAAACATCTGCATCCTGAGTTTCTCTGACATTTTGAGAAGCCATAGGAAGACTTGGTCATGATGTTGGCTGGCACTCAGAGACATAAGTCTATAGTATCCTCATTCAAGCTTTAACAAGCTTGTGAGTGTAAGCTCCATTTCGCTTTAGCTCCTCCCTTGCATTCAAGCATGTAACCCTAAAGCATAGAGAGACCTACATAGAGGATAGTGATCGGGACTTCCTGCACCTTGAATATATCATTTAAGCACACCACTGGTGACTACTTGGATGCAGGCCATCTGCTGAAGCCAATGGGAATGTATCTATGAGATTGCAGAGAAAAGTCTACACCAACACTTTGAAGGTAACATGACACTGAGAGCAGTCATAAACTTATGAGTGTTGGTCATAAACTGTCAGACCATCACCTTCATCATGAATAGCAGTGACAAGTTGCCACAACTCCCTTCTGACTTAATCAGCTCCTGATGGTAGATATAGATAAGCACACAATAACTCACAAAAAAATTTCAGCAAACCGTTATACAAACATTATGTCCTCAGTTTCTCTTGCATTTTGAGAAGCAAAAGTATGACTCAAGTCATGATGAGAAAACACAAGACCCCAAAGAGGGTGAGAGGGGGTGAAGACACTTGTTTGAGATCAAAAAACAGCTCCTAGAAAACATCACTCACATGTAGCCACTCTCAGATTTGACTCAGACATGGATACAAAACAGCATGGATTTCATCATCAACATGATAGAACCTTGGTCCAGTCAATGCATAATACTATCTAACACAAAAACAGAAGGATTTTAAAACCATGATCAATTGCAAAGATGGCCATAAGCCATGAATATATGGCTACATTGGTTGATACTCCCATCTACTCTAACCATAAACCCTAAAGCTGGCATCATCCATAAATTAGCTTGAGGGTGCCAGTGCAGTACATTTCTGATCTGTGCTGTTTTGTGTCATTTTGCTGAGCATCTATTTATCTTCATTAATTATCGAGAACTTCCCCATTTCTTAAATTGAAGTTGACATGGAGGATGGAGATGGAGAGAAGGTCATAGAGAAAATGGCATCTCTATAACAAGGTTATAGGAGATTTTTCATATCAAACAAGATATCAGCAAACAGCCCACCAAAAGAAAAAAGGAAAAGGAAAGTAGACTGAACTCTAAAGATGGAGAAAAGAATGAGGATCTATGTCAAGCTGTTTGTAGAAATGTCTGTGTCTATGTTGCAAAGAAAGACATAGATGTTCTATGTCTATGCAACAGAGAAAGCTGCACAACAACAGAGTTTGAAGGTAAGATAGCCACAGCAGAAGTTGCAGATCAGATTATCTAACCTGCAGTGAAGAACTCACGTAGCCCTCCCAAAGCAAGCACTGTTGCCTCATTGCCACGAGTTGCGTCTGTGATCTGTGACAATGCCCAGGCCATGAAGCGATCAGTTGCAGCGCCAGAGCTTCCAGACCCCGGTCGCCCATTACTAGCTGTTGAAACACCTGCTGCCACACCTCCCAATGCCCCATATGCTATGGCCGCTGCTTGCCTCACCACATATGCTCTGCAATTCCCATAAAAAATCAAGCTCAAAACAGACATTAGTCAGTCAGTCTTACTATCCAATCCAACTGTAGGATTTGAGATTGCCCAAAACCCTAAGTGCAAGAGGAAACACCATCTAGAGAATAAGAAGGCTTGAAATATCTATTCAGACATCTGCAGATGCAATCATGCACAGATGATAGGGAGTACAGGCACATGAAAGTAAGACCAAATCCATTCACATGAAGCAGTGCTGTTGTTCATGGTTTCAATGGCTGGAAAAAAACACACCCATGATGCACATTGGGCCAGAGACAACGGGAATGTTGAAAACCTTACTATGCATCTGACAGAAAACCATAATATGAGGAACTCCAGATTTGTACTCCGAAAAGAATGGTGCAACAAAGAGTGCTTTCCTGGATCTCATCAGGGTTTCCACAAACTGAGAAAGAGCAAAACCTGATAAGCTACGAATTGTATAAAGAAAGCAATTCCAGGAATACAAACGGGGGGTAAGAGAAAACACCCTACTTGTCAGACACAAGCTGCTGGAGCGTCTGGCAGAGACGAGGGCTTGACCGCCGAAGGATTGGAACAGTTTGTGGCTGGAAAAGCAATCTGTGGAGCTTCTCTAGAGCCGCGGCTCTGGATGAATCGTCGGAGGAAGAGGAGGAGGAGGAGGCCCCGATCGCAGCAGCAGAGTCCGAGGACACTGCCGTCGCCGCTGCTAGAAGCGCTGTCAACTGCTGCTGCAGGTTAGGATGCTGTTGTTGGTTTTGCAGGCCTTGCATGGGTGCTGCGCCATCGCCCATGCGCTCCACCCTGTTTGATCTTCGACTTCTTATGTCTTTTGTTTCTCACACCTCTTCCCACCGTCGTCACACTTACAGCCTGCATGTAATCCAACACCTTGCTTTCCACCGTGTTCTCTACGCATCGAATAACGACAATAGCAGCAGCTGCAATTCAGCTTCTTCTTCTTCTTCTTCTTCTTCTTCTTATGCCCTTAACAACGTCATGCACACACGCACACAACAATAAACCTCCAGCGACACGCAAGAAAAATGAAAACCCTAAAAAGCAAGACAACAACCCCACCAGACAAGGATTCATGCGATCTTTCTTTGCTGCATCTGGATGACCTGCATGCATGCAATGCGGATGGAGGGAGGAGTGTAGTAGCAGCTTGCAGCAGCTGATTGCAACCTAACTTCATCAAAATTCTTCCAGGCGGGGCGGAGCTCTAAGAAGAACCTTCCGAATGCTCCAGGAAAATCGATCTTCTCATCATCGTCAACATCATTATGATGTTGCAGGAGCTTCAGCGAGGGCTATGGATTTCTGGAGGTATTGAAGCTCTCGATTGAAACTCTTCTTCTTCTTCTTCTTCTTACTGAGGTGTTAGGGTTGACAGAAATTTGCTCTCAAGAATGATTTAAGGTTCCAATCTGCTTTTTAGATGCTCTTGCAGATACATCTTGTTGCTTGCAGATGTATCTACAATGCTTTACTTGCAAGGTTAGGTACCTGGACAGAAAAAATATTTTTGGGTCTGTTGGTAAGAGAGGAGTGGATTTGTTTGATATCTTGTTGCTGTTGTTGTTGTTGTTCTTCTTCTTCTTCTTCCCACTGAAGTGTTATGGTTGAGAAAAATTGCTCTCAACAAATGATCTAGCTTTCAATCTGCATACATGCTCTTGCAGATTTCTTCTTGCTTTGCAGATTATCTGGAATGCCTGATTACAAGGTTACCCGGAGAGACAAATCTTTGTAGCTCTTCAGCACCGATTTGGACGATCTGGCATTGTCATTTCAAAGCTGCTGCTGCTGCTGCTTCTTCTTCTTCTTCTTCTTCTTCTTCTTCTTTCCAATGAGGTGTGCCAGGGCTAAGAAAATTTAGGTTCAAAGATCTTCATGTTTGCTTACAGAATTTTTGTTGCTTGCAGATTTCTTCATGAAGTACAAGGAAGAAATCATGAAAGAAGAACTCTACTCCTCCCTGAGAAGAAGGTATGAGATCTTTTTCTCACTTGCATGTCAAAGGGGGGGATGGATGTCATGGTGTGATTTACAATTTAATGAATGCACAAAAAGTCTTGAAGCAACCTGAAAATTAAACCATGATAGTAGATAGATGTACAAGTGCATCCTCTCGAACGAAGTTGTTTTTTGGTTCAAAGTTGTTTGATGTCGTCCTTCATCTCTGGATGAAGTTCCAAAAACTCAATTACTTAAACCTTAAAATCTCAAACCAAATGTGTGAAGAATTTTGTTCATTGTTTCTTCCTAGCTCCAATTTGTGATCATGCAACGTTGATGTGATGATCTCTATGAAAAGTTACAACAAAGAAATAAGAAGCAATAATGCAAGATGAGTTAAATTCGTAAACACAACAACTTGTGGATCATGTAACAACATAGAGACTTAGTAGTTTGAAGCACTTGGATCTCCATGTACTTTAAATGCATGAATCGCTTCTTTTCTCACACTTCTTTTCTCTCTAATTATGTCAAATGAGTGTTGATTAGAGATTTTATTTCATTTCCCACAACAAGAGAGTTCTCTTAAGATGCAACCAGTCATATATAGTGCCTTAGTAAAAAATCAACAACTAATTCCTTATGATAGAGATTTGTTGTGATAACATGTTGTCTACATTGAGAATGAAATGATATGAACCTAACAAACTATGTTACAAGAAAAAGAAACGAGAAGGAAGAAGGAAATGTGGAAATGAAGGACATTGGTCTTTGATTAATTGTTGAATGATTGAAGGCCAAGAGCAAGATTATAGTTGAAATACCACTAATGAGTAATGGATTAGAAGCGGGAATGGGTGGCATTCAATCAAGTTCAAAGGCAAGAAGTAGCCATACCAATAACTATTAGTCAACCTAGAATGGTAGCTAAATGGTAGAATCTTGTTCTTGTGAAGAAAAATTTTAATTCACTATTTAGAGAAAGTCATTAAGATTGAATTTTATACCTCCATGCATAATTCTTATAAACATGTGAAAAAATCCTTAGCTTGTTTTTGCAAAGAATAAGGAATTGTTATTGTTAAAGGGAGGAATCATTTTCACTAATGACACTTAGCAACCCCCTTAAAGTATTTAAGACATTTTTAAACATAAGTTATTAGGATATCATGTATGATAGTTCATGTGATGTTCTTCATCGTTCTTAAAATGAATTCAACGTTTTGAATGAATTTCATACATCATTATTATTCATGATATGTATTTATGAAGTTATTTCAAAAGGTTTTTTAGACAATTAAGCCTTATGGAAACTTTTTCAAGGAACAAGTATGAGCAAGAGTAGGGCCACCAATTATTGTCAATTTAATCAATACATTAGTCTAACTTGTAAGTATACATTAGAACACAATCTTTCGAATGCATGAATAAATCATTTTCCTTTTACTATGCCACCTTCAAGATTGTGGAACCTTTGTAGATTTTGCTCAAGGTAGAATACATATTTTGGTAGTAGCAATGACAAAAATTTGTAGGGTGTGAAAAAATTTATATTGAATATTGAAATATGGAAAGGAACAAGGTTGAATAGAAAAGTTGTACTACAAATTGGTGTTAAAAATGCCAAAATGAATGTAATTAATGCAATATTTTTATTTTTATTCATTTGGAAATCACATTGTGCATTATTCAAGGAATCTTTTTAAGCACCTCAGAGAGAAATGATTAATGGTGAATGAATTTTATCATGGATGAAACTAAATAATGGTGGATAAACTCTTTTTATTGGATATAAATTTGACAATAACTGATAAATTTCATTCATGTTGGATATATATCGATGTGAATTAAATTAGTTGTTTCATCCAAAACCTTATATTTTGGTTTCCCTATGCTTTTAATGGACCTCCATTGCCTCCTTCATTTCATTAATGTATAATTATTGAGTGTATTTTTCATTAAATGAAATTTTATTAAAATGTATTTTTGAAATTTGTTAAATTGATAGCCATTTTTATGAAATGAAACTATATTTTGCTCATTTAATGCATATATATTGAACTTTGGAATGAAACACAAATTGTAAGGTTAAAATAAGGCTTAAAAGTTACATGATTTTACCAATAATCCTAACATCACCACACAATTTCATAAATTACATTAGCAAAATAAAATTCAACTAAAATTCATCAAATTATGTTATAAATTGCTAAAATCACAACCTTCTTTAGTGGTCATCACATGTATTCACATAAAAGAACTTTCAATTTTTTAATATATGCCTCTTAATGCTTATATTGATGAATTATCAAAATCATTAAACATTAAATATATATATATAAATAATCTCAAATCTATTGTGATATTTTCACCTTTTTGGCCTTGCTTACCAAAGTAAGGATATTGTTATGGAGTCTACACTTTTAATAACTACAATTTAGTGTTGGATATCATACATCACAAATAAAATTTTAGATTTGAAAAATGAAATTTAACATTGCAAAATTTGTAATATTTGAAATTTAACATAATTTTCAAATTGACTCCATCATTTCAACTTCATGGAAAATAATATGAACTAAATTTTACAATCCTTGACTTGAATATATGACCATGGTTTTGTTTTTCAATTTTGTGATATCAAATTTTGGGAAAAAATTTCAAAAATTAATCAAATTTACTCTATAAACAAAAAAAATTCCAAATTCTTTTCAATTATTTTATCAATGTGTAAACCATAATGGATATTTGAAAAAGGGATTTAATAAAAGAAATAATCATCAAACGACAAGCATTGAATCAACTGAAAAAATTATTATATGATATAGACTACCAAAATGGCCATGCCCTATCTTTAAAATCCTTAAATCAAATGCCTAAGTAGCTTAGGGTTTTAAAACAAAGAGTCTAGATAACCTAGGAGGCTTAAGATAAAAAGATTAAGTAACTTAGGGTTAAAAATTTAAATAATATATAGTAAAAAACCTAAATAACCTAAGGTAAAAGGTTTAAGTAAATCTAAAAGTTTAAATGGCCTAAAGCAAAAAACCTAAGTAACCTTGTGTAAAAAATATAAGTAATCTATAATAAAAAAAAACCTAGGTAATCTAAGGTAAAAGGCTTAGGTAAATAAAAAAGCTTAAATAACTTAAAATAAAAAGTTTAGGTAACCTATGCATCTTAAAATAAAAAAAGTTTAAGTAACTTCCAAGGTTTGTGTGTTCTTGGTTATTTAGTGAAGGATTTAAAAGTTACTTAAATTATTTTATTTTAAGATGCATAGGTTACCTAAGCTTTTTACCTTATGCTACCTAAATTTTTTATTTACCCAAACCTTTTACCTTTAGCTACCTAGGCTTTTTACTATAAATTATTTAAATTTTTTACATTAGATTACCTAAGTTTTTTATTTTAAGTTACTTAATTTTTTTTTTACTTAAGCCTTCTACCTTGAGCTACCTAGGTTTTTTACTATAAATTACATACAATTTTTACCTTAGATTAACTAAGTTTTTTATCTCAAGATTCTTAATCTACCTAATTTTTTTATTTTAGGACCCTAAGCTACCTAGGCATTTTATAAGTCTTTAGAAGGTCTAATGTTCATTAAAATTTTAAAAATTCATTTCACTTAAGCATCAATTTGGTGAAATTAAATTACACGCATGATGTCACAAGATAAGAGCTAACCAACAAGTTCAGTGACCAATGAGCCAACCAAACTATCAACAAGCACTACATAAAACCTAGCCCCCAAAAACATTATCTAATGAATCAACTAAAAAACAATGTTTTTAGGGCTTCATCTAATAACATCAAAAATTATACATGTAAATGAACTCATATTGAAATGAATTTTTAAAATTATTCTTTAATAAAAAAAATGTACAATGGGCAACGACGATACAAATTCATTTCATGTATATATGTTTTTGAATAAACAATTTAATAAATCTTTAGAAGGTCCAATGTTCACAAAGAGTCGAATTTGCAAAGCGGTCCGACCACGGTGCTCCCTCCACCTCATGGCTTTTGCAAAACATGGCGGTGCCGGAATTAAAAGATGAAAACAACACTAATTTCATGCGTACAACAAACTCCAACTATTCGGAGCTCTGTAAACCAACACATCCTGAACCAACGTCTGCACATTGCGCCAATTTCATGGCAACGTGTTGACAAACGTTCGTTGCGCTAGCACTGATAACATCTTTGAACCATCAAAAAATGCCGCCAAGATATCAGATGGAATCACACTTTTTTTTCTGTTGAATCAAGTTTTGAGAAGGAAACATTGCCGGAATAAGTTTGCACACGTATGGAGTTGAATTTGCAATGTGATCCAACTGCGGTGCTCCCTCTGCTTCCTAGCTCCTGCAAAACACGGCAACGCCCAAGTTAAAAGATAAAAACAACACAAAAAATATTACAAAGATATCAAGTGTAGTGGTACAAATTTTAGTGCTCAGGTCTCATAATCCTATCTATGAGAACAAGCTCAATTTTACAACATGCTACATCACTCGCACCAAAGCTTTCCATTATGAAAGATCTTTGGGTGCACTTCGAAGTCACAACGATAATGACGCTAGATGAAACATTGAGAAGGCGCAAAAGATTCCAAAATGGATCTGTGAATTTTACATGGGGTTGTACATTATGTTACTCCACTTAGGGTTTAGGGTTTAGGGGGGGGTTTGAGAATCGTGGGCCATCGCAAAACATTTATGGACACGTGTGATGCATGGCCAATTTATCTTTTGTATATTTGGTGGGAATTAGATGTGATTCTTGTTCTCGTTGTTCAAAAAACATTGATTCATCCTCCATGCTAACAAACCTTTGGTGCAATTAATGCTTGAAAACTAAAAGGATATGTGATATATTAAACTTGGTGCAAGTGTGAAACTTTAGTACAATTTACCAAAAATGTCCATGGATATTTAATAATCACAATTAACCACAACTCGCCACGTTAACATATTTTAGGGCATGCGTGCCATACGCCATTGCTATAATGTTCCTTTTGGCAAAACAAGCGTAGCCGTCATTTGGTCGCCATAAAAAACAATTCTTGATTTATTTTGCGATGCGACTCAAATTGTTCCATGCGAATTAATATTAAATGCCTCTTTGATGGTACAGATTCTGAATTTGACAATTTATCCATTTTCTCCGAACTATTTTATTATTTCCCCAAGTGAAAAGTTTGTTTTTTACAATGAAAATCTTTTGAAAAAATCAATTGTTCGTTCGTATGAAGCGCAGTGGCTTGGAAATGAACAACAATTATCTCGAAGGCTGGTTTTTATTATGCATAAATAATGTTTGGAAGTCTTTGAAATATTTGTCCAAATATCCACAATTTCGGGTCCCATCATCCGAGGCATGTTCGGATTGTGGCAAACTATACATATGATTTCACCACTGCATTTGGAAAGATGCAAGGTGGAGGCTATTTGACCAAAAACAAAAATTTGTTGCTCAGGACGAGCTCACTTGGTGCCTCGTCAAGTGGCTCCCTTTTCCTTTTTTTTCACTAAACTCAATTATGGTGTAACATGGTTTGAGACTGTTTTGTGTTTTTGTACAATTCGCGGTTTAATTAGTTTTGTTGGCATTATATTTAACTTTTGACCACCGGGCAAAATGTCACCTTTGAAGGAACTTTGTAAAATCTTTTTTAAAAGAAAACCCTCAACGATAGGGCTTGCAAGGGCCGATTGGCAAGGTTTAGGGTTTAAGGAATTTAAGGGGGGGGGGATGTGGCAGCCCCGTGAACATTATTTATAAAGGTGCTGTAAAGTGTTGTATTAAGAGGACCCATCAAATATGCAATCACATCACATCTACCGACACGTGTGATTCATGGCCAATTTATCTTTTGTATGTTTGGTGGGAAATAGATCCGATTCTTGTTCTCATCGTTCAACAAACATTAATTCATCCTCCATCCCAACAAATCTTCGTTGCAATTAATGCTTACAAATCAAAAGGATGTGTGATATATTAAACCCTGTGAAAGTGTGAAACCCTGGCACAATTTACCAAACATGTCTCAAGATATTTACAAATTACAATGAACCACGACCCTACATGATAACATATTTCGGAGCATGCATGTCATGCGCCATTGCCATAATGTTCATTTTGGCAAAATAAGCATAGCTCTTATTTGGTCGCCATAAAAATCAATTCTTGATTTATTTTGTGATGCGGCTTAAGTCATTCCATACAAATTCAGGTCAAATACCTCTTTGATGGTAGAGATTCTCGATTCGACAAGTTTATTTTGCCCATCATTTCTGAGCTATTATTCTATTACCCCGACAAAAAAGTTTATAGATTTACAATGGAGGTCATCCAAAAAAACAATTGTTCGTATGAAACAAGGTTATTTGGAAATGAACCGCAATCATGCCGAAGGCTGGATTATTATGCACACACAAGATTTGAAAGTCATTGAAATATTTGTCTAGATATCCATGAGTACGAGTCCCATCATTTAAGGCATGTTTGGATTGTGGCAGACTGTTTGGGATTGTTTCGAGAACATGTGATGTTATCCTGATTTTCAGGAAGTGGTGGGAGGCAATCGTCTAAAAGCTCAAACTCAATGTCCTATGACACGGGCCCTTGGGCCTCGAACAAAAGGATTGTTTTCATTTCACTTGAACATCAATTTGGTGAGATTAAATAACATGCATGGTGTCACAATATAAGGGCTAGCTAATAAGTTCAATGTCCAATGAATCAACCAAACTATTAACAAGCACTAAGTAAAACCTAACCCCTAGAAACATTGTCTAACCAATCAACTAAGAAAAATTTCCTAGGGCTTCATCTAATAACATTAGAAATTATACATGTAAATGAGCTCATATTGAAATGAATTTCTAAAATTATTTTTTACAATGGGTAACAACAATACAAACACAACAATTACAAACCTTACAAACATGTAAAACACTTTAGAACACAAATGAAGTTACAAATTCATTTCATGTATATATGTTTTTAAATAAACAATTTAATAAGTCTTTACAAGGTCCAATGTCCATTAAAATTTTAGAAATCCACTTCACTTGAACATCATTTTGTTGAGATTAAATTACATGCATGATGTCAGAGGATAAAAGCTAGTTAATAAGTTCAGTGACCAATGAGTTAACCACATTATTAACAAACATTAGATAAAACCTAACCCCAGAAACATTAATTAACCAATCAGCTACAAAACAATGTTCGTGAGGCCTCATCTAATAACATCAAAAATTATACATGTAATGAACTCATATTGAAATGAATTTCTAGAATTATTCCTTATAAATTATTTTGTACAACAAACATTACAACAAACCAATAAATCTAATAACATAATTTTGAAATGAGAAACAAATTGAGAATTACACATACATGGCATTTACAAACATTTATAATTATTTAAAAAGACTATGCAAAAAGCATTTATATGATAAATTGAGGAATTCGACAATCCTAAAAAAGAATAGAAAAGAGAAATAAAAATATATAAGAAAGGAACAAAAAGGATTGTTCTTACATTCTTTTGTAAAGAGAGTATTTTTTTCTCCTAACAAGCTAACTCGTTCTATGATTTGTAAATCAACAAGTCACATGCACCTAACAAAACATTAGATAGTGATCAAGATTCTTAAAATTCCATAGGTAATTCATCAAACATCTTCGTCTCATTTTCAAGATGCAAACCCCTTTTGAATGATTACCAAAATAACTTCCAAAAAGCAACCATTATTCAATAATATTTCAATGACCATTCATTTGAAAAAAAAAAGTTTGATAAATGCATAAGATTTTTGTTAATATAATAATACTACTTATGTTAAACTACTTTCAATTATTATATGATTATTTTCATTAGTTTAAATTATTTCACCCTACATTATTTATGATTATTTATGGTTATTTTAAATTATTTTTGACTATTTTTGGTTATTTCATCTTAAACTAATTTTGGTTATTCTAAGTTATTTTTTTTTATTACAAATTATTTCACTCTAAATTATTTTTTACAATCCTAAGCAATTTTAATATATGGTTATTGGTTGTTTTTTTATTGGGGCTATTGGTGGTTATTAATGACTATTAATACCTATTATATTGGTGGCTATTAATGGTTATTTTATTCATGGTTATTGGTTGTTATTTTATTCATGGCTATTGGTTATTATTATATTAATGGTTATTGGTTATTATTTTATTAATGGTTATTGATTGTTATTTTATTAATGGCTATTGGTTATTAGCATGAGGTTCTCCATTCAGATATTGATGGACGAGGGTCAGGCACAATAGTGGTCGAAACTACCACTTTATCCAATCCAAAAGCCCATCATATGTCTATAGGAAAAGGGTGGGCTAACAAGTGGATGGTGTTATCCTTTCACATGTCCCCAACTATGTGCTAACAGGAGAGGATATGGGGCAGAATCCTAATATGTTAAGGAAGGACATTCAAGTTAGAGTAGCTTACAAAGGCGGTGATTGTGTAAATGGGAGAAACCGCCAACGCCCACCCTTGAAGGTAGGATCTAAGTGCCTAACATGACCAACACATTAAAGTTAAAGTCTACACAATGCCATGGATTGTTCAATTGTGGGAGTAATCTTGCACTTTTTATCAAATGTGGCATATATGTGGGATGTTGGGAATTGCACCAACTACATGGCTAAAATAGGACATAAGCTAGATTGTGGAAGCTAGATTTGTTATTCTTTCTGTTACAATCTAAAGATTAAGAACATACCCACATTATTTGGGGTCTAGGTACATACAAGCATGAAGGAAATCATTGACATGGTTTCACATTTGTATTCATTGGTGGATTTGGTGTGGCAAAAAGTGCAAAAAAAGACGGTAATTATGTCAGCATCTGAAAGAAGTGTGAGTAGTCGGCTACGCTCTAATATTGGTGCAAGGGTGGGGAATGTAGGAGAGAAGGCATGGCAACAGGTAAGTTAATACCAACATGCTCTTGAGTTTCTATAGTTCATAACTACGGAACACAAATGCCCTGTTTGACACAATGTTGTAATAAAAATTTATTCCATTTTCCTAAATTGGTTGCTCATGGTAAATTGAATGAAGCTTCTTTATTGGCGTTGATGTGCAGTTTAAAGTAGGGGAAGCAATTGTCTTATGTAACCTTGATGCTGAAGTTGTAGCAAAGGGGCTGATAATAGGGGTTGGAGGACAAGGATGTGTCCACCATGGGGTGCTAATCAAGGAGTCATGGTTCCGAGTCTAGTTAGGTGAAATTGTGGCAGCTAAAGGCAACACCCCATTGTTGGTGCCAAATGAGAATGATGATCCCCCACAATGTGTATTAAAGGATGTAATAGGTTCAAGCACTATATGGGAAGGTTGTTTAATGCGAAAACATGCTTAAGTTAAGGGCATTATAGGTTGGGAGCTAGTTGATTTTTGAATCCTAAAACCCTAATGAGTAGTTATGGCCTTTTTTGGGTGTTAATGATATTTTAGACATTGTATGGTTTGATAGACCTGATAGTGATGGACTCTTGGTTGCTGTAATTGGAACAATGGCCATTAAACCCCATTGGATGTTATTACAAAGGGTAATTTGTTGGTTAAGTAATTGCAGATTTTTTACATGCAAAATTACAAATCACAGATTGATGTGTGTAATATTTATTAGTTGATTTTTCAGCACTAGTGGAGTATAATAGAAAAGTGATATGTATAATGTACATTAGTTAAAGTAGGTGTAGGTGTGTAAGGAACCCCAATATGGGCAAGGCATTAGTTAATGCTACTAATCTAGTTGCACATGTAACTATAGTGGCACACCTTAACCTTAAAACTAACAATGACAAAAGTTACATGCCATGGGCCAGCAGTTGCATTTGGAATTAAATCTAATAGTTGTTGTGTTACCATGTGGCACATTATAAACGATATGATGAAAACCCTAAACCTTAACCTTAACCTTAACCTTTACACTTGTAAAGTGGGACCATGTGACACGTGGCGATTCAAACTCTCAAAATACTAGTTGCATTTGCAACTACATCGTCCGATCACTAGGTTACCATATGGCATGATCCTGATAATTCAATGGGTGCTAAACCCTATAACCCTAACCCTAATCTTCCCCACGTGTACAATGACATAGCATGGTTGATCAAGCCTTAAACCCAACACGTGTCGCCACCCTAACGGCTATGACTTGGACGGTCTAGATTAATTAAAGTAATTTTTTAAATTAAATATTTAATTACAAAATAAAAGTACACGTGTTCGCATAGAATTGGGTTAGTTAATTAACATGTAATGCAATGGGAACGCAACCCCTATAGTTGCATGCAATTGCACTTACAACTGTTAGTCTAAAATATGGGTGGATGAAACTGTATAACCCAACCGTATGTACTTGTCATATACGGACTATCGGATGCAACTGCAATTTTCTTGCAACTTGTCTTAGGCAACTGGGCTAATTTTCAATTGCAAGTGTCGGTTGCAACTGAAAACCAATTGCATAAGACAGTTGCAAAATGGTGTTTTTCTAGTAGTGCAACCAAAGTGGTTGAGGATAGTTGGTAAGTCAATCAAAAGCACATTGCATACTTATGTTAAACATGTTCCATGTGTGTATTTCAATTGCATTATGATTATTACATAAAATCTTATCATGTTGTTTTGCATGGTTTAAGAACAAAAAAATTTCAAGGACAACCTTTTGGGATGAAGGAAAAAGCTTGAAGATCATTGACCATTTCCATTTATTGGGTTGTTCCATTCCAAAAGAGATTGAAAAAGTTGTTGGGTTGAAACATATGACATAAGAAGAATTGGTTATCCAAAATGGGTGTGAAGACATACATGGTTTTGATGAAATCAATGAAAATGTGGTTGTAATCCTTGATGGAGAAATAATGGGTATCCTACTACAAGATTCCGTGTCCATTGAAGAAGCCAATGAGTATGAAAACCACCTTTGGTTTTTATATGAACATGGTGGAAATATTAAAAGGGATAATATTTTTTCAAATTCAAAAATGAAAATGTTTGGGCATTGAGATTGTTGAAGCGATTTGGTTGCATCACGGTATGTTGTTTAAAATATATATTTTTGATGATTCAATTTTAGAATGAAAATTTTTGGTGATTCAATTATAGAATGAAATTTTTTGATGGTTCAATTTTAGAATGACATTTTTTGTCAAGTATTTTAAAATGTTTAGTAACAAAATTGGATTAAAGATTGATGTTGGTTCCCATGTATTTCCTCAAGTATTAGCATTCACAAAGGCACATTAACGTTAAGCAAATCATTAATAGGGAGGAGGTTGAGGAGTATGTAGATATGTTCACGGAGGAATATGTATGTAATTGTATCATGCCAAAATTTTCCTCATGGTTGAATGCCCTTGAAGCAATATACCCAAAAAAACTTCCTTGGAAGATAACAAGTTTGGGAGGCACCATTTTCACCACAATGGGAGCTGTTGAAAATTGTGAGTCTCATTCACATTATGACAACGACTCCCTATTCTTTGTGATATCATGGTTTAGACAAGGTACTATGTTCAAAATCATTGTGAATTTAATGCATGTATGGTATCACTATTGTTCCCATCTAAATATTGAAGTTTTTAAACCAAAATTTACATGGATGTGAATATTGTGTGATGTAGCATTCACTGGGGGACAATTTGTCATGTCAAGACATTAAATTTTTTTTCAACCCCGCCAAGAAAACATATTCAAGATATTTAAGATGCCAAAATGAGTTGGAGGTGTACCGAGTAGATGTTGAAGCTAAAAAAAGGGAAGTTAATAGCATTAAAAGGAGAAAACATAGGAGAGATAAGTGATAATGGAAGTTTTGTATTATTCCACTTTGGAGTTGATTTGAGTTGTTGTATGTGATTCACCAAACTTGTGTAGATGTATATGTCAAGCCATAATTTCACAATGCTACTCACAAGTGGTGTATTAACGTAATGCTTGAATTTTGCCTTCTTAATGTTAATTGTGTTTTTTTGTGACATGTTACATGATTTTAGGACAATGCATATATAAAATCTTAAGGAAAACATGATTTTTGGTGCAATACTTGCATAGGAATAGTAAATTCCATGTGCAATGTGATGCCCATTGCAATACCCAAAGGAGGGTCATAGAATTTATATTGGGATTTTGGGGTGGAACATGCAATATCTACATTGAATTTAACAATAAGTTTTGAATGATAGGTCGATGTTGCAATACTTGCATTGAGGCTAAAAAATACCATTTGGATTTGTGGGTGGGTCATACAATATCCACATCGAAAAGGAAATATGGGCTGATTTTTAGGTGGTCCATGCCATACTCGCATTAGAAAGAAAAAAATTGATTGGTTTGTGGGTGGTCGGTGCAATACTTGCATTTGGCAAGAAAAATATATGAAGAAGAAAATTAATGAAGGAAGAAAAGAAGAAACATAATTTAGAAGGAAAAACTGAAAGAAAAAAAAGAAAGAAAAAAAAGAGGAACAAAAATACTCTAGAAGCAGAAATTGAAGGAAACAAAAGTAGAAGGAAAAAGAAAGAAAAGAAAATAAGAAAACCATTCAAAATAAGAAAAAGGAAATGGGAAAAAGAAGGAGAAGGAAGACCAAGAATATAAAAAATAGAGTTAATTTAAAAGGAAATTTTTGTTTTTTTTTTTGGGAAGGAGAAATTGAAAGCATATTGAAAAAAAAAAAAAAAAAAAAAAAAAAAAAAAAAAAAAAAAAAAAAAAAAAAAAAAAAAGAAAAAAAAAAAAAAAAAAAAAAAAAAAAAAGAAATAAGATTAAT